>Ga0308160_10002005_pt1 | contig 26115 bp, 18 predicted proteins | sample PhyFR1_FD_201036 | JGI IMG/M metagenome (GOLD analysis project Ga0308160, IMG submission 201036) | Phyllosphere microbial communities from UC Gill Tract Community Farm, Albany, California, United States - DLSLF.R1 | ecosystem: Host-associated > Plants > Phyllosphere > Unclassified | place: USA... | reverse complement strand
GTACAGTATACCAGTTTTCCTGATGCGGGTTCAGCAGGTTTTCCAACCACAATTATCTGGGGATATAATAAAACAGTGCCTATCGCTAAAATAGAAGGTGCCAAACTGTCGGATATTCCCGCTTCGCTGATCACGGCAATTGTGAATGCCTCTAATAATGACGCCAATGCGACCGCTGCCCAGGAAGAAACAACGGAAAAGGCATTGGCAGATGCCCTGAACTCTTTTAAAAATAATACTGCTCTTCAAAATTTTATGGTAACCTGCTACACGTATAATCCTTTGGTGGGTATCACTACGGTCATTCCTCCCAACGGAATGATGGAATTTTACAAATACGATGCTTATAACAGGTTAAGCAGAGTCGTAGATGTGAATGGAAATACGGTTAAAGAGCACCAGTATCATAATAAAAACTAATAAGATGAAAAAGTATAAGAAATTACATACAGTATATAACAATACCGGAAAATTAAAGCTGAAAAGTTTATTTTCCCTTGTTGCGGTAGGTTTTTCGTTGTTTGCCCATGCACAGACCACTCCTACAGCTTCTGAAAACTATATTTACACTAAAATATATTTATCTGCAGATGGAAGTAAGAAGAATGAAACCGTACAGTATTTTGACGGATTAGGAAGAGCAAAACAGGTAGTTCAGGTGAAAGTTACTCCTTCAGGGCAGGATCTTGCCACACCTGTTGTGTATGATGATCTTGGAAGGCAGGTAAAATCGATCCTTCCAGTCCCAGTTCCAACTGCTAATCTGGGAATCCAGAATACCGTTTCGGAAACTTCAGCCAATACCTATTACGGAGTGTCCAATGCTTATACCGAACAAAAACTGGAAGCTTCACCGTTGGCCAGGACATTGGAGACGGCTCATCCCGGTACAGAATGGGCCATGAACACAGGACATACCGTCAAAACACAGTATCTTACCAATACGACATCGGACCAGGTTAAAAGATTTGCTACGGATGCGGCATGGAGCAGTAAAATTCTAACAACATCCATTACTGGAATCTCTACATACGGCAACAGTCAGTTGTCCAAAACCATTGTTACCGATGAGAACGGCAATACCACCATTGAATTCAAAAACTCAGAAGGAAAGACCATATTGGTAAGAAAAGAATCGGGCACCACTAAGCAGGATACCTATTATATCTATAACGACTTGAACATGCTTGCTTTTGTGATTTCTCCTAAGGCTATAGAGAGTATCGCGGCAAATAGCAATTCTTTATCGCAACAGGTATTAAATGACCTGTGCTATCAGTATATTTATGATAACAAGTACAGGCTCATTGAGAAAAAGCTTCCGGGAAAAGGATGGGAATATATGGTATATGACCAGCAGAACCGTTTAGTGGCTACTCAGGATGCCAATATGAAAAATAATCCTGATACTCCTAACCAGTGGCTGTTTACCCGATATGACAAATTTGGACGGATCGTGTATACAGGCCGTTTCACGGGAGGAACAAGAGTCCAGGAACAGGCAAATGCCGATTTAAAGGGACTGAATAATGAGGCCAGAAGTACTACCTCCTTTACACAGAATACGCAGGAAGTATTTTACAGCAATTCGGCATATCCTACGGGAACATTTACGCTGTACAGTGTGAACTATTATGATTCTTATCCGGGAACGAATTTTAATAATACGCTCCCAAGACCTGAAACGATATTAGGCCAAACTGTACTTACCAATTCTTCTACCGTGACCGCCAATGGAATCACCAGCATCAGGAGTACCATGTCAATGCCTACGGCTTCCCTGGTGAAAAACCTAGATGATGATAACTGGTCTTCCACCCACATCTGGTATGATCTTACCGGAAGACCGGTCGGAAGCCAGGGCAAAAACCATTTGGGAGGATATACCAAAACAGAAAAGCAGCTTGATTTTTCCGGGGCGGTTCTTTTGGCCAACACCTATCATAAAAAATTAAGCACCGATACTGAAATATTGGTGAAAGAACGGTTTATTTATGATAACCAGTTCCGCCTTAAGCAGCACTACCATCAGGTGAATAGCCTTACGGAAGAATTGCTGGCAGACTATACCTACAACGAACTCGGACAGCTCACCAGTAAAAAAGTAGGGAATAATCTCCAGGATATACAGTATACCTACAACACCAGAGGCTGGGTAAGCAAAATCAATGATCCGGCCAATCTGGGCAGCAAATTATTTGGTTATGAGCTGAAGTTCGGATCAACGTCCAATGCATCCGTAGCGCAGGCCAATTACAATGGAAATATTACCGAAGTAAACTGGAAAACAGCTGCAGATGGTATCTTGAAAAGGTATAGCTATCAGTATGACGGCTATAACCGGCTCACCGGTGCGGTGTACCAGGAACCGGAAAGCACAGTTCCTCAGAACGGATTCTACAATGAGAACATGAGCTATGATTCCAATGGCAATATCATGGAGCTGAACCGGAACCAGAAGTCATATTCAGGATTTGCCGAACAGATCGATGAGCTTATATATACCTATGACGGAAACAGGCTGATCTCAGTAGTTGATCAAAAGAGTAACTATAGCGGCTATCCGGATACCTCCGGCTATCCCATTACCTATGATGATAATGGAAATATGACCCAGCATTGGGATAAAGGTCTTCTCCAGATCAGATACAACCACCTCAACCTGCCTTCCTATATTAAATTTAATGATTATGTAACCAGAAACGGACAGGACATTTACAGTAACGTTCAGTACGCTTACCGGGCGGACGGCGTGAAAATTAAAAAGAAATTCCATTATTTTTCCGGAAAAACAAAACAGGATACTTTCGTTGATACAGAATATATTGACGGATTTCAATACAGTTACCAACTCTCAGATCTTTTCAATAACGGCCTTAAATTCTTTGCCACGTCGGAAGGCTATTATGATTATGTAAAAAAGAAGTATATTTACAATTACGTTGACCATTTGGGAAATGTGCGGGTAAGCTTTACCAGAGAAGGCGCACAGGCGGCAATCGTTGAGAAAAATGATTATTACGCTTTTGGATTAAAACACGGAACTACTTCGGATACCTCCGGAGTAAATTACAACTACGAGTATAACGGAAAAGAATTCCAGCAGGAAATCGGCATGAACGATTACGGTGCCCGGTTCTATATGCCTGATATCGGAAGATGGGGTGTAGTGGATCCTTTGGCGGAATCATACAGAAGGCATTCTCCATACAATTATGCCGTTAATAATCCTATCGTGTTTGTCGATCCGGATGGAAGAGGTGTAGAATACAATTGGGGAACAGGTGACTACGAAAGCATTGATTCCAATGGTACACGTACCACATTGGATGAATGGGATGCGATGAATTATCTTTTAAGTCAGTCATATTCTGTAAAAGCCTATCGTACCAATGCACTTGGAGCAGTAAATCAAAATTCAGGTGGTTCCGGCAATGAAAGTTCACTTAGCCCGTGGATGCAGAATAATATTGGTATAACCCCAGCTCTCGTAGGTATATATGCACATGCAGCAATGGCTAATTTTTTTAAATCCAACTTAGACTTAAGACAGAACTGGTTTTCCGAAAAGACTCTGTCTATCTGGAAATGGGACCTAAAAATGAGGCCGGATCTCTATTATATGAATGGAGGATTAAATTCTGTTTGGGAACTGAAGCCAATAAGTCATTTTAGTGATTCATCCCTTTCATTTAAGGGAAAAAATCAAGTACAAGGATACGCAAATACTCTTACAATGTTGAAGCATCAGAAGTTTTATGTTGGGTCCTCTGAAGGTGCTCCTATACCTCCAATAAATGGTCGAGTTTTATCACACATGGGATACCAGTTCAGCTATAGTGTTCCTATTGGAATTGACGGAATGATATATTATAAGTGTTTAAACTGTAATAATCCTGAACCCGAAAGGCAACCACAAGTTGATATGAAAACCGTAGAAAATGCAGTAACCACTGCCGCAGTATTATATATAATTTACAAAATTGGAGTAGGTGTTGCAACTTGGGAATGCGGTGGATGCGGAATTTTAGTTACACCATAAACAATAAATATAAAATTAAATGAATAAATTTTCAAACATAGATCTTGACGAAAAAAAACTAGCTGATCAAACTTTAGCTTATATACTTGATAGCCAAAATACAATTTTAGAAAGCAGTTTCTTTATCCGGATTTTGGATCGTAGAATTAAATATGGTGATCTGAACAATCATGTAGAATTTTTAAAAGAAAGACTTTCTCACGTAGAGTTTAGTATAGATTATGACACAGTAGAATATAAGAACAGTATGTCAGGCTATCAGGTTCTAGCATTAGATGAACTCGGACGGACATTTGACAATTCCAGAATCTTATCTCCCTTAATGTATGAAAAGGAAAATTTTTCTAAGGAAATATTTTGGGCAAGTGAAGAGGAAGAAAAATTATATCAAAGTATTAGTCATTTTGTTAGTTTCGAAGATCGATTAGTAGAAGAGAAAAAACTTTATCACGTTTTAATAAATAGTCCGTTTTTCAATGTAAAGGGATGGATATCGTATTACCAAAGTCTGTTAGATGTTAAATTTCCCGAATTTTCAGAAAAAACAGTTTCCGGAAAAAATATTATAAAATATAAACCTTTTAAAGACAAATACTTTTTAGGAATAGCAACAGATTATCAGTCTTGCAAAAACAATTTCAGAAAAGGATGGTGGGAAGAGCCTGAATATAAACTTGTTATTTTCGAAAAACTTGAAAAAAAGAAAATAAATCAAGTACTTACTTTTGAAAGATTCATACACCCACACTTTGATCCTCCAGCACTCAATTTTGCAGCTTTTTTTGGATCTAAAACTATGATTGATGTAAGTGAAAACGAAACTGTTATAGATAATGGAACAAAAAAAGAGTTTTTGGAAGATGGAATGGTGAGATTATATAATTCTGAGACATTTGGAGATGAACTTAAACGCCATGCTTACTTTTACTATGATATGTTTTATCATACAACAAGAGAATATTTAACCTTTATCGAGGAATGTTTTGAACCTTAAACTTGTCGGGTGTCGCAATAATTGAGAAAAATGATTATTACGCCTTTGGATTAAAACATGGGAACACTTCGGATGCCTCCGGAGTGAATTACAACTATGAGTATAACGGAAAAGAACTCCAGCAGGAGATCGGCATGTACGATTACGGTGCCCGATTCTATATGCCAGATATCGGTAGATGGGGCGTTGTGGATCCTTTGCCGGAAGTATACAGGAGATACTCACCCTACAATTATGCCGTTAATAATCCTATCATGTTTGTCGATCCGGATGGAAGGGGTGTAGAATTTAATTGGGGCACAGGTGACTACGAAAGCATTGATTCGAATGGTACGCGTACCAAATTGGATGAATGGGATGCAATGAATTATCTTTTGAGCCAATCGTATTCTGTGAAAGTCTATCGTACAGATGCTGTTGGAGCAATGAATCAAAATTCAGGCGGAGCTAGTGACGGTGGAAGTTCACTAAGTCCTCGGATGCAGAATAATATTGGGGATTTCAATGCTTTACAGTTTACTGTAGATCCAGGGCCAAAACATCCCTTCTCAAAATATGAAATCAATAAATTGCTTGCGGTAGGCCTTATATCAGCCACAACTGCAAAATTATGGTTAAGCGGAATCGCAGTAGAGGGAGCTGGATTGGGAGTTATCAGCGCCGGATCAGCCGCATCATCCTCTTTTACATGGGGAACTTTTGCAACGGTTCTTACCAGAGCAATCGCCATAGGGGCCGTGCTATCTATTAAAGACGAAGCGCCGCCGCAAAGATATTATGTTTACACAATTATGGGTCGTGACGAAATAGCTAAATCTGGGATCACAAGGCAAAACGACCCAACCAATAGACCACAAAACCAGATTGCAGGGTTGAATAGAGATTATGCGAAAGATGGACCACACAGTTGGCAATTTTTGCAAGGGCCAGTAGATAGGGAAACAGCTCTAATCTATGAAAAATATTATGTGTGGGCATATACGCAAAATATAGGTAGAATGCCATATGCCCAACGGTATCCATATGCCGATGCCATTACAAGACTTATTGATAAATTTGGAAAATAAATAAAAAATGAGAAACATTTGGTTTACGATATATTCTTCGGGAAAACATGATGATAAATATATAGGTTTGAACAATTATCGAACATTATTAGAAATTTTAATGATTCCCGCTATTCAGGATAAAATAAACAGAACAAAGAAAGCTCAAAAAATCATGCTAATGTTTTATCCCGATTTAGAAGAGGATGATATAGATTATTTCAAAGAGCTATACTATGAAAAAAAAGTTCGCGGTGGTATTATGAATATATCTATATCTACAAAGAATATTGATTGGAATTCACTTTCGGAACAAGAGAAGAAAAATTTCTTAATTGAAAAGTGGAAAGTATTGTTCGGTAATTTATCAGATGATTATTTTCTAGCAGACAAATCTGAGGTCATAAATTCTTTGGAAGAGCTAAGAAAAGAGGAATGGAAGCATACTAGCCTATTGTTCAAGAAAAAGCTAAAATACAATAAACAAGAGTATAGCATTGTACTTGATATCTCTGTAGAAAAGGCAAAATTGGCGTTGGTGAGAGAGTCCGATGAAAAATGGTTTATACTTAAAGAGTATGACGAAGTATGGAGAGTAATGACAGATGCCATTTTTAAAAATTTTAAGCTTGAAGGAGATATCCTGACACTTGAAAATCAGTCGATTTTTCTGTCTCCTGAACAATTCGATTTAAAAGAACTGATAAGGGATTCGGATGTAAATTACAATTAACCGATGAACAATATTCTCGGCAAATGAGTGTAGATAATTGATTCTATTACCAAAATCAGGCTCTTTCGAGGGCCTGTTTTTTTGGAGCCTTGTGCGTTTTTTTGAGTTATGATTTCGTCAAAGCATCATAGGAATTATATTAACTAATATTATAATTATAGATGAGATCCAATAATTGCCTTATCGCTTTTTTAATCTCCTCTTGTCCCTCTGGCTGTTGAATGTCAATTCCGCAGAAAGGATTTTCCTGCATTTTGGAATGAAGCGTCAGATAATATACTCCACCCATTAATAAGCCGTACATAGCTCGGAAATTTATCCCGCTATTTTTGAAATGTTGGTCAAATACTGCTTGAAGGATTGCCTCACCGGTATTTTCACGTTTCAGATCTAATTCTTTTAAAACCGTGGCTTTCTCACTAAGCCCCCAAGTGATAATCCGGCGCACTTCTTCATTCCCGATTAAACTATCGAATTGATCTTCCAGTACATGAAAAGCAAGGGCTTTACCTGAATCTTTTTTGCTATTCTCGATAATGCCTTCAATATCTTTATGCTCAATCTTCCAGTAGTCACGGCTGTCAAGATATTCTTTGATTAACCCTTCGAGGCTTCCAAAATAGTTATATATCAATTTTCGGTCAGCCTTGGCTCTGTCTGCTACTTTGCTTAGGTTAAGCCCAGAGAAGCCATCTTCTTGCATGATCTTCCCTACTGCTTTAATTAGGTTTGCTTTAGTTCTCTCCTTATTTCGATAAGGTCCATCGGTGACTTTTCTTGTCATATAGCTTATGTCATGCCATGTGAAACATCTAATGTTGGCATCGGTAAATCTCTAATATAATCATTGTTAGCGCAATATGCTCAGCAAGATGTTAAAATTAGTTAACATCCACATGAAACACACTATCCTACAGATTTTTGTAGTATATTTAATAGCTATCCGGATGAAACACGGATAATAATTATTTTTTTTAATTGATTCATCCAGGCCCGGCTCGGATGATTCTTTTAAGGGCACACTTGGCATATTTATATTATAATTATCTTATATTCATTAGTAAGTGGCTTGGACCCATTGGTTTGAGCCTCTTTTTTAAGATACAGTCAACCAATATAGATTTAGCTGATGCTCTTATCTCGCATTTTTTGAAGATTTCATTAGGCAGAATTTCAATAGACTGTTAATCTATAAATCCGTCGTCCATATATCGCTCCAGAGCTTTTTTCATTTTTGTAAGGTATAAGCACCTTTCACCAGTCCTATACTTCATCCGATGAAAAGCATGATGAAGATCACCAAGTTGAATATTAAATATTTGTTCAAAGATGATACCCAATTTTTTTATTCCCAATTCGGAATTGCCCAGGCTTTTGACGGCATGAATTCCGTATATAAGTTCTATTAAGGCGTTTTTGGAATCTACCCACTGTAAAAGCTCTAAGAAGGACTTACCTGAAAAAGATGCGTAGTCGGAATACTCTTCAAGCCTCAATATTAAGTAATCATACAGGAGGTCACACTCTATGATCTTGGAAACTTTATAATCATAGTAAGTCGAAAAACCGGGATCGGCCTCAAATACAAACCCTTTAACCCCAGTAGTAATATCAATTTTTCCGCGGATAAAAAAGCAACCATCCTTATGATTACTGCCAGAACGGTAATATTGGTAAAACTTGGACTTACTGATCGCATCCTTATAGTATCTTTCCAAATGTTCTAACTTCTCTTCATAATAATGTTTATACATAGCTCCTCCTTTGGAGGGCCGCGCTGTTTCTAGACGAAATACTTTATTATAAAAAAGAAGCTTTCCCAAAATCGCGGGCTTCATAGTTTTAAAGAATTCAATCTCTTCAGCTTCATTAGCGAAACCTCTGATCAAAACTTCTTTTTTTAATTGCTCCAGCAAATCCTTAAGTATCATTGTCATTTGCCGGGCGTCCTCAATGATAGTAGAATGATTGAAACTGATTTTTTGTTCACCTTCCAGCATTTTGAGCTGAACGGTCTGAAAGAAATTTTTCATAAGTAGTTTAATTTAAGTTATGGTTAAGCCCTATTTGGGTAGGGATATACAACTTAAATAAAAATTTTATATCTCACAAGCGTGACAAAAGATGTTTTTTACTGCGTTCCCACGTTTTAACGGATGTGTTACCTATTCTAACTTTAATTCCTAATTAATTTTACATTCTAAAGAAAATAATTTGACAATGCTTCTACACATCCACTGACCCGTAAATCAATACCGACACTACGGCTCAAGTAAAAATTTCAAAGGTTCAATGAGTGCCACATACCGCCATAGCACGCCTCGAACTGCCATATGGAAGTAGTTCATCTTTAGGAACATACATTGAGGGTTTAATAGATAAATCCTCAACATATGCAAGGAGAAGACGATTTAAGAGGCTTAGCCAAGATTATGGCTTTTATGCGGGCTGTAAGTATCATTTTAGTACTCATGCACCTATACTGGTTTTGCTACGGTTACTTTTTAGAATGTGGCTGGACGTTAGTAATCATCAACAAGATTTTAGGCAACTTTCAGCGAACAGCAGGACTTTTTTCGCACACCCTTTATACGAAGCTGTTTGCGTTGGTACTACTGGCGTTAAGCTGCTTGGGCTCTAAAGGCGTCAAGAATGAAAAGATAACCTGGTCAAAAATTTATACGACGTTAGCTATTGGCATTGTCCTGTTTTTCCTGAATTTCCCTTTATTAAAATTACCACTGTTAACTGCCACGATCCTATATATTCTTAGCACAGGTGCGGGCTACATCGCTTTGATGATGGCGGGTGTCTGGATGAGCCGTTTGCTACGTACCAACCTGATGGACGATGTTTTTAATAATGAGAATGAGAGCTTCCAACAGGAAATGAAACTGATTGAAAACGAATACTCTATCAACCTGCCCACCAAATTTTATTACAAGGGTAAATGGAACAATGGCTGGATTAACATTGTCAATCCTTTTAGGGCATCCATTGTGCTCGGAACACCAGGCTCAGGAAAATCTTATGCTATCGTAAACAACTATATCAAGCAGCAGATAGAGAAAGGTTTTAGTATGTACATCTACGATTTTAAGTTCGACGACCTATCTACCATTGCCTACAATCATTTGCTGAAGCATCGCGACAAGTATAAAGTTCAGCCGAAGTTTTATGTGATCAACTTTGACGACCCTCGCAAGAGCCATCGTTGTAACCCACTCAATCCCGACTTTATGACGGACATTTCCGATGCTTATGAAGCAGCTTATACTATTATGCTGAATCTCAATCGATCTTGGATACAGAAGCAAGGAGATTTTTTCGTAGAAAGCCCAATTATCTTGCTTGCAGCCATTATCTGGTATTTGAAAATCTATGAAAACGGGAAGTATTGTACCTTTCCACACGCTATTGAACTCTTAAACAAAAAGTATTCGGATGTATTTACTATTCTAACTTCATATCCGGATTTGGAAAACTACCTATCGCCGTTTATGGATGCTTGGCAAGGAGGCGCTCAGGATCAATTACAGGGACAAATCGCATCGGCAAAAATTCCGTTGTCAAGAATGATAAGCCCGCAGTTGTATTGGGTCATGACCGGCGACGACTTTACCCTCGATATTAACAATCCAAATGAACCTAAGATTTTATGCGTAGGCAACAATCCCGATAGACAAAATATCTACTCTGCTGCCCTGGGTTTGTACAATTCAAGAATTGTAAAACTCATCAATAAAAAGGGACAGTTAAAGAGTTCAGTGATCATTGATGAGCTTCCGACCATTTACTTCAGGGGCTTAGATAATCTTATCGCGACAGCTAGAAGTAACAAGGTAGCGGTCTGTTTGGGTTTTCAGGATTTTAGTCAATTAACCCGTGATTACGGCGACAAGGAGAGTAAGGTCATTCAGAATACAGTCGGTAATATTTTCAGTGGCCAGGTAGTAGGCGAAACTGCAAAAAGTCTTAGTGAGCGTTTTGGAAAAGTATTACAGAAACGCCAAAGTATGACGATAAATCGAAATGATAAATCAACATCCATTTCTACTCAATTAGATAGCCTGATACCTGCCTCGAAAATTTCTACCCTTACACAAGGTATGTTTGTGGGTTCGGTATCGGACAACTTCGATGAGCGTATCGAGCAAAAGATTTTTCATGCGGAAATTGTGGTGGATAATGAAAAAGTATCTGCTGAGACCAAAGCCTATCAGCAGATTCCGCAAATTCTTTTCTTTGTTGATGAACATGGCGAAGATAAAATGAAGCATGAGATTGAAAGCAATTACCGTCAGGTAAAAACAGATATTTTGAACATAGTCCAAAACGAAATGGATCGTATTAAGAGTGACCCCAACTTGCAGCATTTGGTGCAGGAGGGATAACAAAAAGGGAGGCCGAAATGACCTCCCTTTTTTATTGCCCACCTTTAAAGTTTACAACATCCCACGAGGCATATGGATATCTTTTACGCGTACAATGTTCTCCGAAACCTGAGGGGTTCCTTTCTGTTCTTCAGCTTGCCCTTCTTTTGGCTCCTCCTTAGCTTCCGGTGTAATGGATAGTTGTATCTTTCTCTCTACCGCAGCCAGTTCGGTTTTAAGCTCGCTCAGCCGGCTTTCTTTAGTCCAGGTTCCGTTAACCACATCATGAAGAATAGGCATATCTTTTTGTATTTCTGCAATCTTCTTTCGTTCCTGTTCAATATAGCCGGGTAATTTCTCCAATGCGCTAATAAAGTTCGTAGCAGCAAGCTTTTCATCTTTGGCGATGATACCGTTATTGTAAGTATATTTGATTTTTCCTTCTCCCTGTACAAAAAAACGGTTTACCTGAATATCCATGCCTTCTTTTTCCGACAACTCGGTTTTAACCAACAAGGAAAATCCGTATAGGCTCCCAATTTCCTCATATTGACCTCCTGTCCGGGCTTCGTCCGCAAGTTGATTGAGCTTTGTCCCAATTTGTTTTACATCAGCATGAGGCGGTAAGCCGTCCAATTGCATAGGGTTGGCAACTGAACCATCAGAATGTTTGTGTATACACCCTTGTAAGTTCTCCCAATCAAGGCTCATCCGGTTCAACCTTGACCGGGCACTTTCAAGCATTTCCGTACAGTCCTGCAGCTTATATTTGGCACTGAACTTAGAGCGGCCAAACGCCTGCTTTTCGCTTTCCAGTCCGGCAATCTGTTTTTCCAGTTTGGCTTTCTCCAACAGGTCGGTATTTCCCGAAAGGATTGCCACGTATTCTGAAAAGTTCATTCCTGATTTTTCATCCATGCTACCCTCATCAATAGTTCGTTTGCCGAGGTTATTGCTTTTTAATTGGCCAATAAATAGCTGCTTATTGTACAGCAGGTTGAATTTATAGCTATCCAGTGATTTCTCTACGGCATAGATAATCACATCTACTTTGTTTTCGGCAAAGAACTTGGCAATCTCGTTGCCTTTGCGGATAGCCCGACCGTCCCTTTGAGCAAGGTCACTCGGTCGCCACGGCGTATCTAAATGATGAACGGCAACAGCTCTTTTCTGTGCGTTCACCCCTGTACCAAGCATACTGGTCGAGCCGAACAGCACACGGATCTTACCTTCGTTCATTCCTTTGATCAATTCCTTACGTAGCTTATCGTTTTTGGCTTCCTGTATAAAGCGGACTTCGTTGGCAGGGATGCCGTGGTCTTCCATGAGCTTACGTTTGATTTCGGAGTACACATTCCATTCGCCCGGCTTATAAGTTCCCAAATCAGAGAAGACAAACTGCGTTCCTTTCTGTGCGTTGTATTCTTTGTAATATTTGGCAATGTTCGCTGCACAATGCGAAGCCTTGTTATCAGGATGATCTTCATACCTTCCGCTTACCATGCGCATATCGAGCGACATCTTTCGGGCATAGTCGGTAGCAATGAGCATCTTTGCCTTTTCTTCACTATCGCTTAGCTTCGGTCTGCCGAGTAATTCCGCATTTCCCGTTTTGGCAAATTCCATCAGCTTTTTGATAAAAACTTCCTGATCAGGCGTAGGCGGTATATTATACAATACTTCGTTCTTATTTGGACGGTCAATTCCTATATCCTTTGCAGTCCTGTAATCTGTGATTTCAGAATAGAACTGCGCCAGTTCCGGTACTTTGATGAAGTACCGGAATCGCTCTTTTGCCACAATATTATTCGCCACCGAAAATTCATAATCAGTGGTTTTCCTTGCATAGATCGCTGCCCAGGCATCAAATGAATGGATGCCCTGCTTTTCCATTGCCCGCGGCCTTAGGTATTTAAAAAGCAGGTATAGTTCCGTTAGGGAATTGCTGATGGTGGTTCCCGAAAGAAAGGTTGCGCCCATATCGGCACCCGTGCGCTCCTGGATGGTACGGATAGCAAAGAGCAGGTTCATGGCCTTTTGGCTGCCATCTACGTTTCCTAATCCCGCAACCCGTGAGTGCCTGGTATTGAACATCAGGTTTTTGAATTGATGGCTTTCATCCACAAACAAATGGTCAATCCCCATCATCTTAAAGTCCACGACATCATCCTTGCGATTCTCAATATCGTGTTCCAGGGTTTTTAGCTTTACTTCAAGATTTTGTTTCCGTTTGATCACTCCGGCAAGCATACCCCTTGTCACTTCCTTGCCTTGCGATTGCAAGTCATCGAGGTTACGCTCCACGCTGTCCAACTCGAGTTCAAGGATATCCTTTTGTATTTCGGGCGACTGCGGTATCATCCCGAATTGGTCGTGTGTGAGTATCACACACGACCAATCGTTGTTTTTAATATCGCCGAAAATGCGCAGGCGCTTTTGAGGCGTAAAATCTTCTTTGCCAGGAAACAAAATTTTGGCGTGTGGATAAGCGGTGTGATAGGCTTCGGCAATTTCGTGCACATTGCTCTTCAGCCCGATAATCATCGGTTTGTGCGCCAGCCCCAACCGCTTCATTTCCTGTGCAGCCGTACACATTACGAGCGTCTTTCCTGCGCCCACTTCGTGGTCGCAGATCGCACCGCCATTTAGCTTTATCATCCAAACAGTGTCCTTTTGGCTGGAATACAGATCCCGAATACCTAATGCCTTACGGTCCAGTCCCGGAAAATCCTGATGTGTGCCGTCATAGTTTGGGCGTACGAAGCAGTTGAAGGTGTCGTTGTATTGGTCCGTCAGTCTTGTTTTGAACTCATCGTTTTGGGCGTGAAGCCACTCGCTAAAAGCGGTTCGGATTTCGTCAATTTTGGTATTCGCCATTTGTATGGCTTCCATATCCCGCACCTTTACTTCCTGGTCGCCGACCGTTAATTTTTTAGTGATGTCAGGCGTGGTATTGACGAGCGCGTGTTTGAGCAGGGCAACCCCGTCAAACGTCCGGCTTTCAGCTTTGACGGCATATTTCTCCCATATATTCATATTGCCCTGATGACATTTTACGGAAAAGTCGTCGGAGCTTTCGGAGTAGTGGACGAGTACGTCCGCATCGAATAAATGGGAAGCAAAACGGGCATAAATGCCGGTAGGTATCCAGCGTTCGCCGAGGTTGAAGTCCAGTTCTTCAAACTCGATACGTCTTGGTCGGGCTTCCTCCAATACGGTAAGGCTTGCTTTAGCCTGTCCATCATCGGGGCTGTTTTCGATGTAGGCCCTTACATCCTTCGCTTTCTCCACCACGTTGCCTGCAATCCAACGTTCGGCTATTTCATATTCCTTTTGCAGGGGATTATAGTAAATGCGACCGTGTAAAGCTTCTATTAAAGCATCATCGGTCATACCGCTGATTTCGGACATATAGCCCAAATCCACGCCGCCGTATTTGTTCAGCGATGCCGCTAAGGCTTCTTCGGGATTGTCCGTTGCTATGGTTATCGTGGAAAAACTTACAGGATGGATGAAGATATCCGCTTTACGCACCACACCGCCAACCACACGTTCCAGATAAGGGATTTCCTTGCCGGCACTGTCCGTTTTAATGAGTTTGATGTTATCGGCGCTGTTAAGGTTGCCGTATCTTTTGACAAAGGCATCATACAAGCGGTTCAGCGTTTCCCGTTCTTCCTTGTGTTCGGTCTGAAGCTCCGATTCTTTGGTGTAAAGCTGATGGTAAACATCACGCATCCCGATATACGCTTCGGCTCTTGTCCGCTGTGCGGCAGACAATTCAAGCGGATGAAAAATAGCTGTACCACCTGATATATCTACATCTTGTAAATGCCCAACCCAACCCTTATCAACCACCAGGCAATCGGTACGGTGGAACGATTGCAGTTTGCCACTATATGGAGCAGGTCCGGGAATGGTATCGGGAACAGCTGGCTGACCAGCCTGGCCCTTGTCGTCCATATTTGAAAATAGGTCGCCTATGGCTTCCTGTTTTTGGCCGTTCGATGGAGTACTTCTATTAGCATCCCCAGTGGTGGCAGACGGCGTATAGGGTTGCTGGACTGCACTAAACAAGTCAGGTTGGCTATCTGTTGTGCGGCTGCTTTTATTGGTGTTTTGCCTTTTAGTTTGGGTCACTCTTTTCGGTGGAGCAAATACCGCTAAGGGCTCATCCACATTTTCAAATAGGTCGAAAATGCTCAATTGTTTTTCCTGCGGGCTACCCCCATTAATTGCCGGAACAGATAAAGGCTGTATTTGGCGCCCAATGTTTACAGGTTTGTTAGCCGGTGGTGTAACCTTTGGTTCCGCCGTAATTGGCAGTACAGGCTCATCGTTGTGTTGACCTTTGTACAAACTTAAATCCAGGTGCTTGCCAAAATCATCGGAAAGCATTTGTTTGAGGTCTTTGGCAATTCCGGCAACGCCTTCCTTGTGGGTATAGATGAGAGCAGGTTGCCCGTATGGGTCAGTGTCTAACTTGCTATCGGTGTGCACTATCCTTGTGCTGTCCTGAAACAAGGCATTGCCGAGCGTATTGTACTTGGTTGGAACGCTTTGGCAAAACAGGTCTTCTCTTGCAGTCAGACCTTGTTTTGCCGTATTCCTTTGCAGGATAATCAGGTCGCTTCCGACTTCTGTACCTGCATACTCAGTAAACAGGTTATTGGGCAGGCGGATAGCCGCAACCAGATTATTATCCTGCATTAAAGCCCTGCGTATCGGTTCATTCTTCGGGCTGTTCAAAATGCCCTGTGAAGTGATATAGGCTAAAATGCCGCCCTCCCGAAGCATATCCGTACCTTTCAGAAAGAAGTAATTGTGAATGCTTCGGGCAGCCTGAACTTTTGCCAAATCTTTGCTGCGGGAATACGAAAGATCGAATACGGAAGTGTCGCCAAATGGGATGTTACTGGCGATTACATCATAGCTGCTCTGTTCTCTTTCCTGGATTTCTTCAAAACCGCTTACACGGATATTGCTTTCGGGATAAAGCTGTTTTAAAATTTTACCTGTGAGTAGATCCTTTTCATGAGCGGTAACGCTTGCCGCCTGATTTTCTGAAAAAGACTGTATAAATGAGCCAATACCTGCTGAGGGTTCAAGGAACTTCTGAATGTTAACCCCGCTTTCACGCAGGGTTGCGGAAATCGCATTGATTACCTGCGGTGGGGTATAAAAAGCCGTCAGTACGGAGCTTTTCATACTGTCCACGTACCTGCGGTATTGTTTATCTTCCCCAGAATTTTCTTTGAGTAGCTGGTGGAGTTCCTGCGTAAGCGGGAACAGGTCGTGTTCCGTCTTTCTCCAATTATTGATGTCTACGGCGTACTCAACGGGGTTGAGGACGAATTTAAGACCGCCAAATCCGCTATATTGCATCATAAGCAGTCTCTCGCCTACGGTGGCCCTGCGGTTCTCCTTTTCCAGTATAAAAGCAATTCGTAGGGCATCAATGTTCTGTTGGAGATGTTGACGCTTACTGAAGCCCATTTTCCTCGATCCATATTGCGATGGTTCCGGTCAGTTCGGTATAGAGCAGGTTGAACTCTGGGGCATAAGCGAAATCATCGGTTAGCTCATAGTTGGAGAAAACAGGCTCACAGACAGGGAGCATTTTAAGGGCGAACGGCCTGAGTTCCTCGTCAGCCATTAGGGTGTCAAACTCATTGCATACGACCCCAAAAACCGTATCGAATTTGGAGAAGTATAAGCCCTCAAACAAAATGTGATCGGCTATTTCATTGCACTGCTCAATGCCGTTTCCAGATCGGAAAGCACCCTCATAGGCATTGGCCGCCCACGAAGAACGCTCATCAATAAATTTTTGATCGTTCGTTTTTTCGGGAAAGCTGTTATTTAATAACTCCTGGAGTCGTAATCTGAAATATGAAAGGTCTTTTTGCTGGGTATTCATACCGTAATTTTTGTTTTAAATTATACTCGAGACTTAAAATTATAGCAGTAAGTAAGTTTCATGAATGAGGTGGCAGGGTTTGTCTTTGGGAGGCGGGATTTGGCGCAATGGCAATAAAAAAAACCTCTGAAGGTTCAGAGGTTCGTTCTATAGTATATTGAGCAGTTGTAGCATCCTGCCGACTTCAATATCCATTCGTGAAAAAGCAAACCATTTTTTGCCCAGGTCTTTAAGTGAAGCCCCGATATGGTAAAGCTCCGTACCGTCAATAATTAAAAATCGGTCATGGGCATCAGCAAAGATTTCAATTTCAATACGGGGATATTGGCTGTTATAGCGTTGTACATCCAGTCGTAGCTGATTGCTGATGCTTTTGGTATAGATAGTTGCGGTTACAGCCGTACTGCGTTTTCCCAATAAGGTCAGTACGGTATCATCCACATAATTATCCAGCAAAATGATGGAGCCTTTGGCGCTTCTTACAATATCCGATACAAAGGCGTAGGCATCAAAAACCTGCCCGTTGTAAAAGATTCCTTTTTCGCTGTGAAGCTTATCGCTTTCCAATGCCTTAAATAACTCTTCAAATTTTTGGTCGGTTTCCAGTTGCTTCAGCTCGATACTATCCAAACGATGAAACAACGAAGCATTGCTGATGAGCATCCGCCGCATTTCTACAAAAGCTTCCATAATTTCTACGCTGACTTTAACCGCTATATCCGAACGGAGTATTGCGGATGCCATTGCAACCCCTTGTTCGGTAAAAACATAAGGCAAATAACGTCTGCCGCCGTAATTTAAACTTGAGGTTCCAATTTGGAACCTCAAGTTATGGGCTTCCTTTTCAGTCAGTTGAAAACAGAAAGAAACCGGGAACCTTTCGATATTTCTTTTTACGGCTTTGTTAAGGTTCTTTGTTTCCACCCCGTACAGGAAAGCGAGATCACTATCCAGCATCACTTGTTTGCCACGTATGGGATAAATCAGGCTCTTGATTTCCATGGCACTAACGGCAGGTTTATTTTCCATTACGCTTGTTGCTTTTGTTTTTTTCAAACTCAAAAGAGGTCTTGCAGTCATTATCTAATACGATATACGCATCGAATTTCTTACCCGCTTTGCTTTTCATTCCTTTGATGAGCGAGGTTTTTCTTTTATTGATAAGGCTTTCAATATCAGCGATTGCGATTTGCACGCCACATACATTGCGAAACTGTACCCAATTGCAAGCCTCATCAGGGCATTTTACAATTTTGTCCCGGATAATCAGCTGATGGCTTTTGCATCTGGGGCAAGTGAGCTTAGGGAGGTTTTCTTTGGCAATAGTGGTTTGCAGCAGTTCATTGGTAATGGAGGAAGCATAGGCTTCCATTTCGGTTTGAAATTCATCTGCATCCGCCTCGTTGTTTTCGATTTTCTGTAAAGCTAATTCCCATTCGGCGGTCATTGCCACGTCCGCAATTTTCCGGTCTTTAACCAATTCATACACTTGCAATCCCTTGTCGGTAGGAACTAAGGATTTCTTTTCCCTCTGTATGTAAGTGCGGGTAAACAGAGTTTCGATAATGGCGGCCCTTGTGGCGGGAGTGCCGATACCGATATTTTGCAGGGCTTTCCGTTCTTCTTCATTCTCAATTTCCTTTCCGGCAGTTTCCATTGCCGACAGAAGGCCTGCTTCAGTATACAACACAGGCGGTTTAGTTTTCTTTTCCAAAACAGCTGCTTCCTTTATTTTCAGTTCGTCACCCTTTTTCAGGTCGGGAAGATCCTGCGCGGGTTCGGTATCATCATCCGAGAAACTGCCTTTAATGCCACGCCAACCGGCTTCTATAATCTTAGAGCCTTTTGCAGCAAAATCGTAATGCAATACCTGCAAGTTAACATCGGTTATTTCTTTGATACAGGCTGGTGAAATCGCTTCGAGAAGTCTCAGGGCAATCATATCATACACTGAATTTTCCTTAGCACTGAGGGCCGACGGTATTTTATCGGTAACCAGTAGCCCATGATGGTCTGTAACACGCAGGTCGTTTACAATACGCTTATTGAACCGTCCCCATTTCATTTTGCTTACAGCCTCTTTGCAGATATCACGATCCTGCAACGCCCGTACAAGGGGGGCAATTTCTGGCCATAGATCTTCAGCAATGTATTTGCTCCCGGTACGCGGGTAGGTAATAAATTTCTTTTCGTACAGGCTTTGGGCAACATTCAGCGTTTCCTCAGCGGATAGGTTTAGCTTTTTATTGGCTTCCTTCTGTAATCCTGTCAGATCAAACAGCAACGGCGGTTGCTCGGTAACGTTTTTTGTTTCCACCGATGTCACGGCTGCCGTACCGCTTCGCTGAAGGGCTTTCAAGGTCTCATTGGCAACCGCCGGTTCTTCCCATTTTGTTTTAGAAATACTTTTGAAGTCTATGCCCTCTTTGTGGTGGGATAACTGAATCTGCCAGTAGCGTTGCACAGCAAAATTTTTATTCTCGAGATAGCGCCTGCAAATCAGGGCGAGCGTAGGAGTCTGCACTCTGCCTAGCGAATACACGCCGTTGCCTACAGCAATAGAAAGCGCTTGTGTACCATTAATACCCACCAGCCAATCGGCACGGCTCCTGCCTTGTGCCGCCTTGTACAATCCGTCAAATGCGGCTCCGTCTTTGAGATTGTCAAAGCCCTGTTTTATGGCTTTTTCTGTCAGCGAGCTGATCCAAAGCCGTTCAAACGGCTTGCTGCAATTCAGATACTCATAAATATACCGGAAGATGAGTTCACCCTCACGTCCGGCATCCGTTGCCACAATAATGCTATCGCTTTTATTGAACAGTTCTTTGATTATTTTCAGTTGCTTCGTTGCACCTGGATCGGCACTATAGCCCTTGTCTTTTTTAAGCTTCCGTACGGTCAGTAAAAATGGATTGGGCAATATGGGCAAAGCGGTTCTGTCAAATCCCGTAATCCCGTAATCTTCGGGCATTCCCAATCCTATCAGATGACCGAATGCCCAGGTAACAAAATAGCCGTTACCGGTCAGGTAGCCGTCCCTTTTATCGGATGCCCCCAACAAGCCGGCTATTTCTCTTGCTACGCTTGGTTTTTCTGCAATGATCGTTTTCATCATTTACTGCATTTTTCTGCCTTTGGCAGGGACTTGTGGCTTCTCCTGAACATCTTGCTGCTGTTTGTTTTTCGGTGTTTGCTGTCCCGATTTCAAAGGCTCGTTGATTTTTTTGGTCGCCTCATTGGTTTTACCTTCCGAATTGACGGCAGTTTGCGTTTTATGAGCTTCTACAGGTTTTGCCTGCGCCTTCACCTGGCTTGGAAACTGAAAGTTGGTTTTTCCGGTTTCGGCATTGAAAGTGATGTAGCCCTGATAAGGCTGTCCTTTCTTATCTTTCAATCCGTCAACGTAAACGGTTTGCCCGGCTTTGAAATCCTTATACTGCTCGTCCGTAAGTTCTTTTCCCCGGAATGTCTTTGGTGCTTCCTGTGGCTGGCTTTGCTGATTGCTCTGCCCGTTGCTTTGGGTTTGACGGTTCGTATTGCTGCGGTCAAAAAGAAATTCTACGTAACGTTTATCTGCATTGAACTGCAACGTTGCCGAAAACTCTGTGCCCTTATTGGAAATCATACCGTCTAACTGTAAGGGCTTACCCTCCATTAAAATCTGCTTCTGATGGTCATCCAGCTTCACACCCTTTATTTCATCAGGGATTTTGATGAAATCAGTTTTAAGGGCAACGAGTTCATTTGTCAGTCTATCCACGCTGATAATAGATGGCATCATCTCCCCGGTCTTAGCATTTTTCAAGTCAACGATGCGACCCATATTGCCGGTGTCGAGCAGGTTTTTTTTATCCTCAGCGGTAAACTGGTGTCCAAAAAATTCAAAGTTGAGGTTCGGCTCTTTACGGATACCATGTATGGCTGCCACAATTTTACCATTTTCTGTAGCTTGTAAAGATAGCCGGGCATCTGTACGGACTATGGCCCCACCAAGATTTACGCTTATAGGTACAAGTTCGTTGGTCTTGTAGCCTTTTAATAAAGGATCTAACAAATTCATTTTTTCTAGGCGTTCCTTTCCTAAACCTAGATTGTTCATGGTATCCCAATCAATCTGTTCCGGCTTGTAGCGGTATTCGCTCGCCTCCGCCGTTGTCTGTGTTGTTTCCATATTTTTTTGATTTTCTTCTTTTTTATCAATTTGAGGTTCTGGTTTCATCTCATGTTCTTTAAGCAGTTTTTCGCCTTCAGGAGTAGGCTTATCTACCTGCTTCTGAAATTCCTTTGCTTTTTCGACGGCCAGTTGGGCAGGCACTTTAAAAAACGAGAAGTTGGTAGGATTTTTTAACTGGCTGAAAAAATTGGAAAAAAAGTTGGAAAAGAAATCCCCGCTTTTGTCCACCCGCATAAACTGGCTCTGGTTTTTCCTCGTTGGGTCCACCGTTTCCATTTTCCCGTTTTGGTCAAGGCTCTTTACTGCCTGGATCTTCATTTTTTCTTTATCAAGCACAAGCAGTATGTCGGATAGCTGTTCGGGCATCTCCGGTCTAGTTGTTGTTTCTTCGCTCATATTCTGGAAAATTTTAAAAGTTCTCTTCCGAATGTAAGGGAAGTGTTCACGGTTTTGCATCAAGTGGCATCCAAAGGCAGGCTTTGTCGCTCAATGGCATTATTTCCTAAGCGGGGGGTTAAAGCTGTCCCTTATAAACTGATGGACATCAGATAGCTTGTAATATAGCTTGCCGCTTATGGTGTAATAAGGCAGCTTCCCATTGGAGCGGTAACGTTGCAGGGACCGGTTGCTGATCTTAAGCATCTGAAGCAGATCCTGATTGTCGAGGAGCTCTTCGCCGTCAATACTGTTCCTTTTGTTTTTCAGCGTATCGATATTGTCACCCAGAAGGTCAATTCGCTCCAGAATCCTTTGCATCCAGGCTACAAATTCTAGTTTGTCGATATTCATGGAAATATATTATTAATGTTATCAGCAATTAGCGTGGGGCTCAAAGAATAACCACCGCATTCTTAATAAGATATCAATCATTTTCACGGTATTATATTTAATGAAAGATCTTTGCTGAACCCTACCGTCACAAAGTTGCACCATCCCATATTATTTATTTGCCAAGCTCTGCCAATGGGTTGAGTGATTTTTTTACTGCCTTATTCTTTGCAAAAAAGGATATGATGATGAACGAATATATTCTGCTATAGTATTAGCCAATGGCCACACATGGGGTATCATCTGAACACCAGTGAAGAGTATTAGTGAAGAGTATTAATGAGGAGTATATAATTATTTGTACGGTAAGAATATTATAAATGGATGTCAATAGAGTTTATAGTAACATGCTTCTATATACAAAAAATAAATATGTCTCAATTTTGCGATATAAAATTTATCTTGCAGGTGTAGTAGATTCAAAAAGAAGTTAATGACAAGAAAAATTTAAAAAGTAGATCGTGTGTTAAAGTTTACTGCTACTATATGCGCAAGTACTTAATCCTAAGAAATTATATGAAAGAGGAACAATTAGAATCATTGACAGACAAAGAGCTGCTGGCCGAAGAAAAAGCATTAAAATCATTTTCCATTCTTAATGCTTTTCTTATCGGCTTTCTTGTTGGAATTATAATAGTGAGCATTTATTTTGAAGCATATACCTTGGGGCTTCTCATTCCGCTTTTTCTTATCTACAAGTTTACTAACGATCCAAAAAACAAGAGACGTAAAGCAGTCGATGACTTATTAAAAAAGCGTCAGCTGAAAAATAATTGAGTTTTCTTAATTGCAAGAAAGATTATTCATTAACAGAATGACTCTACGATTCAATTAAAGGATCGGAAAACGCAATGTTTATTTAGTCAATACTGTTAAACATTCTGATGAAATCAAAGATGAAACCACTACGTATGTTATCGATCATTTTATTTGCAACTCAATCGTTGCTAACCTCCTGTGGTCAGAACAGCAACAGATCACCTGGTGAATACAAAGGTAAATCGCCGGATAAACCGATAGCGAGTGTTATAGAAGACACCGCAGTCACATCAGAAACCGAGATGCAAAAGCCAACTGCCGATACCTCTATCGAAATTATGAATGAAAAGGACATTCTTTTCAACGGTAAATTAAAACGCTACTTCTCCCTCAGCAAATTTCATTCAATGCTGGGCAAGCCTGACAGCGTAAAACTTTTGAGCGATGAAGAACCCTGTACAAACATCTTCCAGGAACCGGACGGTACTATTGATCCTCAAACTAAATACTTATTTAAAAACGGGACGCGGTTTGAGAATTTTCGGGATAAAGTAGCGATCGATGAAGTAAGGTTTAACCATGGGGATTTCATTGTTTTTCACCATAGGAGACTCGACAACCATAGTACGTTAGATGATCTGAAAGACCTTTTCCCGAATGCAGTTAAAAAAATAAGAGCTATCGAAGTACCTGGTGTTGGCAAACTGCAAGTAATACAATTACGTGAGGATAGGAATAATGCGTCTGACGGGCACATCAATATGATGATCAGAAAAGGAAAACTTTATTCATTGAAATGGTGGTTTCCTTGCTAGTGTGCAACGTGAACGAATATACGCTCTAACGGTGATCTCCTGTGTAAACTATCTTACTTGTTAGATAGGTGTAATTTTTATTGCAAGCGATATACTAATTTTATGCTAAAAACCGCGCACTGCTTTATCTTCTTTTTCTTGCTCACCATCAGTGCTGGTAAAGCTCTAGGGCAGAACGATTTTACACAAGCTATTTTTCATGTGAAAGGCGATCTGAATAAAGACGGAAGGAACGATCTGGTCATAGTTAAAGCGGATACTGTAGATAAGCATCATCCATACCTTCTTGAAATTTTCTTTGCCAATTATGATGGCAAATATACCTGCGTATTCCGTTCCCAAAACGCGATCATGCCCAGGTTCCCAAAAGGGGATCAGCAGAGTGAATTACTACTGGAACAACTTAAAATTACAAATGGTATTTTAATATTTACCAACCAGCGGATACGAGGAAACATGACACACAAATTCAGGTACCAAAATGGAAATTTTGAACTGATTGGCTACACCGAGCGTAATGCAGGTACCGCCCGTACTGATTGCAAGGATATCAACCTCTCAACGGGTCGCAAGGTTGTTTGGCAGGAGCCTTATGATAGGGATGGAAAAACATCTCAAATGATCAGTTTTAAAAAGTATAAGGTCTTACCCAAACTACAGGATTTTGATCCATTAACATCATCGTACTTAACGATCCATGGCACAAGGGTTGAATTATAAGTAAAATTATAGCTATCTAATTTCTCAGGCATTGGTGTGCAGCCTTGTATTACAGCACCCAGACAGAAGATGTATCGCAGAATATACCAAACAAAGAGAATTCCGTTAAATCTCACACTTGTGACTTATTGGTCATTTTTATAAATTTGATAGATAAGATGAAGACAATGAAGATGTTTTTTTTAGTATGCAGCGTAGTAATCATCAGTTTAAGCATTGTTCTTGCTTTGAATTACTTTAAAAATAAATCGGTGTCTGAAGAATTGCCGAACGAATTTGAGCGATACCAATCAATCGACAGTTCTAAAGCCATTATATCCGGAAACGCTACTATGTCTCTTTTACTGGAGAGTACGGAAGAGATCCAGTCTTTTTTGACTCCTGATCATCAGGTAATAATTTATACCATTCCGAAAAAAAACACACACTCATTCTTTAAAGTTAGCCGTAGCGGTAGTATTATTGATTCATTGACAATCAACGGTCGCCAGGCAGAGATCGTTTTTATCAAAGGCTTTATCATTGATAAAAAAAATCATCAATACTATTCGTGGAGTTTTAGCGGTAATAAACGACCTATAAACATGATCACTCAAAACGGGGATTTTGCATGGAATAAGGAACAACAGCAAAAACAACTTGCTGAAATTATTAGAGATTCAGAATTCGTTTATGTGGACTACCAGTCAGGTGATAGCCCGGCGCCACAAAAGGAAAGCGGCGAAGCGATGCAAACTACTCAGGCCATGATGACCTATGCAATCCTGACGTACTTCATAAATGGCAATTGCACTCAATTGTACACGACCATCGATATCAGCGAAAAATTTCCCTGGTCCTATACTGAAAATCTTTTGTTTAATAACCTCTTTAAATACATTGATACATCATCAAGAAGAACCAAAGCGTATATAAAAGCGAAGGAAATCCAATATCGCTATTTTCAAAAGCTTACTTATGAAAAAGTGCATTTTTCCGGTAGTGGAGGCTACAACCCAGGCTTTGATGAAATGCTGTACTCTGGGAACTTATTCACAGACATAAGCTATAAGAATGATACGCTGAGACTGAAAGAATTTATGTACCTGAATGACAAGTGGCATCAGTCCGCTATTGAAATAAACGGTAAAAATATAGGTACGCTGACCAAAAACAAGGTACAACCGCCTGAGAATATAGACGCTTATGGATATTACAGCCACCCTAAACTTGAGTATGCCCTGTTTACTACGAGTGATAAGAAGATCTTTATTATTAAATAGCCACTCGTCTAAAATTAGTTTATATAAGTTGCGAAATCTAATTATTTGACAACCAATAATCCACGCTCATTAGCTGCAATTTTTCATAAATCCTTCTATAAAAACGTTGCACGGGTCATACAGAATCTCTATATTTGCATCAGCAATTGCAGTAAGGAAGTTTACTAAAAGCTAAGGAGTAATTCGATGAGTTACAAATATTCAAGGCTGTTAAGTAACTAATTATAAGATATTTGCGTAGGTGGGTTATATTACCCTATGGACTACAAAAAGCGTTACAATCGAATGATGCAATTCTAATGAGTAATTCGATGAGCAAAAGTGAAAATTTTTCGCAACGCATTGTAAGACTGACGGTTAGCGATTAAGTTCGATTCCCCTACGGGCTACTTAAAGAGATTCAATTTTTTGAATCTCTTTTTCTTTTATATGACGAATCTATTTCAATC
>Ga0308160_10002002_pt1 | contig 26153 bp, 45 predicted proteins | sample PhyFR1_FD_201036 | JGI IMG/M metagenome (GOLD analysis project Ga0308160, IMG submission 201036) | Phyllosphere microbial communities from UC Gill Tract Community Farm, Albany, California, United States - DLSLF.R1 | ecosystem: Host-associated > Plants > Phyllosphere > Unclassified | place: USA... | reverse complement strand
CCTCAGCAGGGTCACGCCGCATCGCCTGCTTGATGTCCTCTTCGAGCCCGTCCAGGTTCATCAAAACCCACGGCGCATCCGAGTAGTTGTACTTCAAGATCCGGCGCCGGTCAGCCTTATTGGACCATCTCAGGCCAGCAGGCGGGGGAGTCCACTGGATGTAAACACCATCCGACGGGTTCTCCAGCAAGTCCTTTACGACATTGTCAGTCGCAGGGTCATCCGGGTTCGTCGTGATGAACCCACGCCCGCCCATAGCCGTAAGACCGCGCTTCTGAGTGCGGAAAACCTTCCACATCGAATCATCGGCGAACAGGCCGGCCTCATCCCACGGGACGCACGTAACACGGGCACCAAGACGAGACTTAGCCTTCGACGTTACCGGAACAATCTGGTTGGCCTTACCACCAGGCAGGCGGATAACCTCTTCGCCCGTCCTAGTGATCTGCGACGACAGCGGCCCGTAATCAATCATCGGCCGCAACGCATCGAACGTGTTGCCCGTCTGCGCCTCAGAGTTAGCCGTGATCTGAATCAGCGGGGCAGTCCATTTACGAGCCATAGGCTCGCCCGGGCCATAGGTATAAACCCAGCCACACGAGCACCCCTGCTCATCGCAGTCCCAGACCTCGCCGCCCTTAGCGAACCCAGCAAACAACGCCGGCCCGACAGACTCCACACAGATCATCGCCGCAACCAGCGGCGACTTACCCTTCTTCTGCGAGTCAATCAGCACCGACAACTGATGCACGAACGCCGACGACTTCATGCCAGGCTCCGCAGTCTTACGGATCGCATAGTGATTCGTCACAAAGCACAGCTGATAATCACGCAGCAGGAAAGGCGGCTTCCGCCCATCCATATCGAAATCCCCATCAGGGACAACACAATGCTGCTCAATCCACTCCGGAACAATGTCCAAAGTCAGACCAGGCCACCACTTCAACGCATCCGATGCAGTCTTCGGGCTAAGAGCCTTCCTTGACGGCATTTAGCCTCCGCTCCCGAGCCGACATACGCCCAACAGGCGCGGCTTCCGGCTCAGAACCCCTACGCTGAGAAACCTCATCCCTCGCCACCTGCCAGCCGTTCAGCCGAAGACCAGCGGGGGTCAAGCCAATCTGCTCCCGGTAACGGTGCAACTGCCCCACAAGCGCCGCATTCGACGCCGGATCAAGCTCCACAGCAACTTTCAACCGGCAATACTCCGCGATCACAGGCCACCGCCACGACTCACGAGCCCACGCCGCGCCCTGGGGAGAACGCCACGCCTCAACCCACACCAAACCCTCGCGGGAATGGAAATCAGCAGCAGCATCCTCATCAACCTCACGAACCTTCGCGCCATCCTCGAAATGCTCCGAGAACAACACAATCGGATCAAGCGGAAAATCCGGGATCGCACCCTGATAACCCTCAGAAGGCAACGCAGAAAAATCCAAGCCACGAGCCGCAGACCGACCACTATTCGGATCAGGCGCCGGCCCAGAACGTGCACGAGCTCCACCAGCAGTCACAAGCCACCACCTCCGATCTGAAAACTCTTGAACCCTCCGCGGACTATTTTCACCTCCCCGGCGGGCCGGCGGGGGAGGGGCCTTTGGGGGCGCCCCCGTGGGGGTCTAGGCGTGTGATGCCTTGCCTGCGGCTGAGAGGTTGCAGTGCGCGTGCTCTGGCCCTCGGATGATGCCGCGGTCGTGGTCATCGTGCCCTAGGTGCCACTCACTGCCTGGCTGGATGAGTCCTGTGCAGCGCCAGCAGTTGCTCTTGCCTGCTGCTACCTCGGGCTCGAATGCTTTACGCATGGCGTTGTACCCTGCGTCGTACCCTCGTTCGCGCTTTGACCCTCGCGCCTTGTCGTGTGCGCGTGCGTGCTTGGGGCAGTAGCGCTTGGACTCGGGGATGTAGTCGGGGCAGCCTCGGGCCGGGCAGATCCTCCATGCCTCAGCCATCTACTCACCACCCTTGTGCTAGGCCGGGGCTTGGTGCACCTTGCCCCGGCCCGGCGTTGCTGCGATCTCACCCAGTCGGCAGCTCTGGGGGTTAGTGGATGCGGTAGTGGTCCCAGCGTCCTGGTAGTGATTGGCCGGCTAGGAATGTTGTGGTTCCTGGTCGTGCGTATGATCCAGTCGAATCCGTAAACCACTTCGAGCCTGGGTCAACAGTGGTTGCTTGGATGCGCGTGTATGGCCCGTAGTCGTTGACTGCTGCACTGTGTCGGTGTGCGGTGAACCAGAGTTGTGGGATGAACCCTTGCGTGTGGGTTAGCGCTTGCGATTGTTTGGCGAGCCACGTTTCTTCGTTGCCGCCGATTTTGTGACCGTGCGCCATCGCAATGTTGATCCCGGATGCGTGGGTGGTGGTGATCATTTCGCCGCGGGGGATGTTGAACTCGACGTGTGCGAGGTCTGGGTGGAGCGCGCAGACGGTGCGGAGTGTGTCGCTGATGAGTCCGGTTGCGTTGTCGGAGTCGTCGGTGACGTTATCCCTGCCGGCACCACGGGCGAGTTGTCCATGGTTGCAGAGGCATGCGGCGTAGGTGACGTGTTCGAACCGTGGCGCTAGGGTCTTGATCCATTGGAGGTTGACTTCTAGGGCGAGGTTGATTTGATCGCGGGTGTTGAGGTCTACGCTGTGGGTTTGGCTGGCGTATGAGCCTTGTACGCCTTCTGTGTGGTCGCCGAGGTTGGCGAGTAGTAGGCGTTCTGGTCGTATGCCTTGGCCTGCGAGGTTGTCGAGGTCGGCTTCGATGTTGGCGAGCGACGTTGCGAGGCGGGCCAGTGTGCTCTGAGTGCCGTGCCCGTTCTCACTCTTGCCGAGCTGCCAGTCAGCCATGCCCACAGCGTAGGTAACGGGCGGGTGAGACGGCTTACTTGGTGCCGTTGCGGGCTTCCATGCGCGGACACTGTCACGCAGGGCCGCATAGTCGATGACACCCTCTGCGCGGCGCTTGAACCGGGCCGAGTATGAGTAGAGCCAGATGAGATCCCGGTCGCCTGATTCGGTGCGTTTGGATTGCTGCCAGGAGGACATGCGGACGGTGTCGTCAACGATGTCGAACTGTGCCGGGTCGAGGTTGAAGCGGGCAAACACTGCGGACCAGTCGCCGCTGATTGGTTCGGTGAGTTCGATGCCGGTGAATGATCCGCCGTCGCTGGTGAGTTCGAGCTTGCCAGTGACTTCTTCGGGCTCACTCTTTGCCGGCGCGTCTTCTTTGCCGCAGACGCATTCGCCGCGTTTGTGTTCGCGTGCGACTGTTGACCCTACGTTGAGGAATCTGGCCGCAGCGGTACCCGACATGCCATCGAGTTCGGCGCGTTCAGCTTCGTCTAGTTCGTTTGCGGCGGAGGCATATCGACAAAGCATGACGCCTCCTGGTGTTTTGGTTTTGGACGGTCCCGACATCTGCCCGCTCGCAACAGTGTTTGGCCGGGGTGCGGGACCGTCAGTGGGATGGGGAGGCTTTGCACCGCCGACGATTTCAGGTCGCCCTCATTTGTCCATCCCGGCGCCACGTTTCATCGGCCCTGGGCTGATTCGGCGTGACTGGCAGTTGTTTCGGCCATGCTTAGGGCACTCGTGGATGTGGCCTGACTTGCACAGGCTGCCTGCTGTCGGGCGCATCCTGCCGGGTGATCAGAAGTCCCTCTGGCCCGGCGTGTTTGGGAGCGACATGGGGGTTGTCGCCGTGGGTGAGGGCTGGTTTCGAACCAGCGTCTCTCCGGTAGCCCCGGAGCGCTGTGACCAACTTAGCCACCCCACCCTGCCGTCAGCTTCCCAGCGATGGCGGTTGCGCTTGACCCTGCGCGGGAGATAAGTGCACCTCACTTTGGGGGAGTTTTGGGCACGAAAAAGGCCGACCCTTTTGGATCGACCTGATTTTCTAGCCACGTCTCCGCAGCCATAACTAAATTAACACATGGAGGTTAATTCATGCAACATCTTCTTTGGGCGTGTCGAGCGCCCGCAGTAGGAAGGTGACTTGTTCGCCCGCCCAGGACGCTTCACAGTGACCGCATTCGATGTCCCATGTGCCGATTGGCCGCATGTCGCCTTGTTCGTCCCAGCATCCGAGGGTGAGGCATGTTGCGCGTTCTTCGCCGTATGTTGCCCAGCCGCATGAGGGGCAGGTTTTACCGACGAGTTTGCGGCGGGGTTTGACGGGCCAGAGTAGTGCGGTGATTTGGTCTACCCAGCCGAGGGTGACGCGGCCTAGGTACGCTTCCCATTCCGGGCTGATTGGGGCGTCTTGGTAGGACTGGAGCAGCGGCACCAGTTCGCCTTTCCAGATGCGCCCTACTGCTTCGGCGTAGTCTTTCCTGGCTTCCTTTTCGATGGCGCCGAGCAGGTCGAGTGCTGACGGGTCGATTGGGATGGGTGGGCCTGACTTGCCGCCACCGTATCCGTTCTGCCCGGGCGTGACGGCGTTGCGGAGTTCTTCAAGCAGTGCCGGCGCGTGCCGGAGTTCACCGTCAGGGGCAGTCTTCAGGTGCGGTCGGGTGAGCTCGTGTACGTGATCGCGGAGATTGGTCATGCGCGCTCCTTTCGTGCGTGCTTGCGCTTCCCGCTGTACCAAGGCAGCGCCAGCCCGTCGTTATCGGCCCGGGGCACGACATGGATGTGCAGGTGGAAGACTGACTGGGTCGCCTCAGTGCCGACGCTGGTGATGAAGTTGAATGCGCCCTCGGGCCGGCGCTCTTTCGTCCACTGGGCGGCATCGAACATCGTGCGCGCAGTAACCGACGGATCAGCAAGCGCCGTATGCCGGTGCAGCTTGGGGATGACTATGGTGGGCCCTTCGACAACTGGTGAAAGCGGCACCAGTTCAACGGAGTAGGCATTCTCGTTGATGATGTCTGCTGGTGGTTCTTCGTTGACGATCAAGCAAAACGGGCAGTCCTGAATCATTCGTCCTCCTGTGGTTTGTGTCCGGTGAGTAGCGTGGTGAGTTCGTCTACGGTCATGAGGACGTATTGCGCCCCGGGTCGTGTGGTGCCGCGTCGTTTGGCGATTACGATGCCGGCTAGTGCGTCGTCGTTGCCCGCTTCGGTTTGGGCTTCGGCGATCCAGGGGCCGGGCATGAGTCGGCCGCCGTAGTTTTTGGTTTCGATGACGAGGCGTTGACCGTGGACACGTACGCCGCCGATATCGCCGCGGTCATTAGCCCCCGACTTCACGCGCCGGTCTATGCGGTCGTCTTCGAGGACGGCGGCCAGGTGGTCGGCGATGCGGCGTTCAAAGCTAGCCCCGGCCTTCTTCGCTGTTGCACGAGAACGTGTCATTTGCCCCCTCCTGTGGCGTGTGGGGCGTCGCGGAGGGCGGCGAGGACAATTGCCGTCTGATGAGCGGCGAAGGTGCCATCGTCCAGCGCATCCTCGGAGCCGAACCAGTCGGGGCAGCCCGTGCATCCGGTTGCCGGGTCTTCGTGGTCCGTCGTCGCGTCGTACCACTGGTACTCGGCGAGTGCGCCTTTCACCCGCTCAACCGCTTCGTCCGAGAACATCACGGCATCAGCGGCTTCGAGTGCGGCTTTTGCGCAGCAGTCGTATTCGTCTGCTGGTGGGCTGATGAGTGTTGACCCGGCTTCCGCGGCTACTGCTTCGTTATGGCCGTAGAGTGCCCGTGCCGCTGCTTCGATTCGTGCGTTCATTTCTCCCCCTCGTAACTTGCTTGGATTTCGTCTTTGGTGAACCACAACCCCCAGTCGGCTAACCCGTCGACGCGGTAGGGTGCGCGTTGGTCGGGTCGGATCTCGCCGATAACACCCACCCGGCCCGTGTAAGCACACCTGTGACCCGGGCAAACCGTTACGCGGGTGCCGGGGGTTAGGGCGGTCACTGTTCGGCCTTGGTGATGGCTTCGAACACTTTCCGGACGGCGAGGCGAAGTTCCGGCCTCGTCCAGTACGGGTCGCCCACAATTGACTGGAGCGGGAACGCGTCATTGAAGAACTCGCGCAGGCCGTCAGCGACCTGCCCAACGGACTCGTCACTGAACATCGCCGCGTCGGATCCTTTGAGAGCTGCCCGCATAGGGCCACTCGTATCCATGCCCCGCGTCCTCGGCGCTTCACGGTGCGCCTTCATGGCAGCTTCCAGTCGTTCGCTCATGTTTCCTCCGTTGTGATGGTTGAAGCCGCCCCGGTTGGGACGGCTTCGGGTTCGTGTTCTTGGGTTGTCGCGGTCATCAGAAGCTGACCTTGTTGTTGCCGTAGTAGCGGCGGCGGACTTCTGGGCTAAGCACGTCGGCGCACCAGGGGAACGGGCCGCCCTTCTCCAATGTGCGCGGCCAGTCGCGGCCGGTTTCGCGGTCGCCACGCCACCGCACAACATCCGCCGTGGTCCCGTCCTCATTCCCCGGTGCTAGGCCGAACCCGAACTCAGGCCAGCCCATGAGAGCCGCCGAACCACGCGGTGCGAGGTCGCGCTGCCCGTTGGACATCTTCGGAGCGTGCGCCTCAATCACAAGCACGAGGCCGCGGTCCCTGAGCGAGTCGAGCGCCGCGATCACCGGGGCCGCTTCCTCGTCGTTCTTGATCGCTGTCGGCGTGAGCTTGTAGATCGGCCCGATGCCTAGGATTTCCGGCTCGTGCTCATCAACCAGGCGGTGAATAAGCCCGAGGTCTTTGTCCTTGCGGATGTCCATGCGCCCCTGACAGTGGACGTGCAAGTTGTCGCGTGGTGATGCCACGCCGTGCTGACCGGCTGTGGCTGCCATGCGCGATGTCTGCCGCTTCCACTGCGTTACGGAGTTCTCGACATCGACCACGAGGCTCCTGACCGGCTTGATGTGGTCAAGGGTCGTGGGGTGGACGCCGGCCGCAGCGCAGATGAGTAGCTGCCGAATCCAGGTCGTCTTGCCCATGCCCTCATACCCGGTCAGCACGAGACGGTCGCCGCGTTCCAGTAGGCCGGGGATAACCCAGTCCTCGACGGCTTCGGGCATGTCCAGGATCTCGCCCAGCGACATCGCCCGGACGTTCTTATCGGTCGAGTTGTCGCGGATGTCCTTCAACGACTCCAGCATCTCGGACATCGTCTGCGCGGTCGGGACGTCAGTGCTGGATAGGTTCTGGGTGAACCGTGCCGCGGCCTGAGACATGCGCCGCCGTGTTGCGAGCTCCTTGACCTCCCGCGCATAGACCGCCGTGGACTCCGCTGAACCTGCCAGCATCGTCCACTCGTGCAAGTCTGTGATCGGCACATCCTTGACGCCTGCCTGAGTGAGGCGCGTCCACACCGTGAACGGCTCCACAAAGTCGCCGGCCTTATGTGTCTGCACCACAGCCCGGAACGCCTCGGCCATGTTGTGCGAGCGGAAGTCATCCGGCACCAGCACCTCGGATGCGAACCGGATAGCGTCCGCCGCGAGCATGCAAGCCCCGATAACCAGCTTCTCCGGGTCAACCGTCAACATGTTCACTGGTTAGCCCACCCGTACTGTGCGGGGACGTTGCGGGCCTGCTGCGGAACACCAGGTGTTGCCTTGATGATCCAGTTGCTAAACGCTGCGTTCCAATTCCGGGCCCGGCGGTCATTTGCTATGGCGTGGTTTCGGAATGTCTCGGCTGTGATTTTCAAGTCCAGATTCTTCTCTCTCGCTTTTTCCGCATGCGCCGCTGTTGGCGTCCATGAGTCAGGCAAGGGCGTTTCAGGTTTGCGGCGAGAGTTATTGGACGGGTCGGGACGGGACGGGACGGGGGCATCGGTTTGCCATTCGTTTGCTACAGGTTTGCCATTGCTTTTGCCATCCTGTTTGCCATCGTTTTCGCGGTTCCATCGAGCTGCTGCCCCCGCTTTACCGGCGTCAGACCGGGCTTTTGATGTTGCCTTGCGCTTTTCCTTCTCGGCTTCTGCATCAGGCTGGAAATCTGCCCAGTCGTGGAACTGATAACCGCCCTCTGCCTCTTGCCATAGCCCTGCCATAACGAGCGCATCTGCATCGCATGGGTTTGCCATTGCGTTTGCCATTGCGTTTGCCATAGCGTTTGCCATGTGGGCCGGGATGAAGCCGTTAGTGAGCTGAGCTGAGGACCAAGATCCGGCCCGAACCCACAGCCCCATTGCACTGTTGCCGGCGAGCATCACCTTCGCGTTGAAAGCCAGATGGTCGTCAACCTTGAACCAAGACATCTCAGGTCCTCCTTTCGTGGTTTCATGCCGCCGACTTAGATGCCCGGTAGTTGCGGGTGTATTCGGCGCGTGCTGCCCTGCATGGGAAGCAGGTTGGCTCTTTGTCTCGGATGTGTTTCTGGTAGCCGCTGTAGGTGCCGCATACAGGCTCGGCGCGGCGTACGTTCACGGGCACGGCATTAAGCGCCTGCACCTGGGTGGACAGGGCGTCAATGGTCCGCTTCAACGAGGCCCGTTCGCGCATCAGATCGCTAACCTGCGCCTGCAAAGCCGGGATAGTGAGCGGCTGAGCCTTACCTCGCACGTAACTCATCGTGGTTTTTTCCTTCCTCGTTGTCGCATGACGTTGTTGATCGCTTGTTCTTGGGTTGGGTTTCGGTACGTCTTCACGTCGTGTTCGCTGGCCGGCTTGCCTAGTAGCCAGTCGCCCCAGTGGCAGTCACACTCACGGGCCTTACCGCAGCCATACGGCGACCAGCAGCACGAACGGGAACACGGGGTCATGCAGAGTGCTTCTCTCGGTTGTGGTCGCTTGCCCAAATGTGAGCGTCGACCTGCCTCGTTACGTTGACGCCGTCACTGCAATCTGGGCACCACGCCTGGTACCTACGCTGGCTGATGCGCTCCACTCCAGCGCTCATCCCGGAACCGTCCCAACAATGAAGCGGTCGATGTTGTCTTTGCGTAGTCCGTGCCAGTGGATGGTGGATTTTTCGCCGGCGACGTAGAGGACGGGGACGCCTTCGTAGCCGAGCCCCTTCACAAAGGCGAGGGCTGCTGGGTCGGTGGTTACATCGACTTCGGTGTACGTTGCGCCGTGCTTGTCGAGGTAGATCTTTGTCATGCGGCAGGGTTGGCAACCGGGCTTGGTGTAGAGCGTGACGGCTGGCTGGTGCATGGTGTCTCCTGGTTGTTGGTTCCGTGCGGCAGGGCGGGTTGTCAGCCCTGCCGCACGGGGTTTGGTGGGCATAAAAAAGGCCCCGGTGTTAGCGGAGCCTTGCGATGGGGTGGGGTGCGTTGTGGCTAGAAGGGCGGTTCACTGTCGGGGCCGTTGCCCCAGCCGCCGGCGTTGCTGACTCCGGGCGTTGACCACGGGTCGGCCTGCGTCGCCTGCTGCTGCTTCTGGGCGGCCTGCGCGTTGCCCTTCTCCAACTTGCGGACGGTGCGGAGCTGGATTACCGGCTTGGAGCGTTTGTCGCCGTCCTTTTCCCATGTCTGCGTTTCGAGGCGGCCTTCGATGTAGACCTGGTCGCCCTTGTGTAGCTGCTCGGCGAGTCGTTCGGCGGTGTCTTCCCATGCGGTGCCGTCAACGTAGAAGTTCTTCGTGGTGTCCCATTCGCGGGTCTGGTCGTTGTACTTGCGGTCACTGAATGCGAGCCGGATGCTCAGGACCGCTTTGCGGCCGGGGGTGAACTTCAAGTCGGGTTCGGCCGTAATACCGGCGAGGCCCTGAATAGTGGGGATGCTCATGCCTTGTTGTCCTGTTCTGCGATTGGGGTTAGTTCGTTGATCCATTGCCGGGCGATGTCGGGCCGGATGTGGATGGTGAGGTAGTTGCCCATGTCGAAGCCTTTGCCGATGTCTGGGCGGGTGGGCAGGTGGGTTGGGGTGATTGGCCCGGCGTTCACCGACACGGATGCGAAACCTGAGCGGGTCATTCGCCGGCCTCCTGGTGGTTGTCTTCGCGTACTGCGGCGAGGATTTTTTGGGCTTCTTCGGGGGTGATTTTGTTGGGGTGCGCCCATGTGGTGCCGATGACCTGCCCGGCGGTGGCGAGCATTGCTGGCCCGTCGCCCTCGTAACCTGCTGCTGTGAGCGCGTTGGTGACTGCCTGCCACTGGGCGAGCCACGGTTCCGTCTGCGGCTCAGCGAGGACTTCAACGTGGTGCTGCTTGACCTTCTTCTGGCTGATCCGCACCGGCACCGTGAACGCCTTGTCAATGTGGGACATGGCGACGACCTCGACACCGCCGACAGGTTCGCCAGCGTAGATCACCTCGGGGTTGTTAATGAGCTTCACGCCGCGCCCCACCCAGGCGTCGGATTCGGTGCCCCATGCGTGCGCGATAACCCGGAGCATGCCTTTCGACGGTTTCCACGGCCGGCCCTTCATGCCGACCAGGTCAACGATCACCGGCTTAGCGGTGTCACCCGGGCGCACCGCTTCGATGGCCGCGACGATAGGGGAGCCGCTGAGGTCAGAGGCGTTGAGCTGGTCGGACTTGGCAACCAGCGCTTTCGAGATGTCCATTAGAAGGTGATCTCCTTTTCGATGTTGAGCCCGAGCAAGTCGTCCATCTGGTAGAAGGCGTAGTTCGGGAGGCTGACAGAGTCAGATGATGGGTAGCCGGGCCAGTTGCCGGACTCGATGCATTCCCGGTAGATGCGCTTGGCGCGGTCGTTGAGCTGGCGGCCGTAGATGATCGCCTCTGGATCGAGCGAAACGACGGACACGAGGTAGGGTGCGGTCTTCTCAATCAGGACGAACTTGAACGGCAACTCTTCGCCGGTAGCCGCCTTTACCCCGTCGATGTAGTGCGCGGCTGACTGGTGGTAGCCGAAGTTGTGCGCGGTCTTGCCGAACTCGTTCGGGTCGGCGCTGAGCGTGGTCTTCAGGTCGATCAAAAGGCTCGGCTGCCATGCATCCGGGCGGCACTTCAGCGGCAGGCCGTCCTCATCCCAGAACACTGACTGTTCTGCCTTGTGCCCGGTGAACAGCTTCGATGCTTCCTCGTGGGCCATGACTGAGTCGCGCATGCCCTTGACCTGCGCCCATTCCTTGCTGGTCAGCGCGATCTTGCCCTCGGCTTCGGCTTTGTCTGCTGGTTCGGTCCAGGCTTTCCCCCGCTTGCTGTCAACGTCGATCACCACGACGCCCGACTCATCACCTTCAAGGATGAGGCTGTGTGCGGCGGTGCCGAGGTCGAACGCGGGGGACGACTTCGGGTGCTTCAGGTAGTGCTGGTAGTGTGCCGGCGTCTTGGTTGCCAGCGTTTTGAGTGACGTGCTGCCCAATGCCGGGTCAGCGTGGTAGTCGGCAATCTTGATGCCGTCGTAAATCCCGGGCGTATACCCCATGTGTGCTCCCAATAGAAAAGGCGGCCGATAATCAGCCGCCTGCGTGTGTGTTTGGTTTCTTAGCCGTTATTGGTTTTGGCCTGTTTCCGTTCGTGAATCCCGGCTACCAGCGCCCGGCCCTCAGGGTCGGCTTGGAACTGGGCGAGACGGTACGGGTTCGGGGTTAGCTTGTACGCCTGCTCAAAGGCCCAGACGCCCCCCGCGTAGGCTCCAATGCTTGACATGACAGACTCGGCGCACTGTTCCCACGCTTCGGCCTGCGCCTCAGCGAACAGGGGCGCCAACACGGCCGTCTGATGAGCGGCGAAGGTGCCATCGTCCAGCGCATCCTCGGAGCCGAACCAATCGGGGCAGCCCGTGCATCCGGTTGCCGGGTCTTCGTGGTCCGTCGTCGCGTCATACCACTGGTGCTCGGTGAGTACCTTGGCGATCTGTTCGTGGCTCGTCGGGTGACGCGGTTCCGGGTCTTCTGCCAACTTGAACTCCTTCATAGGGGTGCCGGTGGTGTCTCGTCGAGGCTGGAGCATGTGCGCGTACTTAGCCGCCACGTCCTGCATCCGCTGCTCGAACGCGGGAGACGCTCCGCCGCTCATTCCCCGCCTCCCAGCGCCTCGGACAAGGCGGCGCGGATCAGGCTGGTGGTCACGAGGCTGCGGTCGCCATCGCCTTGAGACTTCTCGGCCCTATCTACGAGTGCGAGAACCGCTTCGACGGCTCCAACTAGGGGGCGAAGGTCGTTCTCTGCCTCGGTTAGCCACTGCTCTGAGATTGCTGCTTCGAGTCTCGCTTTGATGGGGGCGAGTGCCTGGCCCGGGGTGCTCATGCTGCGTCCTCCGGGGTGGCGCGGTGTGCGGGGTTTTTGGCTGTGGTGTCGGGTGTGCCGAGTGCGTTGGCGACGTAGGCGAGGATTTCTTTATCCCGTGTTGCCTCGGTCATGATGTCGGCGTGCGCGGGCCTCTGCTTGTGTTCCCGGGCCTCGCGTTCCATGTGTACCTGCAAGCTGCTCATGATGCTTCCTTCGCTGTTTTGAGTAGGGCGGTGAGGTTGCCGACGATGCGGGTTGCGGCGTCGGTGAGGATCTTGATTGATTCGGCGTTCGGCCCGTCGCCTTCACGGGCAAGGCGGGCTTCGAGCGCGTCACGACTAGCGCGGGCTGTTTGCAATGCGCAGGCAAGGACTTCGACGCTCATCGTCCCCACCTGTTTTCGTCGCGGAGTTGTTCGGCGTACCGTTCTTTTTCGTCCTCAGCATCAGCGGCCAGGCACTCAGCACAGGTGCCGCATTCGAGGTCGGCGCACTGGTCGGGTTCCGGGTACGCTTCTTTGTTCTCCCACGCACGCTCAGCAGCCAAAAAGCCCGGCATGTGCGCGTTCATGATGCTGCCTCCGGGTTGTGGAGAACGGTGAACACAGTCGGGAGGCAGTTGAGGCCGATGAACTCGAAGACCTTCTCGGATGGGATCTGCCCGACGGCTTCTGGAGTGGTCCACCCGTCGCCGCCTTCCCAGTTCGAGCCGCGCTGGAAGACGATGATGATGGGGACGTTCCGGTTGTGGGTGATGGCAGCCACGACGGTGCGCAGTGGAAGCCTGTCGAGTTCTTCAACGGTGGTGACCTGCTGCAGTGGAGCAGAAGCAGGGCGGTTAGGTTCCTGCCCGCACAAGCCGTTATCGCTGTCCCCAAACGGATGGCTGGCTGTTCCCGCTTTCCGATAACCAGCAGCTAGCATCGTGTCGGCAGTGCGCTGGTTATCTTCAAACACGGGCGTAATGCCATCGGGGAGGACGCGCAGGATGTCCCCGCTCAAACTATCGATGGTGACGCTAGCAATCAGGTCGGCCAGTTCCTTACGTTCGTCGTTGTCGGTCATGCTGCCTTCTTCCGTGTTGTGTATTCGTGGATGTCTTCGTTGACCCTCTGTGCCCGTGCTTCGGTGATCACAAACGCGAGTTCGGCGGGTGTGAGTGGTGTGTGCCGGAGTCGTTGTCCGGCTGTTTTCGGTCCCATGTCCGCCGCGTATGGTTGGGTGCTGAGGTTCCGGCGTGTGGCCCGGCGCGTCCCGGTAAGCTCACTCACCGCTGCCTCCCCGTCACGCTCACCGGCAACTCCGCATCATGACGACGAGCAGCGCTAATCGTGATCGGGGCGAAGAAAAACGTGCCCACCAAGACCAGGAAGAAAAACCAGCTCATGACGCCGCCTCGGGGGAGTGCAGGACAGTTGCGGGGAGATTCGCGAAGTTCACAGCGCCATTCGGGTTTCGGTAGCGACGGAAGCCACCGGCATCCCAAGCAACAGCCCAAGGGTCGCCGATGGAGTCCAGCACAACCGCGCCAATCGGAAGTGCGTCGAGCTCCTCAATAGTGCTGATGGTGCGGGGCTTCCGGTAACCAGCGGCAAGAATCGCGTCGGCGGTCTGTTCTGACTGGCTCTCTGCGCACAGGCCCGAGCAGCACGTCTTGCCTCGCACGATGCCTGCCAGTTCGTCGCGTTCGTTCATTTGTTTGTCTCCTTAGTGGTGGCCGCCCACACACGGAGCAGGCCGTGACGGCGGGTAGGGGTGGTGGAGGTGCGGTAACCAACCGTCGTGATGTGCCCGTGAGCGCGGGCCGCCGAGAAAGCACGCCCAGGAAGGTTCGGATGCGGCGCCGGCCTCATCTCGCGCACCAGATCATCCGCAGTAAATTCAGGGAGGACGTGAGCCAGACCGGCGATGGTTGCTACTGCGTCCTCATGCCACGCCGCATGCGTGTCCGTCTCCAGGACCGCGGCCTTCATGCTGTGGCCTCAGGAGCTCGCAAGCTGCTGTACTTGTGCAGGTACTCGATCAAGACGTTGTTGACCGCCTGCTCGCCGGTTTCATCCGACACATCCCGGGAGTACGCTTCATCAGTTGCGCTGGCGAATTGTTCCGCGAACTCGGTGAGCGTGATCCCCTGGGCCAGGCGGTGTGACTCACGGGAAGAAATAGGCGCCCCAGACTCCGCATGCATGGTGCGAATCCTGTTTTTGAGCGCAACGAAGGGCATTTTGGGCATGGCTGTAGACCTTTCTGCGGCTGTTGGGCCTGCCGTCAATCGACGGACTTAGAGGGTGTGTGCCCAGATTCGGGCGAAGGGTGCCGGCGCTGTGGCCGCGGCTGGTGGTGCGGTGTTACTTGGTGGGTGCTTCGGTTGGGAGCGAGCTAAGCCAGGCTTCAAGCTCGCTGGCCTGGATGACCGGCTTGGAATTTGCATACCTAACAACCAGCTCGTGGTTGCGGATAGCGCGTCGGACAGTGTCGGTCGAATACCCGATAGCCTCAGCCGCTTCTTCGATTGAAAACGCGAGTTTCATGCCGCCGCCTCTACTGCTCCGTTGAGGATGGCTTCCAGTTCCGAGACGAGCTGGGGGCTCTTGTGGAACCATTCACCGGCCGCCTGGTGCTTGGCGAACTGCTGGTGCAGGGACGCCTCAAGGGCTCGGCTTCCTGGTACCCATCCGATGCAGTCCAGGTTTTCCCGGTCAAGATCAGCGGGCTGTTCGGAGCCATCAACGCCGCCCCGAAATGCCTGCATCCTGGAGCGCGGGTCCATCGACGTGCCGATCTTGACGTAGCGTTTAGTGCTGAGGACGTAGACCTTCTGGTCACGGTGCTGGTTTCGGCCGCCGTAGGGGTATGTGTTCTTCAGCCTGAATCCGTCTTTGAAGAACGATGCTTTTGCTTCGTCCCAGTGCTTGAAGCAGAAGGTTGCTCCCAAGACCGGTTCTGCTGCCCATCCTTCATTGCGGCAGTTCGCCGCTACGCACTTGCTCATGCTGCTTCCAAGCGGAGGATGTCGGTGATGCTGACGCCGAGTGCTGCTGCGATGTCGCCGGCTTCTTTGATGGTGAGCCGTTCCGGGTGTTCTAGTCTGCGGTCGAAGGTTGTCATCGGGATTCCGGCTTTGCGGGCTACGGCGTACTTGCTGGTTTTCTCTCGGCCGTCCGCGCCGTCGATGAGGTTGAGGATGTTGTCTCGTGTTGCGGTACTAATTACCGCCGTGTCATTTGTTCCCATACGGCAACACTATTCCCGCATGGGAACATCTGTCAACCCATCTTCTAAGTACCGGCGTGGCGCAAGGCAAGTAGCGGGCATGGTGACTTTGAGTACACGTAAGTTGCCAAGGGATTGTTAAGTTCCCATATGGGTGGTTAACTTATCCGTATGGGAACATATGGGCACGACATACAGTCGGCAATGGTCGAGCAAATCGAAATAGAACTCGACGCCAGGAACTGGAAGCAGCCGGAACTCTCCAAACGCTCTGGCATCGGCCGCAGCACGCTCCATCGCTACCTTGCCGGCGAGCGCGACATTCCGCTCCCCATCTTTGGCGCCATCTGCGAGGCCCTTGGCATCACATATGTGGAGCTCGCAATCAGGGCTCAGCGGCTCCTAGAAAGCAAGAACCTCGGCTAGTTCCAGCCCGTGCAGTTCCGCAAGCGCCCCGGCCTCACGCAAGGTCATGGGGCGCTTGCCGCGTTCGCAGTCGATAACGTCTGCCGGGTCCGTCTCCCAGGCGGTGCACAGCGCTCCCGTCATAGTCTTGCCCGCCAGCGAAGCTACTTGCTCAAACTGCATTCCGTACCCCATTCGAAAGTTTGTTCGGATGATCGACTCTAGACATCGCCTCTGACAGTGAAGCTATCGCCCTCTCCTGCTGGTTAATTTAGCGCATCTAACAGGCGTTCCTGACCGAAGGCCAAGTCAGCCCTGAAGGCAGTCTGTGAACACATATGTACCTCTCGGTCATGTATGTAGCGTTTCCGCAGGTCAGCGCACACATTCGCTGGACTTACCGCTAGATTGTTGAAATGCCCAGTGGTTCTGAGCCGTTACCCGGCGCCTTCTCGCGTGCGGTCACGGCGGAACTTCGGGCCGTCATGGGCCGTCATGGAATCAGTGCGCGTGAGGTGGCCGCCGCAGCCGGCAGGTCGCCAGGATACGTCACGAAACGCCTGCGTGATGAGGCGTCCTTCACTACGAATGACCTTGCTGACATCTGCGCCGGGATCAACCTGGATCTACTTTCGCTCCTTGTTGCAGCCGTGCGGTCTTATCGTGGCCGCTAACGCAAAAGAGCGCCCCCACCAAACGGCGGGGGCCTTTTCACTGCTCTAGTAGTCCGCTCATTTTGTTCATGGCGGCTTTCAGTTGTTTGGAGTTTCCTCGGCTCCGGTATCCGCGGGTTACTGCCCGGCTGGAGTGCCCGACGATCTCTTGGATGATGGCTTCTGGCACGCCGGCCTCGTACAAGAGGTCCACAACAGTATGCCTGGAGCCGTGCAGCACGACATCATCGGGCAGCCCTGCCTCAGCTAACACGTTGGCCCATTCTTTGGTGGCTCTGTCTGGGTCCCAGGGGCGTCCGTTGCGGGTGAAGACTAGTCCTTGTTGCTGGTCGCCGATTTGGAGCCGGAGGATGGAGCGTAGGGGTTCTACGAGGGGTACGACGCGCCACCCTGCGGAGGACTTGGGGCGGGTGAGGTAGAGGGTGCCGCCGAGTTCGCGGTGTTCCCAGTCTGCGGGCGCTTTGGATATGTCGGTGATGCGTTGGAGCTGCCAGGAGAGGTCGAGTTCGTCGCCTACCCGGTCGGCTTCGAGGCCGAGGATTTCGCCGCGCCTTGCCCCGGTGAGCAGGTATGTTGCCCACAGTGGACCGTCTTTCCGTGTGGCTAGGTGTTGGAGTAGCCGGATCGCCTGATCAACATCTAGGGCTTTTTGCGCGGTGACTCGTTTGCGGGGCCGGTCTACGAGGTCGCATGGGTTGGCGGTGATCTTGCCTTCCCGTAGCGCGACTTTGAGCGCGGCTGAGAGTGCGTTGTGGGCGAGTAGCGTGTAGGTGCTACTCAGCATGACAGTGTCGGGTGGCAGATCCGTCTTACCCCGCAACGCCGCGTCCTTGGGTGTGGATTGCATGACGGTGTGGAGGTGCCGGACATCAGCGGCCGTTAGTTTCTCCAGGCGTTTCTTCCCGAGCAGCGGCACTATGTACCCGTCCACGACTGTCTTGTACCCGGCGAGCGTCTTAGGACGGATGCTGAGTGGTGCGATATCGTCCAGCCAGTGACGCATCCACTTATCAACCGTCGTGGAGCTCGTGGCAAGATCCCCGTGTTTCGCCAGCTCACGTTGCGTCTTCCTGAGCTCAGTCATTACCGCGGCTTTGTCTTTCCGGGCGATGACTTTACGCCGCCGCCTACCATCCACAGACGGCAGCTCAACACTCACACACCACATACCATCCGAAGCGCGCTTGTACACACTGCCTTCTCCCTTGCCCCTAGCCAACGGCCCAAGCCTCCTGGTAGTCCGGGTGGTCGGCGTACACGGCGGCTAGGGCGCGGAGGACGTCGACGTTCCGCGTGAATCCGTCCCAATTGACCGAGAGTTCGATGATCGCCCGTTTCGCGGCGCACTCGGCAAGGACGCGGGCAGGGTCATGGCGGGCGATGTGCTGGGCGTCGGCGGGCTCTACGGTAATTCCGTTTGCGTCGTGCCCCCATGAGCCAATGACAGTCTCGACGGGGCTTTGGCTTCCGTCCGGGTATGGCGGCAATTTCGCCACGGTCACAAGGTCCGGGCCACAGTCGCCCCAGCCGTCCGTTTCCGGCTCCCACTCCCACGGCCCGGGAGTAGCCGCTTTCGCCGCCGCTTCGTCTTCGGCGATGCGGGCTTCCAGGAACTCGGTAATCGTCATCGGGTCGCCTCCGTTTCGATTCGGTCACGCATGGCTGTGAAGGTTTCGTCCTCAGCCAGAGCCGCCTCAATTTCGCGGACGGTCAGGCATGGGTAAACCTCGTGGACTCGTTCGCCGCTGTGGTCGTCGAGGTCTTTGCATTCCTCGCAGTAGAAGCCGCCTATCTGGTCGCCGTCTTCATCGACGCATGGCATTGCCCGGTGGAGGCGATGCACCGCAGCGACGGCTGAGAATGTCGCCATGTGCGGGGCCGCAGCTTCGAGGGCGGCGCGCATGGCGGCCAAGTAGGTTTCATCTTCTTTCGCCCAGAACACATCAAGCGCCGCTTCTACCGCCTCGTCGGGGATCATGCTTCTGCCTTCTTTTCGTGGGTTGGGCACCATCCGGGGCCGCAGTAGATGTTGCCGAGCTTGTGGCATACGCAGTCGCAGTCTTTTTTCATGGCGTTCCTATGCTGAGTTCGTCGTTGGCGAGTAATGCTTTCAGGTCGGCGTGCGCGAGGGAATCTACACTCACCCAGCCTGGACAGGCGCAGTCATTGCTAGCGGAACCGTCACCGCCGCACTTTGGGCAGGTCGTCCTCGGGGGTTGCGCCGCTTCGTCGGGGATCACTTGGCGTCTCCGTCGAGGATCTTCATGGCAGCTTCACTGAGGCGCGAAATGAAGCTGGCCCGCACGAGCGAGGCGTCTTCCTCCGCGACCCTGTACACGGTCCCATCCGGTCCAATGCAACGCTTCGCCAGTTCCGCCATGGCCATAGCCATGTTCCCCGCTACCGTCGTCTCCTGCTGCCGTTCCATTCGGTCCCCAATCTTTAGTCGATACTTCTACTATAGCCATTTCTATAGCCTTTGTCACCGTTCTGTAGCCTATGGTGCTAACTATTTAGTCGGATGACAGCGGCCTACTTCCGCGCATTCTAGGGGTTTTCGGCCCATGCGTTATGGTCTGACCACACAATGCCTTACGACTCATAATCGTGAGGTCGGGAGATCGAGCCTCCCCACCGCTACCAAAGAAAATCCCCTAGAACTCAACGGTTCTAGGGGATTTTCGTTTGTCCGCTGATGCCCAAACACTGGCCGGGTATAGCCATCGCTTTAGCCGATCAGCGTTTTTACGTCAGCCCTCTGTAGCCTTTGTCAGCACACCACAGCTACACCAGCAGGAACCCTGGCAGCCTGTCACCCCACCGAACCGCCCGTAGTTTCTCGGGGCATTGGTTGTATTCCCAGATGTCCCACTCAGAATCCGTGACCGGTTCCACGTTGGCCGCGGGTATCCAGGCTGTGTGTGGGTGGTGGTTGTCGTCGTCCCAGCGTGCGAGGATGTGGGTTTTGTTCCATCGTTCGGCGCGGGCGTAGGTCGTTAACGTGCCGCCGTCCGTGAGCGGGACAGCGGCCCGGATTTTGGGGTAATGCCCGTACTCCCACGAACGCGCCTCGGCAGGGCGGCCAGGGACAGGCTGGGCATACTCGTAATCGGTCCCGTTGATGGTGCAGGTGGGCATGGGACCAGACTATCCGGGCACGCAAAAGCGCCCCCACCCTGTGACAAGGTGGGGGCGCTGTTACTCTTGATGCGTGCGGTACTACTGGGCTATCAAAGATCGATTATGGCAACGGGCCATGAGGTGCCCTGGATGCCGCCAGCCGTTGCAAGGACTTGCAACGGTCTGTTCCGAAGCGTGCGCCGAAGAACTCGACTGGGCATGGGCGATCCGTTAGGCCGGGGACAGGTCAGCGTAGAACTGCGAGTAACCCGCGCTCCCGTTCGCTGTGAACGACCCGCTGTAGATGCCCAAGTCAAGGGTTGCAGTGTAAGCCGTGTTTGGTTCGAGGGTGACGTAACCGCTGGTCGGGTGGTTCTGCAACACGCCGGACGGCATGCGGTGCGTCATAACGTCGATGCGCGTACCGCCAGAAGGCGTGAGGCGCAGGATGAGATCCTGCGTGCTGTTCCCCGCCGTCCCGTAGTAATCCGCCGCGAGTGTCCCTTCCCGCAGGTACGGCTTTGGTTTGATCGTGATGGTCCCGACCGTTGTTACCGCTGAGAACGTCCCGTAGCTGAACGCACCGGAGGGGCGCACGAGTTCGCGGGGGATGTAATCAACGGGTGGGGCGCCGATGAATGTGCCGATGATCTTGGCGTAGACCTGGTTTCCGCGGTCGGCGAAGTGCAGGTTGTCGGTGTCCATGAGGGCGTACCGGTCGCTACCTGGAATGCCGTGTTTCTTGAACTCCTGCGCGATGTCGAAGAACACCGCGCCGGTTTCCGCGGCGAGACTGACGAGCTGATCACGGTAGGAGTCTGACGAGTACGCGGGGGAGGCGAGGTCGTACCTGTTGTGCTCATTGATGAGGACGTGAACCGTGTTCGGGGACACGGCCTTGATTTTGTTGATCCACGAGAGCAGGTTCGCCCGGTACGTTGCGGGTGTGATGCCTTGGCCTTGGTCGTTTGCCTTGACCATGTGCGTGATCAGTTGCGGTTTGAGCGTGCCGATTCGGGTCACAAGCGCATCGGTGAGGTAGTTCGCTGACGTGGTGCCGCCTACGGCCCCGTTGTAGACCATGACCCCGTTTGCTGGGGCGGGCGTCAGGGTGGTTGCGTCGAGGCGGGCCGCGGCGGTGCTGGTGAACAGCGCGGTAACTCGGTTCACCCAGGCGCGGGACGCTGTCGTTGGGTTTCCGCCGTTTGCGATTGAGTCGCCTAGGTTCACGTATATCGCCGGGGCGGCGGTTTGGTTTTGGACTGCGTCTTTCCATGGCTTCAGCGGGTCGGCTGGGAGCTGCCCGGTGGGAAGCTTCCCGTCAGCGCCGAGCGAGGCAACACCGTTAGCTGCGCCTCGTTGCGTGGCGTCGAGTTTGCCGTCCAGTGCTGTTTTTTGGGCGGCGGAAACGGGTTTGTTAGCGTCTGAGGTGTTGTCAACGTTGCCCAACCCGACGTGCGCCTTGGTAAGGCCGGTTGGGGTTCCGGTGAAGGCCGGTGATTCGGAGCGGGCATAACGTGCGTCGAGTTTCCCGCGGGTAGTTGTTGGGGTGTCGAGAAGCGGGTTTACGGCGGCGTCCGAAAGGTCGATACCGGTGCCGGCGAAACCGGCCGCAGCTTCCAGCTGCACAATCCTGGCCCGCTCGTTAGCGTGCAGCTGTTCGGCGGTTTGCGCGTTATCGGCGATGACGTTGTCGCCGTTGCGGACCGGGTCGTTTCCGTCCGGTTTCTTGAACCCGAGCGGGGTGGTTGTAACAGCCATTAGCGGCCTCTCCTTAAATACGAAAGGCCCCATAGGAGGGGCCGCGAATGGGGTGCTACTAGCTGGTTAGACGGTCGGCTTATTCGGGACCGCGTACACAGCAGCGCCGGTGATGATGGTCGCGCAGATGGCGGTCACCCACTCGCCGCCTGTGATGAGTTCACCACCAGCAGACGCCTCGGCAACAGCGGATGTCAGGACAACTGCCCCGGGAGCGATGAACGCAACAAGGGCCTTAAAATATGGTGCGAGAGAGTTCATTTACTTTCCTTCTTTCACGGTTACTTGGAGCCGGTCAGCGATGGCCTGCGCGTCAACACCGGAGCTGGCCTTAGCGACGGCCGCGGCGATGAGATCAGGGGTGAGGTTAGAGGCGATCTGCTGCGCGCCGCCGGCTTTGAGGTTGCCGTACACGATCCACTCCGCTAGAGAGTAGGACCGGTCGGGGTTCTGCGGGTCAGGCAGTCGGGTCTGGAGCAGGCTAGCGGTGGACTGGATTGCAGCGAGAGCAAAGTTCTTGGCGTTCGTCGCCTCGTTCCGCGCATCCGTGGCCACCTGCCGCGCATCGGCCGCGTTGTTCTTCGCGTTCGTCGCCTCGTTACGGGCAGCGATCAGCGCCGCCCGGTCATCATCGTTGAACATGTCGTCCTCTTCTACTGCGAGTGGTGTGATGGTGCCGGCCTGCGCGGCGATTCCTTGGTAGCCGAAGTACGGTGTCGGGTCCACTCGGCCGTAGACGATGCCCCTGGAAACGTCGGTGCGGTAGTCCATATAGACAAGCGCTTCGATGTGGACATGCGGCTCAACGGTTTCCGTTCGGGTCTTAGTGTTCCCGGACTTGCCGATGAGTTGGCCTGCTTTCACCCGCTGGCCGACCTCGATCTCGTCGTTGCTCGACTGGTGGGCTATGGCGCTGATACCCCAACTGTGCTGGATGACTGTGAGGATGCCGCCGAAGTTGTAGTAGAACAACCACTGGCGCACTGGTCCAGATCCTGGCAGATCCTCAGCCCAGCCCGCATACAGCACGGTCCCATCATCAATCGCGTAGATCGGCGTGCCGATTTCCGCTTTCAGATCCTTGCCGGCGTGACCGAACGGCTGGTAGTTGCCGTAGAGCCATACGTAATAGCCCATGCCGCTGTTACGGTCCGGGTTCGCCCGGATACCATCGGTTGCCCCGGACCCGAACTCTTGGGACGTTTCCATGCGCGCTAAAGGATTTGCCATGATCGCTCCTAGGTGTAAAGGTCCGCGGGCCATGCCGGGGGAGGTGGCGGGTTGCCGTCCTCGATGTGCCGGCGCAGCTTGTTGATGTAGTCGTCGCGGACCCGTTCACGGCGCTGCGCTTTTGTCTGCTCAATTTCCAGTGAACCGATCCGTGTCGAGTGGCGGGTTAGTTCCTCTTGCAACTGGTCTATGAGGACGTTCTCGGGGCGGCCTTTGTTCTGGATCTTCGAGGTCAGCCACGCGCCGCCCAGGCCCAAGACGGCGACAAAATAGGGGCCGATGGCCTGCCAGTCGATTGTCATGGCCTCACCGCCGTTTTCAGCATGTCCTGGAGGCCGTTGAGCTTCAGCAGGAACCCGAAGATGAACAGCCCAGGGGCGAGCCATCCAATGGCACCGTTGACGAGCTGCGGGTCCACGAACCCGGTGAACGCCCAGATCAGTAGGTAGCCGATGCCCCAGCCGATGGCGATACCGGCGACGATGGACAGGCCGTGCCGGGTGTGCCGGTTCACCATGTCAACTACACAGAAGACCACACCGAGGCCCCACACCGCGGACCAAAGGCCGAGCGCCGCGCCCCCACCTGTGATGACTTCCTGGGCGCCGGAAAGGTTCTCCGGGTGGACTGTGGCGTAGTAGATAGACCGCGACAGGGAGTACAGGGCACCCATCGTGAGGATTATGTTGCGGCCGATAGCAACCCTTCGCTCAGGCCGCAGGTTACGGATATTCACCCCATCACCCCGTCGCCGAGGTTGATGTCATCTGTTCAGCGGACCAGTACACGGAGCCGTTATTTGACGCCGAACCGGCTACGTTTTGCAGGTACAGGTTGAACCCGTCCTTCGTGATGCCGCCCGGCACGCTGATGATGCGGGACTGGTCCGTGGTGACGATGACAACGGGCGGGACGCTAAAACGTCCGGCCGGGAACGACTGCCAGAACGGGCCGGACAGGCTGTTTGCGTTCACCACACCAATCGGGGCAGTGCCGACCGCTTTAGCGTAGGAGCGTGAGTATCGGTGCCAGTTACTCGAACCGTCCCAAATCTCCAACGGCAGACCAGTCAGGTCAGTGCGGCAAACAATCGACACCTTCCCGGGCCGGGAGTCGCGGTAAGCATCACGGGCCGTCGGGGACGCCACAGGAACGACAGTGCTAGCCGACATGAACGCCGCCGCAAGATCATCAGTCAGGTTGTACGGGTCGGAGTTCGTTGGCGTATCAACGCCGTTAGGTAGGGTCTGCACTATGCGCTCCAGTCAATGAGAAGTTTCCCCGATTCGGGGTTGTCGAGGCGGGATTCGAACCCGATGTAGGGGTTCCCGGCGATGCTGATACCCCCGCCGGCTGCGAGCGTCCCGGCGAAACTGAGGGGCAAGTCGATCAGCCCGCCGTTGAACCCTGCCGGCACCGTGTAGTCAAACGCGGCTGTTACCCGGTTCACGTCCCCACCGGGGCGCTGCTGCGAGTCGTGAGCGTAAATATGGATCGTCGCGGGGGAGTTGTACCCGCCGACGCCCGGAAGCCTCCGGGGAAGGTACATGCGGATACCCGTCACTGTTTTCCCGGACAGTGCCGGGTCTGGGGCGCCGTAGAACCATGCGCCCGTGACCGTGTAGCCGGACTGCGAGCCGGAGTAAACGTCCTCACCGCCGCTGCGGGAGGTAGCCCACCGACCCCAGCCGCCAACCCCCCAGGTGTCCGACGCAGAAGCGATCCGCTTCACCTGACCAGTGCCGGCCACCTGCGCGGCAGCTGGCGGGGCGACAGGGGGCGGGGCAGATACCGCCTGCGGAACCTTGCCAAGGATTGACGGTTTACCCGCAGCCCACATCAGCACCACAGGATCGCCCGGAGCGTAAGTCCCCGTGTACCTGTCGGTTGTGAATGAGCCGCCGAACTCTCCGGTAACGACAACTTCCGTCGCACCAACACTAAGGATGGTCCCTATCGAAGGGCGGGGCTGGTCAGCGTACCCGCCAATGACGAGCGCCGTTGACTGCCCCTGCCCGTCGTTGGTTATGTCCACGACGATCTTCCCGCCCTGCACCGGCTGAATCGGGTCCAACCAGCGGGCGTCGAGAAGGTTCCCGGCCATGTTCGCCCACCACTTGGAGCCGTCCCAGTACGCAGTCCCATAAGTGCGGCGCGTCCCTCCCGGGTCCATCGCGCCCATCGTGTACTTCAAACCGGCCATGATGGGCGCCTCCTAGTTAGGGCAATTGGTTCCAGGTGAGGTTCGGGAGGTTGCCCCAGTTAGCCGGCATCCGATCCCAAGTGAGTTCTGGGCGGGCCGTGGTGAGATCCTTCGTCCAGTCCGTGCGAGACAGGGCCTCAGCAACGTCCGAGTACGAGCACAGAACCGTGAGCGTCGTCGGGCCCGGAACAGGGTTGCCGCCGGACTTGATGGACGTGATGTCCCCGGGCATGTAGACAACGTGTCCGGCAGTCACTGGGCAGCCGACCTCGATGCGGTCGCCCTCCTGCAACTCCGGGCGGGGAACTGTCACCACGGACAGCTCAACCGCCAGCGAGCCGAGGAACTTGTCCCGGAGCGAGGCCGCATAAGCGAGTGCTTGCGCGTAGCTCGTAATCATTTCCGAGGTGTAGAAGTACGGGACGCGCCCGTGAGGTCCGCCGTGCCTCAGCGGCCCGGCATCGAGGGACACGGTCGCCCGTACAGGATCACCTGTCGTGGAGTCCTTACCCTCAACCACCCAACGGTTGTATAGGCCCTCAGCGGCCTGTTTCCGCGACACCGACACCAGGCCCGCCGTGGGTTCAACACGCCACACAGGGGCCCCGCCAGGCTTGTACACCTGGCACTCACCATCCCCGCCCATCCGGTACCGGGCACCAACCAACGCCAGCACGTCCTGGCAGGCTTCCAACCGTTCCCGGTCCCAGACTGTTTTAGACGACACGGGGGCATCAGTCACTCCCGACGCAACCACAGTGGGGAAGTGCCGGGCAGTCAACCTTTTGAACTCGGACAACGCCGTAGCCCCACCAGGCGGTGACTGCGGAGCCTCAAACCGGTCCAAATCAACGTTGTACGTCAGATCGACAGCTTCGAGCTTCACCGCCCCCGACACCACAAACTTCCGCCGTGTATGGGGCTCAACCGGAGAGTCGGGCACAACCAGCCCGTACTCATCCACAACCCGGGAATCCACAACCTCAGACGGAGCATTCCCAATCAGCCGGAACTTCCCATAATTCACCGCACCAGCACCGCCGACACGATAAATCACGCGCAACTCAGTGCCAGCAACACCCAGCGGGTCATCAAACAGCCACGCACCAAGCGACCCATCAGGGTCAGCAACAGTCAGGCTGAGGCGCTGCCCGACCTTCACCGAATCCCCGGCATCACCAGACGAAGACCAGTCGACAACCTGCAACGGATCAGGCAGAACCAGCGAACCCTCACGCCACGCCCACACCGTCAACGTATCCGCCGGCCGAGACCCATCCAACGCATCCCTACTAGCCTCATCAATCAGACGCATTGGACTCCTATTTAATTGACGAGGACACTGTTAAAATTGGGTATGGCGAACTCTGACTACGGGATCAACAGCGACGGCGAATGGCCGCTCATCAAACAGATCCGCGACATATCAGCAGCAGACCATCCGCGGCCGACCGAACACGTCACTGCCGAGGGCCTAGCCCACATAGACAATTGCGAGGAATGCCGCTCTCGCTACGTAGGGCCGAAGACGGT
>Ga0308160_10002001_pt1 | contig 26164 bp, 34 predicted proteins | sample PhyFR1_FD_201036 | JGI IMG/M metagenome (GOLD analysis project Ga0308160, IMG submission 201036) | Phyllosphere microbial communities from UC Gill Tract Community Farm, Albany, California, United States - DLSLF.R1 | ecosystem: Host-associated > Plants > Phyllosphere > Unclassified | place: USA... | reverse complement strand
AGACAGGCGGCCGGAGGGTGGGCAGACAGGGGAGCGAGGACTGGCACTGAGCGGCCCACCCAGCCTCGTAGCTCCCCGACAGCCAACAAGGGCGGTCCTCTCCGTCTCGCCGGCCGTTGTGCACCACTGAAGCGACGTACCTGGCAGGTGTGATGCGGGTCGGTAAGGAAGGTGTTGAAGGTAAGAGGGTTCTCGGCCAGCGGGCTGGCGGGCGGGCGAGCCCTCCAGGCGGGCGGGGCGAGAGCAGGGCGATCGAGCCAGACCGCCGGGCCCGCCAGCAGGCGCGACGGCCGCCACAACAGAAGACGAGAGGGAGGGGAGACCGGGGCATGCAATTGTCGTCAAGTCTAAGCAAAGAGAAGAGGGCAGACGGGGGAGACGTAAAGAGGGCAAGATCACTGCGAGCGACCCTTGGTCTTGCCCGTAATGTTGACCTTGCTCTTGCCCCCCTTCTTCGAGCCCTTGCCCTGACTGAGGGGAATGTATGCGAACGGGTCGGGCGCGCCAGCCTTCTTGACGTCTCCGCCAGCAGACTGCAACAAGGCACAGGGGTGGTCAGCGCTCGTTTTCCGCAGGCCTTCAAGCGCAGGTAAGTAAGCGGGGCTTACCTTGTTGCGGTACTCGCCACCGATCGCCTCCTTTTGCTGGCGCTGCTTCTTGGCCTTCTGCGGCCGCCCGGGTTCGTCGACCTCCATTGCGCCGCCCTCGGCCTCGCGCGCGCGGCCGCGCTTCGTGTTCTTGTTGAAGATGACACGGCCCTTGGCGTCCCGGATCTGGCCCTCGGTGCTGACGAGCTGCTCGTGATAGGCCATGCCGGCCAGCTGCTCGTCCGTCGCCGGCCCGCCGCCGGCGGTCGGTTCGTCACGGCTCGCCTTGCCGTCGTCGATCATCATCTTGCCCGTATCAGCGTCGGTCTTGAAGCGCGAGGCCTCCTGTCCCGGCTGGCGCCGGCGCGAGGCAGCGTTCGGGTCGTTCTCTAGATGAAGGTAGCGTAGGAGCCAGTCAGCAGAGCGCAGCTAAAGGACGAGCTATCATAAGACGTACTGCTCAGGCGGCCAGCCAGCGTCCGGTCGAGCAGGTCGAGCGGCTCGTCGCCGTCCTCGCGGAGGAATGTCGAGCCGGGACCCTTGTTGTCCTTCGCCTTGCCCTTGCCCTTACCCTTGACGCCACGCTGGTCGCCGCGCTGGGCACCGGTGGCCTCTTCCGTCTCCGAGTCGGTCATGTCCGACTCGGAGCCGTAGAGCGCGTCGTCGAAAGCGTTGCCGGTCGTCGTCCGGGCGACCGGCGCCCGGTCGTCATCGTCGTCGTCATCGTCGCGCTGAGCGTCACCGTTCGCCTCGCGGGCGGCAGCCTTCTTCTTCTTCGACCGCTCCTTGCGCTTGCGGATGTTCTCGAGGAACTTAACGCCGTCGGGCGTGCCCTGCGTCGGCGCGTCCTCGGACTGGGCGGCCGCCTCCTCAGCCGCGAGCTTGACGTCGTCGTACGAGACCTTGCGGATGAGGCGCTCAAAGATGTGGCGAACCTTGCCCTTGAAGTGGTTCTTGTGGTCGTGCGACCAATTGAGTAGGCCCGGGACGAGCGAGCCGAGATGCGGTTGGATCTCGAGCGAGGGGAACGAGACGACGATGACCTTCACAAAGCCGAGCGCTGACTTGACAATCTCGCGGTTGTTGGACGAGAGGAAGACGAGCAGGGTCGCGACGAGGTCCGACTTCATGTCGGCCGGGATCTCGTCCTTGTACTCGAACACAAGCCGCGAGATGGCCGTGATGGTGGCCGAAATCATGTGCGGCGTCGTGCCGGCAAGACCGGCAGCAATCATCGTCATGTACTCGGGAATTGAGGCGGCGACTAGCGAAGCAAGAAGTCTGTCAGCGCCGTCGAGCATCAGCAGCGAGCGGAGTGAAAGCGCGACTCACCCTCGTCAGCCATCTCAGAGTCGGCGTCGATGCCCTCGACCTGCGAACGCTTGATGACACCGCCGGCGGCCATTTTCTGGCCCATAAGGACGACGAGCTCGAAGGCGGCGTCGCGCGTCTTTTCGTTGACCTCCTTGGTGCCGAGGACGGCCTCAGGCGTAAGGTCGGCGATCAGGTGGAGCTGGTCTGAGGGGATGCTCGGAACGAGCTCGGCGAGCAGGAGAATGCGATCCTGAGGACAGGAAGAGGAGAGGAGGGTGTCAACTAGATCCAGAGACGACTGCGGCAAGACACGACAGGGAGACTCACGCGGCGAGCACCAGCAGACACCACCTCAGTCCCGTCGCGAAGCCGAGCGACAAAGGACTCGAGCTCGGCACCGGCGAGCGTGACCTTGCCAGTCTCGAGAAGCCGAGCGAGAATGCGGTAGCTCTTCTTCTGGACGGCCGGGTCGTTGCTGCCGATGAGCTTGGCCTCAGCGGCCGAAGCATGCGCAAACAGAGCGCGGGCGGACGGCGCGGGGAGGAAGGGCACGATGATGACAAGCAGGTCGAGCATGGTGTGCGACGTCGGCGACACGGCGGCGGCGCCCGGCGCAGGCTTGGGCGTCGGCACCTGCAGGGCCTCGCCGAGGTGGCCAACGACCTTCTCATACGTGGCCGTAACGTCGGCCTCGCTCGAGACGGCGAGATACGAGGTGATGACCTCGCCAACCATGCCGCGCTGCTCGCGGGCAACCTGGGAGAAGACGTTGAAGAGGACGGCGAGCAGGTTGCTCGTCATGCCACCGAGGAAGGCGAGGTTTTTCTTGCCGTCGGTCTGGTCGATGCCAAACGAGGCGAGCAGCTCCGCGGGCGGCGCGGCCGAACGTGAAAGCGTGAGCGACGTCTCGACGAGCGTCTGGAGCGACCGCAGCAGCGTCGGCCGGAGCGAGGGCTGAGTGTAGAGGACCTGGGTGATGAGGGCCGCAAACTCATTGGTGAAGGCCTGCGCAGAGGTAAAAGCTTGTGTCAGCCACCTTCATCCCACGCGCATGCGGACGGACGACAGCCGACTGACCTTGGGCAGGTCGACCGGAAGGTCGCAAAAGCCCTTGAGGCACGCCCAGACCTGGTCGACGAGGGCCTCGTAGACCTTGCCCTCGATCGGCCGCGAGCGCTCTGCGAGCGTCTTGGCATTGAAGAGCCGCTCACTGAGCGGAACAAAGACGTTGGTGAAGTAGGCGAGCGTCGTGTTGGTCGTCTTGGCCCGGAGGATCGGCAAGAGGAAGGCGCGGCCCGGGAGCGAGGCATCGCGGTCGGGCTCGATGTTGAGCGGCAGGGTCGAGAGGACGCCTTCAGGGCCGATGACCTCGACGGCCATGCCGAGGACCTCGTCCGCGCGCTCACGGAGCTCGAAGCCTTTCTGGATCCGAAGCTCGCCGACGTCGGCGACGCAGCCGAGCAGCAGCAGCTGGGCCGCGGTCGGCGCGCGCGGGTCGTAGGCCGAGCTGGAAGAGGCCGAGGCGACGCGGACTCGGAGCCGGGACAGCAGGGCGCTGACGATTGTGAGGGTAGACGACAGGTAAGGAATCGCGCGCAGAACGTGAAGGGCGGTCTGGAGGGTGGCGATGATCTGGGTGAGGATCGGCGCGTCGGCCGCCGGCTTGTTCTGCTGGTGGATCTGCTTCTTGTTCTTCTTGCCGGTCGGCACCGGCGCCGTCGATGACGAGCCAGCTTTCGAAAGCTCGGCCACGGCGGCGAAGACCATGCCCTCGGTGATGCAATAGCGGACCATGCCGGCGAGCGCCTTTTCGGCCGCCTTGCCGACGCCCTTCTCGCGGCCCTCGACGCTCTCGAGATGCGCCCAGACGATGCCCCAAACGCGCCCAAACTCCTTCTCAGCACCGGCCGGGTCGTCGTGTGCCCACGAGATCATGCCGTTCTCGACAACCTCGAGCCATGAGGGCAGGACCGACTGATCCTTGGGCGGCGTCGACAGGATCTCGGACAGCAGGACCGGAATCTTGTGCGACTCTAGCGAGTGGGTCGACGTCGACCGCGACAGGAGGTGCGACAGGAGCGAGAGCGTCGTGCTCTGAAGGAAGGGGTGCGACGGAAGCGGCAGCAGGACGGCAAGCAACGGAGTGATTTGCTGCGCGGGAGAAAGGGGTTCGAGCGGGTGGCATATCAGCGCTCGTTGCTAAACCCCGCCAGAAGTCTCTGGGCGTTACTCACGTCGCCGGGCCACGAGCTGGCGACAATGCGGACGAAGCCGACGGCCCAGATGCGGCGCTGCTCGGCGTCCTCGGAGCTCATGCGCTCGCTCAGGATTTTGATGAGGCTCTTGGCGACGCGCTCGGCGTACGGGTGCCGGACCGCGGGCGGCGGAGGCGAGGCGAGGATATCACGCACGGCCTCCTGGGCGACCTTGCGGACACGAGGCCGGGGGTCGAGCGTGAGCGAGAGAAGGGCATTGAGCGCGGCGACGTAGGGCGAAGTTGCGAACGCCGGCGTCGGCGCCGACAGCAGCAGCTGGCGGACGATAGCGATGAGCGACCGGAGCGAGGGGGCCGACGTCGCGCAGGGCGAGAAGAGCGACACGACCGACTTAGCCTGGCCGGCGGCGCTGTCATCGGCGCCGAGGAGGCCGCCCGAGGTGTCAACCGTCTGGAAGACGGGGCCGAGCAGGCCCATTTCCGACTGGGCGTGGAGGACGGCCGCCGGGACAAAGTCGACGACGATCGCGAGCAGGTAGAGGACGGCCGGGATGAGGTCTCCCTCGCCGACGCCAAGCTCGCCGGCCTTGACCTCCTTGGCGACCGCCTGCTGGATCGTCTGGACGAGGGCGGCGTAGTAGGCGGTCGGCGTGATCGGCTGAGGGAGCGACGACTCGAGCGCCTTAAGCAGGAGCGCCGGCTTCTTCTGGTGCGACAGCTTGGACGACACGAGCGGCCGGAGCTTGGACAGGCCGTCTTCCAGCGACATCAGGGCCGGCGCAGGAACGGACGTCATGCTGCGGGAGGGTGGTGGGTCGGAGGAGGGGTGTGGGTCGGAGGGGCAAGGTCGAGACAGGTGCCAGCGGTCGACACCGCAGGCGCAGACTCGCAGAAGGGCCGCGCGCAGCGGCTGGAGTCCAAATCCTCCTCCCGGCCGCAGAAAAAAAGGCTCCGACCGGCTCGCCGGCCCAAGTACGACAGACGCGCATCGAGAAGTACAACCGGGGCAGTCGAAGGCAGATCATGACGGAAGAGAGGTAGACAGTGTGCTAGAGCGCAGCGGCAAGGAGCGAAGACAGGTGGGTGTTGGTCGTACAGGGGAAGGGTGCCGAGGGGGAAGGGTCTGCATCAGGCGGCAGGGCCGGCCGACGACTCGCTCAGGCCCTCGTGCACCCACGAGTCACCTAGGCTGCCCATGCCGGACGAGGCGAGACCGCTGCCGTCGTCGGTGTCGGTGCTCGTCTCCTCGTCCGACTCGAGCTGGACCGACCGGGCTTTCTGCGCCGCCGCCGGAGTCGGGGCCGGAGTGGAAGCGGGCGCGGCGGCGGCGGCCTGAGCGCGCAGAGCGGCGGCCCGGCCTGCCGCCTGCGAAGCTTCCGACTGCTGCTTGGCCGGCGGGGTCGGAGGGAGCGGCAGGGACAGGAGACCAGCCCGACGCTGGAGGGCGATGAGGGACGCGAACAGCTGAGAGGGAAGGATGGCAGGTAGGATCGAGTAGGTCCAGGCTGGGTAGAGAGCGCAAGTACGTCAGCGTCTTATTGACTAGTGGCTCGTGAGCGTAGGCGAGCGACTTACAGCCGGCGCCGACCCGCCAGACGCCGACACGGGATGGCAGAAACGAGAAGCGCGGCGCCCAGCGTCCGCCGACACCGACGCAGCGGCCGACGGCTTGCTCGAGGACCTCGAAACCGCTCGGCTGCCGGCGGCCACGGACCCACGACATCCACCACTCGGCCCAGTCGTTGGCGATCGCCGTGAGCCGGGGAGCGAGCTCGATCGGACGGATGGTCCGCTCGGTCGAGACGAAACCAACCTCCATGACGTTGACCTTGATGCGCGACGTCTCAGCCGTCGTCGCCGCGGCGACCTCGGCCGCAAGACTCCGGACAGCTGAGCGCACGGCGGCATAAGCGACCTCGAGGCCGGCGAAGCCCGGCGCGGCCGAGCCGAGGTTGCCCTGGACGGGAACGAGGACGACGACCTTCTTCTCAACCGCGCGCGTCAGGAAGGCCCGGCGCTTGGCGTCGCTCGCCGAGGCGCGAAGGGCGGCCGGGGCGAGGGTTGCCGGCAGCGGCGCCAGCAGTTGCGGAAGGAGGGCGGTGATGACGGCAAGGGGCGTGTGAAGGGGCGTCTGGAGCGAGAGCGAGGCCGTCGAAGAGCCAGCAGCAGCAGGAACAGGAAGCGACAGCAGCGAGACGATGGACGTGATTTGTGGAGTCGTGGCCGCGGTCGCATACGGGTCCCCGGGGCTGTTGATCGGGAACCGCATGGTAAGGACGCTCTTGGTCGCCGCGACGAAAGGCTCGATCGAGTCGGGCTGCAAGAGAGCGATCACGGGCAATTAGCATGCTGGGAGGGCGGCCTCGGGATGGCCTTCAAGTACGCACGCTGTCCGGGTCCATGACGAGAGCCCGGATGAAGCCGTTCGCGCTCTTCTCGAGCGCCTTGGCCGCTGCCGTCGTCGAGACCGAGGCGATGACGATGTATCCCGCGGACTCGCTGAGTTCGAGCAACGAAGCGCAATCTGGTCAACAACGCTTCGCGGGAACAAGGATGGCTCGTGCCGGTGGAGACGCACAGGTAGCGGGCGAGAGGGTAGCCCAGCGGCGTGGCGTCCGCTCCGAGCAGCACTGAAGAAGGCAAGCGCGACGGTCAGCTTCTTCGTTTGAGTAGAAGTACGGCCGTATCGTGTCGACGCACCGATGACCTCCATGCGGTTGCCGTCCCGGTTGAACGGACGCTCGAGGGCCCGCTTCAGCTCTCCGACGTCCCGGCAGGCTTGAACCCCACGCTCGCCCGCGCCCGACACCCGGCTCCAGAGCCGGCGTCTGCCAGTAGGTCCCAGGCCGACGTAGCTGACGCCAACAATGGTGACGGCGAGGGCGGAGCCGACAAAGAGGTAGGCGTGCCGCCGAACAAAAGCCGACGACCGGTCGGCGACGACGGCCGTCAGCGGCGTCGGAGGCGGGGGCGGTGGAGGCGGCGGCGGGGCGGCAGCGCCAGGGATGATGGATGGGAGATAGATCTGGACGAGCTCGTCTGGAGAAAGAGGATGCAGTAGTCAAGCTCAGCCATCTAGCAGCCAGCTATCCGCCGTCGACCACGACTCGGAGGGGGGAGGGGTCAAGAGACGCACTGATCTCCTGGGTGGCATGCGAGAGCTCGGTCCGGAACGACGACTGGATCTGATTGAACTCGTGGACGAAGCTCGCGATCTGGGTCGTCGCCTCGTCGTATAGGCTCTCCGGCATCGTGGGCTGCGCTGGGTGCTGGCAAGAATGGGGGTCGGACTGAGATGGTGAAGGTCGAGGTGGGAGAGTCAGCGGCGAGCCTCGAGAGCCGTCCCGTGCCGCCGCCGTCGGCGACGAGGCGCAGGCAGCCGGCAGCCCGTGACGCTGGCGCAGCCTCCGCCTCAGGATGCATGTTCGTCGGCAATACCAGGTCTCGCACTCCTTTGACATGCCATCCCTAAGTCGTACTCATGACCTGCAGCCGGTGCTGAAGGATGGGCAGCTAAGCGATGAGACATAGTCGGTCGGTGTAGAGACCCTGCCGCTGCCTCCGCTACTGCTGCCGTCGGCTGCCGAGAGCCCGCACAGGCTGTCGAGAGAGATCTGACCGGCCAGAGCTCCAAGCAAGGAGCCGGCAGCCTCACCCGACGATGGGCCTGCCACGAATCTGCATCCAGGACGGAGCACTCGACTGGACGATCGCTCCGCTCAAGTGACCCATGCGTGCGTGCGTGCGTGCACCTCGACGAGAGGCCGCCGCTCGGTCGGCGCGTTCCAAACAGCCCAGGCGCGCTGGTCGACCGACGCGCGCGGCCGGCTTGACTTCCTCTCCCGGAACAATCACTCAACTCGTACCTTTCGGCCAGCAAGAGCCCTTCCTCAAGCCCCCTCCCCCCCGCCGCACAGCATGTCGGTCCCCGAAGCATCCACCTACCTGGCCGCCGACTTCGACGCCTGGACGCTCAAGGTCGCTCAGCTCCGGTGCGTCGGCGCTCGCCCTCTGCCCTTCCACCCATCCGAGCTCGGGACGATCCCCCGCCCGGTGGGCCGCTTCCCGCCCCTTGCCAACGCACGGCTGACGCCCACGCCGTGAATCCCTCTCCCGCTCTCCTTGGCGCCATCCAGCTCAATCTTGCTTGAGCACAACGTCCCGTACGCCTCGAATGCGAAGAAGGCCGACCTGATCGCCGCCTTCCTCGACGGCGTCTACGCGCAGCGGACCAAGCTCCTCAAGAGCTCAACCAAGACGACCAAGGCCAGCGGCCGGGGGATCGTCCTCGTCCCGACGCCGAGCGTCGCCGATTCTGAGAGCGTCGTCGACTCGGAGAGCGTTCGGTCCGAGAGCCCTGTGCGTTCCTTTGCGAGGATGGGCACCCGTTGTTTCCTCGGAGCTGACAGTCGCTCGCTTGCCTGCTCCGACGGCGCAGCCTCCTCCTCCGGAGCCCAAGAAGGCCGCCCCACGCAAGAGCCGCAGCCGCAAGTCGCTCGCCGTGCCTGAGCCCGAGCTTGAGCCCGAGGAGCTTGCTTCGCAGGGTGATCAAGAGGAGAACGACGCGACCGAGCCTGTCAGTCGGCTCGAATGTGCCCCGTCCACGAACGAGCTCGCTGACCCGACCGGCCATCCCTCCTGCAGCCCCCAAAGAAGCGCGCGTCGCGTCGGTCGTCCGTTCTTCCTGCCTCCAGTGTGCTGGAGTCGACGCCTCCCGCCGCCGTCGCCGCCGCCGCGCTCAAGACGCCGTCGACGGCTCGCAGATCGGGTCGCCAGAGTCGTGTTGCTGCCCCACTGGCCGAGGAGAGCGAGCCCGAGCCTGAGGCACCGCCGCCCGCGGCCGAGATCTCGACGCCAACGGTCAAGGTGCCCGTCGTCGTCAGCTCTGAGGATCGCAAGGACCGCCGGAAGAGCATCAAGGTCGAGCTCCCGCCCAAGGAGGAGGAGTCGGGCTTCTCCGACTATAACCCGTTCCAGAGCGGAGGCGAGGAGGCCAGGGAGCGCAAGATCCGCCGAAAGTCGTCCCTCGGTGTGTCGGCCACCAAGCGCCGGCAGTCGGAGCTCCCGCCGCGGGCTGTTCCGGACTCGTCGCCCGACCCGCCCTCGCCGGCGGCGGCGGCGCCTGCGCCTCGCAAGATCGGCGCCGGCCGCAAGTCGCTCCCAGCCAACCTGCTCTCGGATCGCATCGCCCCTTCGCCCGAGAGCCTGAGGCGCCCTCCGCGCGAGTGGGTCGAGGCGCACGCTCTTTCGGCCGGGGAGGACGGCGATGCGGCGACCGTCGTAGGCGACGGCGACCGCGATTCGTCGGAGGACGAGGATCTCGTCGTCATGGATCCGCAGCCAGAGCAGCAGGAGATCGACGAGCCGCACGGGACGGTCTCAACCGACGAGTTTGAAGCCAAGAACAAGGTCATCTCGCAAAAGCTGCAGGAGATCGTCCCGGCGGCCCTCTCGACGCCGGTCGAGAGCACGAAGGCGCTCGCACGACGAGCTCGCGCGGCGTCCGCTTCGATCCACCCGACGGCGCTCGTCCCGGCCTCTCCGTCGGAGCTCGTCTCACGCAAGACGCTCGTGCCGACATTCTCGACGGCCCTCCTCTTCCTCGCCCTCTTCCTCGCCAACTGGACCCAGCAGTCGCGCCAGATCGGATTCTGCGACTCGCACTCGGACATCAACAGTCATCTGCTCACCCAGCGCGCCGCCGTCGCTTCGGCCCGCGAGTGCGCCGCTCGTCACGCGAACGGCGAGGAGCTCGGCGGCGAGGCCGGCTGCGACGCATCGGCCCTGCCGCTCGTCCCTTTCCTACCGAAGCCCGAGGCGTGCACGCCTTGCCCCGCGCATGCCAGCTGTCTCGGCGGTGCGCTCCTCAGCTGCGAGAAAGAGTACATCGAGGCGATGCCGTTCATCCGCTCGATCGCGCCCTCCCTCGCCGACGCGCTCAACGGCGTCCCTGGTCTCGGCCCGGTTGCCTTCCCCCCGGCCTGCGTGCCCGACACCGAGAAGCTCCGGCTCGTCGGCGGTCTCGCCCGGACGCTCGAGAGCGCCCTCGCTAGCGAGCGCGGCGATTGGCTCTGCCACGTCGGAGGCCGTCACGGGGTCGATATCGGCCGCGAGGCCGAGTTTGGCGTCAAGGAGGACGAGATCAAGGCGGCGTTCATGCAGCGCCGAGACGTACGTCCTCCTATAGGTCGTTCGATGGTGCGCAAGAAGCTGACCACCCGCTCGCTTCACAGCCCTCCTTCACCGAAGAGGAGTTCCTCGGCATCTTTGACGACGCGATCGCGGACTTGCTCGCTCACGGAGACATCGTCGCCGGCCACAACGAGCTGTGCGTTGATACAGCTTGCGTTCTCTTTGAGCTGGCCAGTCGGCTGACTTCCGGACGCCCTGACGCCTCTGCAGCGGTGAGCGTTGGCTAGCTGGATCGCGTACCGCGATGAACCTCTCGTGCCGCGGCAAGCTTGCAGCCAAGGACCGCCTGCACGCGTGGAAGAAGGAGCTCGGAGGCGTGGCCGGCACGCTCGCCATGATCGCCTACCTCCGGTCGCAGATCAACCAGAAGACCGAGGACAACCGGCGCGTCAAGGAGATCGTCCGGAGCGTTCTCTCTCGGCTGCAGGATCAGGTTCGTCTCGCTCGCGGTTGTCCGTACTCGTCGGCTCCACACTGACCGTGTCGGGCCACCCTCCCTGTGCATCTGATCAGGCCCAGCTGCACTTCATCGACCCCGTGCAGGCGCCCGAGCCCCACATCGCGCCCGCTCACCTGCGCGACGCGATCCTCGCGGCCGAGACCTCGCCGGCGGCGCGCGAGCGGCTCTGGGCCGGGGTTGAGAAGGCGGTCGGAAAGAACGCCAACGTCCGGACGTCTGAGGCCGAGGTCCAGGGCGAGGTCTGGCGCGTCTGGACCTGGGTCGGCGCCGTCGGCCGGACGGACGCGTACTAGCTTATTCTGTCGATGACGATTGGTGAGCCCAGCCGAGCGCACAAGCCTCCCTCTCTGCGTAAGCTGCCCCCCTCTCCCCCCCCACCCTCTATTCCCCCTTTCGCCTTCGTCCTTCGATCTCCTGTCCTTCCATCTTGAATGCGTCTCTCGTGCAGTACCTCTCGCTCTCAGCCGGCAGCAGCGACGCCAGACCATCGTTTGCTTCTCGCTGCGGACGGGCCTCGTCGAAGGCGGATCGGCGCGACTCGGCGGCCGCAGGAGCGATCGACGGCGCGCTCTAAAGGGGCCGGCCAAAGGGGCACCCGGCGGAGTGCTCGGCTGAAGCGAGAAGGCGGCCAGCTGACAACTTCGCTGGGGAGGCCGCCTCCGACGACCGGTAGGCTGAGTGCAGCTGGCCCTGCTCGTCCCCTCTTACCCGACCGCCACCTCCGCCCTCCCACCTCCTGCAGGCAACCCCCCGCACCTCTCTCCCTCCTCCTTTGACGCCGTCTCGACACACCGGCCAGTCACCTCCTGTCGTCCCATCGCTCACCCTTCCGCCTCTGGCGACCGCCTCTCGTCGGCGCCCGGCTCCGCCGTCTGCAGCCGCCTCGGCCCTTCGGCGCGGCGTCACTCCGCCCCTTGTCCTATCTCCCAACCGCCGCCTCCCTCTCGCAACGCTGCTATGAGCTACGCCTACGCACGCGAGGTGTCGCCCGTCGCCCTCCACCACGGCTACCTCTCGCCTCCGATCTCATCGCACCAGGAGGAGGAGGAGGACCGGCCGCTTCGGCACAGCGACTCGATGAGCACCCTAAGGACGATCTCCAGTGCGTCGTCAGCCTCACCCGCCTCCTGCCCCGCGCCCTGCCAGCTGATGCCCTGTCGGCTTCCTTAGGTAGCGAGGTCGAGCAGTGGTTCGAGTACGACGTCGAAGGCAGGCTCGTCCAGGTGCGCCAGTCTTTCGGACGATCTCTCACGCAACGTTGACGCGACGACCTGACACCCCTCTCTCCCCTCTCGCGCGGGTCGCTCGCTTCGTCAGAACGTCAACGACACCTACCTTCTACCGGTCCGTCCCTTCCGTCAAATGGTGTGCAAGAGGATCTCCGCTGACCGACGGCCCTGACCGCAGGCGGACGAGGACGAGCTCGACCGGTACGTGTCCCTCTCCTTTTGGCTCTCTCGAACAGTCGACTGATTCGCTTTGCGGCCCCTGCACAGGCTCACTCTGCAGCACCAGCTGATTGGCTACCGCAACTCTGCGCACTTTGTCGGACCGGTCGAGCAAGTCCTAGCCGAGGCCAAGGCCAGGGGCAGCCACTACCCCTCGATTCTCGACGTCGGCTGCGGACCCGGTCGGTCCACTGCATGCTGCCTGCGCTCAGACCGCGACTGTTGGCTGACCCGGTCGAGTTTCCGTCGCAGGAGATTGGTCGATCGCGATGGCCGAACGCTTCCCCTTCGCGGTCGTCCTTGGTGTCGACATTTCGCCGACGCAGCGCTCGGCGGCGTACGTGCCGGGGTAAGTCAAAGGTTGGCGCGTCCGATCCAGAGCCGAGGCTGACCGCATCGACTGCTCTCTCGCAGCAACTGCTCCTTCGAGCTCCTCGACGTCAACAAGGAGCTTCCGTGGCCGGCCGACTCGTTCGATGTGGTGCGTCCGAAGCCTCGAGCATTGAGACCAGCAGGATGTCGAGCGCTGATCCACGCCTGCTTCGCAGATCCACGTCCGTGACATCAACCTCGGCATCGTCAGTCCAAGCCGAGGCGCAAATCAGTGAGCAGCAGGCACTGACAGCGCATCTTTACAGGTTCACTACCCAAACCTCATCGCCCGGCTCTGCTGGCACCTGCGGGCCGGTGGCATCATCCTGCTTGCCGAAGCCGAGCTCCAGATGTACTCGGCCGCCGAGGACCACGTCGTACCAGAAGCGTACGTCCATCGGACCATGGTGACGATCTGCCCTGCGATACGATCTTGGTCACGACCTCGTCTTTACTGTCCGCAGGTGCCAGCAATACTGGCAGACTCTCCGATGGGCGCTCCGTCAGCGGCACATCGACGTCGACGTCCCTCTTCACCTCTACCCGGCGCTGACGAGCACCGGCGTCCTAGCGACTGTCTCGCACGACGAAGTTGGCTTCCCGCTGAGCGACTACATGACGTCGGACGACGTTCTCTCGCACTCAGGCGCCGTCCACGCCTCGACCTTCGACACGTTCCTCAGCTCGACCAAGTCGCTCCTTCTCGGCACCGGTCTGACGCGCCAGCAGGTCGCTCTGGTCGGTCGTCTCGTCCCCGGCGCGCTCCACTTTGTCTCGCTGACACTCTCTGCCCACGCAGCTGCTGCACCAGGTCCGGACGTCGCTCGCAGACCCAGACGCCCGCTTCTTCACTCGGTGCGGCGATTCGCTGCGACCGCTGATGCATACACGAGCTGACTTTCCCTTCGGCCCTCACCAAGATACTTCTTTGCCTGGGGCCGCAAAGCCTGACTTGCGCCCTTCGACGCCGGCCGTCGCTGCCCAAAAAGAGGGAGCCCGCATCAGGGCCGCCATCTTGGCCGTCCATTCGACGTCTCTACGTCCTCTCGCCGGGCACTCTTCTTCGACTTTAACCTCTCTTCCTTGCCCTTGTGTCCTCTCGCATCTCCTGCTCGTCTCGCTTGCTCTCCTCGCTCAGCACGCTCCTCCAAAAACCCCAGCGGTCCTGTACGCCTCCCCCGTCCCCGAACGCCTGTCCCTCAGCCTCCTCCTCCACACCGGAAGCACGCTCTCGCTCGCCATCTGCCCTTCCTCTCGAAAAAGCTCGCGCACGACGAGGCCATACAACCCGACCGACCCTTCAACTCTTCTGTAGCAGTCTCTGCGCGCCAGCAGCGCCCCCCCCCTCGCAGATCGATGACCTCTGCTGTTCGGGCGCGACGCCGACGCCGATCCCGAGCGAGCGGGTCCAGCTGTCTGGGTCTGCGAGGGTCGAAGGGGTCGCATGTGGGTGCAGTGCAGCGTCAACCGTCGACTCGGGGCGGTCTGGGATGCCGGATGCGGCGGCGGGCTGTTGCACCGCGTCGGCCGAGGCCCTTTGCCCGCCAGGCCGGCGGCCGACGGTCGTCATCTTCACCTGCTCAGCCCGGGCGGTCCAGCTTGCCTCCGTTTGCTCTTCCTCCTCTCTTCTGTTACCCCAACGAAGCCAGCGCTCCGCCCGACGACAAAATTGCCCATCCAGCGACGAAAGCCAAAGAGGATTCGACCCGCAAAAGGTACGTCCAAGATCTATCGCGGCCGGCCGCGCCCTGCTGCTCGCCGCTCGGGAGGCGATCGCTGACAGCGAGCTCGCGAGCTCTCCTCCACAGCCTCCTTCCTCCTCCTCCCAGCAGACCTCTCCGAGGGCAAACGAACGTGAACCCACCACCGCGCCGGAGAAGCATCCAGCCGGGCTCAGCCCATCCATTCATCCAGCCTCTTATTTCGGATGTCCTCGCATCCGCATCACCACCACCTACCGCGGCCGTCGTCGCGCAAGACCCGACGCGCCGGCGACGGCGGCGCCGCCCGGACCGACATCGACCGCCTGCTCGATCCGTCCTATGCCTCGCACTCGCAAACCGCCCTCAAGCGGCCGTCGATGGACGCGGCCACCTACATTGACTCGCAAGGCGTCGCTCACGACTCGGCCTAGTCAGTGCCCTCGCTCCTCCCTGGTGGAGTCTCTGCCCGAGCCCTTCGCTTGGCATGCGCTCGGCGTGACGCCGGCCTGCTTCCTCGCTTCTGAAACTAACCGTGCCATTTGCCTTCCTCGCAGCAACCCCTTTGCCGGCCTCGACAGCATAGGCGGCGGCAACGGACCGCGACGAAATCACTACGCTAGGCAGAGCTCGACCGATAGCGAGGCGAGCTTCGGCGGCATCGGCGGCCTGCCGTCGCAGTCTGCCCCGATGGGCCGCTCGAGGAGCGGTCGCAGCACAGCCTCTGCCATGGGTGCCGTCGGAACGGCTGGTGGTCGTCGTCGCAACCAGCCGGCGTCCGACATGAGCCTCGGCGGCGGATACGACTCTCTTGCCCACGGCGGCGGCGGCGGTGGCAAGTCGAGCCGGGCGCCATCGATCGCGTCGACCCAGTACCCGACGACGACGACGGCTGCGTCCAAGTCGCGCCGGTCGACGCTCATGTCGCAGACGACGGCCTTCACAGACCACTCGGAGCTCGTGCCGCCCTCGCCGAGCCGATTCAAAGGCGCCTACGGCTCGTACAAGGGGCCCGGGACGCATAATATCCCGTCGCCCCCGTCGTCGGTCGCATCCTCAGCCGCGCCGCAGATTTATCCGGAAACGCCGGCTCAGCGCGAGGCCCGTCGGCGGTCAACCGAGCGCTCGCGACCGGTCAACTACTCGTCGAGTCTGCCGGTCGCCCCGCCCCTGTCGGCGATCCTGCCGCCACGGCCACGGCCAGCGCTTGAGTCGGCGTTCAGCGGCTCGGAGCGCGGTGGCGGCGGCGGCGGCGAGAGCAGCACGGGCGCGACGAGCCACTACGTCCCGACCAAGTGGAAGGAGGAGCGCGAGCTCAAGCGCGGCGGTGTAGACGAAGAGTTCCGGCCGCAGGAGAAGGAGAAGGAGTACCGGCCGGCTGTCGGCGACAATATGAAGCGCAGCTGGAACGAGATCTCGCTCGCGGTCCGCTTTGGGTCCGTTGCCCCTTCCTCTCTCACATCCCGCTATCGCTGATTTAGACAACCCCCTTTTTCCTTGCAGCATGTTCCGCACCAAGAAGAAGATCGAGCGCAAGGCGACCGGCCGCGGCTGACCGCATACGGCCCCTGCTTCCCCTTGTCGCCGCCTCCTTCCGTCCTGTCGCCATCTCGCTGCCCGTCAACTGTGTTCAAACATCTCTGCAACCAACAAGCGCCTCGCTCCCACTGTATCCTTACTCTCGCACCCCCCATCACCCGCGGATATCATCCCCCTGCCGACTGCTGCCCCTGCCCGACCCGACTTCCTAGCTGTCCCTGCCCGTCCCTCGTCGTCATCGCTCGCTTGTGTCGCACCTTCACAGCCTCTCCTACCTGCCGTCCACGCGCGTCCGGCCATGCTCTGCCATGACTGCTTTACGTTGCGACTGTGACGTCCTGCCCAGCCGACGAGTGTCAGGAGCCTGCGGATACCGGCCATGCCAAGGTATCCTCGCGCGCTAGTAGTTAGTCGCGCCTGCTCTGAATCTGACGCCGCGCAGGCTCGACGACCGCCGCCGCCGCCGCCGCCCTGAGCGCCCTCACTCACGCTCTTGCTCGTCCGCCGCCCGCTGCTCGCTATCCACCACCCGATACTCAGCTCAGATGGCTCCCAAGCGCCCGGCCGACCAGGCTGCCGCCGTCCACAAGCAGTCGCACAAGCGAGCGCGGCTCCAGCGCGGACGGACGATCACGTCGGGCAGCTCGACGCCGACGGCCGGCAAGGGCCCGGCACCCGGCGGCAAGGGCAAGGCCGACCCGCTCGGCGGCGCCAATGCGGCCGCCCTCAGGAGTCAGTTCCTGAGGAGGAGGGGGGGGGGGGAGATGTTACTGCACAAGCTGACCGGGATTGGCCCGTCGCCTTCCAGCCATGAAGAGCAAGCTCGAGGGGCTTCCGCCGGCGGTCCAGGTCGAGAAGTTCGCGCTCGTGCGTCCCCGACCCTCCTATGAGCTCGAGACGCGTCCGCCAATCCGGTGCCAGCTCTGAGACCGCCCTTCGTCCCACAGGCACGCTCCTTTGAGATCCAGGCGATGAAGAAGGCCATGAAGAACTCGTGGTGCGTCCTCCCTCGCCGCAGGACAGGCTCGGCGCAGGCGCGGGCGCACGGGGCCCGCAGCAGCTGACAGGCTCTCCTATCCGCCCGTTGTGCACAGGGACTCAAACACGAAGCGGGCCTTCCAAACGCTACCCCGGCATCTACGCCGGCGAGCTGCCTCGCACAACGCGCGCCGAGTGCCCTCGCGCCTGCGAGCCAAGGCGACTGCAGAGGTACGCCCGCGTCAGACGTCGTCTCGAGTCGTGCGCGACTGACGCCTCGGCACCTCGCCCGCGGCACAACAAGATCGACCCGAAAACCAAGAAGAAGAAGCACTTCCCGCGCAAAAAGGTGACGCGCAAGGCCGGCCTTTCGCTGACTGAGCGCTACCGTCGCCGCCAGCGTACGTCAGCGCTCCCCTGCGTGCCCATCCTGCTTGCGCTGACTTGGGCCGTCATCCCGCCCGACCAGGCACCAAGCTGTGGCTCGACACTCACATCTGGATGGCCAAGCGGATGCACATGGTAAACGTCTGGGGCTTCCGGCTAGTGCGTTACACCTCGCTGTCATCTCTTACGGAAGCCGAGCTGGCTGAAACTTGGCGACGCACTCATCTCAGGCGCACCGGCCGACGGCAAAAGCGTTCCGGCCCTCGCACCGGGCCGCCATCCGCTCATCGATCCTCAACGACGTCTCGTACTTCTCTCTGCTCGAACTCAAAGGGCCGGCACCGGCTCTGCGAGAGATCCTCAAAGGCATCTGCGGCGAGATCTGCTGGGGCAAGCGGTGCGTCTGCTCATGAGCTTGCTTACTCAGTTCAGCGCACTGACGGGCGGCTTTCGATTCAGCTTCGAGGACGGCGCACGGATGGCCGAGACGACCTTCTACCGCCAGGGTCAGTGGCCTCAGGGCTTCCTCACGCCCGCCCAAGTCATGTGGCGCCCTTTGCCCGCGTCCTCTGGCTCCGAATCGTCCGAGTTTGAGCCGATCCGCCAGCTTTGGATTCGCTTCCACCCTTCGACACACGCCTCGGTCTTCTCGACCTTGCGCGGCGCAATCCCGCATGCCCTCTCACAGCCGGCGTTCCAATGCCAGGACGTCAAGGTCGAGCTCAACGACGTTCGCGAGTCGGTCTGTGTCTTCGAGTTGACCGGACCCAAAAGCGGCAAGGTGCTGAAAGGAGCGCTAGGCGAGCTCGTTAGAGACGAGCCGCGCGAGGAGATCAAGACGGTACGTCCGCGACCCGCACGCCAACGGCAAGGCGGTCCACTGACCCCCTGCTCTTCTTCAAGATCTGGAAGGAGCTGCCCAATATCGCCAGCCCCGGCAGCGTGCCGCGCGGCATGGTCTTGGGCCTCAGAACCTATGACCCTCGGCTGCAGTGCGTGTTCATGCCCATGTTCTCAATCACCGAACGCTCGCTAATCTACGCATCATCGCTCAGCTTCCCCCCGCAGAACATCAAGCCTTCTGCTGAGACGCGGAGACTCGGCACGCCAATCTTCAGCCATCACCCAAGTGCGACGCTGGCAGAGTCGGAGCTCTGGAACCCTCACGAGCGCTCGTCGCTCGCCAAAAGGAAGTTCAAGAAGGTCGAGCTCGACCAGCGGCGGGCAAAGGTCGGTCTCGTAGTGCTCGTGCGTCAATCTCGATAGCCATTGACGACCAGCTTTGCTTTTGCAGCTTGGCATCCCCGGCAGTCGGCTGCGCGCCGAGGTCGACGACGCTCGACTTCCGCTCCTGCTCGTCCAGCAGACGCTCTCGCCCGAGATTTCTTCCTCGCCGCTCGCGTCGCCTCCGACCTCGGCCATGCACGGCTACCTCCTCTTTCATCCCCGCGGCTGGTCGCAGCCTCTCCTGCACAGCCTCGTCTTCACCGGCACCCGCATCGGCGGCATCCGCGAGCGCGAGGCTCAGGCGTTCGAGAGCGGTGCCGGCTGCTGGCCGCGCGACTTTGTCGGCAGCGAACAGGGCGCTCTCTGGTGGAACGCCAAGGCGAAGGAGGACAAGTTTACCTGGGACCGCAAGCCGCCGGCAAAACGGCCGAACTACCTCAAGCACGGCTGGGAGGCTGTCGATCTGACCTTGACCGAGAGCCGCCTCCCTTGGAAGCCCGACTGGCCCGGGGTCGTCGCCGGCTACCCGGTCGATGCACGCATGGCCGACGAGGAGGCGGCCATCAACGACGCGGCATCCCTTGCCGCTCAACCGTTCCTGCTGCATCTCCCGGCCTTCTCGGACGTCCTAGTCTCTCTCCTCCAGGCATCCGAGCCGGCAGTCGTCCTGCTCGATGCAGTCAATCAGCACCGATTGAAGCGAGGTCTTCCGGCCCTGCCACCGACGGCAGCCCCGAAGCTGCTGGAGGCGGCGATGGTGCGCGTGTCGGTCGAAATGCTGGCGCGCGGCGTCGCTGGCGACGTCGGCCCCATCTTCAGCCTCGCAGACGACCCGGTCGGTTTGGAGGAGGAACGCCTGTGGCGGTCCAGTTATGGCGGCGGTCGGAAGGGACGGGACGTTGATCATGAGGCCGAGGTGCGCCAGATCTTCCGCTTCTCCTATGAAGCTGCCCCTCCGATCTGACCCTTTACGCTTGGCTCATCTCACAGTCCACCGTCACGATTCCACCCAAGTCGTCGATCATCGGCTACCTCACGTCGGGCTCATTCTCGCTCGCCCGTGGTCACGGCTTTGCGCTTGGCGGCATCCCGCTCACCAAGCTCCTCAGCCTCTTCAAGAGGGACCTCGCAGCTGGCCGTCTGCTCATTGCAGGCCGACCGGGCCAGACGACGCTCAAGGTCTCGGCCGGGGCCCTCGTTGGACTCGTCAAGGTTCAGAAACGGGAGGGCGGCGTCGCGCGCGCGGCTCTGGTCCAAGTCGCCGGTTGACCGAGGGTTCTTGGGCTTCGCGTCTAAGATGCATCAAGAAGGCCTGGTCAGACTCCACTCGCCGCCGCCGGACCGCTCCATCACCCCTTCCAGACGCAAGGCCTCTAAGAAGGCGCCGAGCTGCTCGAGCGTCCGATTGTATCCAGGTGCAAAGCCGAGTGTCTGCTGGATGCGGTCGGTCGGCAGGCTGCCGAGCGAGCTGAGCATGCTTTGGATGAACTGGAGCGAGGCGAGGCAGAAGTCGTTGTTCAGCACACGTGCGAGCGATGCATGCTGTTCGAAGAGTTCACCTGCCAGAACGGGCGCATCTGCTCCACTTGGTCGGCCTCGGTCGAGTCTTGGTATGCGTCGGCGTCCTGGGCTATCCCTGTCAGGCGACAAGGGACGAATCAGCACCGAGTAACTGATGCGCCGCAGACGAAAAAGAAATCAAAGAGAAAGGGCGCACCGGCACGCATCTCGACGTCGACCGGCCCGTCGTCTCGATGCTCGAGGACGGTCCACGTCCCGTCGCTTCTGTTGCTCTTGACGACGCCCTGATTGGCCCAGAAGTTGACCGCGCTCAGGACGGCGGTCGTATCCCGGACGCTCAGGATGGCCGAAAGCCGCTTGACATCCCAGGTTGCTGCAGAGCACAAAGATCAGACGCTTTGTAGGGAAGGGGCTAGAGCCTGGGTCGCTGCGTACCTTGCTGCCCGAAGAGCTCGACGACGGCCGCTTGCAGAGGCGTGACCTCTGCCTCGATCGTTCGGTCCGCGAGCTCGAGCGTGACCTCGACCGTGCCGAGGCCGGACAACCAACGCAGGTGCTTGTCGGGCTTGATCTGGTGGTAGGCCTGAGCGTACGCGTTTGTAGCACTGCACAGTGCAAAGCAGCGCCTCAGCAAGGTCAGCAGTTGGCCGATGGGCGCAGGCCCAAGCTAAGAGACGAACGCCTGCAGCTGGCCGGGAAGAACGAGTGCAGATGCCGGGAAGGTCGGCCAGAAGTGCCGCGAGATGATCTTGGGCTGGATGACCGACTGGCAGTTGAAGGCGCGCGAGGGGTGGGGAAGGGGGGGGGGGGAGGTTGAGTCTTTGCCGTCAGGCAGGACGAGAAGACGTGAGTGGCTCACACTGGCTGTCGTCTGGATACGTTGGTTGATACGTTTCGAGTCGGCCAGGTCCTTGAGCATGACCTCACATACTTGCAGCGCCGCCTCGCCGAAGCGTAGCTTGAGAATTTCGATCGTCCGGATCTGCGGGACGCCGTCGAAAGGTCAGACACAACGCTTCAGAGTTAAGACGGGCGCCGGCAGAGCCAGCCTAACCTCCCTCTCCAGGTCGTAGTTTCTCACGGCGAGCAGCTTCTGGGCCAGCAGGACCTGCAGCTCCTTGACAATGACGTCGCGCGACTCATAGATGCTGACGAGCGTTGAGACGATGTCGCTCGCCTTGCCCGAGCGGAACTCTTCTCAGTCAGGGCTGTCAGTATCCCTCGCTGCCCGACAGAGCTGCGATGGAGTCGACGAACGCACCTGGCGCAGCGTCAACTGGTTCTGGCATCCAGTGCGGGTCCGAGTAGTCGTCGAACGTGTCGTCGCGCTCGTCGAGCGGCTTGATACCGCCCTCGTCGTCGCCCATCAGCTCGCCGTCGTCATCATCGATCAGAGACGCAACGATGCAGCGGATCGTGTCGGGTCGTTTCCTTTCCGGCAAGTCGGTATGCCGGTAAGCGCTGGCTGAACCCAAGGGTGGCCAAGCGACTTACTTGAGAAAGCGCCGAATCGGCTCGGAGACCCGGTGCAGCAGGACGCCCGGTGGGTCGACGATGCGGAGGCACCGGATCGTCGATACGTACTGCATCATGATGTCCTTGGTGTCGGCACCGGGGTGCAGCAGACGCTTGACGTTCCTGACAAGGGCGAGCAGGAGCGCGTCAGCAGCGACAGGCGACCACCTAGAAGCAAGCGACGGAACCCCACGAGGCTTGTAGTGCGTTGACGACGTCGGTTCTCGAGTCGACCTTGGCGATGCACTCCTGCGACCGTGAGCTCGTCAGTACATAAGAAAGCTCTCGCGCGAAGCTGTCTTCGCCAGGCCGAACCTTGAGATCGGTCAAGGCCGGCAGGGTATCCGGATAGCTGACGATGATGTCGAAGAGCTCCGTCGTGCGCAAGTCGCTGAGCGTCTTGTTGACGTGGTAGTCGATCCTCGACAAGATCGGCTTCATGATGTGGTCGAGACCATCCTGGCCTGCGACGACGCACGCCTCGTCACTTGTCAGCGACCGAGCAAGTTTGGGCAGCTCCAGCGGCCGTCAGACGACAGACGCACCGATGTGAAAGTGCTCCCACCAGGTGCCGATGACATCGCGACCCCACTGGCGCAGGCTTTCGAGCTGGTGGTGCTCCCACTCGCCCGCGCACTCCTCGGCGACCTTGTGCTCGATGGCTCGGTAAGCGACACTGGTGATCTCCGGGGCGAAGCGGCTGAGGAAAAGGAGCCTTTGTAGGGCCTGGATGGAGACCGAGCCCGACAATGGCGACGGCAGCGGCATGATTGGCACCGCCGGCGACTCAAAAGGATGCAGCGCCGGCGCGTCTCGGGGTTGCGCGGCTGCGTGCGCGGCGAACGACCGCGCGAAGAAGCGATGCATGAGGTCCGGATAGTTCGACGGCAGGCGCAGGTGTAGTGTCTGCACAAAATAGTCGTTGAAGCGCGGACGGACGCTGAAGCTGCGAAGCAGGCAAGACGAGGGGGGAAGCCGTCGGCAATCCGTCGCAGCGGAAGAGAGTGCTCGCGAACGACTGACTCTTCGAATGCTGCCAGAGGCACGGCCCAGGCTTGCTGCCAGGCGAGCAGTCGCTCAAACAGCTGGCCGCTCACGTGACCGAATTCGCCGTCGTCGCTATCCTTGCTGGCCTGCCGAGGCGAGGGCGCGAGCGACGCTTCAGCCCTACTCTCGCGTCGCGCGACGCGTCTTTGTCGTGCTGCGCTCGGACGTGTCGGGTTGGTCAACGCACCTCCAGCTGGGCGACTGCAGTTGCGACATCGTCTTCGACGAGGTAGAAACGCTCGTCGACGCTCCCTGTACGAACATACGTCAATTAGCCAGAATTCGTCTGGCGAGCAGGGGTTGGGGGCCAACGACGGACGATAGAAGTGCTTGAGCAGCTCGCCCGTCATCTCTGCATCGGCGAGCCAGCGGAAGGCGGCGAGGATGCCTCCATGGTCTGGGAGAGGAGCAGAGGAGAAGACATGGGTCAGGCAGTGCACGATTAAACAAGGAACACAAGCCGCGATTGCACGCTGACCTCCTGAAGACCAGCTCAGGCCGTCGAGCTTTCGAGGATGCAGAAAGGCTGTCGCGAGGTCCCAGGCCTCAGGATCCGAGCCACCGGCCGGGTTAGTGACGAGCTGGCTGGCCGCTAAGCAGAGGGACGCACTCTGGAGCTCTGAAAGAGGTCGTCGATGCCCTGGGAGCCCTTACTGAGGAAGATGAGCGAGTCCTGGAAGGCCGTCCTAACGGCGGAGGCGGTTCCGAGGTCCGAGCTGGCGACCATTCGTCGCGTCGGCTGCTGGACTGGCGTCTCGTTCTGGTCAAAGCTCAAGGCCTCGTGCTCGGGAGTACCCTGCCAACGGTCTGGCGACGTCGGTATCGTCGTCGAGGCGAGGCAGGCAGGGCGGGTCGTCTGCCGGGGTCGAAGCTCGGTCGGATCATGCAGAGGCCGTCGTCGAGGGCTCTGAGCTCGAAGCGGCCGACGAAGCCGACCAGCAACGTCGACCCGCTCCGCCGCTCGACCCAGGTCGCCCTCCTCTACCCCTAGCGCCTTGACCCCAGGGACAGCCGGACTCGGGATGTTCCGTCCGCCGCTCTCTCCTTACCTGCTCCGGGCGCCGATCCCGTCGGCGCTGCCGTTCTTTGCCAAGTTCTTTGGCTCGCCGGCAACCACCCCGCCGCCGACGCTCGCGGCCGCGGCAGCTTCGACCGGCCCGAGCAAGTTCGCCTTCTCGTACGGCGTCGCCTTCGCGGGCAAGCCTCGGCGGCGAGGCGAGCAGATCCCGCGCGGTCTCGCTGGCGGAGGCGAGAAAGGCTCCTGGCGATCGGCCATGCTGGCCTGGGGCAAAGAGCGCGACGCTGGCGAGGACTTCTTCATGCTGCGCGAAGGCGAGGACAGCCAGGTACGTGCGCTCGGTGACGGTCGCCTGGCTTCTTCAAGCTTTTCTACCCGATCGACGACCCTGACCCACTTCCATTGTGACTTCAGCCTTCGGTCGTGGCAGTCGCGGACGGCGTCGGTGGCTGGGCCGAGTCGGGCGTCGACCCGTCGGCGTTCTCGCAGGCGCTTATGTTCTACGCCTGGAAAGCGGCGCAGACCGACGCGCGCCGGTCCCCGTCCGAGCTGCTTCAGCAGGCCTATGACGGGACGATGAAAGAGTCCGAGGTTCGAGCAGGTGCGCACGCTTGCTGCGTTGCTGTCGGCTCGAAAGCATCTCGCTGACCAGATTGCCCTATTCTGCTAGGCTCAGCCACGGCTTGCGTCCTGTCGCTCGACCCGACCAATGGCCTGCTCAAGTCGGCCAAGTGCGTGTCCCACTGTCCCCTCACCTCTGGCCTCTCAGCTGATCAGACCGTTCTCAGCCTTGGTGACTCTGGCTTCGCAGTGATCCGCAATGGTCGCACATTTATCGATGTCCCAGAAGCCCAGCAGCACTACTTCAAGTGAGGCGACCGTCCCTCCATGTCCAGCAGTAGCGTGCTCAGCCTCACGCTTCCATCCCGTCGCAGCTGCCCTCGTCAACTGGCAAAGGTCCCGCATCGCAGGGGCTACGAGACCAACATCAGCGACCAGCCCAAGGATGCCGATCTGTTCAACGTCCAGCTTCAGGACGGCGACATCGTCCTGTGCTTCGTGCGTCCTCTTCACCGTGCTCCACATCCAAAACGCAAAACTGACTGAGCCGACCTTTCGCATAGACGGACGGCCTCGGGGACAACATCCATCCGCAAGAGCTGCTCCTCCTGCTCGATCAGGTGAAAACTCTGACGCCACCGCCGTCGCCGACGCCCGGCGAGACGCCGTCCACAGGGTTGAGCGCACCCGACCTGGCGACGACATACGCCGACGCCCTCCTCCGCTACGGACGGATCTGCATGGGCTCGATGACCAAGGAGAGCCCGTTCCAGGTGGCAGCAGCCAAGGAAGGGCTCGACTTCCGCGGCGGCAAGGTCGACGAGTGCGTCGTCAACTCCTATTGAGGTCCTCAGCATCAGCGTGCAAGGTCTCAAGCTGACCCACCTCTGCATCCCCTCTGCGCCTCCACTCGTCAGCTTCACCGTCGTCGTCGTCGAGGTGAAAGCTCTATAGAATAGCGAATCTCACGCTCGACGAGGGGGCATCTCTATGGAGCATGCCATTTTCCGAGCCTCAAGATGACCGCAGATAGACTGCGCTACCGCACGCCGAGTCGTGGAAACGTTCATTCGACTAAAAGGAGTGGTAAGCGGGCGCGCAGCGCGCTGCTGTACAAACAAGAGGGGTCTACCAGACGAGCGATGGGCAAGCGAAGAGGATGCGAGTGGGGAAGAGGGGTGGGGGCGAGGAGCAGCCGCAGGGGGCGCTTTGAGCGCCGACGCACTGAGGATCCTCACTTGGCCTTGTCGGCAGCAAGGGTGTCGGCGATGCCGTCGACGCCCGAGTCCGAGACATCGCCAGCCTTGTCGACCGAGCCAGCCATCTTGGCCTGTCCGGACCGGTTCTGAGAGGGCGAGAAGGTCAGCAAAGTGCAGGCCTCCCCGTCAGGCAGACTTTTGACAGACCTTGTAGAACATGAGGTCGCTGCCCTCGTCAACGAAAGCACAGTCGCGGTACTGAAGAGAGAGAAAAAGGGGTTTGAACGTCAGCTGCAGCTTGTGCCCGAGCAGTACAGAGTTCTATGTACAGACGTTGCGGTAAAGATCGACGAGGAAGTGGCCGTTCCGATACTGGTAGTGCGGACCAAGGAACTCCTTGAGAGCGTCGGTCGCCTTCCATGCATTGTAGTGCGGGATCTTGGACGAGACGTGGTGCGAGACGTGGGTCTCGCACTATTTGGAAGACAACCACAGTTAGCAGATGGTCTGACGAGACCGTCAAAGTTGATGGACGTTGACTGACGATGCCGTGCAGCATGAACGGGCCGACAAAGCCAAGGCAGTTGCGGTCAATGGTGGTTAGGGCGCCCTGACAAAAACGGAGTGATAACAAGAGCGTCAGCTGGACGCGACGCGGAGCAAGGTTCGACCAGATGATGCCGCACCTTGGCAAAGTTCCAGGTCTCGTTTCTGTGCAGGCAAGGGAGGCGCATAGATCAAGCTCTGCAGGATTAAGGTCATAAAGGGGGGGGGGGGACTCACGAGTAGTGGGGGACGAGCGGGTCGGTGTGCTGGAGGAACGTGATCGAGACGACTGGAGGGGCGTGACAAGGCAACGAGGTCAACCTCGGGAGCGCGCGCAG
>Ga0308160_10002000_pt1 | contig 26168 bp, 25 predicted proteins | sample PhyFR1_FD_201036 | JGI IMG/M metagenome (GOLD analysis project Ga0308160, IMG submission 201036) | Phyllosphere microbial communities from UC Gill Tract Community Farm, Albany, California, United States - DLSLF.R1 | ecosystem: Host-associated > Plants > Phyllosphere > Unclassified | place: USA... | reverse complement strand
GGCGATCATCGAGGCGATGAAGATGTTCAACCCGATCGAAGCCGACGTCTCCGGCACCATCGTCGCGATCCTCAGCGACAGCGGCGTGCCGGTGGAGTTCGATCAGCCGTTGTTTGTGATTGGCTGAGCGGCCGGGATTGGGGATTCGTGATTCGGGATTCGCAACAGCGGCCGCACGAGCGCCTGTTGGTATGGCGCGATGCGATGGCGCTGGTCGAATCGATCTACCGTCTCACCGAGGCCTTCCCCGATGCCGAACGCTTCGGACTGACGGCACAGATGCGGCGCGCGGCGATCAGCGTTCCCTCCAACATCGCGGAGGGCGCCGCGCGGCGGTCCACTGCCGAGTACCTGCGTTATCTATCGATGGCGCGAGGCTCGCTCTCGGAATTGGACACGCAGATGCAGATTGCCGAGCGCTTGCAGTTCCAGGCCGCCGATACCGAAACGAGTGAACTGATGGATCGCACGTTCTCCCGGCTCAACGCATTGATCCGCTCGCTTGATCGCTCGCGCACACTGCGCGAACCAAGCGCCTTGTACGAATCCCCAATCTCGAATCCCGAATCCCATGCTCGATAAAGTCGTCATCGCCAATCGCGGCGAAATCGCGCTGCGCATCCTGCGCGCGTGCCATACGCTCGGCATCCGCACGGTCGCGGTGCATTCCACCGTCGACCGCAACCTCAAGCACGTGGCCATGGCCGACGAGTCGGTGTGCATCGGCCCGGCGTCGTCGGCCGAGAGCTACCTCAACATCCCGGCGCTGATCGCCGCGGCCGAGGTCACCGACGCGCAGGCCATCCATCCCGGCTACGGCTTCCTGTCGGAGAACGCCGACTTCGCCGAGCGCGTGGAGCAGTCCGGTTTCATCTTCATCGGGCCCAAGGCCGACACCATCCGCCTGATGGGCGACAAGGTCGAGGCGATCCGCGCGATGAAGGCCGCCGGCGTGCCGTGCGTGCCCGGCTCGGGCGGCCCGCTGGGCGACGACATCGTCGCCAACACCAAGGTCGCGCGCGAGATCGGTTATCCGGTGATCATCAAGGCGGCCGGCGGCGGCGGCGGCCGCGGCATGCGCGTGGTGCATTCGGAGGCGGCGCTGAAGGCGGCGATCGAGACCACCAAGTCCGAGGCCAAGGCCGCTTTCAGCAACGACCAGGTGTACATGGAGAAGTTCCTGGAGAATCCGCGCCACGTGGAGATCCAGGTGCTGGCCGACGGCCAGGGCAACGCCATCCACCTGGGCGAGCGCGACTGCTCGATGCAGCGCCGCCACCAGAAGGTGGTCGAAGAAGCGCCCGCGCCCGGCATCACCGAGCAGTTGCGCAGCGAGATCGGCAAGGTCTGCGTGGATGCCTGCGTGCGTATCGGCTACCGCGGCGCCGGCACCTTCGAATTCTTGTTCGAGAACGGCAGCTTCTATTTCATCGAAATGAACACGCGCATCCAGGTCGAGCACCCGGTGACCGAGCGCATCACCGGCATCGACCTGGTCTGCGAGCAGCTGCGCATCGCCGCCGGCCACAAGCTGAGCATCAAGCAGAGCGACATCGTGCTGCGCGGCCATGCGATCGAGTGCCGCATCAACGCCGAGGACCCGGAAACCTTCATGCCCAACCCGGGCCTGATCACCGGCTTCCACCCGCCCGGCGGCCCCGGCGTGCGCGTGGACACGCACATCTACAGCGGCTACAAGGTTCCGCCGAACTACGACTCGATGATCGGCAAGCTGATCGTGCACGGCCCCGACCGCGACACCGCGATCGCGCGCATGCGCGTGGCGTTGAGCGAGATGGTGGTGGACGGGATCAAGACCAACATCCCGCTGCAGCAGCGGATCATGCGCGACAAGGGCTTCCAGGCCGGCGGGCAGAACATCCACTATCTGGAAAAGCGCCTGGCCGAGCGCAAGAACAAGTCGATTGCGTTGGTTTGAGAGCCGGGATTGGGGATTGGAGATTGGGGATTCGGTGGAGTTCCGACGCCCGATGTGATGCCGGAGCGCCGGCCTGACGTCTCCGGCAGGTATTCCGGATCGATTCATGGCGCGTCGCCCTCGCGGGATGGCGGACGAGCGAATGCCTGGCCGGGCGGCGGCCCGGCGCGGGGCGATCACGCCCCGCGACGCCTGCGTCAGCGCTTGGCGTATTTGCTGGGCGGTGCGCCCACGTGGCGGCTGAAGGCGACGCTGAAGCTGCTGGTCGAGCCATAGCCGACGCGTTGCGCCACCTCGGCCACGCTCGATCCTTCGCGCCGCAGCAGGTCCTTCGCCACCTCCATGCGCCAGGCCAGCACGTACTCCATGGGCGGCACGCCGACCGTGCGGGCGAAGCGGTCGAAGAACGTGGAGCGCGACAGCGCGGCCGCCTGCGCGAGTTCGCCCACCGTCCAGGCGTGATCGATGCGGGCATGGATCCGCGTGAGCGCCGGCGCCAGCCGTTCGTCGCCCAGGCCGCGCAGCAGGCCCGGCGGCGCATTCCCCGCCGTCGTCCAGCGCATGGCCTCGACCAGCAGCATCTCGACCAGCCGCGACAGCATGTAGTCGTTGCCCGGCTTCCTGTCGTGGTACTCCTCGCCCACCATCTGCACCAGTTGCATCAGCCGGCCCGCGCCGCGCACGTGGACCACCGCCGGCAGCAGCGAGACCAGCAGCCCGGCATGGGCGCTGTCGAACAGGAAGGCGCCGCCCAGTGAGCGCATGTCCGGCGCGCCGTCCGGTTCGCCGTGGCGCCGCTCGCCCTGCCCGCCGGGAACGACCTTCGGATCGATGAACACCGGCGGCCCCGGCACCAGGCTGGAGAGCGTGAACGCCGGCGTGGTCGGCAGCAGCACGAAATCGCCGGCGCCGATCGCGAGCGGCGGATGCCCGTCCACCGCCAGCACGGCGCTGCCTTCCAGCACGATGCAGAACCCCGGCTGCCCGTACTCGGCATAGCGCACCGCCCAGTTGCCCTTGCCGCTGATCAGGTTGGCGAACACCGCGCGGGGGTGGAGCAGGCGGACGAGCTCGGAAAGCGGATCGTGCATTTCGGACTTTCGCTAAAACAAAACGGATTCTGCATTATCGATCATCCGAGACAGCTGGCCTATCGTTTCCTCCCGAGTCCACTCACTCCTGGAGAACGCAATGAAGACCGTCCTGATCACTGGCTGCTCCTCCGGCTACGGCCTGGAAACTGCGCGCCACTTCCTGGCCCAAGGCTGGAACGTCGTCGCCACCATGCGCCAGCCCCGGCCGGCGCTGCTGCCGGCCTCGCCCGACCTGCGCATGCTGGCGCTGGACGTGACCCAGCCCGACAGCATCGCGCTGGCGCTGGAGACGGCCGGCCCCATCGACGTGCTGGTCAACAATGCCGGCATCGGGCTGTTCGGCGCGTTCGAGGCCACGCCGATGGCGACCGTGCGCGAGGTGTTCGAGACCAACACCTTCGGCGTCATGGCGATGTGCCAGGCCGCCATTCCGCGGTTTCGCCAGCGCGGCGCGGGCGTCATCGTCAACGTGACCTCCAGCGCCACGCTGGCGCCGTTCCCGCTGGTGGCCGCGTACACGGCGAGCAAGACCGCGGTGCAGGGCTTCACCGCATCGCTGCGCCACGAACTGCAGGCGTTCGGCCTGCGGGTCAAGCTGGTGGAGCCCGGCTACGGCCCATCCACCCAGTTCACCGCCAACGGGCAGCAGCGCATGCAGGGCCTGATCCCCGACGCCTACGCACCCTTTGCCCGCGAAGTGTTCTCGAGCCTGGGCCAACCGGCGGCGGTGACCGTGGCCAGCGACGTCGCCCAGGCGATCTGGGGCGCCGCCAACGACGCCAGCGACCGCCTGCATTACCCCGCCGGCGCCGACGCCCTGGCCCTGTCCGCGCAGCCGGCACCCGCCAAGGAGCGCTGATCACCAAGCCACAAGACCTCACAGGAACCGCGAACCCGCCTTTGCGAATCCCGAATCCCCAATCCCGAATCCCGGCTACTTCGCCTGCGTCCCCGGCACCGGTTCGGCGCCCAGGGTCGAGGTCGGGCTGACGATCATCACCGTCTCGGTGGAGCCGTCCGGCCACACGATCTGGAAGGTGCTGCCCGGGCTCAGGGTGGAGAACGGCATGCCGCTGCGGGCGCGGTAGATCGCCGCCACCTGCGCGGCGCCGGCGCGGCGCAGGTCCGGGTCGGCGTGTGTGGTGGTCAGCTCGACCTTGGACAGGCCGCGGTAGCGCTGCTCGGCCGTGTCGATCAGCAGCAAGCCGGCCGCCGCCGCCGAATAGGCGACCAGGGCCAGCACCCAGAACCAGAACTTGGCGCCGTGCAGCCATCGCCGGTAATTCATGACCCCGCTCCTCTCGCCGTTGTATCCACCAGCCGGTTGACCATCTCGTTCATCGTGTCCGTGCCTTGCCGCGGCACCGCGGCGTCGTAAACAAAACTGCTGAAATCCTGGGTCGGGTCCTGCGAGCAGATCCCGCCGTTGGCGCAATAGCGGGTCATCAACTCGCTGTTCGGGCCGCAATCCAGCCCCAGCCGGCAGGCGGCCAGTTGCCAGGCCAGTTCGGTGAAGGCGGTGCCGGCGATGCGCTCGTCCAGGCTGTCGTCGCCGCTGGCGGCCAGGCCCATCGCCGGCGCCAGCGCCATGTACGCGTCCGGATCGCCGGAGGCGCGCACCCGTTCGACCAGGTCGCGCTTGTAGCCGGCCGAGGACTGCAGCGGCTGGCCCAGCGTCAGCAGCGCCGCCTCCGCGGCCAGGTTGCCGCCGCGCGCGGCCTGCACGCGCTGGGCGACGATGGCCTGGCGGGTCAGGCCGTCGCCGGGCACGAAGCCGGCGCAGCGGCGACCGACCCGCGCGCGCGCAGCGACCATGCGCCCCGAGGTCGGCAGCTGCGCCGCATCGATCGCGCGGGTGTCGGCGGCATAGCCGGCCGGATTCATCGCATAGCCGGCGCAATAGTCGTAGATGCGGCTGAGCAGCCAGGACGCATCGGCATCGCCCTGCGCGGCGGCGGCGGACAGCTGCTGCGCGGTGCGGTACAGGTCGGGACTGCGTTCCAGCGCGGTGCGGCGGTCGGGCGACGCCGCCGGCAATGCCTGAACCGAGGTGGGCCTGCGCTGGTCCTGCCCCGACACGTCCGCGATGACGGGGGTGGCCGCGGCGGCACCCACAGTCACCGGCAGCGCCGGCGCCGCCGCCAGCAGCAGCGCGCGATAGCCGACCACGCCCAGCAGCAGCGCAGCGGGCGCCAGCAACAGCCAGGTTTTGCGGGACACGGCGAAGGGCATGCGCGTAGGCGATCGGGGCAGCAGGCGAGGAGCGCGGCCGCGTCCGCTGGAACCGGGGGCCGCCGCAATGTCGCAGTCTAACGCAGCCGATGGCGGGCCACGGCAGACAATGGCGGCCGCGGTCGCGGCGTGCGCGACCGGCGCCGGTTCGGGCCGCCGCGGCGGTCGTCTAAGATGCGCGGTCATTCCTCCTTGTGCCCGACCGATGCCGTTCCTCGAACTGACTGTGCGCTGCACCGATGCCACCCAGCCCCGCTACGAGAACGCGCTGGAGGACGTCGGCGCGCTGGCGGTCACCCTGCTCGACGCCGAGGCCGACACCAGCAACGAGCGCGCGATCCTGGAACCGGGGGTCGGCGAGACCCCGCTGTGGGGCACGCTGGTGCTCAGCGCCCTGTTCCCCGCCGAGCAGGACGCGTTGCTGCTGCTGGCCGCGCTGGAAGCGTTCGACCCGGGCCTGGACTGGGCCCAGGCCACGTTCCGCAAGGTCGACGACCAGGACTGGGAACGCGCCTGGCTGGACCAGTTCCAGCCGATGCGTTTCGGCACGCGCACCTTCATCGTGCCGTGGAACCACGACCTGCCCGAGGACGCGCGCGGCGCCGATGCCGCCGTGGTACGGCTGGACCCGGGCCTGGCGTTCGGTTCCGGCACCCATCCGACCACCGCGCTGTGCCTGCGCTGGCTCGACGCCCTGGCCACCGACGGCGCGCTGGCGCAGGCGCGCGTGCTCGACTTCGGCTGCGGCTCCGGGATCCTGGCGCTGGCCGCGCTGAAGCTGGGCGCGGCGGCGGCGGTGGGCGTGGACAACGACCCGCAGGCGCTGCTGGCCACGCACGACAACGCCGAGCGCAATGACGTCGGCGCGCGCCTGACGGTGTACCTGCCGGCCGACGAGCCGGTGTCCACTTATCCGGTGGTGGTCGCCAACATCCTGGCCTCGGCGCTGGACGCGCTGGCGCCGACCCTGGCCGAACGCGTCGCGCCGGGCGGGTGCATTGCCCTGTCCGGGATCCTGCACGGCCAGGAACAGGAGCTGTTGCAGCGCTACGCGCCGTGGTTCGAGCAATTGCACAGCGAGCAGGACGGCGACTGGATGCGCATCGACGGCGTGCGCCGCGCCTGAGTCCGCGGAGCGGCGGGTCCGCGCACGCGGTCACGCCGGATCCAGCGCTTACCCGCGGCCTGCGGCCAGGCTGCGGATCGCCGCGGTCAGCAACGCCGCCTCGGCATGGATCGCCAGCACCCGGGCTCGCGGCCGCCAGCCCTGCGCGCGCAGGCGGCGCTCGTGCCAGCGATGGCCGCGCCGCGCCCGCGGCAGCCGCCAGGCCAGTTCCAGCAGCACCCCGATCAGCGCCGATGCGCCCAGGGTCTGCACCAGCGCCAGCCAGCCCGCGGCGTGCACCAGCAGCCACAGCAGCGCCGGCACCCGCGACGGCGGCGCGGGCGGATACGGCAGCGCGAACACCTGCCACGACCAGCCCTGCCTGACCGCGCAGCGACCATCGCCGGCATCGGCCCAGATCCGGTAGCGGTGCGCGCCGATCCCCGGCGGCGGCCGCGGGCGGCTGTGCGTGCGCAGCGGGGCGATCGCGAAACGAGCGTGGTGGGCATCCTGCAGCGGGGCATCCTGCGTGTGCATCGGCGCGTCCTGGTCCATGGCAGCGGGTCGGGCGGCGGCGGCAGGGACGGCACGAACGATGCGGCGTCTTCACTGCGCACAGCCATCGCCGACGACAGTATCAACAACAAAGCCCTTATTGAAAGCCGTACGAACCAACTTTCCCAGTCGGCGCGGCTATATCTCGCCTCCCACGCGGAGGTGAGTGTGAACAGCAGGCTGTACGAACGGGTGCGCGAAGCGCGCAAGCTGACCGGTCTCACCCAGGAAGCGCTCGCGCTGGACCTGTCGGTGACCCGCAGCGCCGTGGCGCAGTGGGAGATGGCCGACGGCACCGCGCCGGCGGTGGAGCACCTGATCGCCCTGGCCCGCCGCAGCGGGCTGACCTTCGAATACCTGGCCACCGGCCGCGGCGAACGCGTGTTCGGCGAACCGCTGTCCGTCGCCGAGGAAGCCGCGCACTACCGGCAGCTGTCCGACCAGCAGGCGCGCCTGCTCGACAGCTTCGAAACCCTGAGCCCACGCCAGCGCGCCGGCCTGCTGGACCTGATCGGCCCCGGCAAGAACCGGCGCTGAGCGGGGACCCGACGTCCCTGCAGGAGCGGCTTCAGCCGCGACAGGAACTTACCGAAGGTGCCTGTCGCGGCTGAGGCCGCTCCTACAGAAGGCCACAGAAGGCCACGAGCGCGCTGCAGCCCGCTCCCGCGCGTGCTTGAATAGGGTCCTTGTTGCCGCCGTCGCCTTCACGCATGCCCGATCCCACCCCGCCCCGCCCCAGCCTCGCGACCTTGCTGCGCCAGCCCGCCCGGCCGACGCCGGAACAGGCCGATGCCGCCGCGGCGGCGGGTCCCGCCGCGACGGGCGACACCGGTAACGACGCGGCGCCGCATGCCGATGCCGCCGGCGCGCCACTGTCCACGCCTGCGCCTGCGTCGATGCCGGCGGCGGACACCTCGTACGCCGCCGGGGTCACCGCAACGCCACCCGCCGCGGTGAGCGGCGAGTCGATCGCGCCTGCCGGACTCGAACCGCAGCCGGAACCGGAGCCGGTACTGGAACCGGCGCTGGCGACGCCGCCGGAGCAGGAACCGGAACTGACTACCGCAGCGATCGCCACCAGCGCCGCGCCCAGCTTCATGCACCCCAACGCGCCACGCCGGCCGGTGCTGCGCGCCGCGCCCTGGCAGTGGATCGCGCTGGTCGGGCTGGGCCTGCTGCTGGCGCTGCAGATCCTGGTCGCCGACCGGCAACGGCTGGGCGCCGACGCGCGCTGGCGGCCGTGGGTGGCCGGCGTGTGCCAGGCGCTGCGCTGCAGCCTGCCGCCGTGGCGCGAGCCGAGCGCGTTCACCATGCTCAGCCGCGAGGTGCGGCCACTGCCCGGCCGCGCCGGCACCCTGCAGATCCAGGCCACCTTCCGCAACGACGCGCGCTGGGCGCAGGCCTGGCCGCTGCTGCAGCTGTCGCTGGCCGACGCCGACGGCCGCACCATCGGCAGCCGCGTGCTGCGCCCGGAGGAGTACCTGGGCCGCACCCGCCCGGATACGGCGACGCTGGCGCCCGGACAGAGCGCGCAGGTGGCGTTCCAGGTGCGCGAACCGGCCGCGGGAACCGCTGCATTCAGTTTCGACTTCCACTGAAACGCTGTGACATCACGATCCGGCATGGCAGCGAGGCAGGCCACGCGCTAGACTCGTCCCCCCGCGCCGGCCCTCCAACCTTCCGGCGCCGACGTCATCCGGGGACCCGCCGAACTTGAACGCTGCCACCACTCGTCCTGACTCCAGTCGCGGCGCGCCGAAGCCGCCGCTGCGCGAACACGTGGCGCAGTCCGTGCGCCGCTACCTGCGCGACCTCGATGGCTGCGACGCCGACGACGTGTACGAGATCGTGCTGCGCGAGATGGAGATCCCGTTGTTCGTGGAAGTGCTCAACCACTGCGAAGGCAACCAGAGCCGCGCCGCGGCGATGCTGGGCATCCATCGCGCCACGCTGCGCAAGAAGTTGAAGGAATACGGGTTGGCTTGAGAGCCGGGATTGGGGATTGGAAATTGGGGATTCGTTGAGGATGCCCGGCTGAAATCCCCCTTTGGCGGCCTGCTGACAAGCGCCGCATCTTCGCGGAAAGCCGCTTCTTCCGCGGCGTCAACGCAACACTTTTTGCGACGTTTCTGCAGGAGGGGCTTCAGCCCCGACGCGTTACCGGCGAGGCGTCGCGGCTGAAGCCGCTCCTACAGGAGGCGGCCCGCTCGCGCGAATCCCGAAATCCCCAATCCCGGCCTCTCACACCCACCCATACCGGATCAGGTGGAAGAACACCGGCGCGGCGAAGCACACCGAGTCCAGCCGGTCGAGCACGCCGCCGTGGCCTTCGATCATGTGGCCCCAGTCCTTGATGCCGCGGTCGCGCTTGATCGCCGACATCACCAGCCCGCCGAAGAAGCCCATCAGGTTGGCCACCAGCGCCAGCGCGAACGCCTGCAGCGGCGAGAACGGGGTGATCCACCACAAGGCCGCGCCGAGCAGGCTCGCCGACAGGATGCCGCCGACGAAGCCTTCCACGGTCTTGGACGGCGACAGCTTCGGCGCGATCAGGTGCTTGCCGATCAACTTGCCCCACACGTACTGCAGCACGTCCGAGGACTGCACCACGATCACCAGGAACGCGAACAGCAGCAGGTTGCGGCCTTCGTAGCCGGGGATCTCCAGGTTCAGCAGCGCCGGCACGTGCGAGATGCAGAACACGCAGATCATCAGCCCCCACTGCACTTTGGCGGTGCGCTCCAGGTAGCGCGTGGTGTCGCCGCCGATGGTGGCCAGGATCGGCAGCACCAGGAACGCGTAGACCGGGATCAGCAGCGTATACAGCCCGTACCAGCCGCTCCACACCAGCCAGTACTGCCACGGCAGCACGATGTAGAACGCCACCAGCAGCGCGTAGTAGTCGCCGCGCCGGGTCGGCGCCAGGGTGATGAACTCGCGCAGCGCGAACAGCGACACCAGCGCGAACAGCACGATCACGCCGATGCGCCCGAACACGAACGCCAGCGCCACCACCGCGGCCATCACCCACCACGCGCGGATCCGCGCCACCAGGTTGTCGAGCACCGCACTGGGGCGGCCGCGCGCGCGCCAGCGCAGCGTTTCGGAAATCAGCGTGGCCAGCAGCAGCACCGCGGCGATGCCGAGGAACAGCCAGATGGTCTGCTGCCGCAGCGAAGATTGCTGCAGGTGGTCGCTGAAGGCGATCGCGCTCATCGTGCGGCCTCCATCTGTTCCGGCGAAAGCGCCAACAGCGCCGCACGCGTGCGCTCCAGGAACGCCTGCTTGTCCTCGCCGGCGCCCAGCCGCAACGGCTCGCCGAAGGTGGTGGTGCACAGCAACGGCAGCGGCAGCCACTTGCCCTTGGGCATCACCCGCTTGAGGTTGTCGATCCACACCGGCACGAACTCCAGCTCCGGGCGGTTCCGCGCCAGGTGGTAGATGCCGCTCTTGAACGGCAGCACGCCTTCCTCGGTGTTGCGCGTGCCTTCCGGGAACAGGATCAGCGAGCCTCCGCCATCGACCGCCTCGCACAGGCACTCGATCGGATCGCGGCTGCGCTGCGCGGCCTCGCGCTCGATCAGCACGCCGTTGAACACCGAGTGGATCAGGTAGCGGCGCAGCGCGTCGCGCTGCCAGTACTCGGCCGCGGCCACCGGCCGCACCTCGCGCCGCAGCGCCGCCGGCAGCGACGACCAGATCAGCACGAAGTCGCCGTGGCTGGCGTGGTTGCCGTAGTACACCCGGCGCTCGCTGGAGGGAATGCAGCCGCGCCAGAACGCACGCGCGCCGGTCAGGATGCGGATCGCGGCACTGCAGCCGCGGGCGATCAGGCGTTCGATCATGTCCACTCCAGTTCGCGCACGATGGCGCGCAGACGCATCACGATGGTCAAGGCCGCGCCGCCGATCAGCAGCGCCATGGTCGCGACCAGAATCATTTCGGCGACGGCCGTGTATTGCAGCAGCAGCGCGACGGCCGCCAGCAACGCGGCCAGCGACAGCCAGCGCATGCGCTGCACGCGCGCCATCGGCCCCTGCACCGGCTCGCTGACGCCGCAGGCCAGGCCGAGCATGCGCACATAGGCGGTGCCCACGCACAGCAAGGCCGCGGCCCAGCCCAGCTCGGCGCCCCAGCTCAGCACGTGCTGCAGCCCGTAGCCCACGCCCAGGCATACCACGACATCTGACAGCCGGTCCGGCGCTTCGTTGTAGACCTCGCCGGCGCGGCCGATCATCTGCGCCTGCCGCGCCATCAGCCCGTCCAGGCGGTTGCACAGCAACCGGCCCTGCAGGGCGAGCGCGGCCAGCACCATCAATCCGGCCGCATCGCGCGGCGGCTCGCGCCAGGCGCAATAGAACATCAGCGCCGCCAGCGCGGCGAAGCCGGTGGCGGTCCAGGACAGGCCGTTGGGCGTGGCGCCACGCGCGCGCAGCGCCGTCGCCAGGCGCGCGCGCCACTGCGCGCGGCGTTCGCGCATCGTCGGTCGTGCCATCAGTCTCCCCCTCCGCAGCCACCGCAACCGCTGCTGCAGCCACCACCGCCACCACCACCGCCACCGCAGCCGGAACTGGAACAGCCGCTGCCACCGCTGCCGCTGGCGATCGGTGCACGCAGCGAGTGATAGTCCGCCCACGGCGTACCCAGCAGCATGCCGGTTCCGGCCAAGGCGAGCGGCTGCGCCAGGTCGAGCGGCTGCGCCGTATGCCGCGGCCCGGCGTCGGTCAGCAATGCCGCATCGCGCTCGGCGAGCAGCCGCTCGCCGGCGAGACTGCGCCGCGGCGGGGTCAGCAGAAAACCGAGCGCGACGATCGTCACCACCACCATCGCCGCCACCAGGAAACCGACCGGGCGCTGCAGTTGCTGGCCGATCTGGATCTTCAGTCCACCAACGACCCACAGCGCCAGAAGCGGCGCGGCGCCGAACAGCCGCACGCACCACGCCTGGCCGCGCCCGAGCCACAGGTGCTTGCCGATCAGCGCATCGCGCAATGGCGTGGCATCGTCGCGCAACGCCTGCAGCGCCTGCGTCAGCTGCGGGTTGGCGCGGACCAGCAGCAGGGCGCGCTGCAGCGACGCCGGCGCTTCGACGCCGGTGTCCTGCAGGTCGGCGCTGGCGCGGCGTCGCGTCCTTCGCGGCGCATGCAAACGCACCGCGCCGCATGCCAGCAACAGCCCCAGTTGCATATCCGCCACGCGCTCGCTGCCGCCGGCCAGATAGGCCAGCTCGGCGCTATCGACCTGCATGACCGCACGACGCTGGCCGATGCCGCGCACCATGCGGCGCAAGCGTGCCGCCGCTGCGCAGGCCAAACCGATCGATGCGAAGAACAGCAGCAGAAAGGAACCGCCGCGCCAATGCAGCGGCGAGGCCGCAGCGTTGAACGGTACCAGGCACATTCCCAGCAACAGCGTGATCAGCGCCCAGATCCACAGCGCCTTGCCGCCTTCGCGCGGCATGCGCCAGCAGCGCTCGCGCGGGGCCACGGTGTAGACCTGCGCATGCTCAGTCATCGCTGGCGGCCAGCAGCTTGCCGGCGGTTCGCCGAAATGGCGCCAATAGCGCTCCAGGGTCGCGCGGTACTGCTCCCGATGGCGCACCGCGTCGGCGGCGTCGCCGCGTCCGGGCTGATGGTGCAGCGTGATCCGCAACACCTGCGGACAGAACCGCTGCCAGTATTCGCGGGTATCGGTGAGGTGGGTATGCCAGACTTGGTCCAGCAACGGGCTGGGCGTAGCCTGCTCCTGCGCGGTGCAGGCCAGGAAGCAGAAGCGCCGGTATTCTTCGACCGCTTGCGCCGCCAACGAAAGGGGAATGCCGGCATCTTTCGCCACCCGGCGCACGAATGCCGGCAGCGCGTCGTCGTCCTCGCCGAAGCGGTAAGCCTGAAGCCGCTCCCACAATGCCCGCTGCGGATCGTCGGCGTAGCGCAGCAGACTCGAACCAGTCGGTGTGGTCATTCCTTATGCTCCTTCATAAGTACTGCGCCGCGATCGGTGCCGCCAGCAGCGCCAGCAGTTGCAGCGCCAGGCTGGCGATCTGCCGCAACAACAAGCCGCGCATGCCGCGCCAGCGTGCTTGCCAGTCGCGCGGCGGCGGCAGGCGCCGAAGCAAGCCTAGCCGATGCAGGGCGGCGTCGAGATCGCTGCCGGCCTGGTCGAGGTTCGCTTCGGCCAGCACCGCGTCGAGCAGCGCGGCATCCAGGCCGACGCGCGCGGCCCAGTAACGTTGCACGACGCCGGCGAGCACGCTGAGCAGGCACAGCATCGCCGCCAGTGACGTGTCGATGTTGGCGTACCACGCGCCCAGCAGCAGCGCGACGGCCAATAGCACCAGCGACAGCCGGTCCAGCGGCGATGCCTGCCGCAGCAGCGCGGCCATCGTGCGCAGGTCCAGCGGCGTGCTCATGCCGGTAGCTCCAGGGCGTGCGGCGGAGCGGCCGGCGCGGCGCACGCGGCGGCGATGGCATCGCGCTGCGCAGGCCCCAGCACGATCCGTGCTGCGCGTGCGCGCAACAGCGCGAGCGCCGCATCCAGATCGGCGGCGCGGCCGCTAAGCAACAGCCAGGTGGCGACCGCGGCGGCGCTGCGCGAATAGCCCAGCGCGCAGCACACCAGCACCGGGCCGTGGCGGCGTGCGGCCTCGATCGAGGCGGCGGCTTCGCGCAAAGCCGCCGCGGGCGGTGCGACCAGGTCCAGCATCGGCACCGTGCGATCGTGCGTACCGGCATCGCGCAACGACAGTTCGGCACAGACATCGACCACCGCAGCGAACGCAGCGCGCTCGCCGCGACCGGGAAGGCGCCCCAGCCAGACGCCGTCGGCGATCTCGCGCGGCGCCGGATCGCGCCGGGTCCAGGCGCGCGAGTTGAGCCAAGCGGCCGCCAGGTACGGCGCGTACAGCCAGCGCGCGGCCAGGCTGAGGCGGCCGTCGGCGCGCTTCTGCAGGCCGATCGCGCCGAGCAGCGCGTAGTCGAACGCGACCAGCAGCAGCGACAGCGCCGGCCACAACAACCACCACGCTGCGCCGCCGACGGCCCAGGCCAGCACGACGCAGACGGCGCTGCCGCACAGATAGGCGGCGGCCATGCGCCAACGCGCCGGATCGCGCGCTACAGCCAACGCGCTCCACGGCGCCGCCACCCGCTGCGGCCACAGCCACACGCATAGCCAGCCCGCGGCCAGGCCGGTGGGAATGTCCAGAAAATGGTGCTGGTAGGTGGTCAGCACCGACAGCCCGATCAGCGCGAACCAGGCGTGCAGCGCGCCGCGCGCCAGTCCGTGCAGATGCTGCGCATAGCGCACCCACAGCACCACCAGCAGCACGATGTGCAGCGACGGCGCCTGGTTGAACGGCTTGTCGAAACCCAGCAGCACCGCGAACAACCAGCCGAACACGCCGTCGCTGGGCGGCCGTTCGAAACTAAAGCGCAGCGGCCACAGCAGGAAACAGCCTACCGCCAGCAGCTGCGCGGTCAGCAGCCGCCTGGCATTCGTGTCCAGTTCGGCGCGCGTGCGGCAGACGAAGAACGAGATCACGTAGAACAGGTCGATCGACCAGTACGGCACGATCGTCCACGGCCAGAACGGGATCTGCGTTTCCCACGCGAACGGCAGCGACGGCACGTAGGCGCGGCGCTCGGCCAGCGTATTGGCCAGGCCGTAGCTGAGGAAGAAGAACGGCCCCAGCAGCACCAGCCACGCCAGCGCCCGCCGCCACGGCCGCGGCGCCGCTTCGCTCACGGCGCGATCCGCTGCGCCAGCGACACGGTGAAGATGCCCCATTCGTCGATGCGCTGCTCCAGCTTGCGGAAGCCAGCCGCACGCACCAGTTCGTCCATCTCCTGCTGGGTGCGGCGGCGCATCACCCAGGCCGCGCCGCCGCGGTGGCTGGTCAGCGCGCGGGCGATGAATTCCAGCTGCGGGTGCCAGGGCTGGCCGGTGTAGGCGAGGTAGCCGCCGGGTTCGACCGCGGCGGCCACGCCCTGCAGCGAGCGCAGCACCTGGTCGTTGTCGGGAAACAGTTCGTACAGGCCCGACACCACCGCCAGCGTCGGCCGCGGCTGCAGCGCCGCCAGCGCGTCGCGGTCGAAGGCGTCGCCCTGCTCGAAACGGGCGATGTCGGCGGCGCCGAGTTCGGCGATCAGCGCACGCCCGCGCTCCACGTTCAAATCGCTGAAATCGCGCAGCGCGATCGCATCGGCACGCTGTTCGCCGCCGGCCAGCGCTTCCAGCACGTAGCGGCCGTGACCGGCGGCGATGTCGAGCACACGCACCGGCGCGCCGGCATCGCGCAGGCGCTGCATGGCCAGGCGCAGCAGTTCGTGCAGATGGGTGCGGCGCACGCGGATGCCGCGCCAGCCGATCGCATCCAGGTAGTTGCGATCGATGAAGCGGCCCAGCGGACCCTTGCCTGCGGCACGGTCGCGATACACGTAGTCCAGCGTACTGCCGGAATCGAAGCCGGTCTGCAGGCCCAGCGCCACGCCTTCGGACAGGGTGCCGCCGAAGCGCAGGTTGGCGCGCACGAAGCGCCAGCGCAGATCCTGCAGACTGTATTTTTGCGGCGGCCAGGACAGCCGCTCGGATTCCTCGAAGGTCGGCCCACGCCGGTGCGCCTGCAGCAGGCTCGGCAGTGCCGGCACCTCGGCGAAGCGTTCGCGCACGAAGCGGCGGATCTGCGCCAGCGCCGGCGCGCGGTCGCGCTCGCCCAGGGTGTCGTGGAAGAACCCGGGCAGCAGGTGGCGCTCCTTCACCGGCGAGGACAGCCGCTCGTAGAAACGGTCCTGCGGGCCGCGGTGCACGACGAAATCGTCGCCGGACACCAGCAACTGCACCGGCACGGTGATCGCCTGCGCGTCGCCGACCACGCGGTCGGCCGCGGCGTACACGCCCAGCAGCACCCGCACCGAGATCGGCCGGGTGATCAACGGATCGTCGCGGTAGCTGGCCACGCGCGCCGGGTCGTGGGTCAGCCACTGCGGCTTGACGTAGCTGTTGACGAAGAAATTGCCGCGCAACTTGTGCATCAAGGTCAGCCCAGGCCGCGCGAAAGGCACGTACAGCTTGACCTTGAACGCCGGCGAGGCGAGCACCAGCGCGCGCAGCGGCGGCGCGTAGTCGTGCACCCAGGTGCTGGCGATCACCGCGCCCACGCTCTGCGCGATCACCACGATGTCCTGCACCGCGATGCCGTGGGTCTCGCCGATATGGGCGATGAAGCGGTCCAGGTCGCGCACCAGCGCCGGGAAGCCGGGCGCATCGCCGCGCACGCCGGGCGAGCGGCCGTTGCCGCGCGCGTCCCAGGCGAACATCGCGCAATCGTCCAGGCCCAGTTCGTCGGCCAGGTGCACGACCCGCCCCGAATGTTCGTGGCCGCGGTGCAGCAGCACCACCGCGCGTGGCGGCGACGCCGGCGCCGTGGCCGGCCAATGCCGGTAGAACAACCGTGTTCCGTCGAAACTGCAAAACTCGCTTTCGCTGACCTGCCGCATCCGTTGCCGATTCCCTGTCGTCGTACTTCGCTATTGCCGTGAGTGCCGCTACCGCTTCCGTGTCGTTGCCGCGGCCCGCGCCGCGCGGCTCAGCGCGACGCCCCCTCGCGCAGGCCAGCGGCCACGCGCCGCAGCACCGTCGCCGCGCACAGCAGCGCCAGCACAATCGCGAACCCGTCCACCGTCTTCGCCCCCACCCAGCCGCCGGCCAGCAGCAGCCCCAGCAGGCCGATGGCGAAGGCGCGATCGCTCTTGCCCATCGGTCCGTCGTAGCGCCGTCCGGCGCCGACCATCAGCCCCAACACCCCGGCATACTCGGTCAATGCCGCCGTCAGCGCCAGCGCCCACAGCCAGCCGGCCCCCGCGCCGGGCACGCTGGCCAGGCTCAGGTACAGCGCCGCATCGGCGATCACGTCGCTCAATTCGTTGAGGTAGGCGCCGAGCCTGGACTGCTGGCCGAACTCGCGCGCCAGCATGCCGTCGACCGCGTTCAAGGCCATGCGCAGCAGCATCCACGCCGGCAGCAGCGCGTACCACAGCGGCTGAGCCGGCCCGCGCCAGAACACCCAAGCGGCGACCAGCAGCGACACCGCAGCGGCGCCCACGGTGACCTGGTTGGCGGTCACCCCGAGCCGGTACAGGCCGCGCACCCCGGGCCGCAGCAGGTCCTGGAAGCGTCCTTTCAATGCGTAGATCGAAACCATTGCGGGGTCCTGAGGGTCCATGCCGGGGCGGCGCAGCCTACAATATCCACTCCCCGCTCCGATGTGTGCCCTGCCCCCATGTCCTCCGATTTCCTGCCCGTGCGCCGGGCATTGCTGTCCGTTTCCGACAAGACCGGCCTGATCGACCTGGCCCGCGCGCTGGCCGCGCGCAACGCGGAGCTGCTGTCCACCGGCGGCACCGCCAAGGCGATCCGCGAGGCAGGGCTGGCGGTCAAGGACGTGTCCGAGCTGACCGGCTTCCCGGAAATGATGGACGGCCGGGTCAAGACCCTGCACCCGCTGGTGCACGGCGGCCTGCTCGGCCGCGCCGGCACCGACGACGCGGTGATGGCCGAACACGGCATCGCCGCGATCGACCTGCTGGTGCTGAACCTGTATCCGTTCGAAGCGGTCACCGCCAAGGCCGACTGCACGCTCGCCGACGCGGTGGAGAATATCGACATCGGCGGCCCGGCGATGCTGCGCTCGGCGGCGAAGAACTTCGCGCGCGTGGCGGTGGCCACCGATCCGGCGCAATACGCCGACCTGCTCGCCGAACTGGAGGCGCACGACGGCCAGCTGTCGGCGGCCAAGCGCTTCGCGCTGTCGGTGGCCGCGTTCAACCGCGTGGCGCAGTACGACGCGGCGATCAGCAATTACCTGTCCACGGTGACCGACCCTGCGAGCGAGGTGCCGGTGCGTGCCGCGTTCCCGGCGCAGGCCAACGGCACCTTCGTCAAGGTAATGGACCTGCGCTACGGCGAGAACCCGCACCAGCACGCCGCGTTCTACCGCGATCTGTGCCCGGCGCCAGGCTCGCTGGCCACCTTCCAGCAGTTGCAGGGCAAGGAGCTGAGCTACAACAACATCGCCGACAGCGACGCGGCCTGGGAATGCGTGCGCCAGTTCGATGCGCCGGCCTGCGTCATCGTCAAGCACGCCAATCCCTGCGGTGTGGCGGTGGGCGCGGCCTGCGGCGATGCCTACGAACTGGCCTACGCGACCGACCCGACCAGCGCCTTCGGCGGCATCCTCGCCTTCAACCGCACGCTGGACGCGGCCACCGCCAAGGTCATCCTGGACCGCCAGTTCGTCGAGGTGCTGATCGCGCCGGACTACGAAGAGGGCGCGCTGGAATACGCGAAGAAGAAGGCCAACGTGCGCGTGCTGCGCATCCCGCTGGCGCCGGTGTCCGGCGGCTTCGTCGACACCAAGCGCATCGGCTCGGGCCTGCTGATGCAGAGCGCGGACGACCGCGTGGTGACCCGCGACGAACTGAAGGTCGTCACCCGGCTGGCGCCGACCGAGGCGCAGTTCGCCGACCTGCTGTTCGCGTGGAAGGTCGCCAAGTACGTCAAGTCCAACGCCATCGTCTACGCCAAGGACCACCGCACCATCGGCGTCGGCGCCGGGCAGATGAGCCGGGTGTATTCGGCGCGCATCGCCGGCATCAAGGCCGCCGATGCGGAGCTGGTGGTGCAGGGTTCGGTGATGGCCTCCGACGCGTTCTTCCCGTTCCGCGACGGCATCGACGCCGCGGCGGCGGCCGGCATCAAGGCGGTGATCCAGCCCGGCGGCTCGATGCGCGATGGCGAGGTGATCGGCGCCGCCGACGAACACGGCATCGCCATGGTGTTCACCGGCGTGCGCCACTTCCGCCATTGAGCGGCCAAGGAATCGGAACGATGAAACGCACTCCATTGCGCCACGGCCTGCCGCTGCTGCTCGCGCTCGGCATGGCCGCCTGCAAACCGACCGCGGCACCTGCGCCGGCCGCCGCACCGGTCGCACCGGCAGCCACCGCAACGCCGGCACCGACTGCGCACGTGCCGCGCACCGAACGCCTGCAGGCCTTCCTGCAGACGCGCTACGGCAAGCAGGCGCGCCTGTCGGAGAGCTGGTCCGGGCAGGCCGACGGCAACGCGGTGCAGAGCGAAGTCTGCGCCGAACAGCCAGTGGTGGTCGGCGACCAGATCCAGGAACTGCTGGCGGTCTGCCACCGGCTCAGCGACGGCGGCCATGCCAATCCGGGCCTGATCGATTTCCTGATCCTGCGCGACGCCGGCCAGGGCCTGGCGGTGGTGGCCGAGAAGCTCGGCGACGGCTTCGGCAGCGACGGCGACCCGGGTGCGGTGGACATCCTGCGGCTGGGCAGCGATTTCTACGGCTTCGTGGTCTACAGCGACTGGATGGGGCAAGGCACCGTGCTGCAATCGCAGGACCTGGTGCTGCCCGGCCCCAAGGGCCTGGTCAACGCCGGCTCGGTGCGCGAGCACATCGACAACCAGGGCGCGCTGGACTGCAGCGACGACGGCCGCGATCCGCAGCAGACCGCCGAACAATGCCAGGCGCAACTGTTCGACGTGGACTTCAAACTCGACGTGGACGACAGCGACCGCGCCGCGCGGGTGTGGCCGGTGACCATCGAGGAACGCGGCATCTCCTGCGGCAAGAAGCTCGGCACGACCCAGGTGTTCGCGTTCGACGCGACCCGCTGGGCTTATCCATTCCCCGAATCGATGCAGCGCGAAGCCTGCGAATAGCCCTTCCTTCGACCTCACGAGACACGCCTTGAAAATCCTCGTCATCGGCGCCGGCGGCCGCGAACACGCCCTGTCCTGGAAACTGGCCCAATCCCCGCGCGTCAGCGAAGTGCTGGTCGCCCCGGGCAATGCCGGCACCGCCACTGAAAGCAAATGCCGCAACGTGGCGGTCAAGGTCGACGACCTCGACGGCCTGCTCAAGCTGGCCCAGGACGAGGCCGTGGCGCTGACCGTGGTCGGCCCGGAAGTGCCGCTGGTGCTGGGCGTGGTCGACCGCTTCCGCGCCGCCGGCCTGCGCATCTTCGGCCCCACGGCCAAGGCCGCGCAGCTGGAAGGCAGCAAGGCCTTCGCCAAGGCCTTCCTCGCCCGCCACGGCATCCCCACCGCGTTCTACGAAGTGCATACCGAGGTGGACGCGGCGCTGGCCTATGTGCGTGACAAGGGCGCGCCGATCGTGGTCAAGGCCGACGGCCTGGCCGCGGGCAAGGGCGTGATCGTGGCGATGACCCTGGACGAGGCGGAAGCGGCTGTGCGCGACATGCTCTCCGGCAATGCCTTCGGCGATGCCGGCGCGCGCGTGGTGATCGAGGAATTCCTCGATGGCGAGGAAGCCAGCTTCATCTCCATGGTCGATGGCGCCACCGCGCTGCCGATGGCCACCAGCCAGGACCACAAGCGCGTCGGCGACGGCGACAGCGGCCCCAACACCGGCGGCATGGGCGCGTACTCGCCGGCACCGGTGGTCACGCCCGAGGTGCACGCGCGGGTGATGCGCGAGGTGGTGGAACCGACCGTGCAGGGCATGATCGCCGACGGCGTGCCGTTTACCGGTTTCCTGTATGCCGGGCTGATGATCGACGCCAGCGGCGCGCCGAAGGTGATCGAGTTCAACGTGCGCTTCGGCGACCCGGAAACGCAGCCGGTGATGCTGCGCCTGCAGTCGGATCTGGTGGAGCTGATCGAGGCGGCGATCGACGGGCAACTGCACGCGACCCAGGCGCAGTGGGATCCGCGCCCGTCGCTGGGCGTGGTGCTGGCGGCGGCGCCGTATCCGGAAACGCCGGTCACCGGCGAAGCGATTTCCGGCCTGGACCAGGTGCCGGCCAGCGCCAAGGTGTTCCATGCCGGCACCGCGCTGGACGGCCAGGGCCGCGTGCTCAGCGCCGGCGGCCGCGTGCTGTGCGTGGCCGCGCTGGGCGACAGCGTGTCCGACGCGCAGCGCAATGCGTATGCCGGCGTGGCGCAGATCCGCTGGCCCAGCGAATTCCATCGCAGCGACATCGGCTGGCGCGCGATCGCGCGCGAACGCGGCGAATAGGGCGCACGCGGCCCTATGTAGGATCGGCTTCAGCCGCCACAGACCCTATGGGTACCTCCGTATAGGATCTGTCGCGGCTGAAGCCGCTCCTACAGCTGACACCATCGGCATTCGAGGACATCCCATGGCGCTGGATCCCGACCTGCGCACGCAATTCCGCGCGCTGGCGGCGCAGACCGACGGCATCGATACCAAGGTCTACGCCGACTACGCCAAGGATCCGCTCGAGCCGATCATCGGCCTGGGCCGCCGCACCGCGCGGCTGTGCTTCTTCGGCCGCGATCCGGGCCGCAGCGAAGTCGAATACGGCGAGCCCTTCGTCGGCAGCGGCGGGCAGCTCGTGCGCAAGGCGCTGTACCGGCACCTGCACGACGGCCAGCCGATGCCGGACTTCGCGGCCTCGCTCAAGGTCGGCCGCGCCTTCTTCTGGATCAACACCGTGCCGTACAAGCCGATCGGCAACAAGGCCTGGTCGATGCAGGCCAAGCGGCGTTTCCATCCGCTGATGCGGCGCCTGCTGATCGAGCAATGGCGCGGCAACGCGATCGTCACCCTCGGCCGCGAAGCCTTCCTGTGGTTCGGCATCGACCAGCCCAAGGACGTGCGCGCGCAACTGGATGCGTTCTGGGCCAGCGCATCGCGCTTCAGCGCGCACACCGAGGTCCGCCTGCAGACCGAAACCGGCGCGGCACGGCGCTTCACGCTATATCCGCTGCCGCATCCCTCGCCGCTCAACCAGACCTGGTTCAAGCGTTTCCCGGCGCTGCTCGAAGCGCGCTTGCGGCACCTGGACATCTGAGCGCGACAGCGCCGCGCGCGCACCGCGGCGCGCCAATCCTGCAGCGGCTGCGATACGGCGCGCCAGCGTTGCGTTATCGTGTCGCCGTGCCGAAATCCTCGATCGAATCGCGCCTCAGCCGCCTGTGGGCCCATGAAAAGGCCAGCTACGGGCTGCGCGTGTTCATCGCCCTGGGCGTGGCGATGGGCGTGTGCTGGCAGCAGCAGCAACTGACCGCGCTGCCGGCGATCTTCCTCGGCGCCATCGCCAGCGCCATCGCCGAGACCGACGACAACTGGCTGGGCCGGATCAAGTCGGTACTGCTGTCGCTGCTGTGCTTCGCCGCCGCCGCGGCCGCGGTGGTGCTGCTGTTCCCGTACCCGCTGGCGTTCGTCGCCGGCATGGCGCTGTCCACCTTCGCCCTGACCCTGCTCGGCGCGCTCGGCGAACGCTACGCCTCCATCGCCCAGGCCACCGTGGCGCTGGCGATCTACGCGATGATCGGCATCGACCATGGCGGCCGCACCGGCCATGTCGGCGGCAGCGCCTGGCACGGCATCGGCCTGCTGATGCTGGGCGCCGCCTGGTACGGACTGCTGTCGATCCTGTGGACGCTGCTGTTCGCCAACCGCCCGGTGCGCGAGCGGCTGTCGCGGTTGTTCTTCGAACTCGGCCGCTACCTGCGGCTCAAGGCCGCGCTGTTCGAACCGGTGCGGCAGAGCGACCTGCATGCGCGGCGGCTGGCGCTGGCCGAACAGAACGCGCAGGTGGTGGCGGCGTTGAACGCGGCCAAGACCGCGATCATGAGCCGCTTCGGCCGCTCCGGCCGGCCCGGCGTGCAGTCCGGCCTGTACTTCCGGCTGTACTACATGGCGCAGGATTTCCACGAACGCGCCAGCTCCTCGCACTATCCGTACGAAGCGCTGACCGACGCGTTCTTCCACAGCGACGTGCTGTACCGCTGCCAGCGCCTGCTTGCCCTGCAGGGCAAGGCCTGCGCCGCGCTGGGTGAGGCGATCCGGCTGCGCCAGCCGTTCGAATACGGCGAGCAGACCCAGCAGGCCACCACCGACCTGCGCCAGTCGCTGGACTTCCTGCACGCGCAGGCCGATCCGCGCCATGCGCGGCTGCTCGGCTCGCTGGAACTGCTGGTCACCAACCTGCAGAGCATCGAGCGGCGGCTGTCCGAATCCGCGCAGTCCGACACCACCAGCGACAACCTCGACACGCGCCTGCGCGACTCCTCGCCGCACACGCTGCGCGAGATGCTGGTGCGCGTCGGCCAGCAGCTCACCCCGGGTTCGGTGCTGTTCCGGCACGGGCTGCGCATGGCGATCGCGCTGGTGGTCGGCTACGCCATCATGCAGTCGATCCACGCCAGCAACGGCTACTGGATCCTGCTCACCACCGCCTTCGTGTGCCGGCCAAACTACGGCGCCACCCGGCTGCGCCTGGCGCAGCGCATCGCCGGCACCCTGATCGGGCTGATCGCGACCTGGGCGCTGATGCAGCTGTTCCCCGGCACCGAACTGCAGCTGCTGTTCGCGCTGTTCGGCGCGCTGCTGTTCTTCGTCACCCGCACCGACCGCTACATGCTGGCCACCGCCGCGATCACGGTGATGGCGCTGTTCTGCTTCAACCTGCTCGGCGACGGCTTCGTGCTGATCTGGCCGCGCCTGGTGGATACGCTGATCGGCTGCGCGATCGCCGCGGCGGCCTCGTTCCTGATCCTGCCCGACTGGCAGGGCCGGCGCCTCAACCAGGTGATGGCGACGGTGCTGGCCAGTTGCGCGCGCTATCTGGCGCAGGTGCTGGAGCAATACCGCAGCGGCATGCGCGACGACCTGCCCTACCGCATCGCCCGCCGCGACATGCACAACGCCGACGCGGCGCTGTCGGTGGCGCTGTCCAACATGCTGCGCGAACCCGGCCGCTACCGCCGCAACCTGGATGCGGGCTTCCGCTTCCTGGCGCTGTCCAACACCTTGCTCGGCTATCTGTCGGCGCTGGGCGCGCACCGCGCCGCGCTGGCCGGCGAGGCCGATCCGGCCATCGACCGCGCCGGCGGTTACCTGCAGGACACCCTGGGCGCGATCGCCGACGCGCTGGCGCAGCGCCAGGCGCTACCGCCGGCCGACGAATCGGCCGAGGTGGGCATGGCCGATGCGCTGGAGCACGAGGACGGTATCGACGAAGCCAAGCGGCGGCTGGTGCGCAACCAGCTGGCGCTGACCCTGCGCCTGCTGCCCAAGCTGCGCGCCGCCGCGCATGCGGTCACCGCTCCGGCAGCGGCGCCGGCACCACCGGCGGCCGTGCCGGCCGCACGCTGATCCCCATCCACAGCAGCGCGGCCACCGCCAGCGCCGCGCCGCCGACCACCACCCCGTGCCAGCCGGCGTAGGCGTAGGCGGCGGTGCCCAGGCTGGAACCGATCGCGCCGCCGATGAAGTAGCAGGTGACGTAGGCCGAGGTGATGCGGTTGCGCGCCTTCGGATCGAGTTGGTAGATCACGTGCTGGTTGCCGATGTGCACGCCCTGCACCGCCACGTCCAGCAGCAGCACCCCGGCGATCAGCAGCCACAGCGAGTGCGGCGCGGCGGCCAGCAGCAGCCACGACAGCAGCAGCATGGCCAGCCCGCCCCAGCCCACCCACTGCCCCGCGCCGCGGTCGGCGAGCTTGCCCGACAGGTTGGCGGCGAACGCGCCGGCGGCGCCGATCAGGCCGAACAGGCCGATCGTGGCGGTGCCGTAGCCGTAGCTGGGGCCGGACAGCAGGAACGCCAGCGTGGTCCAGAACATGCTGAACCCGGCGAAGAGCAGCCCGCCCAGGATCGCGCGCGAGCGCAACACCGGTTCGTCGCGCAGCAGCGCCAGCACCGAACCGATCAGGTGCGGATAGGACAGCTGCGGATTGCCCGGATGCCGCGGCAGCGCGCGCCACAGCAGCGCCGCCACCAGCAGGATCAGCGCCGCGGCCACCCAGTACACGACGTGCCAGCCGCCGACGCCGGCCAGCAGCCCGGACACGGTGCGCGCCAGCAGGATGCCGAGCAGCAGGCCGCTCATCACCGTGCCGACCACCCGCCCGCGCTCGTGCGGCGCGGCCAGGGTGGCGGCGAACGGCACCAGGATCTGCGCGGCCACCGAACTGAGTCCGGTGACCAGGGTGCCGAGCAGCAGCAGCGCGAAGCTGGTGGAGGCGGCGCTGATCAGCAGGCCCACCGCACTGAGCGCGTACAGCCCCACGATCAGGCTGCGGCGCTCGAAGCGGTCGCCCAGCGGCACCAGCAACAGCAAGCCGGCGGCGTAGGCCAACTGCGCGGTGGTGACCACCGCGCCGGCGCTGCGCACGTCGATCGCGAAGGTCTGCGCCAGCACTTCCAGCAGCGGCTGCGCGTAGTAATTGCTGGCCACCGCCAGGCCGGTGGCGGCGGCCATCAGCAGCACCAGGCCACGGTGCATGGGGGGGTGCGGGGTCGTGTCCATGAGCGGAATCCAGGGGTGCGGAAGGAATGGCGCCAGTCTGGGCAAGCGCTACCGATCTTTCCAATGTATTGTTTTCACTCGAACCATCTTGTTTCCAGATGCCATGTTGACCCTGCGCCAACTCGAGTTCGCCGTCGCCGTGGCCGAGGAAGGCAGCTTCACCGCCGCCGCGCGGCGCTGCCACACGGTGCAGTCGGCGCTGAGCCACCAGATCGCCAAGATCGAGCAAGCGCTGGGCGCGCGGCTGTTCGAGCGCGGCGCGCGGCAGGTGCGGCTGACCGCCGCCGGCGAGGTGTTCCTGCACAACGCCCGCGCCACCCTGCGCGCGGCCGAACGCCTGCACGAGGAGATGGCGCAGGCGCTGGGCACGGTGCGCGGGCGCCTGCACATCGGCCAGATCTCCTCGCTCAATACGGTGCAGCAGGTACCGGCCCTGCTGCGCCGCTTCGGCCAGGCGCACAGCGCGGTGGACGTGCACCTGCGCACCGGCATGAGCGATGCGCTGCTGCTCGAACTGGGCGAAGGCCGGCTGGACGTGGCCCTGGTGGGCGTCGGCCCGCATATCGTCCTGCCCGAGCAGCGCCTGCTGCTGCACGAGGAACCGCTGGCGCTGATCGCCGCACCCGGCAACCGGTTCGCTGCGCGCGCCGAAGTGTCCCTGCACGAACTGGAGGACGCGCCGATGGCCGGGCTGATCGCCGGCGCCGGCGTGCGCGGCATCATCGACCGCGCCTTCACCGAGGCCGGCCTGCGCCAGCGCTTGCAGTACGAGGTCACCCATGCCGACCTGCAACGGCAGCTGGTGGTCGAGGACCTGGGCCTGGCGATCGTGCCGCAGACCATGGCCGCGGCGATGCACGGCGTGGCGGTGATCGCGCTGCGCGAGCGCTTCCGCTTCCTGACCTACGCCACCTGGCGCT
>Ga0308160_10001999_pt1 | contig 26179 bp, 36 predicted proteins | sample PhyFR1_FD_201036 | JGI IMG/M metagenome (GOLD analysis project Ga0308160, IMG submission 201036) | Phyllosphere microbial communities from UC Gill Tract Community Farm, Albany, California, United States - DLSLF.R1 | ecosystem: Host-associated > Plants > Phyllosphere > Unclassified | place: USA... | reverse complement strand
ATATATTGCCAAGAATCATTACCCGAATCTTTAACGAAGTCGAGGGGAAATGAACCAATGACTTGACCGTTGTGATGCGATAGGACAACGACTGAGCTCCTTCCAGATCTCCACGAGTTCACCGACAGAGGATACTGGGTGGGGGCCATTGTCAGGCCAGATAGTCGAGTGTGAGCAGGAAGCAGACGCGTAGACAACCGGAATCATATCAGGCACAAGCGGGATTATCGGTGTTCAAACAAGTCTAGCATTAGTGGCAATCGATAAAAGGTGTATAAAGCTAGTGCTGATCACTTTGATACGATGACAAGGCCTGTGCTCTGCATTGGGCCGTCTGCTCAGAGGACTTCACGGAGTTTTCTTACCCATACGCGATGACTGGAGCAACTTTACTAACAAGTGGCATAAGACACTGAAGTTACGCAGACTCGAGATCGGAAATGATCACATGGTCTGGCGGACACGCAAAACAGGAAGAAGACGAATCGTATCTCGACTGAGTTGGTGCGCGGGCAGCCACATGCGGGGATCGCTTGCGAGGCTTGCGAATATGCACACGTGTCCATCACGCAGGTTCTGGCACGCTTCGAAAGCGATTCTCGATGTGGTCCAGGAAGACGGATGGCTCATTGCCTAAGCTCATGCCTCCGATATTCAAATCCTGCTGAGATCTCGTCCGATAGAAATTGATGTCGGCTCTTGAAAGGTCAGGTTAGCTCTACACTAGTTTACACGTGGGGCTATAATTCGCCCTTTGTTGACGAAAAGCGTCGTTTCATATTCACGTTATCGCGGCCCGAAACCTTCGGATCTTCCCGTTGAAGGGTTCAGGGCAAGTCAACGACACGACCGCTGCGAATGTAACTGGAGCTTAAACCCTAAAATGCAGGTCCACGAAGCTGATCATCAATCCTAAATCACATTCGGACCCTTATCGGCTCATCTTAGCTCCCATACCTACATGCCCAAGCATCTAGCTCTGCACCGAACCTCGATAATCAACGTACATTATCGAGCTATCTCAGGGCTGTTCCCCTCACAGCTTTCGTTCAGCAAATAGATCCTAGCGAGAACATCACCCTACCCCGTCGATCTGATCGGCACTCCAACGTCTAGATCTATATTTACCACAAGGAGTAAAGGCTAGAAGACGGACCCCCCAAAGCGGCCCTAATCGCTGCTCAGCGACAGGCAGGAAAAACAGCGGGATCCACCAATCAAGCTCGGTGAGTCGAGTCAAGCGGCATCGTAATTGCATCATGCGTGGAATGGTCGATGATGTTCGTTCCTTTCGGTCCTAGTTAACATTACCCCTCCCAGTGCATCCTGACGCTCATCATCATTTCATATTCCTGAGTAGCTCGCTGCTTTCTGCTATATGCTCCCCCCTCCCGGGCACGCGGGCTCCACTGTTATGCCACCAATCACAGCCCTGCCACTCTTGATGTCACTGTTCTCATCGGACCACCATCTACTCCCTTCATCTCCCTCCTTTCACCATGCTAGACCTCTTCCATCACGTCCGCTAAACACCCTTGATGGCACTAGAAGTTCCTCTCCGCACTAGACTACCTCTAGTCGGAAACTATCCCTCTCTCCTCACACCTGCACCTTTCGCGGATATGCGGCAAGGGTAGTCGAGACTTCTCGACCCCTGCCAGGACTGCGGCGGAGAATGAAAAACCCCATGAATTGGGCTCCCCAGAAAGTCTCCTTTCACCTCCACTTTCTAGCCTTTGTCGGAGGTATCTCTATGAGCTGTACAGGAATCTGATCGAGACGTGTAGCTAACGCCATCGCCCCTTCCACCCTCCTAGAGTATATTGTACTCCCTCATCTCACTCATCCAAATTGAACTCGCGACTGCTCCGCTACTCTTGCTCAAACCTCGACCCGGCCAGGAGGTCGACTCATCGACTCTTCAAATAGATTGCCTGTCCGTGGTATATTCCCCATTCCTCCGCCTGGCCAACCTCGCTCATCAGAAAACACTTGCATAGCTTTCGCGCAAAACTGACAATCTTCGTCACTATCGAGATTTCCCTTTTCCCCTGCCTCGATATTTTGACCTAAGCTCCAGCTACAGCCTATACACACAGCTTGTGCGCTTCAGCAATCTTCACCAAGAAAGGATTCGAGATGTCACAAGTAGACCCTGTGCATGTGATCGAAGCTACGCGTGAGCTTTCACTTCTCCCTGTGAATGGTAAGGATATAAGAATCTCACGATCGTGCCAACGACCTAGACCGCGTATCCACCGTCGCAGCTCACGCTGGTAGATCGGACCAAACGATCTTGATGTCCTACACATTTCGTAAATGTAGACGATAGAGACACAATCCTGTGCATCGTACTAAGCCATGACATCGAAGACTGACCCTTGGAATGAACGAAAAGCATTTATTACTTTTACGCTCACAAGACCGAAACTTAGAGGTGTTTCAAGCTCGTATTGTTTCCGAAACCAACAATCCCGTTTTCCTTTCGGTCAAGAGAGTGAATGTCCATACATGCGTCGATTCTAGAAGACTTTGCTAGTCTTGAGCCCTCTCCATTTCTCAGACCAGGATTACATATTCTACTCCAACCCATTCCGCTTTGTTGGTCCACAACGAAGTGAACTGAAGATGTCCCGCCAATCTGTTGCTCAGAGTCCCCGGCCCACCTGCGCTTGAGGCTGTAGACTGAGCATCGGAACTGGATGGTTTGGCCGGGTTGGAGTACTCACATGAGATCATCCCGATCCCGGCAATGCTGGTCCTCAATCGAGTGAGCGAGCGATGTCGGTGTAGACAGATGTCAAAATGGGAAATTATTCTGGTGGCGTGGACAGACGATGCGGATAGCTGATAGTGCCTGAGGTACATCGCCATACGAATGGTGACGACTGCTTCGAATTGGTGTCAAGTGTTCAGTCTCGCTCGAAGGCACAATAGTTTGTACTGCATTCTAGTCGTATCGTGACGGAAAAGAGACCACGAATGGTATTTGATCAGTCGAGCTCGGATGTCGTGCAAGCTTGTCCATTTCACTCATTCGGGACTACCTTATCGCTTCTAAACTCGAGACCCATCAAGTGCGTCTGGATCTCCAAATCGCGTTGTCCGTCGCGAGCAGCTGAGGAGGATTGCCTGTGTGTAAGAGAGAGAACGCGACTACGTCCGGTAATTACGATACGCAGCCCAGGCTGCAAGCGTGATTCATATCTGGCTATCGAGGGACAGACGTCCGGCAGATCGTGGGCTCCCATCAGCTTCGGTCTGCAATAATCTTGCAGAGCCTTGCACTTTGATTTTCGGGAAGAGATATGATGCTTGATCCACGAATCGGTCGAATGCCGCCATCTCATTGTCGTTCCCACCAGGCCATAGCTCGGGGAAGTCGGGGAATACTACGTTGAGCTCGATATGAGACGTTTGGCGATTATCGGTTAAATGAAGACTAGCTGTATACGAGGTGAATCGTTGGGTGTAGAACACCTCATAATTGCAGCTTGGGAGCTATATCTTCGGCAGCCGTACAACATGAATTCTTCCGAAACGCGCTCGACAGCGAATTCCTGCATCACAGCGTATAGAATCCCTTTACTTCACACCGCGACCTCCACGACATTGCCGCCTTACGAAATAACACCAGCTACCCGTCCATACGCTGACCGACCAGCCGCCGATGCGTCGAGCGTTGAACGTGTTAAACAATATCTTCTCCTCCTTGCAACATTTTTTCGTATGATCGAACAGGTGCGTAAGATCGAAATGCGATGTTCGCATACGTTTGGTGATGGTTTCAATGACAATTGCTCGATAGAGCATTGTGATGGAACTATGTCAGGCAAATTGGGCTTGTTTGTGGAAATGGCTGTCTGGAGATTCGGTTGTTGGCAGGAACGCTTGGTGGCCGAAGGAAGCCGGGTCCTGCCTCCATTGGACGTCCTGCTGGTTTGGGCAACATATACAGGGTCACCAGTGTGGTATGTAGATCTCCAACATGGTCCCCGTAAATGATGACTGAAAGTCATATCAGGTATCACGATGACACCGTACATGGACAGAAATTCCATCCCCAAAGTGTTTTCCCAGATTTTCCCCTGGAAACTGTTGTGAGCGCCTTTCATGCCTATTCAAGATTTTCCTAACATTGTATTTATCAGTGCGCGTCCATTGATACAGGAGACCTGACATATACTCCGAAAGGCGGGGAAATATGGAAGAATGCTACAGGTATAGCTTTCAACCCTATCGATCACTTCCAGTCATCTTCACCCGCAAGCATCAGCTGTCCCCGATGTTGAGGGAGGTTTTCCTGGCGTAAGTGTAATCCGATATCTACAGAGAGTCATCGAGCCCAATCTGCCGTGTTTAGCCTGGGTCTGCAAAGACGGAAAAGGCTACGCACAAGCCCATTTCAGTGCCCGCTGCCCTACTGTCAATTGCCGTTTGTCAGTCTCAAGGGATGCAATAGGTGTTGGTCGCCTTGCTCGTCGCCTAGTCCAGATTCATGCGGCGACAAACAGTCAGCTAGGGTGAGATCTGTTTTCGAATGTCTCATACTGTCACTAATAAGTTGTCACAGGGTGCGCATCCTCACTGGCGGACTGTCTCAACATCCACTCGATTCATGTTTCGATACCACCGATTCTACCAACGACTCAGATCAAGAAAAGATGGCCAAGCTCGGCGATCGTTGGAAGTGGGATCGAGACCGCGCTTGGGCATTTCTTGTCGATTTTAGCCCTCTGAGTGACAAGCGGGACATTTTTCGCCTGATGAGCGCATATGTTGGACGGAACGAAGCGAGTGTAGATCTAGTTCCTTCGGTGCGTCAAACGCGCAATATCACTTACCGCGAGTGCTGAGCTGAAACGGAGTTGACACCAGACGTTACGACACATCTTCATCGACACGTTGAATCGGCTCGGCTTGCTCGAACCTTCTTGGCGGGTTGTGAAAGAGGATGCTTTAAGGACAGCGAAATCGCGTTACACCAGGTGCGGTGGAATCTCCTAAACTTTAATGGTGCCTTCGCAACTAATCGCCCGAATAGAATTCTCGCCTTAGCCCGCAATCATCAGATTCTCCCGGTACCCACCCTTGGCATCGAAATTTTCTGGCAAACCCATCTGCTCGCGACTACGACTTATCGGTTAGTCAACGTATGGACGAGAATACCACTTATTTTCTAGAAAAGAGACTCAGCTACTCGTAGGCCGGATGGTGGACCGCGATGATGCCGTGGAAGAGTCTTTCCTGGCCGCTGCTTTCAATGAGACTGCAGAGAGATGGAAGGTACGTCCGAGAATCGCGCGTTTGTGCCTAAACACCAGACTTTGTACTCTGCTCCCTACACAACATCAGGCCTGCTTCTACCGCTAGAGGTGAAAGGTGTCGCCGCGAAGCTTGTGTCAAGGCTTCATATTCGCACGGGCCAGCTTCACTCTTCCTTGGAAGGTGATATCAATTACAGTAATCCCACAGTTTGCGCTGCTGTAGACTCCACTCTCTCGCTGCCGAGCGAACGAAACTCGATCGCTATCATTGCCGACAATAAAGCCTTGGAGAAGAGGGTCCTACGCCGGGAGAAGTACGAACAGTGTCGCAATAAGGCCCTCGATAGGGCCGGCAAGGGTAAGGTGGCTACAGACCTGTTACACGGGCTGAGGGCTCTCTCGCCGCCATTTGTGAACGCCACTCTGGAGGATGCAGTGTGCGGTCCCGACGGATATCCAATATCGCCATCGGGCCTGATCATATCGGGAAGTCATATAAGTGGCAAAGCCATTATCACACGAGCGAATGGACTAGTTGGGTAAGCCGTCATTCTTGGAAGAAGCTTGTCCAAGCTGAAACAACTCTAGTGCTGGGCTTGGGAGGACATCAGACGCCGACGTTACCGGAGCACATGCTTGGCAGCAGTAGTGTCACGCACGATCGTTGTCATACACCTATCTCTACAGCATCTATTACTCATGAATGACTAGCAGGAGCAATAAGGTTCTCTCACGGACACTGTGTCAGTCGAGAGAGTTTTCGTCTTGGATGGTGGAGCATGACCGAAATCTGGCTCATTCATGCTCGACCCCAAGCAAGCTTCCCATAAACTTGCGGTTAGGCGTGAGGCTTTATGCATCCGTAATTGTGGAGACTGAAGGTCAATATTATCAAAAGAAGCGCATTCCGATTGGAAACGAGGCCCGACAACCTCGCCTGGGGCACCACGACATATCTCTAGTGGGTTGGCTATCTCCGATCACAGTCAGCCGAGCTTTCTGCCTACCTCACCGCGTCGCGCTCGTTCAATGTTTCAAGCTGGCAAGGTGCGAAGGGAATTAAGACCGTGGGCTTTATGGCCCGATGTGATGAAGATAATTAATCGGTACAAGGCCAGTCGAGCGCCTGGAAGATAGATCGGATTCGAAATGCTTCGGTGTGCGAATACATACGAGGCCCAGATGAGTTGCGGCTGTGACCACTTCAGAACGGTGCTAACATCTCGACCACTGTATGACGGATCGTACCCGATTATCCTCACGTGATCGCCGACACGTCTGCGGAGAATATACGGTGGTGGAAGCCTTGTCGAATAACGTAGAAGTAGTGATCAGGTACTGCGTACGCCAATTGGGACCAACATAGTTTCGACCCCGGAGTACCAAAGTACCAGATCGACGATGGTGCCAAATCCTCAAGCCACATTCTTGCTTCGGAGCTTAGGGGTTAGGGGGTTATATACCGATTCTGGGACGGGGGGAGGCAAATTTAAAAAACTCATGCATACATATTTGACCATAACATGATAGTCCAACACTCACTGTACCGCCCAGTACCATCGAAACAACTCTAGAGTTAGTGTGGAAGGAGTTATGTGAAAAAAAGGAAACTTACCGGTAATCGACCCCCAAAGACGGGATCAAAAGTTGGTGACCAAGATCAAGTCTCCCAATTCATGCATCCACTGCATCACTTGATACCATGTATATCCTGGCGTAGAATGACGGTGTGAACCAGGATATCTAATTGGAATCAGCATAGGTTGTGTGTGGAAGAAGTTATGCAAAAAGAGCAAATTCACCTTTAGTTCACCCCCAAAGAAATCCAACCGGCAATACATCACTCAAGACCTAGCCCAGCCTCACTGACCACCCCACTCTGTACTAACTCCGCAATCCAATGGATCAAAGCTGATCGCTGCAGTTTGCTACCGCAGCCCTCCGAGGAACACCGTACTCGGAAGGGTGTTCTGTTGTGAACCTGGTATCGATGACCTGGGTTCCCTGGTTCCTCCTTGCAAGGCAAAGCATGATACTCTGCACCCTCTTTGGCCTTTCAAAAGAGTCCTCCGATCTCATCATCCGATTAATAGTTCTCAATGAGCTGCCGGAATAATGGCCCCATCTGTTGAGGGAGTCAAATGCCACCAAGCATTGGGATCCAGTGACTTGGTAGGACGTCGGATACCAGCATTCCATCCAAGAGCGTTCAATATATCCACTATAGCCTGGACTTGTTCCTTGGGTGGTCTGTTGGCAGCAGCTCCAACAAACATCTTGGACTGGACGGTTTGGTTGTAGACCCAGTTGGCATTGGCAAAGAGTCTTTCCTTAGTGACAAGTTGAGCGGTCAGCCCTCTATAGGCAACATTCTCATCACCAGCCTTCAACCAATAGGAGGAATTGAGGAAGCCGGTATCATCAACCAGTCGATGAGCATCTCCGAGACCCTTGGCTGCGCCATTGACTTTCATTTGGAAACCTCCAACAGCCTGGTCTTCTTTGCTGGCAAGATTATGGATCGTACGTAGTGACCCAGCGGCCTGATGCCGTATACCTTGCAAGGTCTCTGGTACCAATGCTTGTAGCCGGCTGTTGAATGACTTGATGACGTGGACCACACGAGATGCGAACATGTCTAATCAAAGGAAATTGAGGAGGCGTCACTGCAAGCGATTGACAAGTGGATACGCTCCTTCCTTTTCGATGGGGTAGCGAGATTCATAGGCCTCGCATGCAATGACACTACGGGATCGGAAATGTATACAGCCGAAAAGGGCGATGTTAGGCTAGATACGGCGAATATAACTTCGAATCAAAGGGTTTCCAAATCGTGCTCAACCTGACCATACTTGTCACAACCGGTATGAGGCTCGGTAGGATCTCTCTTACAGTTCTGGCAGAAGCTCAAATAGCCAGCGCCATCCGCTTTGTGACCGTGTTCGCACTCTTTAAACTATCAGGGGAAGCGCCGTGCACCCGAGCTGAGCTCACCTCAGTACAGCCACTCCCCCCAAGAGTCCGATTGCAGCAAAGGTGTCTGGCAATGCACTCATCGGCTGGCGCAGGCCTTCCATACTTCTCGCATGCCCTCAATCCGCCAAATCTCTCCACGCCTATAAGCGTGGCTACGCTACCGGCAACCACCGGCAGCCTATTTGGCGGCGGGACGAGACCGGAGGCGCCTTCACCAAGCCCTCCACCATCCTCAGTACTGCTGGCGGTTTCGCTACTATACGCGCATGTCGAGCCTCCTGGCCAGCCGTATGCTCGAGTTCAGTGCGGGTATCGCCATGCTTCATCTGGATAGGTCCTTTATGACAAGGGTCCATGCAAACCTTGCACCAGGTGTTGTGAGCGGCGGTCTACGACGTCGGAAATTGCTTTGGGTTTTCGGCTCTCCTTGAACCAGGCGCGCTAAGAGTCCGAATTCACTTCGATGTATCGGAAAGGGAGACTTACCTGGTCACTACTGTGGTTGATCACCAAATCCATGACGAGCTTCATACCCCGCTCATGACATGCGTCTTTGACCCGCTCCCAGTCTTCTAGGGTTCCGTATTGAGGGTCGACCTTCTGATAGTCCGAGATATTGTATCCCATATCGGCTTGGGGAGACTCGTACATAGGATAAAGCCAGACGATGTCGACACCTAGCTTGTGTAGGTATGGAATCTTGGACAAGACACCCTGGAGAGTACCATGCCCATTGGCTGCATGTTCTGCAAAGGATGCCTAGGGATCAGTTTCACGGCTAGCTATGGCTATAAGGGAGGACTTACGGGATAAACTGGACATCAGCATATGGAGCGACTTGACTTGGAGAGACCTACTCTGGTAGACAGATGCCGACTTCCACCAAGCCCTGTCACTTGGCTTCTCAACCTTGGGTCCGATGATTGTGCTCATATTGATAGATATGTACAGATTAAGGATACGAAAGCAAGAAGGAGAAGACTATAGAATATGCCTGAGTACCCGTTTTCCAAGGCTAGGACAGGGCCGAAGCTACTCCCCATGCCGAGACTCAGTCCGGGCATAGGGAACTGGTTTGCAGCTACCCAGCCATTCAGGTCGGTAGGCATGTTTCCATTCTGGCCGGTCTCACCATCTGTCGGTGTTCTTCCGGTATCGTCTCTGTTCTGTTGTAGGCCGGTCAATCCTGCGGCTTGTTGAGCGTGAGGAGGCACCCCAGGGTTAGACGCCAGGTCGAAGTTGAATGGAGCCGGTGGCCAGAGAGGCTTGCTCTGATCACCTTCGAGACTCGGGCCAAAAGCCTCAGAATCAATCATCTCTGGTAGATATGCCTGTTGATATGTGCTAGTCGGTGGTTCGGCAGATTTGACTCCATAAGTCGACGTAAGAATACAGACTGTGATGCCGGTAGGTGATCTGGATCCATAGCTGAGCGAGCTAGCATGTCGGATGCTCTCCTGGCTCTTGAAAAGATCTTGTCGCGGTCGGGTTTGAGATAGGCGAAATGTGGTTGAGTGACTCGAAGGAGGGAGACTGCGGCGTACGTAAGGACTGTAAAGATAAAGTCTGGGCAGCCGCGTGTAAAGCCGGGCGAATCGAGCTCGGCCTCGAATGTTTCGATAAGGGATCTCGGGGCGGATTGGTACTGGGTGTCAGTTTGCTGCCAATACATTTTCACTCGAACTCACCTCAATAAATGCAGCAGGCAAGTCTGGGCCCTTGTCGTCCGTAGCTTTCTGCAGCCCAAAACTCCGCACGACCAGCCTGGCGTCATTATGATACAGCCTAATATTTCCAATCATGAACCTCACATCCACATCGTCCGCACCGCAATTCCTAGCCGCCAGTTCAGACTTTTCTCTCCATTGGCGAAACTGCTTTTCAAATACATGAACGAGGTCGGAGAAGGAGGTGTGATTTGCCAAAGAAGCTGCGGATTCGGGGTAGGAATGAAGAGTGATTTCCGATCGAAAAGTGTCGAGGGCTCGTGAGAGTATTTGGGTCCATTCCTGTTATTAGCGTACAGTGCGTTACTGACTTGCAGCTAAGGAGGCTACTCGCACGTCATCCTTCACACCCTGCATACCTTGGCGTATGAGATCCATGTAGAAGCTGACGCTATTGTCCCCTCTGACACTACTTGGTTTCCCCAGCTGAGCAGAGAGTGTCCGATCCAGAATAAAACCGCAAAGCCAGGTTCGGATGATGCCCCGCAGACGCCACGTCGGGAGTCCATCTCTAGCTTCTTTCAGAAGTGCGACTCGGTGGAGGTTGATATCCATGCTTGTCCGCATCGCTATGCCCACCCGCACCCAAGTCAAGTCCTGCTCGAAATTCTTGGGTCGTATTAGACTGTTTGTCAGCTATCCGGTTCTCGGCGGTACTCACTTACAGCTAGAATATATCAAATGTCCTTGAATCACTTCGACATTCTTCTCCCAAGGAAGACGTTCCGTCTCGTATGCGGCAAATCTCAGGCGTTCCCACAAGACGGGATTGAACGCTCGAGCAGCGGTACAGCAGACTGACCTTAGCTCGGGACCGATATTATGACGTACCAGCATTGAAGAGGAAGTTGTTCCGCATTGCAACAGCCGAGGGGGACGAATGAGCAACGTCCAGAGTTGGTAAATGGGGATGTAGATATTTAAAGTACAGCTCGAAAAGCTGTTCAGCCCTAGTCCAATCAGCATCATCAAGGTAAACCAGGTATGACATGCTCATGAACATCGATTCGGCTCATGACATGACGTGCCTCGTCCTTCAACACCCGCTCCAGTGGAGCATAGTATCCCTGATCCTCCCCGTCCTGCCCCTCTAATCCGGCAACAATGAGGATTACGTAAGACAAATTCTGGCCTCGATCTCTCGCCGTCCTAGAGTATTCCGAATGCTGTACCCAAGATCATTCCGAACATCATTATGGCGTACTAATCTCTATTACGAACTGGTAGTATGCTACTACGAACACTGCAATCGACTCATCAATTTTGTGTATCCACCGGTCCGAAGATCAAAGTCCGAATGCCAACTGAAAAGGTGAGTCCTCTACTATATATACAGCTGTTCCCCCTTGTTGACCTTTTAGATTATCGATTTCATAAATCATTTGCCACCTGGTGACCATACCTAATATGTCTTTGCCTATACATATGGGAGCAGTAGGGTCCGTACCATTACATATACACTATGAGGAAGATGAGTTAAGTGAAAGTAATCGTCAACCGACATGCGCCTCGACATCGAATACGAAACTTGCGCCTCGCCAATCAGAGATCTCATCTACGAAGCAAGATTGTGATCAGCCAAGAAGATTGGTTGGACAGAAGCTCGATCACGCGATTCTCAACCTCGCCCCAGCGTTTTTCTCACTAAACATGGTCAGTCGCCTACCTACACCCTGGTGATCCGCTAATCTCGCAGGGTACCGGAATCACGTCAATACTGCTCTACCATCTACCCTATAATGCGGGCTGGCTTCAGAGGCTTGGTATCACCATATTCGTTCTCAACATCATCATCTTTATCCTGCTATCGATCGGCCAAGTTGTCCGGTACATCCGCTTCAAAGGCTTGTTTACAGCTTCCATCCTTCACTTGCAGAGCGGTATGTTCTGGGGGACATTACCCATGGGTCTCGCCACCATAGTCGTAAGCTATACCTGTAATCTCAGTCCACAGCTGATCGACAGAACATGCTGGCGTTCGTTTGCGCTCGGTGGTCGTACCGCTGGGCTCAATTCACACTAGGTCTGTGGTGGATTGATGTTCTCATGTCGATTCTGGTCAACTTTGGAATGGTCTTTGTCATGTGAGCCAGATCGAGTAGACCGCAGACTTAGCTGACAGGCAGTTTCTCACGGCAAAAGCATACCGAAAAATCAGTTGCTGCCTCCTGGCTCCTTCCCATCGTTTCATCAGTCGTTGCAGCAGCATCTGGTGGAGTCGTTGCGACCGCTCTACTTCCCTACTCGCCCCAACTAGCCCGATCTACTGTCATCGTATCTTATGTTGTTTGGGGAACTGGTATCCCACCAGCAATGTTTATCATTACACTCTGGATCTACCGGTCTGCCATCCACGGTCTCCCAAAACCAGCAGCCCTACCGTCCGTCTTCCTACCCCTCGGTCCATGTGGTCAGGGATCGTTTGGAATCATCCTACTTGGCAAAGTCACTCGTGAACTCGCATACGACCATCGTTCCGGCTTCTCGGTCGTTTCAGGGCAATCAGCTCGCAATATGGCCGATGCGATATACGCTGGCGGACTCGTCACTGGACTCATTCTCTGGGGTTTGGGTTTAATGTGGTACATCCTTGCCTCTGCCTTCTTTGTCGAACACTGTATCCGCAATCGAACATATGTCGGCGTCAAGTCTTTCACTATAGGTTTCACAGCCCTTACATTCCCAATCGGTGTTTGGGCGACTGCTACCACCGAGCTGGCTGCTGAGCTGAACTCGCCCGCTCTCAAGATTATCGGTACAGTCGTCAGTATCCAGGTCGTCTTCAATTGGTTATACGTCTTTCTCATGACTTGCTGGAAAGCTATTGATGGATCCGTGTTTGTAGCACCAGAGGTAGCTGGCTTTGAAGGTGGTAGACCTCCACTTCGGTGGGGCAGCACCAAAACCAGGGAAAGAGTGTAGTAAAGGTCACCGCACGCCACTGTAGGGTTCCATCGTTGTATTTCCTGTTTAAATCTGTATGTATCTACTTTCAAGCTTAAATAACACCCGAAAGCGTCAAGCTTAAACCTTGTGAATATATTGTATGAATCTATTAAAAGCAATTTGCCGACGTCACCCTATGAGCTGCTGCGGTCGAAGAGTGGCAAATGGAAGCCCGGTTAACCGAATCTCAAGGCTTACCAAACAATTTAAATTCATCATCAACACAATCCCTTCCTGCTTTTCATCTGACCAATCTTCGCATCTTTGAATATCATCAACAATGGCACACAAAGGACCCGCAAACCCTGCTGCTCGAGAACCCAAGGTCAAGCGACACTTTGACTGGGCCAGGCTATTCAAGGGCCGACACCTTGGATACGTGAGTCCCGTTGCCCCAGGTGATACAACAAAGGCTGATAAGCAGCTCATCATCTGAACTTTGACATTCTGTATCTCTGTCGCCCTGCTCGGTCTCGTCTCTCAGCAGATTCACCGACACGGTGGACAGAACACCTTTGACTACCCAGGAAAGGAGTACGGACACGCCATGGGACTACTCTTGTTCACCGCCATCTTCGGTTTGCTCATCTCCATCTTCCACTGGGTCTTTGGTGTTCGAGTCTACATCATCCTCTTCATCGTAAGTCATACTTGAATTCGTAAAAGTGAAAGTTCCCTAACATTTCAGATTACCGCTGTCTTTGCCGGAACTGGAGCTGGTATCCTACATATGTCTCCCTTCGGAAAGTCTTCCAACTGCAAGAAGCCAATCGAATACTTCCCCGCAAACTTCCAGCCTTACTACTCTGAATGTGGTCTAGTCATGGCCGTGAACGGTCTAGCTTGGGCTCTATGTACGTTCTCTTTCCACATAATTTTTGGCTTGTGCTAATGAGTAGTCGGTATTGCCGTTATTGGTCTCGTTTACACTCCATCTCTGACCACTTCAACTTTACCGTCAAGAACTCCAAGACTTACGATATCGAGAAGGAGCCCACTGTCATCGAGAAGAACCTCGAGAGGACCGAGTCTGGAGCTACCAACGCTCGAAGCCACCACACCAGTGCTTGAGATAGAGCGAACGCAGATGGGAAGTGGAAGAGATATAATAAATCACTATAATAATGCATGTCTATAATTTCAATGACCACAACTTCCGAAAGTCACAATCGTTACAAGGCACATTGTTCATAAGACACTACCAAGACTGCTACATTACCTCACCTGCATTGAGAGCCTAGGTGGACTGGAAATCGGTATGGTATTTACCCTTCTCATGTCCTTTCTCAGCTTTCCCCTTGATATCATAATTATGATGACCAAAGTCTACCATCACCGGTATCCAGTACTAGACTCACAATCGAGTTCCATCTCTTCGAAATCATTTGGCAGATTCTTTCCACCAACGGCCTTCAACCACTCGAGAGTAGCTCCAACATCGGGAGCAACAGCATCAGTCTGGATGCAGGTAGTGTAGATCTTTTTGAGGGGTTCGTAGGTCTTTGAGAGTTCTGCTGCCGCGACTTCTGGGATGTCGGCCTTGAGGTTAAGTGGTTGCGATGGCCCAAGTGGTTTGAGAAGGGGCAAGAGGAATTCGGCGATACCATCTGTTTGTCAGCCTTGGTCTACAGGACGAATGGGGACTGACCAGATCTAATGATACATCCTCCTCGCCAGATGGGAAGACAGTCGTGCAGAGACACATCCCACTTCTGCTTATCAGCTCTTCCCGCCAGCACAACTCACCTGTGTCTTGGAAGCCTTGGTGATTATCTCCAATCCCTGAATGACACCACACAAGATACACCCATAAACAGCCTCATGGACATCTTTGAGGAATTGAGCCTTGTCGGACTCGCGCATTCCCTTGAGTGGTCTCTCCGCAGAGTGAGGTTGAGGGATCTTGAGGTTGTCTGCTACTTTCAAACGTTCTTGTTTGTCGGATGAGATTACTCGGAGAATGTGGGATGCTGCAATGGCAGGTGCTGCTATGTGTCGGTCTGCGATTTCCTGTTGGTTAGCCAGCAACCTCGACCGCCAGCAAGATGGCTTACCCTAGTAGACCAAGTTCCGGTACCCTTTACGTTAGCTCGGTCCGCACGATAGTGGGGTAGACAGCTTGCTTCGGAGAGATCGACATCCTGGGTGACCTTGTCCTCGATACCCTCGACGATACCTCTATCATCCTTGATCCCATCTCCTTTCTTGAATCGAAGTCCCTTGAACCCGATTCCAATAAGGAAGTTGCCCCTAAGCATGTCCGGCTACACGTTTAGCGATTGTCTCTCTCCTAGCTTGGGAGAATACCTTGTCGTTGTACCACTGCTCGAATAAATCCGCTATTTCGTCGTTGATCATTCCTAGCTGGTGATGTAGGAGCCCTCGGATCTCGCACAAGATGGACAGATGGACAGATGGGCGTGTTCTGTTCCGTCAGCTCCTGCTTGTCCTCTGGTGATTGAGAGGACTTACCGATACCATTGTGGATCATCTTGACGTCTATCGGTCAGCATCCTCCGAGGTGATCAGATGTAGTACTTACAGTGTCCAGCTCCACCCGGTCCCATCCTGTTGACGCATGGCTCGCCATTTGGGGCCATGGCAGACCATTTCTCCAAGTAAGTCTTAATAATTTCCCAAGTCTCGGGGTCGGTACCGACCGACATACTAGGACCATGTCGAGCGGCCTGGTCTATGGAGTGAGCATGCAGGACTAGTAAACGACGAAAGGCTTACATCCACCACTGACACCCATGCCGACCCATTTGATGCCCTTTTCCCCCCCTTTAGCCTGTCGTCGCTCAGTATCCGCCCACCACTCGTTTCCAGCATCAATGATGATATCCCCCTTGTTCAATCTCGGTAGTAATTCCTCCAAAATCCCATCGGCGGGTTTACTGTGAGGGAGGGAGGGAACAAGCATTCGAGGTTTCTTTCCGTCTGTCATTAGTGATGAAAACGCGGGTGGACGTACCAGTTGGGAAAGCTTCGACTAGCTTGTCCAAGCTCGAGAACCCATGGACTAGTCTTTCGTCTACTACTTTATCTTCCTTTGCTTGCTTGAGTACGGTCTGGACGGCTTCTCTATCGGTATCGAAGCATCCAACTCGAAAACCATGTTCTGAGTATAGGAGGGTCATTCCCTATCATCAGCAACGTTCGCCAAAGTGACACACACAGCTCCCATGGACCCGGAACCGATGACTCCTACTTCGAGGTCGTTTACGTTGCTAACGTCTAGATCTGCCATTGTGAAGATGTGTGAGTATGTAGTCTGCTGAGTATGAGAGTGAAGAGGCCTCAAAGATACGTGAACCTGGTGCCGACGTACGCGGTCATTAAGAGTTGGTTGAATGCACGTCACTCAGATAGAAAGCTCATTTCGTCATAGATCCATGTGCCCTGAAATGATTCCAGTATAGTGGTACCGAGCTATCAATGGGTAAGTTACTATACATACAGTGGGTAATCGGATACAATACTCTATATGAAGCTGGGGAAGGGGACAGTGGCTCAAAGTACCCACCGATCGAGTATGATTTTTGAAACACACCAATCCCCCTAGCCTTCTTTTGGTGTGTAAATTCTAAAATGACGCGTCAAAGCGGCGTTCATTTGCATCAACTGTCATTATCACTTCTACTCTTTCAGTGCGATCACAATCATCTCAGCTCGACATGGCACTAGCTAGCGGACAACCATCCAACTTGAAGCTTCTGCTGATCGGAAACTCATCAGTCGGTCAGTTTCGTGGTCTTCGAGCCTAGACATGACTGACCTGCAGGCAAATCATCCCTCCTACTCCGGTTCACGGATGATGACTTTTTGTCTGAGGAAGAGACGACAGCAACGATAGAAGTCGACTTCAAAGTGAAGAGCATAGAGCTGAATGGAGAGAAATACCAGCTATCGATATGGGTATGTTCAGCTATCTAATCCTCGCTGGCCTAAGCTGATGTATAGGACACAGCAGGTCAGGAGAGGTTCCGGACTTTGACGTCGAGTTATCATCGAGGTGCTCAGGGTGTAGTCATGGGTATGCTCAAGTCGACTCCAAGTTAGGCCACAAAAATGACTGCCAGTATATGACGTTTCATCGCGGGATACGTTTGATGAATTACTCAAGTGGTTCCAAGAAGTGGATACATACTGCGGCGATGTGTCTTCCTCTTCGTCCACCTCTTCCTCCTCTCCCGAGAAGACTTGTCCCGACTCCAGCTCCAATCCGGCAAGTACTCTGACGGAGCCAATGCCATCAACTACACCGACCGAGAGAAGGTTCACGCTTACGACAACCCCCCTCACGTTGGTCCCCGAGCTGCCGACGCCAACCACCCCGATATCGCATCCCACCCTGCTGTCAAGAAGGGTATGTTCGGACGAAAGGGCAAGTACGACGCCACCGCCCAGCCCGTAACCGAGCACTCTGCTGTCGACGCTGCTCCCCGACAATCTGAGGCTCCCACTATTGTCAGCAACTAAGAGATATGATCTCTCTGTCGATTTCGGGTCTTGCCGGTATCGTCATTCAAGCTTCGAATTCTCATTTTCCATCTTCAATATCTTGTTGAAGTGGAGGTTGCTCGCTCGCTCGTCTATCAAATTTTCATCTATCTAGATCTTCTCTTTCTCCCATGCAACTATCTATTACAACATATCTTACATTTAATCAAATAAAAATTTTATAATCCCTTGAAGTATGGCTTCGTATGTAGCTATAGTCGAAATGTTGCTTTACGCAGTCATATCATCATTTCCGTCTCTTGCCCGAGCTCTCGACTAACGTACCTAATTCACGGGCAGCCCTAAATCACGGGCCGCTCAGACGACTCACCGGCAGTTCAGACGATTCATGGGCGGTTTATACGATCCACGGGCAGTTCAGACGATTGACCAGCCGGAACGAGAAGTGGTACCACGATATTGACAGGAAGTAGATGTTGAACACCTCTTCATAGCAGACGGACGGGAATCATGTCATACATAACCAACGTAGCTACCCAAGAGGAGTATACCCATAAGAAATGATGGAAACAAGGATTCATCGATCGCAATGATACCGCTCCGAGAGACCACCTGTATAGACCATCCTTTTCTGACGTGCATACATGTACCACTATACCAGCCATCTCAGTCGTACATGTATACACGTCAAGAGAAAGAGACTTAGGGGTTAGGGGTCCCGATATCAATGCAAATCTGACTTCCACTGGTCCATTGTGCAGTCTGACTTTGTTACAGCACGCCGAACCTGGGACGGGATCAGCTTCCCTAAACGTGGCTGGGCTCGTAGAGAGAGGTTTCACGCTGCAGTCACTTAGTTAGTGCAGTCAGTCAGGCAGACCGTCGGAGCGTCAAGATTTGTAGCGAGTCGGGCTGATCGCCGACAGTGATCTGCCCGCGCAAATGGTTCGGATGTGCGATTTTGATTTGAAATCGGAGTGCTCGTTTTTCACGCTGAAGGCATTCCAGGTCGAGTTCGAAATCCGCAAAGCTCGACCAAACTTCGAGGTCAGCTTGCTCACCTTAGAAACTGAGATCAAGCATATTGTACTCCAGGAATAGCGACACGAGCGATGCACTTCTCTATGGTTCTATCCTGGAGCGAGCCTAGCTTTGGGCTATCCTATCACATGAGATGGGAATTGATGAGGCCATGAGATTCTCCGTGAAGAATGTCGGCCTCACAAACGTCCATTGAATGCCGCATTCGCGTATGTGATTTCTCACGGCACCCAACAAGAATTATGGTAGGTCCTTCTTGGCGGAAGCTGCAAGTTTCGATGACATCCTCCCTCGTCCAAGATAGATCGTTAAGGTTCAAGGTTCTATGTGTTCTTTCGCCTATCCTCAATCGTATTGACAGCCTTGGATGAGAAGCCAATACTCCGGAACCCTATCATTTGTTTGTCAGCGTATGTCTACCAATGAATCCGATTCCGACGTCGGCTCACTGACGTCCATATTGTCAATTATCTGTTTGTGAGCTGTCTGATCACTGTTCCCGACTCCGAATGTATACATGTTGATGAAAGACAGATAGAACCAGGTGACAGTTAAGCCTAAAGTGACGAGTTTAAGCCGAGAACCCTGAGATTCCGACCTGAATTCGCTCTTCCACATAATCTTTTGCAGCTTTCTCTGTTAATCTTTGCTGGCTTACAAAGCATGACAGGCTCGTCTCCATCCTCACCATCTTTCAGGGCCTTGTTATAAGGAGGGATCCTACTGAAAACGCGCCTCGGCAAGTGTGGGCGCAACGATGTTCGTCCTTAAGTCAAGCTCCCACCCGAGGACGTAGTCATCAAACCAGGGGTTGAACGGATGCCATCAAGTCCACACCAAACCGTTATGCGCGTACATGGTCTGAGTTACCCAATGTGCTGCTCTTCATCTCAGAGCTTTTACTATCATGCCACCTGTCAGCTCCTCCGCCCGCCTTCCAATCAATCGTATCCGCGAATGACCATTCTTTCCTAAAAATTGTGACGCCTTCGTTTTTTAGATGTACAGCAGAGAGACAGCTTGTCAGCTTGATCTTTGACTCCTGCCTTACTATGATCTGATCCATTTGGTGGTCGGACTGGAACGATGCAAACGCATTCATAATTATATTTCTTAGACTAGCTCTTACCGCTTCGGACTTCCCTCGACTATGAAACTCCATGCCTTCGCCTTTCTTTCAATCTAATCGATTTGAATCAATCCCGGTCCAGCGAAAGCGGCGGCGGTGACATCCGCAGCGGTAGCGAGACCGGTATCAGTGTCGACAATAGCGGCAATGGTAAGGCCCTTGGCGAAACCGTTGGCGAATGGTAATAAGGCGGAGAATGTAGCCACATCGCCATTGACCTTGACATCGGTAATAGGAACAACAACAGGTGAGTTCTGGCCAGTGATGTAAGCGAGATAGTTGACACCCGCAGTGGTGTGGGTACAAGAGGTGGTGAACGTGACTGTTTGATTCTTATCGGTTGGCATGTCTCCAACAACAGAGAGAGTGTAGAGCATGGGTACACCGATTGTTTCGAATACAGCGTCGCATGATCCTGGTACGACAAAGTTCTGAGCGATGGCGTTGAATGCGAACGCGCCAGTTGAGGTGGTGAGGAAGGGGGCGGATGATGGGATTCGTTTTTCGATCAATCGATACCCTCCGACTTGTTCGGCTTCTTGACCGATGATGGATGTGACCAATGCGACCAAAGATCGGGTGTTCTCATCGCCGTTAGCAAACTGGGTCGACACACTCTGTAGAGTGCCCAATACAACTTCAGTAAAGACGTCGGCTAAAGCGATAGCGGACAAAAAGTCGGTAGTTGGGAACATGTAATTACATGCTGGGATGGTGGTGGCATTAGCGGTGCTCAGGATAGCATTGGCACCTGCAGCATGTAGTTCTTCTTGCTATTGGAAGTCAGCACTATGTGGGGGGTTGGTATAGGACTTACAGCAACGACAGCGGTAAGGATGGAGATGATGTAATCCTTATCCAAAGGGAGATCTGTATAGCCGACGACACCATTTGTAACGTTTGCCAGAAGTGACGAAAAGAAAGCTACCTCAAATATCTCGTTGTATGCAATGACTTGGAGGGTCTGAACTGCATCGGCGGGTAGAGCGATGGGCAGGGGAGTGTTTGGTAGAGTGCCTCCTGCAGCCTGAAGATTTAGACCAGTCCAGCACCTCAGAGATTGAAGACTCACCTCATAGACTTGCTGCAACGCCGAATCACTCAGTTCAGGGAAACCATTTGGTAATGCGAATGGTGCAGCAGTTACGGCCATCGCAACGGATGCCGCAGAAATCGCCAGCGGAAGAGCCAGCATTTTGATAGTAATGATATGGACCGGAGGTTGATTGTGGATGGGCGATTCTGATCACCGACTCGACATGTGAGGGTATTTATAAATCGAACGTCATGTATGGAACGATGCCATGATGACGATCATAATAAAAAACCCGGCGTTCGTATTCTGGGAGTTGTGCCCCGATCGGGACAATTGTGGTCTTTACTACACCTATAAATACATCTGGTGCCGCGGCGGCAAACTTGACAATCGTGGCTAGGGAGGACACCGACGATGGTGGCTGGGGCTTTGCGACAACTACTCTGGACGATTCGAGTAAGATTGACCAAGAAATGGATCCTCGCTACGGTGTCCATTCTGTTAGACGGTTCAATGACGTCCCGAGCACGAGACACGTGTGGAGAAAGATTAGACTTTCGACACTTGTATCCTCGTGACGCAAACCAGGGGGTGATTCAGCGGACTTGGGTTTTGGCTGTCTACACCTGCTTTGATCGGTGACGCCGACTATACATATGTAGTTATCTGCAGAAGGAGACTCAACTGGGAATCTATCCTACAATGACAAGTCTGAGGCCGAAAAACCCGAGAATTCGGGTTCGACTTCGAACATGCGACTTGCTTCTTTTCGCAGAGCTCTATAGCTTCGTCTGGTATGCGTGAGTCAAGCCACCATGCTTTTACCCTTTTCCTTCCTTCCCTCCCCTTCTCCGCTCCCTAATGCGCTCCCACTGTCGTCCCCTCATACTTCAAAATTAATATGGGAGCGGCATATAGACCCGTAACGAGAAAAGCCTGACGATAACGGTACTGACTAGGCTTTACGGTCCTTTTTACCACAGCAAAGCACCGCCTGCCATGTTTTCCATTTCCCATGACTTAGGGGTTAGGGGTTTTAGGGGGTTACACACCGATTCTGGATGGGGAGAGGCCAATTGAAATGTCTCATGCATGCATAGTCGGTCATAATCTTATAGTACAGCACTCACTGTACCGCCCAGTACCATTGAACCAACTTTAGAGTCAATGTGGGAGGAGTTATGTCAAAAGAGCAAACTCACCGATGGTAAGCCGGGATCAACAGTTGGTGACAGAGATCGAGTGTTCCATCCCATGGATGAACACCATTGCTTGATACACAGTGTATCTGGTGTAAAATGACGATTGGAACCAGTATATTTAATTAAAATCAGTATAGGTTGTGTGACAAAGAAGGTATATGAAAAGAGCAAAGTCACCGGTGACCACCCCCAAGAAGTCCAACCTGCAATCCATCGTTGGCGCTGGATTTAAGCCGTTCAAACAGAACCATTACCAGCAAGTGAAATGCCAATCATCCTTGAGGACTCTTTTCTCTCAGAGGTGTGTGCACAGTGGTCTGCATGTGCACAATACTCGGCCATCGTCTGGCTTAGGACGGATGACGATACGCAGAGCACATCTGTCTTCCTTGAAACGTCATGAGTTGCAAGGTGCAGGACGGAGGAGCGATACCGGAGATATTCTCTCCAACACTCAGCGAGGACGAGATAGCTGAGCTATCCGCACTGCCGTCGGAATATGTCGCTTCGAATACGGCCGCTCTCTATATCCTCAGCGATTTCTTTTGTGAGTGTTGACGCATGTCGCTTTACTGAAGTGGACAGCGTGAGGAGATGGACAAACTGACGACACTCACCGCTGAGCCCTTTGACATCTTGCGACTCATAGCGGAAAACACATTGGCGAAGACCTTCGTCCACGACTGGACCAGGCGATGGTGTAGTACTCGTCGATGCGTATCGTAGCAGTGGTATCTTCGGACCATAACGATATCTGGAGAACTCGTGATCTATTGCCGTATCCTCGACAGATGCAGGATGATCCCGATACGCAAGACGCTCTGAAGCGCGACATCTCCTCACTCGCCGTGATGCTCCTCGAAGAGGCTAATACTAACTCTCGACACCTTCATACGCTCAATTAGTCTGCTGAGTTACCGTTTGCAGCTCTTCTCGGATTCAGATTCTCCGCCCAGCCCGGAGACATAATCATGCGCTGCGCCTTGCGGTTTGCCGGTGATCCAACCGGACCCGCGTCAAGGATCCCCACTTTCGGCAGATTCAATGCCGAGCAAATGATGGCAACTGCATGCCATGGTAAGCGCAAGGGCGATCAAAGCTTATGGTAGCATGAATTCTTCGTTACGCCTTCCAAGAGAGACCGAATTTTAGGGGGTTAGGGGGGTCACATGAAACACGGTTCAAGGAAAGGACAAAAGAACGGCAGCTGGTCTTCTCAACACCCAGGACCTGTAACAACGGAATTTATACGGCTTATATAATGGTGACAGACAAGCCCCCAGACGCTTTGGTCGTTGACCGTCTCGATTCTTAAATGGATGGCTACAAGATAGTTAAGTATTTGGGCGAAGGAGGTTTTGGTCAAGTCGTCCTCGCTCAGATCCGCACCACCAAACAGGTCAGTAGTTGTGATTCCAGAAATAGGAGAAGGAAATGGGCTCACGACAAGTTAGTGGCTGTCAGGACGGTCTAATCACGGAACGATCACTACCACAACAATCAGTACAAACAATGCAAATTGATACATTCTCCAAAGGCAACCAGTCTCCACATAGACAGCGCATCATTTACGACCAAGGACTTAAAACGTGCTTTCAGTGAAAGTATGGATCAGCTAACGAGCTATGATATACCTACTGAAGCTCGGGGATTACTGAAAGTGGTGCAATGGCAGGTGGCTTGGCGATGGAATCGGGGAACATGGGGAGATCTTCCGCTGCTTCGATGAAAGCAACCGCCATACCCGACTTTATAGGTATCAGCTTGACAACAAAATCAAAAAGCATGGAAACCTACCGCTAGGTGGGAGTTGATGTGGCAATGGAGCAGCCAGACCCCCGGGTTGTCGGCGACAAAGCGGATGGCCAACCACCCTCCTTCAGGAAGATGAGCTGAATCGCGTCGAGGTGCGGTGGGATTAACGTTTAGCGCCATTCCGGCAGGACTCTCCGACATGCTACTGGCCACATCGAGAACTGATACATTCGTGGGGAACGTCGAGTTAGCCAAGCTTCCTAAAACTCGGAAGTAGTGACCGTGCAGATGGATCGGGTGCGCCATCATGTCCAAGCTATCATCCGAAATCTAAGTTGTCGTCGTCAGTCAAGCCAAAAGGGAAGTATGTAGGCAGTGAGGGGGTGGTAAAGATTGTGAGACATACCTGTAGCAACACGTCCACAACGTCGCCTTTAGCCAACCTGAAAATACCCGAAGCGTTTCTCGGTGCAAAAAGGAGAGGCGTCTCCTGCGCGTTATTCGAAGCGAAAGGTTGGCCGGACTGTAACACCCAGACGGTGGGATTACTCTGGTCCACGTCCAGCCTGATCTCTCTGTTGGGAATAGGAACTGTTTCGGCAGGATACGGCGCTAATTTCTTATCGTCCATCAATTGGACGCTCGAATTTAGCGGTCTGCCGTACGTATTGACCCAAGACGACGAGGTCGCCTCAGCGGCAGATTCGGTATCGTTCTATTGAAGTCAACGCTGAGCGTTGGTCCCGGCGATAGCTTCGGCAACCTTTACGCTTGTGTTAACTCACTGAGGGACTGTATTTCAAAAGCGCCGTCCCTTGGTAATTTTGGTGTGTCAAAGTAGATGCTCGTATAGAGTACACCTTCGATATCCCCTTGGGCTTGCGTAGCATGATGCCATACCGTTGGCCAATCCCGATATTTATAACCTGCCCAATGAAGAAGCCCCGATCAGCTCCAGCTCTCGCGTATAGAACAGGGCACTTACCTGGACCTTCTGTGGAGCAACAAACGCACCGTCGGCAGAAACAACCCAGAAGTCGTGCTCGTCGAAGCTCAAGGCCAGCTGTTGAGACGCTCCGGCGTTGATGAGATGCACCATGTTCCAGATTGATTCCTCATGGAGCGAAAGCACAAATCGGGGAGTTGTGGTGTTCTGACACGAGTCGACGACGGTTGTTCCTAATGGGGTCGAAGGGTGATCCCATGCCGATGACATCATCATCGATGGGGATGCAGTTGCCATGAGACCGGATGACATGCTGGGAGCAAGCGACGAGAGGGACATCGCCGACATCGTCATGGTTGGGTGGCTGCCGCGCCGCATCGCCATGGAAGACATGTCGTACATAGGAGACCCTACATTCGTCCTCGATGTAGCCATCGGGTCTGTTGGATCAGCCTTGTCTGCGACCGATCAGTGACTAGCATTGGCGATTGTAGTCTCGAGTCACATACTTTTGCTTTCGCTACCCATCATACCCACCATGTCCATCATCGATTCACAACCAAAGGAGTTTCTGCCCATGGTGTCAACGAGACAGTCAACTCTCCCCATTCCGTTGAATAAGACGCTGTTTGCACACAAAGGTCGCATAGAATCTTGCGTGGCAACCATCCGCAAGGCGATCGCATCACTAGTCTCATGGAACCAGTCATTCACTATCAACATGCTTGGGGACTGTTCCGCTCGCCGCATAGCACTGATGTCTTCTGTGTCGTTGCTGATAAGAGCGTAGGGTCTTTCGATCGTGTCGTTCGGTTCAATGAGCATCGCCCCGCGAACGCCGTCCTCGTAAATACCGCGCAAGTGGACATGGTACCAATAAGCACCATAGTTAGATTCTGTCCCGAAGCAATAGGTATAATTCCCTCCAGGAGGGATCGCATACTAAGTGGGAGTCAGCAGGCCGACTGATGAAGCAAACGCGGTTACCTGATTGAGTCCTGGGACACCGTCAGATTCGGGTGTGCCTCGTTGATGCAGGCCATGCCTGCAAGAGCGTCGTCAGCGTGTGCCGTGTTGATTGGATGAAAAGCTTTCTCACCAGTGCATACCAATCTGAACTGCGAGCATGTTATTAACTGTGACGACAAATGTTTCGCCTTGCGTCGCCTCAATAATCGGTCCGGGTGTGACCCCGTTGACAAGAAAGAGGGGTCTGGGATACCCATCTATTGTCAGACGAAGTAGTAGATAGGAGTTGGAGGCTGTGGTATCTCACCTGGTGATCCGTAGCCAGCAGTGACGTTCAACGTATAGTCTCTGGTAGGTCCGCCGATGTTCTGGCAGGCCGTCATTGCCGCGACGGATGTCGCGGTCGCAGCAAGCAAAGCAACAGCGATTGTCTTGCTGAGGCCAATCATCACCGTTCGATGGGTCGTTCAATAAGAGTATATGTGGACAATCTGTTTTGATGTTTAAATGTGGGCAATGTGGGTTGGGAATGCGACACACAGCGGCACCCGCTATCTCCAGTTTCTTATAGTCTCCCGATCGCCTCAATTCACAGGTCCTCCGGAAGGGCCGAGATGAGATATTTACGCATTTAGACATGATTGCAATATTGGCCCAAAGCGTCATCGCGCGATATTCGCGGATGGCAATGAGCAATTTATGCGGAGTTCCCGATATGGCA
>Ga0308160_10001998_pt1 | contig 26184 bp, 23 predicted proteins | sample PhyFR1_FD_201036 | JGI IMG/M metagenome (GOLD analysis project Ga0308160, IMG submission 201036) | Phyllosphere microbial communities from UC Gill Tract Community Farm, Albany, California, United States - DLSLF.R1 | ecosystem: Host-associated > Plants > Phyllosphere > Unclassified | place: USA... | reverse complement strand
GGGAGGCGCAGCGGACGAAGATGATCCGCCATCTGGGGTCGTCGCTCACCGACGTGACCTACGTGTTCGACGAGCCGACCGTCGGACTGCACCCGCATGACATCCAGCGGATGAATGAACTGCTCCTACGGCTCCGTGACAAGGGGAACACCGTCCTCGTCGTGGAACACAAGCCGGAGACGATCACGATCGCCGACCACGTCGTCGACCTCGGCCCCGGTGCCGGGACCGGCGGGGGACAGGTAACGTTCCAGGGGAGCGTGGACGGCCTCCGGGCGAGCGACACCCTCACCGGACGCCACTTCGACGACCGCGCCGCGCTCAAGCCGGCGCTGCGTCGACCGACCGGTGTCATCGAGATCCGCGGCGCCGACCGGCACAACCTGCAGGGCGTCGACGTCGACGTGCCGCTCGGCGTCCTCGTGGTCGTCACGGGTGTCGCCGGCTCGGGCAAGAGCTCCCTCATCCACGGCTCGGTCGCCGGGCGTTCCGGTGTGGTGACGGTCGACCAGAGCCCGATCCGCGGCTCGCGTCGCAGCAACCCGGCGACGTACACGGGTCTGCTCGAGCCCATCCGCAAGGCGTTCGCAAAGGCCAACGGGGTCAAGCCGGCGCTGTTCAGCTCGAACTCGGCGGGAGCCTGCCCGAACTGCAACGGCGCCGGGGTCGTCTTCACCGATCTCGGCGTCATGGCGAGCGTCTCGACCGTCTGCGAGGTGTGCGAGGGTCGCCGGTTCGATGCTTCCGTTCTGGAATATCAGTTGGGGGAGCGGGACATCAGCGAGGTGCTCGCGATGTCGGTGACGGAGGCCGAGGCCTTCTTCGCCGACGGGCCGGCCCGGACGCCCGCCGCGCACCTCATCCTGGCGAGACTCGTCGACGTCGGGCTCGGCTACGTCAGCCTCGGACAGCCGTTGACGACCCTGTCAGGAGGCGAACGACAGCGACTCAAACTGGCGACACAGATGGCCGATTCGGGCGAGGTCTACATCCTGGACGAGCCGACGACGGGCCTGCACCTCGCCGACGTGGAGAACCTGCTCGGGCTCCTGGACCGATTGGTGGACTCCGGCAAGTCGGTCATCGTCATCGAGCATCATCAGGCGGTCATGGCGCATGCGGACTGGATCGTCGACCTCGGACCCGGCGCAGGTCATGACGGCGGACGCCTGGTGTTCACCGGGACGCCCGCAGCGCTCGTCGCCGATCGCTCGACGCTGACCGGGGAACATCTCGCTCGGTACATCGGCTCCTGACGCGCCCGGTCGTCATCGCGATCCTCACGTCGGTGATCCAGGTCGACGTGACCCGATCCGACCCCGCTCACGGCGGGCTTGAAAGAGCTGATAATGCACATTATGTCAACTCGAAAGAAGACTATTTGCAGATCCTGCAATCATCCTCCCCTGGGTAAGGGAGCCGCCCTCCTATGTTTTGGTTCCCTCACCAGGTCTTTCACGCGTACCGAGTTTGAACCGGCGAAGTTAGCACTCACGGGGTAGCGCTCATCAAAAATTGGCCGATGACCAGCGGCTTAGGTCTGACCGTTTGCAGAATGTGCACTCCGTCTGCAATATTTGCATTCGTGAGGTTCCGAGGATGAGCGGCGACATGGGCAGACTGAGCTGGCTCCCAGCCATGAACACGAGCGCCGACCCGGATCAGTTCCTTAGCGACGTACTCACCGGGTGGAAGCGCCAACAACTGGCCCAGAACCTTAGGCTGTCGACCATCCAGAGGCGGACTCGCTCCGTCCTCCGCATGGCGTCGTTCGTTGGGAAACACCCTTGGGAGTGGCTGCCGGGAGATGCCGACGACTTTTTCGCTCATCTCCGTGGCGTGGAAAACCTCGCACATAGCTCCGTGCGCGCCTATCAGACCGACGTGATTTTGTTCATCGCCTACGCATCGAGCCCCGAGTACGACTGGAATGAGCGTTGCGGCCAACAGTTTGGCGGCATGTTCGCGCCGGTCATCTCCGAGTTCAACCGAGCAACGCATCGGCAAGAAACCGCAGAGCCCTCGAAGCGGCCGTTCAGCGTGCGGGAACTACAAGAGTTCTTTGACCTGGCCGATCTTGAACCGGAGCGCATACTCAATGCCGGTCGAAAGGGCGCGCTCAGCGCGTGGCGAGACGCAACGATGTTCAAGACCATCTATGCGTGGGGCTTGCGGCACAACGAGGCTCGACATTTGATTCTGCCCGATTTCGCGCAGAACACTCGAGCTCCGATGTTCAAAGAATGGGGATTGGTGCGAGTTCGCCAGGGAAAGGCCATGAAGGGCTCCCCCGCGAAGCAACGTACGGTACTCACCGTGTTCGATTGGGCGCCCGATGTCATCGATCAGTGGACCCGAGTTCGCCTACCCAGGTATCAACTCGATCGAGCGTCCCCCCTCTTTCCAACTGAAACTGGCAAAATGGTCGATCAGGCCTACCTTCGGAGGCGATTCAACGCACTCGTCGACGAACTAGGATTCCCGCCGGGATTGGACATCCACTCCTTTCGACGGGCGTACGCAACGAATCTTCAGATCGAGCTCGGCTACGACGTCAGCTTCGTGCAACTTCAACTCGGTCACGAACACGCATCGACAACCGCCACCTACACCGTCGCTTCGTCCGACTACAGAGCCCGGGAGCTCGACCGCATTCTCACCAAGACGCTCGAGCGGAGCACCGCCCCACTCCCCCGCAGCACCCAGAAAGGACTCCAATGAAACGCCAAGTGGAATATCAGTGGCACGTCCGCGAATTGATGGCTCGGATGGGAATGCGAAATAGTCGGGACCTCGTCGAGCCGCTCCGCGAGCGTGGTATCACGTTGTCAGAATCACAAATTTACCGCCTTGTGGGTCAGGACCCTGAACGCATTGCATTCAAGGTACTCGTGAGCCTCGCGGACATCTTCCGCGTCGAGGTCAACGAACTCGTAACCTACACAGCCACCGACATGCGCGCTCAGCGTCCTAAGAAGGTCGTCGGCTCTGCACATGAGGTGCCCCTGATGGAAGCGTATCGGCCTGTTCGGGCGCGCATTCACCAAGCCGACGAGGACTCATGAGCGAGCTCCGAGGTCGCGGCCGCCCGCGTTCGGTGGGTGCGTACCGTTGCGATCGCTGCGCGGGCATGGTGGCGAAGATTCGCGTGCGTTGGCCCGACGGCAACATCTGCGGACCATGTTTCACTGCCGCAGCCAACACCTACGGCACCTGCGCCCACTGCCAAAGCGAGCGCCTACTAGTCGGGCGCTCGGCTCATGCAGAAGCCATCTGCCGAGACTGCGCCGGCATCACTACGAACTTCTCGTGCGCCCAATGCGGACGCGAGGCCGAGCGACTCCGCGCCGGTCACTGTGCACAGTGCATCGTCGTCGAGGACCTGACCGCCATCCTGAAGCCCAACGACCCGCCAGATCTTCGGCTGCACCGGCTCATTCGCGAGCTCGCCACGACGGATCGAACTCGCAGCATTATCTCTTGGACACGCCTTCCCACCGCCAGGCCGCTCCTGGTTGCACTTGGTGACCGTACGCTCAAGCTCAGCCACGAGGCATTCGATGAGCTTCCACCGTCAACGGCGGTTGAACACCTCCGCGAGATGCTCATCCACCACCGCATCCTCCCGCACCGCGGCAATCCACACCTCGTTCGCTTCGAATCATGGCTCGACGCGCGGCTAACAACCTTCGAAGACCGTCCGCACATTCAGCACCCGCTCGAACAGTTCGGACGTTGGCACCATCTGCGCAGGCTCCGCGCCGATCCTCCTCCAGCAAACATGGACTACGCAACGCGGACAGCGAAGCAGGAGATCACCGAGGCCGGCAAGTTCCTGTTGTGGCTCGACACTGATCACAACGCACAGGTCGATGAGCTTCGACAGGAACACATCGACCTCTATTGGTCCGAGGGACCCACGACACGTAAACACATCCGCAACTTCCTCCAGCAGCGCGGTTTGACTGGGCGATCGCGCACGCTCGTCGCTCGCGCGCGTGTAGCTAAGACGACGCCGCTATCCACGACCGAGAAACGCCTCGCTTCGATACGTCTCGTGCTCGCATCCGAGAATGTACACGCTGGAACCCGAGTCGCCGCGCTCATCTTTCTGCTCTACGGCTGCCCCGTAGGCAAGCTCGTCGCACTGCGCGCCGACTGCATTGAATCGTCGGTGGACGGAATGACCATCCGACTCGGAACGCAACCGGCACCGATCCCCATGCCGGTGCTGCCTCTCTTCTCCGACTACCTCGAAAATGGCGCTCGGACACGCAGCATGAATAAGAACTCACCGTGGCTGTTCCCGTCGTCCACGCCCGGTTCCCACATCCACGCGAGCACACTTTGGAATCGCCTCAAGATCTTTGACATCGCTCCCCTGGCCACACGCAACTCTGCCCTCTTCGATCTCACGCAGGAACTCGACGCCACGAGTCTTGCAGCGCTCCTCGGGTACGACGCGAAAACCATGGTCTTGCACTCTCAGCGCGCCGGGAACGCAATGGCCAGCTACCCGGCCTCGCGATCCGGCGGACACGACGACTAACCACTCGCGTCTGCACCCAACCCGTGATCGGGAGTCATCGGCAGGCGTACGTCACTCAGCGGCATGGCGCTGTCCGTGCCTCGAACCCCATCGACCAGCCGCGAAATGGGCCGTCCTCGACTATCGCGAGCGGAGGTCCGGCACATCGCCGGGAAGGAGCGCACCCAGTTCGACCTCGAGAACCTGCGCAATGGCTAGGAGCGAGCGGAGCGACGGATTGATCGGAGAGCCAGGTCGCGACTCCCCCTTCTCGTACTTCTGATATGTGTAGCGTGTCAGTCCGGCCCGATAGGCGACGGCCTCTTGACTCAGCCCCACATCCCGACGCCGCCTGCGGAGGGCCGTGGCGACGCGCTGTGCGTACGAACCCCACTCCGCATCCACCTGCTCGCTCTGTGCCACCAGTCAAGCGTCACGATTAGGTCTAGTGCAAGCGGCCTAGTCCGTATGGCATAATTTTCGACGGCCACACGAAACAATCGACCACCCCCTGGATTTCTCCACTTTGCACGTCGGCTGCCACCTTGCGGACGCCGGTCGCGCCACGGGGCAGGCTCGACGCGTGCGACCGCGATTGTGACGTTCGCCGTGCCGAGCAACTCTTCAAACACCTGGTGGCCGAGCGGGATGAACCCGCCTCCCGCTCCTTGGACCTACACGTTCGAACTCTTCACTGGGCAAGACACCGCCGACGAGTGGGCCCTCGCTGCCGCGATATTCATCGCGCAGTATCGCCGGAGACACTCATGCGGGCCGACCTTCCGCGAACTCTTCCTCCACCTACTTCCGGACGGGATCGGCCTCCCCTCACCGCTGCCTCCGATGTGGGACGAGGCCGATCGTCGACGAGCTCTCTACGGATTTCGAAGACACGTCACGGTCGACTGGCGCAGACGCGGGTACATCGGCTTCGGCAAACAGGTCGTGCGAAGCCTTCGCGTCGGTCCTGAGTTTCGCGAGCGTTCCAAATCTCTCCGGCAGTCCCAAATGGCTATTCCAAACCACCAGAGCGAAGTGAACGCCTCGGATCGAGGACCAATCATCCAGGCGACGCTCACCACGGAACAAGTGATGGCGAGGCTCAACATCGGCGCAATGATGCTGCGTCGGCTCCGCAAGGGCGGCTTTCTGATCGGCTTTGAGACGGACAACGGCGTTCGCTACCCCCTCTGGCAGTTCTCAGACGAACCAGGACGCGCGGTGATCCCTGGCATCAGCGCAGTCGTGTCGGCGATGCCGCCAACTTGGAGCATCCTCAACCTCCTCACGTTCATGCTCACGCGGCAACGGGCACTGGAAACGCGCGGTGAACATGTCACTCCGGTGCAGTGGCTGGTCCTTGGCGAGGACCCGGAGCGGGTGTCGGCGCTGTTATCGAGCCGTGCCTCCCATGATGATGCGTACCCGACGCCGCACCCCGTCCATCGATCCGACGATCGGCCGCGTTTCAGTCAACACCCAACCGGTTCGACGCTCCACGCAGAGGGCCACACAGGAGAACGATGAGCAAAATTGAGGTCTCGCTGCGCGTTGCGAATGCGCTCGTCCGTCTCATGGAGACCGTGCACTCACACGGCCGCGATTGGAAATTGCTGGTCGCCGTACTCGGCACGCTCACGGCATTCGTCAACGAGACACCTGACGAAGACCCGCCTGAGCGTGCGTCATCCAAGTCGGGAAGCGGCAATCCTAAGCTGCGAGACGAACCCCTCGCCCATGAGCGACGAACGAACAAAGAGCGACGTGGAACATTGCTGTCGAAACGGCAGAAGGATCGTCTACGAGCAGTCATCGACTCCTTGAGCGATGACGAAGCGGCCAAACACCTTGACGTGGGAGTGCAGCAGGTCCGACGCCGCGCGTCCGCGGGCAAGCTGTACACCTTCATCGTGGGTGGCAAGAAGAGATACTCGCTGTGGCAATTCGGAGATAATTTTCACGTACTGCCAGGACTTCCCGAGACCATCGAGGCCATTCCTCCCAGTTGGACACCCGAACGTGTGCAGCGATTCATGACTGCCAAACAAGGCCCACGGCTCGACGGCAAACGGGTCTCCCCCGTGACTTGGCTCGCGCGCGGCTGCGATCCTGAAGCAATTAGGAAGTTACTCACGACCACCGCCGACTAAAACAGGCTCGCTGAGCATTCTCGTCGCTTGCGCCGTGAGCTGCGAGACTACCGCTGCACATCCGTTGAGGAAATGAGTAGGTTCCGTTTTCGGAATCGAATGTCGAGGGCTAATAGTCATCGCCGCGCAGACTGCGGTGCCCGTGAATGAGCGCCCGCCGTTCCTAGCAGGGACTTCCATCACTCACGTGCCGGCACGACACCACTGCTGATTGATTGCTAACTTCGAGATCCGCATGGGAGACTCGAACTCACTGCACGGATGGAAGCTGCCCGATTGATCGACTCCGACAACTCTTCCATCGTTCCTCGCGGCGAACGAGAACCAGCGTGGGTGTGGCTCGCGGCGAACAAACAACCTCATCTCCTGCCGACACCCTGGCTGTCCGACTCAGGGCTCGAGGACTTCGTCGAACGCCTCCTTTACTCCGAACGACTGCTCGGCAGCGATACCCGCCACGTGCAACACATCGAGCGGTGGGGCGTCTCCGGCGACAAGCAGGACGGCATTGATCTCTTCGGACGGTTCAACGACGGCACCCGCGCGTGCTGGCAAGTCAAACAGTTGAAGAAGCTCTCGCGCGACGACGTTCGGGCGGCCGTCAGAGCGATGACCTTCGACGAGGCAGATGAGGTCTATCTCGTGTATGGCGGCATCGCCACCGCGCAGGCGCGCGAGGAGATGCTGAAGCATCCGGGCTGGACGCTCATAGATCGGCGGACGCTCACCGAAATGGTGCGACTGCTCCCACAACTGACGCAACAAGACATCATCGAGCAGTTCTGGGGCACGCACGTGCGACGGCTCTTCGTGTCCGCGGCAGGGGACGCTTTGATCTCATTCGACCAGTTCAGACAGACGCGACTCAACCCCGATTCGCTTCTCAACGATCTCGGGGAACTGGCTGGCCGGCCTGACGAGATGGCCCGTCTCGCACGAGCACTAGATCGGTCCAACGCTGCTTCGCCGCAGATCATCGTTCTGAGCGGACCGGGCGGTCGTGGGAAGACGCGGCTCTTGGTCGAAGCGCTTTCCGTCTGCCTCGATGGCGCTTCGAGTCGGATCGTCACGTGTCTGGCGCCAAACCGCGTCTTTGACGCCACGGCAATGAAAGAACTACGCCCAGACCAGGGTGTGCTCGTCATCGACGACGCTCATAACGACCCGCCCGCGCTGGAGCCGTTGCTCGCCTTCGCGCGCAGCCACCGAGAGATGCAGCTCGTGCTCGCCACCCGACCAAGTGGCCTTCCTGCAATCCAGGGTGCGATCGCCCGCGCGTCCTTTGGCCCCGACGAGCACCTACTCGTTCACGTTGGGGAGTTGACCTTGAATTCGGCGAGAAAACTGGTCACCGGCCTGACGACTGACATCAAGCTGAGCTTCGGGCTACGCAACTATCTCGCGGAGCAGGCAAGGCAGAGTCCGCACGTCGCCGTCATTCTGACGAGTCTGATCCGGAAGGGGCAAATCAGCGGGGCAATCGCCGTCAATGACAACCTCCGTCAGGTTGTTCTCGCTCGGTACCAAGAAGTGATGATTCCACGCGGTTTCGAGGGCTTCGTGATGGAGACCGTGCACCGCGTCATTGCTACATACGCCTGCCTACAGCCGGACGCGCAGGCCGAGGACGCACAAGAACGCATCGCGAAGTTCTGCGGACTCACCAGAATTCAGCTCGCTCGACTCACTCGGCAGTTAGTCGATCGGGGCGTGGTCGTGGACGACGACAATCGACTTCGCGTGGTGCCCGACGTCCTGGCCGACCAGATCGTCGAGGATGTCGCCGTGGCCGAACGTTTCGATACGGGGTTCGTCGCCGAGCTCTGGCACACCTTCGGACCCGCGCATTACCGCCGGCTGGCAGTCACTCTTGCAGAACTCGACTGGCGTATCTCTCGCCGAGGGGGTCCCGCGACGATGGCTCCAGTATGGGCTGCGATCAGAGAACGGCTGGACTCCCCCTACCCGTCGACGCTGTTACGAGAGCTCGATGAAATCGCGCCGCTCGCAGCGACGCAACCGGCAGCGCTGGTTGCGGCTCTCGAAGACGTGCGAGCACGGCTCGACCGCGACGATACAGAGCACAAGCCGGAAATGGAAGATCCCCAGAACGCAGAAGATCATCTCTACCGGCTCGTGTGGCCAAGCGCACATACGACCAGTCGCGCCGACGTACGCGCGAAACTTCCGAGGTTGTACGGACAAGCAGCCGTACACGATCCAGACACCCTAGAGACCGCGGTCGATGCGCTACTTGCCCTCGCCTGCGTCGATACGCGCCCACCGCACTCACACCCCGAACACGCTCGCCGGGTCCTCGCAGATGACCTGAGCAACCTCGCGACGCTTCCCGACTCCACATACCCCGCACGCATCGTCGCCCGCATACGGGAATTTTGCGCCACACACAACGACCGTGATGCCGTTGTGGCGCTGGGAAATCTGAAGCCGATACTCGCGAAAGACGAACTGGAGACGATTCAATCCGCCCTGTACGAGTTGTCGTTTCAACCACACCTGATCTCGGCAACCTCGATGCGGCCCGTCCGCGACCAAATCCGGACCCTGCTCCTCGAGCAAGGGACCTCAGAGCATCTCCGACGAGTTGGAGTCGTCATCAAGCTCCTGCGAGAAGCGCTCCGCCCTCCGCGCGCATACTTCGGAAACACGGTGAGCCCGGAAGCGGTCCTCGCATGGGAGAACGACGATCTCGCAACGCTCAGTATTCTCGCCCACGTCGCCTCCCGCACCACCTTCGCCACCATTCGGCGATCGATAAGAGACGCAGTCGATTGGACTGCCGAGCACGCAGAGTCACTCCGCCTGCAACATGCAGCCCTCTCCCTTCAATACGAACTGGACAGCTCCGAGGACATTCGAGATGCGCTCGCAGAGCGCATCATCGGCTCACCCTGGAAGCTCGTCGGCGACAAGCTCACGCACCTTCCAGACATGGACGAACTCAAGAACCGGCGGGATGCACACGCTCGTGAACAAGCCAAACTGACGGACGAACAGCAGAACGAAGAACTACAGGCGAACGCCCATGCGAAGATCGAGGCGAGGCATATTCGCGCCAAGAACGCAGATGAAGCGCTCGCACAACGGCTGGTCAGGGCGGGTACCACCAACGAGATTGTTGAATTGCTCGGCGACCTGATCGACGAGACCCACCACCTTGATCGGGAAGCGTCATTCCGCGGCGTGTGGCAAGCCGTCGGGAACCTTCGTCCCGATCTCGTTCCTGACATCGTACGCACAATTGCCGGCGCTGAGCGTGATCACCCGTTGGACCAGGACCTCTCGCTGCTGATCTCCCAGTGGGATTTGGACACGAATGACGACGTGCTCTCCTGGGCCGCAGATGCCCTGGAGGAGGGTCGTCTAGGTGTCCGAATTGCCATTGCTTCCTTCCTCGACGCAACGCCCTGGGATGGCCGACAAGACGGGTTCACCCTAATCTGGCGCACCGGCATCGACGATGCTGACGGACAGGTCTCATCGGCGTTCCTGGGCAGCAGCGGGTGGTACCTCCACGCCGACCCGCCACAAGCAGCCTCCATCATGCTTGCCCACGAGATCCCAGCACGAGCAGCAGCGCAGGCATTGATCGGCGCGTCGCGGTTCGACCACGATGGCGCTCCGGCCGAACGTGACATTGACGACTATTCAGCGCTGTTGTCTATCGCAGCACGCAGCGGGCTCGACGCCTACATCGCCCATGAGGTCCTGAGCGCCGCCGCACGCGCACACCCAACTCTCGCCTTGGACTTCGTTCTGAACCACCGCCACCGAGATGGGGCACTACCAGACGACATCCATGGCCTCGGACCAGTGTTTGACGAGCACTCGAATGAGTTGTGGGATTGGGTACTCGGTCACCTACAGGAGGACTCCGGCGTCCTGGGAGATGTCGTGGCATCCGTCATGGATGAACAGATCACCCCAAATCAAGCGCGATCCCTGACCGCCCGCGCGCCACGTCTGAGTCCTGAGGAGCTCACCGCGCTCGTGCGGTTGCTCGGAGCCTTGGAATTCTGGGTACCAGCAAACCTGGGCCTGGCGGTTGCGTGCGTGGAGCGAGCCGAGGCTTGCGCGGTCCTTGACATCGTCTTGCTCGAGCTGCGACAGGGGATGATGCGGAGAGGGTGGAGTTGGGCAGAACGAGCCGAGCTCGACGCCGCGCGAGAGTCATGCCTGACCGCCGCAGCGAACGCCGATTCAGTGCACATCCAGGGGGAGCTGATTCAAGTTGCGGAGTGGCTGCAACAGACGATCGAACGACTTCCAAGGACAGAGCGGGAGGAAGAGTGGTGACTCTCCACGGCGATGGTACGGCGGCATCAGGTCCGTTCGAGGCAGAAACACCCGACATGAGCGACGGCCTGTACGTGTTTACAGAGGGTGACGGCGAACTCGTCGCCCTGCTGCTGGACCGCCTTGGCGCAGATGTCAGCGATGCCGTCAAAATTTCGCTGGCGTGCCACTCGGATGCCCAGTTCCGCGAGATGCCCATAGCGCTCCAGTTCGAGACCACCACCCTGCTTGGCTTTGAGTTGGACGATGAAACGACGGACGGCAGTGTCGAGCTCACGCCCGTCTCGGGTCCGCGCTCGGGGCTTGACGTGCGCGCAATTCAGGACGCTACAGATCAGGCGCACGCACTGTGGCGGTCAATCCTGGCACACACGCATCTCCCTCTGGTTGCCGCGCTGCTCTGCGATGCCTTGCTGACCGCCCGCGCTGAGGCGGGCGTTGAACACGCCGCGCGGACTGTGGGTTGCTACATCACGCTTTGCAAAGACGAAGCGGTCGAAGACCTTACTCGCGCCTTCGCGATCGCGCGGGCGAACACGATCGCCCGACGTCGCCGAATGTCGCAGGAGGAGTCGGTTCGAGCAGAAGCGCTCTCCTTCGCTTCGGTGAAGGCTCGCGCCCAGGAGCCCGACGGTATCGTCGCCCGAGTGCTGTTGCCGCTTTCGATGGCGCCCGCGACCTACGTTATGGCGGACGAGGAACGCGCTCAGATACGTTCGGTTCTGGATCTTGCGGCGTCGTTGTATCAAGACCCCACGTCAGCGGATTGGATAGCGGATTGCCGCCGCAATCTCGCAACGAGCACTGCTGAACGACTCGCGGCCACGCAAGAGCAGGTCGCCCAGTACATAGCTACCGCTGAAGCCGAGGAGGTTGGCTTCCGGAAGATGCACTGGGCATCGGCGGCAGCGGACCTTGCAAGCCGCTACGGCGACACCGAGTCCCGCGATCAAGCCGTGCAACTCATGCAGTCGATACCGCCTGAGTCGCTCGGTTGGGAATCGCACGAGTCGACGGTCCGGCTGCCATTGAGCGCTCTTCGACTTCATGTCAGACGGTACAAGCGTGCTGCAGACTGGCGCCAGGGATTGCAAGTGTTCCTCGCTTCGAAGTCTCCCTCGGGAGACTACGAACGAAATAAGGCATCTTCCCGCGACGCATCCGCGGGAAGTATACGCAGGCTGGTGTCGCGGATCACCTTTGGTTCACACGGGCTCCCCGAACGGCAGGGCGGAGACTTCGATGAGCAAGAGCTGGTTCGGACGGAACAATTCGCACTTGGCACCTACGGGATCCTCCTTGACCTTGAGTTGAGGGAGATCGAGCGACGGTTCGGCCGGCCGGCCGAACCCGACGTAGCGTCATGGGCTGCTGCGACGTTCGGCTGCGATCCCGAATACGCTCAACAATTTGCGCACGCGCTCCACCTGCACTGGGCTGGCGCACCATCGGACAGTGCGCGGGTCTCCATCCCTCTTGTTGAGGCTGGCGCCAGACGTCTCCTGCTGCTGCTGAACGAGCCGATCTACCGGCTCGAACGAGGTGCCTCCCCCGGTCGATTCCCGGCCATGGACTTCTACATCGAAAAGCTCGCGGAGTTGGACTTGGACCAGGATTGGGTGCGCGCGCTCCGCACCACGCTCCTCGATCCCGGGATGAACCTGAGGAACATGGCGGCTCACGGCTTCAAGTTCGATTTTGCCCCGTCTGAGTCAGCTGTGTTGATCCGCCTCGCCGGGCTGTTCTGTGCGCTTCCGATCACACCGGAAGGCGAGTTGGACCGTTCAACGCTCCGCACACCGCTTCTGATGACGCGTCGAGGCCTGCGTCGCCGACTGGGCTGGTACTGGGCATGACACAAAGGAGCCAATCTCGGTCAAGAACTCCCTTGGACTGGAAGTGTGAAGTGGCCTTCACCCGATGAATGACCCGATGCTGCTCTGTTCTCGATGAATTCTTAACGGGTCTAGCGGATTCGGAAGCTACCGCCCTTGATCTCGATGAGCTCGTTCTGCCAGCACTGGCGCAGCGTGCGCCTCCAACGACTCATGCGCAGACCAATGCTTCACCAGGCGGTCACATCCAACGCGAGGTCGCAATAACTAGGGCGCGATCGCGCGATGCCAACGCCCGAAGGGCAGATGAGGAACCTTTCCAAGATGTCCAGCGACTGGTCGCGCTATTTACAGCCGCCCGTTTGTGGCCGATCGCGGGCTAGTTGAGTAAGCAATCCGCGCCTAACTGGCGTTCCCGTCTACAAGCGGAGCGAACTTCTTGTGGGCACTCTGGTGCGTCGTTCCCAGGGCGCGTCCAATGTCTCTCCAGGTTGATCCCTCGGATCGAGCGGCTCGCACAGCATCCACAAGCCTGAGCTTTGCGCCTGCGATCAACGCCTGGGCGTCAGATATCGCCTGAAGTTCAACCGGGTCACTCCCCTCCTTCCAGCCGGCCAGATCGTCGACCTTTCTGCGAAACTCACTTTCGTCGTCAGTCGCCTTGTTCACTGTCTGGTTCTCCTCCTGAGCTGGATGATCCAGCGATCTGGTGCACTAGTACACATTGGGCCTATAGAACGGCACGAGCTGCGTCATCCGGAAGGCCCGCACCACCCACGGCGCATCGATTGAGTTGTGCGCCGTCTCTGTTCTCGGTCGAGAACATACCGAGAGCCCTCACCATCGTCAATGAACCAGTCCTGCGGCGTTGGTGCCATCAGACCTTCACGTTCTGATGCGGGACGAGCACTTGTTTGACGCTGAGCAGGATCGATGCCGACACAGGATCGCGACGAGCGCGCCCAGCAGTCCGAGGAGGGTCCCCCGACGAGCGCGCCGATGACAACGAGTGACCCTGGGACCGAGATTGTGCGGTTCATGATCCGCGGGGTGAGTACGTAGGCCTCGAGCTGCATGTAGATCAGATAGTTGACGGTTCTTGTCGACCAGGAAGGGCGAATGGGGGCCATAGATCACTTGACTTCCTTCAGCGCCATCCTCGGGGAGCGCGTAGTCATGCTGGACCCTGAGAGGGTCCTGCTACCCGACGCATGATAGGAACGCATCCGGTTCGTCGAGCAGCAAGATGTCCGGGCGCGCCTGAGTGAGTCCTTGTGCCGTGAGCTGCACGAAATAGCTGAGGAAGCAACGTAGGCCCTGGCTACGCTCCCCGAATGAGTAGGTGGGACCGGTGCGGTCCATGATGGTGAACGCCAGTTCGTGCTCACGTGCCCCGAGGATGAGATCCTGCCCGCAGAGGCACCCTCTCTGACACGCGCGGGGTCTCGGAGTGGCGCAGGTTTCTGAGACATTCGATGTGACGATGGTCGCGCGAGTGCGGGCCCAGAATTCCGCAGATCTCGCAGGTTGAACCCATTGAGGCATCGGCTGCCGGACCTTCCGACGCGGCGACGCGATCAGTTCTTGATACCGCGCTGCGCGGTGGCGAAGGCGCTTAGCTTACTGGAAGAGAGGCCATGTCCTTCCAGCAAGCTGGCTACAGCCTCCGGGTCCGTCCACACGCCCTCGGCGAGGGCAGTGGAGAAGTTGCGCAGTGCCGCTGCGAGCTCGCCGAGCCCTCTCTCCGTGATGATTTGCATACCCGTCACGGGAGTTGCATCCGAGAATGCAGTCATTGCGCGGTGAACCATGATTGGCACTGCGTGGGCGGCAGGATCGTACCGCTGACCGAACCACAACATCGATGTCGCGAGCTGGCCCATGTCGCGTTTACCGATGGCAGAACTTTTGGCGCCCGTTTTCGCTTCGATGACCCAGAACTCGTTGTCGCCTAGGGCCCAGAGGTTGTCAGGACCGGTATTTGTATCGTGCTCGGGCCGCTGCGATCCGAGCCCGACAAGCTCGCCGACGCGACGCAGGGCCTCCTCGGTCTGCTCGACTCGGTACTCATTGAAGGTGAGGTCCTCGATGATGGATTCCACGTCCAGGCGTAGCGCGGCGGCAGTGGAGTACTTCTGCCCCAGGCGGGTGGCACATGTCACTGCCTGGGGTGAATGCGTTTCGAGGGCGACGAAGGTCAATCCGGCGAGAGGTTTTGTGACGTTGGTGTTTTTCGCGCGGGCCTGGGTGAGAATTTGCTGACCTAGTTCTGGATTGGTCATATCCGCGTACGTCGCCTGGAGCTCAAGCAGCCTCCCTGCGGATGTCTCGTCCGTCTCAGCTGCGGCGACAGCAGCGAGGCGATCACGGGCAGCGGTCAGGTTGCCGTTCTGTGCCAAGACGTATGCCTCACGCTCTGCAACCGCCGCTTCGGAGACATGTCCCGGTGCCGGAGCGATATTACGAAGTGCCTTAAGGGCCAGCTCTACCCAGTTTCTATCCCGCGTGAGCGCCTGCTTGATCGTATCGATGATCCCGCCGAGCGGCAGGTTGTCCATGCTCGCCGCGACCTGACGCGAAAGCTTGAGCTGCTGCTGGGTTGCGGGACTAAAACGAGTTACGGTGCGAGGGTCCACGGTGAGCTGAGCGAGCCGGGGGCCGAGCAGAAATACCACACAGTGATCCTCGTTGCTGCGCACGCCGCGGCCCATCCCCTGCTCGATGCGCTGTACCTGGCGGTCGTCGATCCCAGAGCTAGCGCGGGCGAGGCTGGAACTCAAGCGTTCTTCTGGGCTGAATGCCTCAGGCAAACCGTCGAGAACAAGAATCCGACAGGCGTCGTCGGGAAGGTCGATGCCGTCGTAGCGGTTGACGAGCACAACAAGTCCGATGTGTTTCTTGCCGCGGAGCCGCTTCACTGCCTCATCGATGTCGTCCTTCGTCGCAACAATTGCCGCATGAGGTCTCCATGCCTCCGCCCACGGCGCGCTGGGGACAAGTACCACTGTGTTGAAGGTCTTGCTGAGATTGACAATCTCCGCGCGAATTGCCTCGACGGCAAGCGCCGGATTGATCTCTTGCGGGGCGACGATCATCCGCTCGCCGATGTCGCCGGCAGAGAGTGGGGTGATGGGCGACTGCACGCTGGTTGGAGAGGCACCGAAGTCGGTGACGAGCACGCTGTCGTCAGCAAGCGTCGCTGTGAGGAAAATCCGGTGCTTCGCTTCCATAAACGACGTCACGTGGTCGATGGGAGGACAGTGCGGCGTGATCGTGAGCTCATGATTGGAGAAGACGGCGCGACACAGCGGCAGGACCTCTGCGACAGCGGGCCAGTCATAGAACAGGTCCTTCTTCTCACCGGTCTCTTTGCGAAGGAGCTCTCGCGCTTGTTCAACCTTCGAACGCCAGGCCCAGAACGGGACCCGCACAGGGGCACCGCGACGGTCATCGCGTACGTCTAGGTACGAGTCGGAGGACTGCGTTCTTAGATCGTCCTCGAATAGATCAAGAAGGGCGGTGAACGCGTCATTCTTGCGTGGCAGCGTCAACGACAGCTTCTCACGAGTCGTGGCGATGGCAGCGTGCACGTCGTCCACGACCACCGCTCCGATGGGAACGCGCGGGCGTGTGGGCCGCCGGCTTGAGAAGACTGTCCGTCCGTTCACCAGCTTGTGAGCGTTGACGACACCAATAGCTTCGCTGTTGAGGTACGTCGCACCGTCGACGTTAGTCGTAACTTGCACTCCGAGCTTTTGGGCCTCTGCGAGGACCTGCCCCACGAGATAGTCACTGGGGGCGACGAACAGCGCAGGTCCCTCGCCGGCATTCAGGTAGCTCTGCAAGATGATGAGACCGTCGATGGTCTTGCCGCCGCCGGTATTGACCTTGATAACGATGTCGCGCTCGTTGCGGCGTTCGTGCCACTTCGAGAGCACTTGCCCCTGCACGTCCCTCAGATAGCCATACCCAGGAGCTTTAGTCAGCTGGCTGTGTAGCTCGCGCGGTTCGATGGGAGCGTCATCCGCGCCATTTGCCAGCATTGCCCCGAAGTCCACCATTGACTCAGCCCCGTCGCTCCTCGGGTGCAGCGGAACTCACGCGCTGCCACGTCGCCGCGCTGAGCCTGCCCCCGAGGACACCCTAAACGCATTAATGCCTAGATGTCCTAAAAGCGCCTCACCGGACGATGGATTACTGCGACGGCCGGGCGAGAGGTCTCTACCACACGACGCCTCGATCCAGTTGCCAAGGCTCACGGAGGAACTGCACCTAATTGGTGCTGGCGGGCGCTGCTGCGAGGTCACCGCGGACCGCGGGTGCTAAACCGAGGCTCTGCCGAAGGCGGCGGAGCGGCCCGAAAGTCATAAAGCGTGGCGGGCACCCTCGGCTGCGGGCACGGGCGCCAGCTTCGCACCCACACGTTGCGGGCTCCGCAATGGCAGTCTTATGTGGTGACCCTGGATATCGACCCCACCCGTGCTGCGCGTTCGCTCCAACAGGTGCGCTCTCTCGTCCGCGCAGTATACGGAGCTGCACCCGAGGATGAGAGTAGAGCCATCGAGTGGAAGTCGAACTACGCCGATCTAACAAGTACGGAAGCTTCATTCGCTATTGGGCGTGCCATTCTTGGACTTGCAAATCGTCCCGTCACTGTTGCGGCCGCATCCTTTGAAGGCGTCGGATACGTGCTCGTAGGAGTAGAACCGGGATTGTTGATCGGACAGCAGGTCCCGGACAGCGCGGAGCTTCTCAATGCCGTGCATCGCTACACCGGGCATGGCTGGCCCCACTGGGACGCGCGGACAGTGGACGTCGACGACGTTTCGGTCCTGGTCATCACGGTGGAGCCCCCGCGCGGTGGGGACCGGATTGCTCTGTTGCACAAGTCCTACCAAGGACAGCGAGGCCAGCAAGTCCAGGAAGGGACCATCTTCGTGCGCCAGCCCGGCGCCACCGAGCGCGCGTCTCGGACCGAGATTGAGATGCTACAAGATCGCCTACTGAGCGGCTCCGACACGGAAGGAGCTGCATCCCGGGAATCGCTCCGAAGGGCTGAGCTGCGAGAGACGGTATCAGACCTCGTGCAGGCTGGTAACAGCTGGTCCGAGATCATGGAGATCCTGATCATCTCAACCGCGAGTGGCCAGTGGAAGCAACGCGATTGGGTCGAATGGGCAAACTCTGACAGTGGTCGAGCCATGACCGCGAACGTGCAGCTGTTCGACCGTAGCGTCCGGAGATTGCGTCTCACGTCGGGAGAAGAGCGCCTCGTGCTACCGGCACAGGCGGCACAGGCTTCGATGAAAAAGGGAGAGGTGTTCGACGTACTGCACTCTGGTGGTAGCACTGGCGAAGGCCGCGTTCTTGCCTACCGGGAACTCAACACACTCAGAGCGGCGTTACTGACCCTCGAACAGAACGCAGTGAACCTCCTCGCCACGAGCGCCGAGTAACTGCAATCGTTCGAAAAACAAGGCACAGGAGCGGAACGGCGTGTATGCGGGCAAACTCAGCCTGTCTGGTTCAAATAGAAGATGTGAAGAACCTCGGCCGTCTCGGGCTCGTGCGGAGCGTTTTGAGCACCATCAACCTTGAGAACGTGCGGATGAACATCTCGATTTCGCTCGATCTCGGTCGCCTGAATGGCAGGGGTGCACGGCGCCTCGGTTCTCGGGCCGAGGCATCGCGCCATCTCGCAGGACGCTGCTCATCTCCGCACTCAGGCCACGCCGGCATCGCCGCAACACGCGAATCAGGCATCCGCTTCGGGCGCCCACCAGTGAACCCCGACACCATCGCGGAGAAGCTCGCCATCGTCGCCGACGCCCGCAGCCGGGGCCGCACGGCCACTGAAGCCGCAGCACTCGTCGGCTGGAGCCGCGCGACGCTCTACCGTCATCAGACCGGCTCCACGACCAGAACCCCTGCGCTCTGAGGGCTACAGCAATTCAGTTTCAGCAAGAAGATCTGAGCACCCGACGCCCGCAGAACTTCGCTACGGCATCGGATCGACCGGATCATGCTCCGAAACGATCGTTTCCGGCACCGTGCTACGGGCTCGAAGAATCGGGCCTCATCGTTGACGGGACGAAGGCCGTTCAGGGACCATCCGGAATCTGAAGATTATTCCCTGTCCCCCCTTATTGCACACGATAGGCGATCGAACAGGCGAGGAACGACGGTGTGCAGCCGCGGAGGGCGACTAGTCGTCCGCCATGATTCTGCCGTCTGGCTCTACCCAAACCCGTATTCCCTCACTGATGTACGTCGCAATGTTGGTGAGGTCAGGTTCGGTGATTGCTGCGCCTTCATTCGACGCGGCCCAGCGAGCAGCCAGCGCTGGCCGAACTTCATCGACAGGCTTGCCAGAGAAGTCTCGACAAATCTCGTCAACGGCCGCCGCCGTGTTGGCCACCATCTGCGCGAGGATCTGATCTGCGTTTGAGTTCCAATGGATGCTCATCACGTTCCTTTCAGGAGAACTTAGACAGATCATTTCAGGTGCCACCGACACTCTTGGAAGTTCTGCATGAGAAGCTATGCAGATGGATGATCTGATGCCTCAATTTGCCGATCTAGGGATGCAGCTGGCGGCAAGTGCTGCCAGGAACACCGCTTCGTCAATCACCGACAAGATCAGCGCCATGCGCGCCTCCAAATCCGCAAACGACCAGGTGGCAGCCCTGGAGCAAATTGTTTCGGACCTCATCGCCGACAAGAACGAACTGACCCGAATCGCCCAGTCCTACCAGCAAGAACTCGTGTCCCAACAGCTGACCCCTGGTGACGTGCGCTACATCGCCGACACTGTCGTGCCACTGCTCGAGCAGCTTGCCGTCAGCACCGGAGGAGTCAGCGGGGAAAAGCTCAAGAAGCAGATTCAGGCGATGAAGCCACTGCTTTCCGTCGAAACGGTCACCGTCCTGCAGCTCGTTGGATTCAACTTTCGCCAGGGCGTAGGCATACCTCTGACAAATCGCACAAAAGACGCCATCGAGGGCGAGAAAGACCTCAGAGGCGAACTGCAGGTCGAGACTCTCCGCCATCAACGAGCCGCAATGGAACTTGCCGCCGACCCCGCGGCGTTTGCGCGCTTCCGTGAGCTCTACCCCTGAAGCCGACTATGCCTCGCCGCGGAGCTCCGATCTGGATCCGCTATCGGCCGGCGATCAGTCTCGTGATGTTCGAGTCGAGGTGCTCGTTTGCTGGATTTAAGGCATTCGCGAACCTCTCCCCCTGCTGCCCAACCACGCCGTGTTGCCAGCTGCGGTAGAGGGTGTGCCACCAGCGCATGATGCTCAACAGCATGCGCGTCCGACTTGCCACCAATGTCTCAGCACTGAGATCAGCCCATCCGCCAGCATGCGTCACCGCCCGACGTTCAGCGTTCTCCCAGGACACCCAAGGCGGGTCACCATCAGCTTCCTTCCCCCTCAGCGCGTCCAGATCTCGGTAGCGGCCAGCCGTCGTCGCCCATCGGTCGAGCGCCAGGAGCAGATCGGGCCAATACGGATCCTCGTTGATCTCTCTCACGAGCCCACCAACGTAAGAATCCCTGCGCAGCGATTCAGCCGACAGAACACCGAAGACCTGCGTATTCAGCTCCCTGAGAGCATGCCCTCCAGATCCTGACCCAAACTTTGAGCCCACCTCCCGGCCATGACTCTGTTCGCTTAACCAGAACGTGACTTTCAGAACGCGCTCGACGCCCTGAGATAACTGGGTGAAGACACCTCCCGGCTGACTAGCGACCCACTTGGGGCTAGCTGCCTGATTTAGACCAAGCGCCAAAAGTTCGGTCGCCGTGGCGATCTCATTCGACAGGTGATGGGCTTGAAGCACCTGATCATTCGGACGATTCACCATGAGAGCAGAATATGGCGAGCTTCGGCTGCAGGGGCCAACCGACGGACGAAACTCTCTCGCCAGACCTCTCTATTCCCTCTGATTCCGTCCGACATAGGTGCTCAATCGGACACGCCACATGCGTCTCGCAAACGTACAGCTTCTCGAAACAGCGATCGGAAATCCGTCGCACCGCTGGGAATGAGAATGCCGCCACTCCGGCTCTGACGACCTCAAAGCTGGAGCGTGCCGCCGCCTTAGTGGTGAAGGGTGAGTTCTACTCCTGCGAGTGGGTGATGAACCGCGTGTGGAACTGATTCTCGCCGAGGAGGCATGTCACCTGGATCCAGGATGGTTCGTGGGGCGGAGAGCGTGCTCCCAGATGTCGATGTAGCTCGTCGGGGCCTCAGTTGGTGAGGTTCTGCTGGGCCCAGTCGCGGAGGTCCGTGGTCGGGACCGCGTGGCGGGCGTTGTAGGTGTTGGCCTTGTCCCAGGCGACGCCTCGTCCCTGCGCGAAGACGGCGCGGTACTTTCGGGTCATGTTGTCGGGTTCGTTCGCGAGTTCCTCCATGAGGACGGGTTCGGTCCAGACTTTCAGCTCGATGGGGCGGCCGAGCACGGCTTCCAAGGTGTCCGCTACCTGCCGGTAGGTGACGGTGTCGCCTGCGACGTAGACGATCTCGTTGCGGATCCGAGGCTGCTCGTACAGGATCTCGGCGGTGAGGTAGCCGATGTCCTCGGGTGTCGTGACCGTGACCGCGGTGTCCGCGGTTCCGAGGGCGTTGACGGTGTCGTTCGGGAGGTCGACCATTCCGGAGCCGGTGTCAAAGAGGTAGTTCATGAACATGCCGGTGGAGATGATCACCCATTCGGTGTCGTGCTGCGAGCGGAGGAGGTCTCGCACGTCGAGCTGTGAGTCGAAGATGTCCTGGGGGCTTCCGCGCCCGATCACGTCGAAGTCGACACCGAACTGCCAGGGGAAGTAGCGCGGGATCGCCGCCTGCAGCGCGGCTTGTGCGACCTTCATGGGCGTGTCGAGGCCGGCGGTGATCCCGGTGCATCCGATGACGGTGTCGTAGTCCGCGAAGATCGCCGCGAGGTCGTCGATCGTGCTCGTGACGAGGTCCCCTTGCACGATTCCCGCTCCGAGGTCGCGGATCTCCGCGACGTCGCGCTGCTTCGCCGGGACGGTGGAGTCGATGGTGTTCGCGCGCAGGAGCACGTCGACGGATGACTCGTGCACTTCAGCGGCACGGCGGGTGACGTTGCGGATCACGGGCATGCCGAGTTCGCCTGCTCCGATGATCAGTATGCGCCGCGAGGGCGCAGCCGAGATGTTCTCCGTCATGTGTGGGCTCCGTTCTTCGGCGATCCAGATCTTGGATGCCGAGCACGCAGACGAGCGTAAACTTTGACATCAATGTCAATGTCAAATCCGTCACGGCGAGAGGGAATGGTCAGGGATGAAGATCGGTGAGGTGGCTGCTGCGGTCGGTGCTCCGGCGCGGATGTTGCGGTACTACGAGCAGCAGGGCTTGATCGAGGCGTCGCGTTCGGCGAATGGCTACCGGGAGTATTCCGAGGAGCAGATTGAGCACGCACGGCACGTTCGCGCACTCGTTGAAGCGGGCCTTTCCTCCCGGATGATCAAGATCGTGTTGAACATCGAGGCTCCGCAGCCACGAGAGCGGTCCACCGCGGACGCCCGTGGTTTGGCTGAGGAGTTGGCGCGGGAGTTGCGGGTGGTGGAGAACCGGATCGTGTGTCTGGAGCGAAGTCGCGACGCCGTGATCGAGTACCTCGAGCAAGCCGGCCACACCGACCTCTTGGAGGGCTCACGCGCCTAGCCCGTGAGGGCTGTCGTAGAATGGAACCCCGTGGCTATCACTCTCAGCAACGGAACCAGTACCCAGACCTCGACCCCTCGCAAGGTGACGAAACAGATCTTCGTCACGGGCGGCGTCGTCTCATCGCTCGGCAAGGGTCTGACGGCTGCGAGCCTCGGCAATCTGCTCACGGCACGGGGTCTCTCCGTGGTGATGCAGAAGCTCGACCCCTACCTCAACGTGGACCCGGGCACGATGAACCCGTTCCAACACGGCGAGGTCTTCGTCACCGACGACGGTGCCGAGACCGACCTCGACATCGGGCACTACGAACGGTTCCTCGACATCGGCCTGTCACAGTCCGCGAACGTCACCACGGGCCAGGTGTACTCGACCGTCATCGCCAAGGAACGCCGAGGAGAGTACCTCGGTGACACCGTCCAGGTCATTCCGCACATCACGGACGAGATCAAGCGCAGGATGCGCGAGCAGTCGAATGACGACCCGCAACCCGACGTGATCATCACTGAGGTCGGCGGCACCGTCGGCGACATCGAATCGCAGCCGTTCATCGAGGCGGCCAGGCAGGTGCGGCACGAACTCGGACGTAGCAACGTCTTCTTCGTCCACATCTCCCTCGTGCCGTTCATGAGCACCTCGGGCGAGCAGAAGACGAAACCCACCCAGCACTCCGTCGCGCAGCTCCGGTCCCTCGGCATCCAACCAGACGCGCTCGTTCTGCGCAGCGACCGCCCGGTCACCGAGTCGAACAAGACGAAGATCGCGCTCATGTGCGACGTCGACGAGGACGCGGTCGTGAACGCCGTCGACGTCCCGTCCATCTACGACCTGCCGACGCTGTTGCACGAGCAGGGCCTCGACCAGGTCATCATCGGCGCTCTGCACCTCGACGCACAGACCATGGACTGGTCAGCGTGGAAGCCAGTTCTCGACGCCGTGCACCAGCCACGAGGAGAGGTGACGATCGCCCTCGTCGGCAAGTACATCGACCTGCCTGACGCATACCTGTCCGTGACCGAAGCCCTCCGCGCTGGTGGCTTCGCACACCGCACCAAGGTCAAGCTCAAATGGGTCGCCTCCGACGACTGCACCACACCAGAAGGTGCCGAGCGCCAACTCAGTGACGTGGATGGAGTCTGCGTGCCCGGCGGCTTCGGCGTTCGGGGCATCGAGGGAAAGCTCGGCGCGCTCCGGTTCGCCCGCGAGCATGGCGTCCCGACGCTCGGACTGTGCCTTGGGATGCAGTGCATGGTCATCGAGTACGCCCGAAACGAAGCCGGCCTGTTCGAGGCATCGAGTACCGAATTCGATCTGAGCACCTCCACCCCGGTCATCGCCACCATGGCCGACCAAGTCGACGTCATCGCCGCCGGCGACCTCGGCGGCACCATGCGCCTCGGCCTCTACCCGGCACAGTTCACGGAAGGCTCCCTCGCCGCAGACCTGTACGGCGCTCGGGAAGCCTCCGAAAGACACCGCCACCGTTACGAGGTCAACAACACCTACCGCGAGCAGATCGCGGACGCAGGGCTCGTCTTCTCAGGCACCTCCCCGGACGGGACCCTCGTCGAGTACGTCGAACTCGACCGCGCCGCGCACCCGTTCTACATCGGAACCCAAGCCCACCCCGAGCTGCGCTCGCGACCGACGAACGCGCACCCACTGTTCTCGGGCCTCGTCGGCGCGGCCATCGCCCGACACCACGGCGCCTCGGAACCCTTCAATGCACAGGTCAGAGAAGAACAGGTCCTCCAGTCATGATCCTCCGCAAGTACACCCACCCAACCGTCGTGCTCGAAAAGCACGGCGTCTCACTCATCATCGATCCCGGAACCTTCACTTCAGCCGCGACGGAACTTATCCGCGCTGCATCAGTGGTCCTCGTCACCCACGAACACCCTGACCACGCCGATGTGCCTCTGCTCGCCGCCGCCCTCACCGACCAGCCAGCCCTCATCGTCTGGGCGCCGTCCAGCGTGGCAAATCAGCTCCCCGAGCACCGCGAGCGGATCCGAGTCGTCAATCCCGGCGACACCGGCACGGCTGCAGGCTTCCACATCTCCGTCGTCGGCGGACACCACGAAACAATCCACCCGGACTTGCCAGAATCGGGCAATGTCGGCTACATCATCGACCAGGATGTCTACCACCCGGGCGACTCGTACTACGTCCCCGGCGAGCCGGTGACGACACTCCTCGTGCCGATCTCGGGCCCCTTCGCACGAGTGGACAAGATGGTCGACTTCATCCGTGCCACCCACCCGACACGAGCGATCGCGATCCACGATCTACTCCTCACCGACATGGGCAAGCACTTTCTCACGCAGTTCATCGACCCACTCACCGGGCTCGAGCTCACCCTCCTCGCCGAAGGCGACGCACTCCAGCTCTGAGCCGGTGTGGCACGCCGTAGCCGCCTGGAGGCTGACCGACGGCGTTTTCGATGCGCCTCGGAAAAGTACAGGTTTACGAGACGCCGAACTCGACGATGACCCAGGCGAACTCAGGCCTAGAAATTCGCGGATCTCGCAGCCAGCCCACTGTCTCGAAAACTCATCTCATAACCCCGCGTGTCTCACCGAGCCTTGCTCGGATTTCTGAGACATGCTGATGGAATGAGGCAGATCGGGTACACCAGAGTGAGCACCGCCGGCCAGGACGCGCAGCTGCAGCTCGACGCGCTCGTCGACGCCGGCGTCCAGAAGCGCGATGTGTTCGCTGACGTGACCTCCGGCAGTAGGGCCGCAATCGAGCGCCCCGGTATGGCGAAGTTGCTCGAGTATGCCGAGGCTGGCGACACCGTGATCGTGTGGCGCATCGACCGTCTCGGGCGATCTCTCATCGATGTCCTCAGCACCGTCGAGCTCCTCCGCGGCCGCGGGATCCACGTGCGATCGCTCTCTGACGGAATCGACCCCGCGACGTCGACGGGCCGGCTCATGCTCCACATGCTCGCCACCCTCGCCGAGTACGAGCGCGAGCTCATCGTCGAACGAGTGAACGCAGGCATCGCCGCAGCACGCGAATCGGGCACTCGGTTCGGGCGCCCACCTGTGAACCCAGACATCATCGCCGAGAAGCTGGCCATCGTCGCCGACGCCCGCAGGCGCGGCCGCACGGCCGCTGAAGCCGCTGCGCTCGTTGGCTGGAGCCGCGCGACGCTCTACCGTCATCAGACCGGCTCCACGACCAGGACCCCTGCGCTCTGAGGTCTCCAGCAATTCGGTTTCGGCAAGGAGATCTGAGCACCCGACGCCCGCAGAACTTCACTACGGCATCGAGTCGACCGGAACATGCTCCGAAACGATCGTTTCCGGCACCGTGCTTTGGAGCTTGAAGAACCAGACTTCATCGTTGACCGGATGAAGCCCGTCCAGGGACCATCCGGAAATCTGGAGACCGTCGCCTGTCCAGGCAAAACTGAAGCGTGAGCACCGCCGCCTGACGGCGACGCACGATAGTCCTTCTAGCGATAATCCTCTTATCCAGTCAACCGAATCTGCCCCGCCCCGCGGCTCGGGTTCGGAGGTCTTGTCCCAGGATCACCGCGTGGACCCGGTCGCGGAGGTGCAACTTGGCGAAGATCCGGTTGACGTGCGTCTTGACCGTGGACGGCGACAGGTGGAGTGCGTCGGAGATCTCACGATTCGACAGCCCGG
>Ga0308160_10001997_pt1 | contig 26187 bp, 21 predicted proteins | sample PhyFR1_FD_201036 | JGI IMG/M metagenome (GOLD analysis project Ga0308160, IMG submission 201036) | Phyllosphere microbial communities from UC Gill Tract Community Farm, Albany, California, United States - DLSLF.R1 | ecosystem: Host-associated > Plants > Phyllosphere > Unclassified | place: USA... | reverse complement strand
TCAACCTTCGTTCGAGTCCCCCATTACAAACGCTGACGCATCGACGCTTGCTTGCTCACAGACGAATGCTCGCCGCCGCCCAACCTCGCCGAGCTCAAGTCATCGCTTAACGTCAATGGCTCCGTCTGCCTGAACCAGTTCTGCTACTACGACAACGTGACGGTCGGCGAGCCCTGCGTGCTCGAGAACCTCGTCTTTGTCGGCTGGTCGGTCGACGGCGACGAGTTTCCCGACATTCGCAGCCGGGACAAGTGCGTCCTCGCCCTTTCCATCCTGTTCGTTCCACTCGACCGGTCGCTGATCATTCTCGCGCCCTTTTGACAGCTGCCGCTTCGGCGGTTACTGCGACGGCACCAGCAAGCTCTGCGTCGCGACCAAGTTCGTCGGCACGGCCTGCTCGGCCGACAAGGAGTGCGTAGCTCGTGCCGCGAAGCCACTCTAGCTGCTTATCCTGTTCGGTGCTCACTCTTGACCGCTTCGACGCTCCCGCCCTGACCCTCAGGTGCGCATCGTACAACTGCGACCGGAGCGGCTTCTGCGTCCCGCCGTCGTTCGCGCCCCGGACGCCGGCCGTCTGGGTTTACGTCATCGTTGCGCTAGGCATCGTCCTCCTCGTCGTCGGCGTCGGCATAGGCCTCTTCCTCATCCACCGGCGCACGCGCGAGCAGAACCAGATCAAGCTCGAGCAGTACTACACCGAGCAAGTCGCCTATCGCCAGAGCCTCTTTACGCTCGGCCAGACGCGCGACTCGCTCCTCAACTTGCCGAAGGGGACAAACGCCGACGGCGCGCGCCAGAGCCTGCTCGTCGGCGCCGGTCGCGAGGGAGGCACCCAGCCCCGGGACGGCGGGCGCTACTGAGCGGGTATAGACATGTTATCAGACCGCATACTGTCGAGTGAGGCCTGCTGTAATCCAGATCCGTGACGATCGTGCCGATAACTGTCGCGTGCGCCGCTGATGGCCGACCAACATGTGTCCCGGCAAGGTTGCAAGTGAAAATTTACCTGGTCGGTCGTCGGGCTAGGGCGAGTTAGTCTGGCCGACGGCGGCGCGGATTGCATTTCTCATAATCCGTCGCCGTTCACTGCAAAGGCTCTCTCGCTGACGAGGGAAGGGGCCTAGGCAGAAGATAACTTATCACACAGACATTTGCGTTTATATCCTGCTACAGCAAACCCTGCGACACGTCAGAAGAGGCGGCGAGGCCGACCGCGACGCGCACGACTGCGGCAACAGGAGAGGACACGCTGCCGATCTGTTAGTGGCCAGCGCTTTTCGCCGTACTCGAAGGCGCAGCCGGCAAAAAGTGATCGTACCGTGACTCGAACACGGGTATCCAGCGTACTGAGGTGAACCACAAGCTGGCGCTCTAACCACCTAAACTATACAATCGAGCAGTTGTAACTGACTTGTTGTACGTAAACCAAAGGGCAGGTATATATAAACAAAACCACGTGGATGAATTCAACCTTCATGTTCTTCAGTAGGGAATGCGCGACAGCGAATTGCGTCCACCTGGCCGCTTATCCTTCGCCGCGCCGCCCTAGACAGAAGGGTCGGCAGGCCTTCGCTTGCTGGCGCAGGAGTCGGCGTCGTGAGCAGACGCTACAACTTGAAAGGCACTCTACGTGACAGCATTCAGACGGCCTTCACAGTACTCGACGACGCGATCATCGGCAGACGTTGAGTGGCCCGCTCCCAGCGTCCTCTCATTTGAGGACCCTCCTTCACAAATCCGGCTGTAAAATCGGATGTTTCATTGATCGCTCAGCCTTGTCAAGAAGACGTGGCTGCCCTCCTGTTCCTTGACGCCCTGCTGCCGCCATCGTGAATGGCCCGATTGATGACGCGCGCCCTCGAGGCGTGCGCGGCTCCTGGCGGGCGAGATTTTCGGAGCCTGTGCCCGCGAGCCAGGCCGTCGGAGCCACGAAGCAGCCAGCCCTCTCGGAGGGATGAAGGACACCTGCTCCCGTCTCCCCCCCGCCCTCCTCGACTCTCACCTCATCAACGGACGGCCCCTCAAGCCCTAACGCTCGCGTCTCAACGCGACCCTCGTCTCGGACCCGCTCTCGACCAGGTTCGTCGGAAGAAGAGGCCGCTGATTGTCGACTCGCAGGGCTTCTGGGCTGACTCGCAGCCGCGACCCCTGCGCCGGCCGCCGTCCGGCTTCAGCTAGCGTCGTCGAGCCCCCCCTTTGTCCAGCAAGACTACCACCACCGCCGCCGCCTCCTGTCGGTCGGACGCTCGCTTCCTAAATTCCCGGCTTCCTCCTGCTCGCCTCCTTCGCCCATCCAACCCGCTCGTTGCCTCGATGCTCGCGTCGTCGTCGACTGCCATGCCAAGGACGGCCGCTACAGCTCCGCGCCGCGTCGGCCGCCTCCACCGGCGCTCGTCGCTCCTCGGCCTCGCCCTCGTCGCCTGGGCGCTCGTCTGCCTGCCCTCATTCGCAGAGGCCGCCCCTCGCTCAGCGAGCATGCAGAACAAGATCGGCAACAACCTCTGTACGTCTCATGCTCTACCCATCCTCCCGAGCGGCCGACGCGCCCCTTCGCCCTTCGGGATCCGCCCTGCTGCGGCGCGAGCCCCCAAGGCAGCCTCTGGGCCGAGACTCCCATGCGCTCCCGCTCGCCGCCTCGGCGAACCGAGCGCCGGCCGCCGTCTGAACCCATCCCATAGGGCTTGGAGGCTCCCCTTGCCTTGGTACCGGAACGTCGTTCGGACGAACGCTGACGACCCTCGCCTGTCCCTCTGCGCTGTCCCTCTGCCAGACACGTCGTCCGTCACGTACTGCTCGCCGCCAACCGGCATCCTCGTCAGCTCGTTCTCGTTCGAGTACTTCCAACAGAATGAGGTCCGTCCTGGCTTTCCTCGATTCACGAGCGTTCGCACGACGACCGGCGCCCTGACCGCAGCGCATACACTCCCCTCGATGGTCCCTTAGTCTGCCGTCTTTGAGCTTTCCGCCGCCACGGTCTCTGACAACCTCAACCCAGAGGCCGTCATCTCGCTCGACATCTATGGCATCACGCCGAGCAACTGGTCCATCAACGTCTGCTCGTACCTCGACGGCCTCCTCTGCCCTCTGCCGCGGATCAACTTCACCGGTGCGCTTATCTCCTTGACTGCGCGCGTCCTCACACAGGTGAGAACCACAGCTGACGCTCGTTTCCCATCGAACCACAGGCGGCTCGCCGCTGCCGGTTCCATCGGGCATCGTCGACGACATCCCGAGCATTGCCTACACCGTGCCCAACCTCGAGGCTTACGTCACCGTCCGCTTTCGCGACGTCGTCTCGGGCGAGGAGATTGCCTGCCTCCAGGCCTCGCTCTCGAACGGCTGGTCGACCCGCCAGCCGGGCGTCCTCTGGGGCACGTCGATGTTTGCGCTCGCCGCCGTCCTCCTCGCCTGGGTCCACACCGCCTGGAACTACTGTCGACTCGACCCGCTCACGCTGACGGCCGGCGATCGAGCCGCGGTCGGCCCGACCGAGGCTGAGCTCATCGCCGGCGGTCTCATCACCGGCACCTCGAGCCCGGCTCAGTGGCGGGCGGTCGATGTCGTCTACCTGTTCCAGTCGATGGCCGCCGTCGGCCTTCTCACGATCGACTACCCCAACGTCTTCGCGGCCTTTGTCCTGAATTTCCGTTGGGCGCTCGGTCTCTTCCTGACGCCGAGCGTCCAGCGGACGATCAACAGCGCCCGGGCTCAGACCGGCGGCAAGATGTCGAGTACGGCCTACCCCGAGATCGCCTTCATAAATAAGAAGACGGGCTACCACTCTGGCATCGGCGGCTCGGCCAGCTCGAGCCAGTCGCCGCTGCTCGCGGCCTACGTCCTGCCAACGTACAACCGCCTGACCGACTTCCTCGGCTCGACGCTGCCCGCTTCAACCGGCGAGCTCGAGTCCTCGGCCGCCGCTCTCGGCCGGCGTGCGCCCATCGACAGCGCGACGACGACGTCCGCTGCAGCCGAGATTGAGAACGGCATCCCCGTCTACGCCGAGTCGCTCGGCATCCCGACCGCCAACGCCTTCATGACCGTCTTCTTCACCTGGCTCATGCTCCTCGCCGTCTTCCTCGCCGTCCATGCGCTCGGCTTCCTCCTCGTCTGGGCGGCCGACACAATCCGCACCCGGCGGCGGGCGCATGTTGCCTACACCGGCGACCGCAACAGCAGCGATGCCTGGTGGGTCGGCCGCCTCCGCCGCAACTACAAGTTTGTCGTCATCGCCAACGCCCTCCGCGTCGTGAGTCTCGGATAGAGAAGGTCCCCTCGCAGTCCCACACTCGGCAGCCGGCTGACATTCAACCGACCCTTGGTCTCAATTCTCTTGCAGGCGCTCATGGTCTTCTTCCCGATCTGCATTTTTTCGCTCTACCAGTTCACGCTCAACGATGCCTGGCTGCCCATCTTCCTCGCCGCCATCACGCTCTTCATCACTGTTGCCGGCCTCCTGCTCGCCGAGGCGTCGATCCTGCTTGCCGCGCGTCGGGCACGGAACCACGTTGCCGTCTCGCCGACCGACTACGCCGACAAGACCGTCCAACCGTCGATGATCGGAGCCGAGACTTCGAGCGTCGCGTCGCCTGACCCGGTCGGACGCGAGAACTCGTCTGTCACGCTCACGAACCACACGCAGCGGGCCGTCGTCAACGTCCGGCAGGTGCCTCGGTCGCTCTGGTCGCCGTTCCCCAACCTCCGGCCACACTGCTCGGCTCTCTACCAGCAGTACCGCCGGCCGCAGCACTCGTTCTGGCTCATGCCGATGCTGTTTGCCGCCTTCGCCAAGGCCTGCTTCATCGCTTTCGCTCACGGCCACGGCTTCGTTCAGGTGATCGCCCTCATCATCATTGAAGGTCTGACCTTTGTCGCGATCGTCGCCGTCCGACCGCACACCAACAAGAAGGGCGACTGGCTCTCGGCCGGCCTCGCCCTCTTCCGGCTCGTCGCAACCGGGCTCATGCTCGCCTTCTTCCCCCGCCTCGGCGCCTCCGGTATCGTCAAGACCGTCATGGGCCTCGTCTGTGTCGCCGTCTGGGGCTTTGCCGTCATCATGCTGCTGATCGGCTTCTTCTTCAACCTCTGTGAGCGCACCCTCCCGGCTGGGCTGAGGCTCCAGCTAGAATGTAGGCTGACCATCGCTTCCTTGCGCGCGTAGTCTGGGGAATCATCTGGAAACGGCACACGCCGACCTCGGCCATCGACGATGAGGCTGCGCGCGACATCCAGCTCGCTGAGGAGCCTCGGCCGGTTATGCTCGAGAAGGAGCGCGACCCGGCGTATGCGACCGGAGCATACCCGACCGACGCCTACCCGGCCGCTGCCACTGCTGGCCCGGACGAGCCGATCGCTGCCACTGCTGGCCCGGACGAGCCGATCCCAACCTTTGGTGACCGTTACTCGACCGATGGTACCGCTCAGCAGAACGCTCAGCACTCGTACACGTACGACCAGATCGCCGCCCCGCCCGCGTCGTCGGCAACGTTTGCAGAGCGGCCGCTCAGCGGCGGTTCCTTCACGACGGCCGACAGCCATAACGCTGCGCCCGTCGGCGGTCTCGCTGGCCTTGGCAGCGGTCAGGGCGACCATCTCCACTCGGCCGATGGTCAGGCGCCGCTGTACACGCCGGCGACCGGTCGGTCGGCCTACTGGGATGCCCGCGAGGCACCCGGCACGACGACAGCGACGCCTCAGGCCGGCTTAAACGAGAAGGATCCGGGGGGTTACTTCCGTTCGGCCTGAGACCTTTTCCTTCTTTCATGCCTCGGCCTTTCCCCTGCAGGACTTTTCGTCGCCTCGCGCCACCTACACGCTCTCTCGCTCATCTCATCACCTTTTCTCGACGACCCTCGCACCACACTTTTAGACGCCCGTTCCCCTCGCATGTATCTCTAGACGCGTCCGACCCGCTCGACCGCCCCGCACGGCTCCTCTCCCTCCTCACATATCGCCCTCAGTGTTATTGCAAGCTCCAAGACCAATCCAAGAAGAGGACGCGACGCTCCAGCCAGGCCGACCCCCTGCGGCAGTCATGCGGAAGATGCGGCTAGCCGCGACCGTCTGCTAGTGGGCACCATGCCGCGTGCGTTCGGCAAGCAATGCCGCGCGCTCGTCTAGCCGGCCCGACTTGGAGGCGAGGAAGATGGCCTCGTCGTATGCGGCTGATGCGCTCTCATAGTCGCCTGTCACCGGATGCCAGGAAGGGAGGGGCGCAAAGCGTCAGTGTGCCGTGTCACCTCAACGCCAGAGACTGGGGACGTACCCGTCTCGGCATGGAGGCCAGCGAGGAAGCCGACCTCCTCGCTCGTGCGCGCCTGCAGGGGGTGCTGGCCTTTGAGCGAGCTGACGAGGATCGCCGCAGCCGCCCGCTTGTCGCTTTGCGCCTTGGCTTGCGCAAGGAGGATGCCGATGCTGGCCTTGAGCGGTCGAGCGTCTGATGGAAGGCCACCGTCGTCATCGGCCTTACGCCAGATGTCGCCAGACAGCTTCCAGGACGCCTCGAGCTCGCGCAGGCCCTCCTCGCGTGCGGCCGTCTCTTCAGAGGAGACGGTCAGGATGTAGCCCCACAGGCAACGTGGCCAGGGGTCGCCGAGGACGCCACGGTCGACGCTCTGTGCGACGTGGTTGGAGGCGCGGATCGGCTCTCCGAGACTGCGTGAGCGTCCCAGCACGTCAGCCCGATGCTGCGATGACAAGTCAAGAACAAAACGGCCGTACCTGAGCCAGGCGAAGCCAGCCAGTAGATTGGGCAGGTCAGGCAGCTCGGGAAGCGGCGTGTCGGGCACCGTCCGGCTCGGGTGCGGACTATATGTCGTCTTGGCGACTCGCGAGTTCTGAGTGTGTTCCGGGTCCGACTGGTTGGCCGATTGGGACGCCGCCTCAGCGTCCCTCGTCGCAGCTGAGATCCGCCCGTAGTAGGAATGGATTTGGGACCGAACGGCGCAGGCGATGCTATCGCGCCCATCGCGCGCAAGGGCGAGCTCGGCCTCGCTCATGGCGTCCTTGTGATTCCTGAGCTCGAGCTGGACGATGGCGAGGAGATGATGGATGGGTAGCGTAGGCGACAGCTTGAGCGCCAGCTGCAGATCGGCTCGCGCGCCGGCCAGGTTGCGCAGCCGCCAGCGAAGCATGCCGCGCCGGACGAGGACGCCACAGTCCTCCTCGCCAGTCTGCCAGTGGAGGACGGTGGAAAGCTTGTCGAGCAGGTCGACAACGTCCAAGAACGAGAAGCCGTCGTCGTACTCTTTTACCGTCGACGCGAGATAGGCTGCCCGGCGCTCGAAGCATTCATCCTTGCGCTCTGGATAGCGCGCAAAGATGGCCTTGCGGAGCTGGAGGACGCTGCAGGGTGAGAAATACGTTTTGTGTCAGCGACCCTCCGCACCGGGCTTCGCTGCATCAATTGGCGTTGCTGACTCTCCGAGGACGCGAAGCGGCTGGCCAGGGTAGAGCGGGTTCTCTGGTCGATGATTGACGACCGAAAAGCGATCGTGGCTGCAAGAGCTAGGTCAGCAACGCAAGTCTAGTGGTCGAGACACTAGCGAGTGCGACGCACATGCATCCGTCGTCCGCAAGAACCGGATCAATGAGCTCGAGCTTGGTGATCGGGTCGACCGGCTGGAAGTAAATGCCTCCGTCGTCGAGCGGCATCTTCTTGTCGTCTGGCCAGCTCTCAGCAGCCTTGGCCACCTGCGAAAGCGACTGTCCGGGCGCATAGCTGATACCGCCCGGGCCCGGACCTGCATAAGACAGCTCGGTCTCGCTGCGAAAAGATCGCATGGACACTTGGTCATTGTCGACCTGCCGACCGCTCGCAGCGGCCAATGGTGCCTGGTAGCCGTTCGAGTTAGAAACCGGCGGCTGACCGTTCGGGTAGAGCAGACGTTGCTCAGCAGCAGCGCGCAGTTCCTTGTCGGCTTGCGACAGCCGGAGCGCCTCCAGCGCGTCGAGTAAGCTCTGAATGGCTGCGAGATGATGGTTTGTCAGCATTCGGCTGTGCGAAACGCAGCGACTTGCTCTCACGCACTCTTCTCAGCTACATAGGCGTCGTCCGAAGGCACGTCAGGCCGTCAGCGGAGTGCGCGGGTACGAGCATGTGCCTGACAGGCTAACCGACCTTCGCCACCGCCGTAGCCAGTCTGCGTGCCGTTGACCGGCTTCAGGGCGTCCTCTTCGACTCGGAGACGCGATATGGTTGCATCGATCTCGGCCGAGTTGGCTTGGCTGCAGGGTTGAGCATGGGGACGCAGGTTCAGCGATCCGCCTGCAAGTCGGTGCGAAAGATCCCTCCGCACCTCATGATGCGCTTGATCATGCCGGGAAGATCCGAGACCAAGCCGTCCAAGCCGTCAAGCTGGCTCGATATCTTTAGAGAAATTTGCCGAGTGTCCTGCACAGCCTCATACAGGGCGACAGCGAGCTTGGAGGTGAACGCTGAGGGGCGCGGCAGAGCGTGGGACGCAGAGTCAGCGTCGCTATATCTGACGCCTTCTAGAGAAACGAAGAGACGAGCCTTTGGTCAGCCGCTCGTCCATCTCCTTGAGCGCCTTGACGGTCCGATCTGGCGGCCAGTTGAAGGCAATGTCCCTGGTCAAGGTCAATGTCGCGTCATGTCAGCACCGCGGCGTCCGGCTTGGGGCGCGCTTGACGTGAGATCTCACTGCTGGTGCTCCTGCATCCAAGCTGCCGCTTTGTCAAAGTCACGGGCAATACTAGCAAGCGCTCGGTTCTCCTGCCCGCCATTGAGCTCCATCTCGCGAGCGATCAGGCGCTGGGTGTGACCCATGAGATTCGAGGCAAAGACGTCGATCGTGCGCTGCAAGCGGCCAGGCGAGACGGCATCAGCCCATGCAAGATCCGGCCACCCTACGGTCGCCGCTACCTACGATGAGGAACTGGTCCGTCGCCGACTTGCGGAAGAGGACGTGCCGGATCTGGCGGACGTAGCCGATTAGGGACTCGGCGCTGCGCTTGGCCGAGGCGACAGGCGCGTCGCTGCCGGCCTGACTCGACGGACCAGCCACCGCATTTGATGGCCCGCCGTACGTCGACGGCGCGTAGGCCGACAAAGCAGGACTGGCACTGGGCTCGCTCGGGCCGAGCGAGGCCCAAGTGTTGCGCCGTGAGTCTGGCTCGCCGGCGTAGAGCGAGGGCGGACCGTGCTGCGCAGCGGGTGGTGCAGAGGTCGGCGCGGCCGGCTGGCGGTAGGGATCCTGCGCGTATCCGTCCTGCGTCGGACGGGGGGCCAATGGGAGCGCCGCGGACGGCTCCCTACCGATGGACACGGGCCGGGGCGAGGTCGGAGAGAAGGACGGCAGACCCCTGTCGAGGTTGTAGGCCGCAGAGACTGGGAGGGCGCCCTGCGACACCGAGTGGGTCATCCCCGGCACCTGCATCAGCGCCGACCGCGGCGGGCCCGACGAGCTCAAGGGCCGACCGCCGGCAGCGTGGCGAGCTGGCGCCTGGGCAGGGCTAGCATTGCCGTTCGGAGGCGCCGGCTGGCCGTAGTTCCCGCCGTGGCCGGCTGGCACGTTCAGACTCGTCCGAGACGGCCCATGGCTGGCGTTGGCGTACAGATGCTGTTGCGACTGCGGCTGGGGATGATGGTGCGGCGGCTGTGAAAGCTGAATCGGGACGACCGTCTGCGACGAGTAATGCGAGCTGATGGAGCCGCTGTACGATGAGGGGACCGGGCTGCGAGGGGGTCCTGGAGTCGGCTGATGTGACCCGGCCGAGCTCGGGGGCAGGGGCACGGCCTGGGCAGCCTCATGGGCAGCCTTCCGGGCCGCTTCGGCCTCGGCCTGGGCAGCGGCAGCGGCCCTCGCCGCCTGGAGCCTTGCTCGAGCGGCCGGGTCCTTTTTGGACGTGCTCTGGGGGACCGACATGCAAGCGCCTGGTGATGGTGTCGGAGGTGCGACTGGACCGATTGTCACCTGCGGGCCGTCGGCGACGGAGGGGGGCGCGAGTCGCTCAGCGCCGTGGCCCTTCAGGCGGGAATGACCAGGTCGATCACGCCAGATGCGAACCGGATTGACTCGAAGTATGAGCGGCTCGCACGCTTGCCGGTAGAAGAGTGATCAGGGAGAGCGGGCAGATGATTGTCGAGGCGGGGAGGGAGGCATCGAGGCGAAGGCTGTGGTCTCGCGCTGGTGCCAAACCTCGGTTCGGCTGCTGATCCGCCCATCTGGATCGCCCCGTCACTCGTCGAGCCCACATGCGGACACTGCTCTTACGGGCTGACGAACCCGAATGCAGCGCACCTGCTCGCGCTGGCATGGGACCTCTGCTGGTTGAGCGGTGTCTTGCATGGTCTCCCGCAGGGAGTGGGACTAGGGTACCCAGGCGCATCGACGCGTTGCGCGCAGCAGGCAGACCGACTCGGCATCATCGGGACGGCGCACTCGAGGGACGGTCATCCGACGCTGGGCTGGGGCGGAAACCCTTGCGCTCGTTGTACGTCGAGGGTGTCATAAGATCATCATCGTGTGAAGGGCCAGAAGGACCACCGCCGAGAAGGCGCCGGGACCGAGGCGGGCTCCTCCGACAAACGCTGGCGCTTGGTCGACGACTCCTCGCTGGTCTCCTCTTGGTCCAATCCCGGTCGGTCAACAGCGGATGGCCGGTCGTCAGATTCGTTCCCAGACATCAAGCTGGCGGCGGCCGCCTGCGAAGGTGATGCGGTCTCATCGGCGTCTGAGCGCTTGCGCTTTTTGGGCGAGGCGGCCGCTGTGTCCGTCTCCATGTCGACTGCCTCTGTGCTGGGTTCGCCAGCCGTCTCCGAGGAGCCGACGGTGATCGAGTCATCCGACCGCGCTGTGCTCGGAGACGGCGAGCTGGGAGGCAGGCGGGCGAGGTAGAAGCAGTGACCCTCTTTGACCATGTCGATGCCAACCTGGCGGGCAAGAAGAATGAAGGGCGCTGGTCAGCGGCGCAATCAGCCGGCCTGAAAGGGTCAGGCACCAAGGACGCACGATTCGTGTCAGGGCCTGGTCGAGGGCCTCGTCGATCTCGACGGCGCCGTCGCCGATGAGCGGTTGCCTGCGCTCGTTCTGCTCGGGGCTCGCGACGCCGCCGATCTTGGCGCCCTCGTGGTGAATCGCATCGACGTCCGAGAGGCTGCAGTATGGGACGGCGAAGCGGGTCCGGCCGGCGCCCGGTCCGGGCAGGTCGAGGACGTGATAGACACACTGCGACCGGGTGACGGGACTGTTGTGGACGCGCGAGGGCGAGGCCGCACGAATCGAGCGCTCCGGCGAGACCGTCCGCTTTCGAGGCGAAGGTGTGCCGGCGTGAGGCGCAATGACGGCCGCGCGGGGGACGGTCGAAGGGCCAGCGCTGGACGACGAGCCGTGCTGATGGTAGGAGAGTGTGCGCGAGTTGTGCCGCACGTCGGAAGAGTGCTCGGTCAGGCCAGTCGCCACGTGCGGTGGCGGCTGGGGCAATTCCTCCGGTGCCTCGGTAAAGACGTCGGCCGCCAGGAAGCGCTCTGGCAGGACTCGTGGCGGCGTGGGCGGCGACGGCTTAGGTGCGCTCGAACCGCTCAACCGCCTCGACTCGATGAGGACGAGGTCGTCGTCCGAGTCTTCGCCGACTCCCTCCCCTTCCGAGTCGCCATCAGTCTTGTCGCCGTCGTCGTCGTCGTCGTTCGTCCCGGCTTCGACGACGACGGTATCAGTCGCCGAGGCGCCCGAGGATGCGTCGGCAAGCGCCGTAAGAGAAGCATCGACCGCGGCCGGTACCTCCGTGGTGACGGCTGCTTCTGGCGTATCTGACCGTTTAAGGTTGAGCGGCTCAGCTGAGCTCTTGTCGACCTCGTCCATGATCTCGTCTAAGCCAGCGTAGCCACCGCTACCGCTCGCCAGGAGATCGCTCGCGTCATGATCGTCGCCATCGTTTGAGTCGTCAAAGTCAGGGAGACTGAGCTCTCCATCGACCTCGACGGGCATCGGCTTGTCCTCTTGAGGAGTTTCCGCGGAGGTAAGTTCCGCGGACGACGGCTGGCGGAGCCTGGAAGACGAAGTGGTGGCTTCTGATGAGCCCGCCTCCGAACTTGCGGACGACAAAGGCACGGCCTCAACCTCCGGCGTCGTCGGGCGGGTGTCGGCGGGTTCGGCCATCGCGCTACCCTCGACCTCGGACACGTGCGGGACCGACGGCGTGATGAGGGTTGTCGGCTCAGGCTCAGCTTTGGCATCAGGTAGGTTGGGCTCGGCTGCCGGTTCGACATAGCCGGGCAAAGAGACCTCTCCGGGGTTGTGAAGGGGCGTCGAGATGGGCAGGACAGGGTCATCCTCCTGCGGAAGTTGCGGCCAGCGGGCGGTCAGCGCCGGCAGTGCCCGGAAGTAGGATGCGAAAGAGGCACGCACGATCGCCATCTCGCTGATGCTCGTGCCGGAGTCTGACGCTGAGCTAGCCTCGGCCTGCTCGTCCTCAATGATGTGGGTGCGGACGAGCGCTGGCGCCGGCTGCATGGCCGCGTCATGCTCGCGCTCGACGAGGTCGAGCGACTGCTGGGCGGCGATCGTGAGCTCGTCGATGTGCTCCTCGGCCGCCTCGACTTCAACGTCGAGGATGGCAGACGGCAGGGGTTGCATCGCTGCTTCGTGCTCAGCCTCAAACTCGTCGACCGGAGTAGCGATGCCAGAGGTCGAGGTCTCTGGTTGCGACGCATCCAGGTCCATCGCTGCGCTCGGTGGCGTCGAGGGCAGAGTGGGCGACGAGGGGATCGCTGCAGGAGGGGTCAGTTGCGACATCTGCTCGTCGGCCGAAGAGGCGGCGGCCAGGGCGTTCGATCGCGGAACCGGAGAGGCAGGCAGTAGCGGCTCCGAAAGCTGCACAGGATAGGAAGCATCGTCAGATTCGTTTCCTCGGTCGATCGAGCGAACCTTGCGCACCTCCGGCTCCTTGAGACTTGACCCGGACGGAGCGTTCTCCAGCGTGTTGGTGTTCGGCGGTGTTGGGGACCGATGCTCGGTCACCGAGGGCGTTGCGGAGTGAACAATGGGCGGGCCCGGCTGCATAGCCTGCTCGTGCTCGAGCTCAAACGCGTCCGGGAGGTCCAGTACCTGCTGTACCGGGGTTAACTCGTGATCGTCCGAGTCCTGGTCGGAGCTGCGGCCGCTCTCATCTTCGGATGACAGGCCGTCGACCGACAGAGCGGCGAACGGGTTTGCCTGGGCATGCGTCGCCGCCACCTGCTCTGTGCTCTTGCGCGCGAGAGGCAGAGGGAGTCTCGTCCGCGACGGTACGACGGGCGCTGGAGGAGCCAGATCTTCCTCCTCCTCTTCCTCGACCGATAGATTGTCCTCACCGGCCGTCTCGTCGTCCTCTTCGTCGCCGAGGTCCATCTCGGTGTTTATTGGGGACGACGAGTCGATGACCTCGACCTCGCTAGAGCGGTCGCTCTCCTCGAGCTCGTCCTTCTCATCGTCGACGACCGCCGCCGGCGGTGAGGCGGTCTCATCGGTCGGTGACGGTTGGAACGGAGTAAACGGCGGGGCGCGTGACCGCTCGTCAGCGCCGGGCGGCTTCGGACTCGGTGGCAGGACCGGACCGACGTCGGCAGCCGCTGCCCAATCCGCCGCCGCCGGGACGGCCGTCTCATGACTCGCAACGTCGGCCTTGTCCTCGACGTCCATGTTGCTGTCGTCGAGCTCGTCCCTCTCGACCGCGACACTGACGTCGACGGTTTCGGCCGGCTCTGCAACGAGGTGGACCTCGACAGGCGCGTTTTGCGAGCCAGACGGCTTCTCAGTGGGCAGTGCAGTGGCAGGAGCCGCGGCCGCCGAGCTATCGATGACCTCGATCGTTTCGGCGCGCTTGGCGACCTCCGGTCCGGGAAGATAGGACCGGATGGTTGCTGGCGGACTGGCTGGAACGTGATCGACAGGCGACGACGGGACCGGCGACATTGGTGACTGCCGAAGAGGACCTGACTCGGCCGGGGCGTGCGGCTCTGGATCTGAGGCCGGCTCGAGGAGCGGTGCCGTAAACGAGATAGCGCCGCCGGTAATCGCAGCGAGGTCCGCTGCGAGCTGAGCCTCTGCATGGAGGACAGGTAGGTCCAGAGGGGCGGGCGGAAAGCCCTCGTCCAGGGCGAGCAGCGAGGGGTCGACTTCGATCGTCTGCTCTGTCTGCACGAGCATGCCGTCGGCCGTCGAGAGCGTGGCAGCCTGAGAGAAGGTGTCGAGGTCGTAGGCGGCATCCAACCGGGCGGCCGTGGGCGCATGGACAGAGTAGTCGGGCAGCTCGTCCGACTCTATGTGCGTGTCTGAGGGGCCGCGAGGTGCCGCCGAGTAGCCGTAAATCGCCTGATCGTGGGCATAGGCCTCAAAGGGCGTCGGTGAGGCAGTCTCGGACGTCCGCTGTGAAAGATACATCGAGTCGGCGTCGCCCTGGAGTCGGGCGATCTCGCCTCGGCCGGCTTCGTTGTCGTCATTGAGCTCCTCTCCGCTCTCGCTCTCTGCCAGCTCATCTTCCTCTCCCTCGCCAGCTTCGACATATGCGTCGAATGCGGCAGAGAGGCCCTCGTCGGGGACCTCGTCCATCGACTCGTCCGCATCGTCCGTCTCGGCGCGCGAGCTGCTCGGCCGAGTGGCGTCCTCGAGCTGGTCGGCCTCGTCCTCGTCTCCCGAGTCGCTCAATTCGTAGATGTCGACAACTTCTGCCGCGACAGAAGCCGTAACGATGGGAGCTGCTGCGACGGGCGAGGCTTCGGCGGCGGCCGGAGAGGTGGGGATCGGGGTTGATGATGGCCGACTCAGGGGCAGGCTGCGAGCCGAGACGAAGCCGGCCGGTTCGGCCGACCGAGCTCCAGCATCGCCAGCTTCGGCCGGCAGGACGTCTTGCTCGAGCGGCGGGAGGACGTCCGCGTCATCCTCGTACATGTCGTCGACGTCCTCGAAGCTGTCCCGAGTGAGCTGAGCGGCGACCGTGTCGCCATCATCATCATCGGCCGATGCGTCGTCTGCGACCGCCGCCTCAAAATCGAGGAGGCTCTTGGCCGGTCGGGGAACGAGATCGCCGTCCGAGTCGTATTCTATAGGCGCTCCAGGGTACGATAGGTCAGTCGGTGTTTCGGAGGCCCGACGACGTGGTCGGAGGAGGGACGGACCGGCATCGTCGCTCTCCTCGGCCGCCTCAACCTCAGGTTCTGACTCGGACGCGGCATCGGTCGCCTCGTCCTCCTCTCCGCCTTCCGACTCGTCTTCAGATGAGGACAGGATAACGACGTCTGCCTCTTCTGACCGCTGCGAGCTAACGGCGTCGTCGTCATCGTCGTCCTCGCTCTGGTCCTCGCCATTCAGCTCGACTCGCTCCGAGCCGTCTGCCAAGTCGAGGTCGCCCTCGATGTTTCGTCGCTGAGCCTCATCGACCGTCGTCGGTACCGGAAATGCCGGATAGCGGATCTCTGCTCCGAGTAGCTCATCCGGAGACGGCGGGTCGGCCTCGTAGAACGCGTCAGGGCGAGTATCGTTGTCGGCAGCAGCGGCGGCGGCATTGGGCTGATGGACCGAGCTCGCGTTGGGCTGCCGCACGGCCACCTGCACTCGCTCGGGCTCGGGAAAGAGCCTCTGGCGGGGCGGGTGGAGGGCGTCGATGATCCTGGCCTCGAGATCGGCGACCTGAGGCTCGGCATGGTCCGAACGAGCGGCGGTCAGCACCGTCGTCTGACCTGGCGCGGCGGGGAGCGAGGGAGGCAGGAGGCAGGCAAGATGATCCGCCGAACGCACCCACGCGTCGAAGACCTCCTCCGGGAACTCGTCGTACGGATTGGGCTTCCACGACATGCCTCTTCGTCCGAAAGACGTCTCGGTCGCGAAGCTGGCCGGGAAGGAGGCGGAGCAAAGGGACAAAGGGGGGCGAAAGTGATGGTCGGTCGCAACGGGGGCATGGCGGTCGCCCCGGTCTCCCCCGCGCGTCCTTGTCGTCGACGTCCCTGATCCGGTGCACTTGCCCCCTCAACGAAGCCTCCCATTGCTGGAGCCCTGCATGGACGTTCGCACCACCGAACCGGATTTGATGAGTACTCAGATGGCTTGACCCTTGCGACAACGTTCCACTGAAGGGAGAGAAGTCGCCGACCCTGCTCAAGTATGCGCGCGCAGGCGTTTCTCCTCGCTTGCCCTTTCCCAGAGCTCGAGCCAACTCTCAGCCCTTCTAAGAAGCTTGTCGTTGGCATCATCGCATCAGTCGACGTCCTCGATCTCCTCGGCCCGGCCCTCTTTGGCCGCCTTCTCCTTGGCCTCTCGCCGGCTGCACGCGCCCGCGCAGAGGGTTGCGGGTCGCAAGAGTCATACGTCAGTCGACAGCCATCGAATGGACGGACAAGGGAGTCGAGCAGGACGCACCGCTTGACGTCGTAGTTGTAGACCCGGGCGAGGTTGACGTCCATGATGGTCGCCTGCTCGCGAATAAACTCGACGTCCTCGCCGACGTTCTCGAGCGCGCGCTCGGCGCCGGCGAGCTTGGCCGCCAGGAGCTCGCGGGCCTCGGCGAGCGGATAAGAGAGCATGACGTTCGCCTAAAGACAGGGATGGGTGACGTGCATGTCAGACGAAGGGGGGCGCCAGATGAGACGGAGCCGACTCATGAGTGGAGAGGGGAGACGTACGCCAAGCCAGAGGTTGACCGTGCCCGTCTCCTCGACTTCGGCCTCTGCAAACAGCGTGTCGTTGAGCTCAAATAGCGTCTTGATCGGCTTCTGACCGTCATCGTCGTCGTCGTCATCCTCGTCCACCTCGTCCTCCTCGGCTGCTGCCGACGAGCCCTTCTGCCGGCTGATGAGGAACTCGACAACGCCGACCGTCCGTCTGATGTCGGGAATCTTGGCCTCGAGCCCCTTGCGTCGTTGCGAGAGGTTGAGCTCCATGTACCGGTACTTGCTGTTCGTCGGTCCGCGCGAGCGTTCACCCAGCAGCGGGTCGCAAGGAGAGCAGAGGCGATCAGCTCGCCGCTCCAGCTCAGGGTGACGGGGTCGAGAGCTGCACGGCCTGAGCGGCTACAACGCAGCTCGGGTCTTCAAGCCCTTGCGACAAGGTCGCCAGCCAGCTGTGCCTCCTGGAGCTGCAGACTGAGGGAGCAAGACGTACGCGCTCATCTCCTGAAACTTGCGGAGCGCACTCTCGCAGTCGCCGTCGGGTCCGCCAATGTGCTCCTCAACGTTGGCCTGGGCAGGGCAGGGCCAAGGCAGGTCGCGGCAGACTAGGTGGTCAGCCGTCATGAACCCTCACAGAGGTCGGTCCTTTTTCTGTCTGACAAGCAGCGACCAGGCAGGCAAAGAGAAGACATTTTAGCTCGGGTACGCACGATGAAGGGCGCGGCGGGGATGCCCCGCGGATTGGACGGAACGTCGTCGGCCGTCGTGGTCGTTGCCGAAGGGTAGAGCGCGCTCGAGCCGGCTGCCGCAGTCGATGCCATGTTAGAAAGGAGAGGTCTGCTCGCGATTCAAGGGGCTGGTCTGGGAGTCGGAGAGGAGCTGCCTGGGGTAAAGGAGGGCGCAGGGGATGGAAGGTGATGGCGGGGGGGAGGGGGGGGAGGGGGGGGGCGAGCGTCGCGTCTAGTCGAGGCAGCTGCGACTGGGCGAGGCGAGTCCGTTCGCGACCTCCAGTGCGAGTACGACCGCCCTGTCTTGTCTCCTTTCAGACTGCACGGCGTACACAAGTGGCGCAGGAGCTGTTGTCTCGTCGCATGACCCGACGGCTCGCAATCCGTCCGACGCCCGTTCGCTGGACAGACGAGGCGACAGCTTCTCACCGGTCATCCTCGCCCGGCGGCCCCGTGCGCTCGAACCTCGATCCTGAAAGCGATCAGAAGGGGGGGGCATGACGAAAGCTTCCTCTGCCCGCAGGCAGTAGACCCCGCCCTTCTCTCCTATCTACAGTCGGTCCTCCCTCTTCCCTCCGGCTCCTGCCGTCTTTTCCCGCAAGGCCCCCGGTTCCCGGTCAGACCTGGACCGGCAGAAGAAGAGGTTGTCAGCCCTCGTGCATCCCGTCATACTCGATCATAGCACGCACCTTGGGTAGAGCCGGGCTCCGGCGTCACTCCTCTAGCACGAGTCGACAGCACCTAGTGGTGGGCGGTCGGCTTCGGCAGCGGCTGCTTCATCTCCTCGAACAGGCTGTCGAGCGTGCGCTCCTCGACAATCTCCTCGCCCTGCTTGCCGAGCTTGGCCTCCTTGGGCGCGAGGTCGACCGCCGTCGACTCGTACGTCTGCAGGTCCTCAGCGAGCGAAGACGAGAGCGAGGCCGGGGCCGTGGGCTTGGCGGGCGGGTTGAACTGCTTGACGGCAGAGAGGGCGGCCGTCTTGGACTGCGGGGAGGGCCAGCGGCGCGCAGGACAAGCTGTCAGCCCGGGGATGGCTTGGGAGCTCGCATGGAGAAGACGATTGGACGGACAGCCTCAGGAGCCTTGTAGGCCTTGAGCTCCTTGATGTAGAGGTCCTGGACGAGGTCTGCAGCGCGCATCAGGACGAGGGGATGCGGCGCTCGTCAGCCCAGCCCGATCAAGGGAGCTCAACCGGAGGTTGAGGCCGGGACGGAGCGGCGACAGCAGCAAGGCAAGGAGAAGGCCGGGACGCTCTCCCTGCCCACCACTCAGAGAAGGCCAGGACGTACCCTTGCGGACGACCGAGGTCGACAGCGTGCGGACAGACGACGGGGCAGCAGCGGCGCGGGTCTGGCGACATCGTCCGGGGGCGATGGAGCGGCAAGCAAGGAGGCTCGGGTCAGCTGCTGCGTTGCGCCGGCAAACCGCCCAGCGCAGATGACGGCTTTGCCTGCCAGGAAGAGAACTCACGGCGAAGCGGGCAAACATGGCTAGGAAAGGGACGGAGACGGAGAGAAGGCTTGGTGAGGACAGAGGAGGAGGAGGACGAGGTCGGCCGGCCCGCGCGACGACGGCCGAGTAGTTGAATCCCCCTCCAGGCTCGATCGGCTGGCAGGGGACCCTTAGACGAGCCCCCTTCCGCGCCCGGCTGGCCGCGCCGAACGGCCGCCCACCGGCGAGATCGCCAGCAGCTCGAGCCAACCCCTGGGCCTGCCATTGACGCCCGACCGCCGCATACGCTCCCTTCACTCCAGCCCCTCCTTGCAAGCTCCAGCTCCAGCTCCAGCTCCAGTCCAGCCCAGCATGCGCTCCTCGGCCGTCCGCCTCCTCAAGCAGTCGACCTTCCTGACCGGCGTCGTCGTCCACACCAACCCGCTGCCGGCGCTCGCGTCCGTCTACCAGACGACGCTCTCGGCCCTCGGCCACCTGCCGCCGACGTTCCCCTACCGGCAGGCGACCGAGGCTCTCACCCAGCATCGGCTCTCAGTCGTTGAGCAGGCGATGAAGACCCACGGTATCACCCCCGACAACGTCGAGGGCTCGAGCCCAGGTCAGGGCGACCAGGCCGTCCGCGCGGTCGAGAGCACGATTGAGGGCGGCATGCAGGTCGAGCAGCTGCTGGACGTCGCCCGCCGGGAGGAGACGCTCGTCGCCCGCATGATCGACTGGAAGGCGTCCGTCCACCTCTTTGCTTGCGTGGCTCCTGCTGTCCTCGATGGAAGCGCGGCGCTAACAGGTTTCGTTGGCTGCCACCCCCCCCCCCCTCCTCAGATGGGAGCCGCTCGCTAACCCGCCGCCGGCCGACCAGTGGAAGCCCTTCATGAGCGAGGAGTAGCGCCCGCTCTCCTCCGTTCTGCTCGCCTTGCTCGCCTTCTACCTCTGCTTTGTATACCGCCGTCTTTTGGACAAGACGGCCCGTCGGCTCGGGCCGGTACCTCATGGTCCTTAGCTGGCTCTGCGACTGTCCTCGCAGTCGTCCAGGCCTTGCTTTCCCGCCCTTCATCAACTCGCCGGCGATCGGTCTGCCTCTCGACCCATTCGAATGATCCCCTTGCATCGTATACCGGGCTTGGGGTCGCCCCGACGGCCGAGTCGCACCTCGCTCGTCGATCATCGGCTGCTGGGCTGCTGCGGGCTGGTCCAGTTCCTCTGCTAGGATTTGGCAGGCTGCGCGAATGCTCGGTACTGGGCTGGTCTGGGGACGGGGCGCTGAAGGTACCAGCGTTGAATAGTCGTCGGGGAGACAGCGAGAGGTCGCCGCTGCCTCAGGGGCGATCCCGCAGCTGAAAGCGGTTCCAGGAAGCGTGGTCCTTGTAGGGGGATGCTCGGCACTTTGGTTAGGTGCTTCAAGCGAGGCAGTCGTCTTTGAGCCTCTGGAACCCCTTCGATGGCTCGACGGCTGACGTCCCGAGAGGGAACGGGGGCGCGCGCGCAGCCCGGGCCCCTTTCTCGCACGCGGGTGGCGGCGCGACTCAGCGCTCGGCCCGCCCTTGTCTGCCCTTCACCTTCGACCATCACACCGCCCACGCGTGACCTCGGCAGGCGCTCTCTTCGCTCTCTTCCTTGTCCTCTCGCCACCGCCTCAGCGCCTCCTCGACCTCCGACGCCGCCCTCGGCCGATCCCTCTCGCCAGCCCATTCTAAAGAGCCAAGGTCCGTCCGCCCATCTCCCAGCCCGACCCGCCTTCCCTGACGAAGGGTCTCAAAGGGGGGTTCGAGCTTCCCTTTCAGCGGCCCGCGCCCTTCCTTTCCTCGTACGAGGCCAAGAAAGTCTGATCTTTGCTGTCCTTCCCCGCTCTTGCAGCTCAGAAGGCGCCTCCTACGCCCTCGACTGCAGCCGTCGACCTGGCTCGAGCCCCTGCTCTCGCTGGTCATCCTGCTCCTGGTCGACCTCTACCTTCCCATCCAGCCCTTTACCCCACATCAACAGCGAGCCCGAGGTCTCCTCCGAGCTCAACCCCTTGAGCGCAGTTTCTAGACCCAGTATCAGACAAGGCGGCCAGCTAGACGAGCTCCGAGCATGAGCTCACCTGCCTCGCAGCCGTCGCCTGCAAGCGCGCTCGAGCCCTCGCCGTTACCAACGGCCGCCGTCGGCGGCCTCCCGTTGAGCGCCGGTCCAGCCTCGCTGCTGGGTCTCGGGATTGCTGTCGAGTCCGTCTCGTCGTCTGTCGACGTTCCCCCAGTAGCAGCAGAGCTCGACAGCGGCGGTGCCACCGGCGGCGGCGGCGGCTCGAGCGACCCGACCGCTCGTCCCTTGCCTTCCCCCGACCCGACCACCAACGGCAGCGGCAGTCTCGCCGCTCGGAGGCCGTCCCTAGCAGCCCGCTCATCAAGTACGACGCCTCTCCCGCCCCCGTCCGGCTACTCGGGCCGGCACGAGCCGCTGCTCGATGCAACCGGGGTGCGCGTTGAGGCCGACGACTGGCGCGTCAGCGTCGCTGCGGACGACGGCGCGGGCTCGCGCGGTCGGACCCGAGGCAAGCTCTGCGTCTACATCCATTGTACGTACTCCTTCAGACGAGCGAGCAAGCGACGCTCCCGGGCACGAAGCTCGGACCGGTCAGAGGCAGATTCGAGGCTGACTCCCTTCCACCGCTCTGACGGCCGCGACTGCTCCAGCGGCCACGCACAACTATACGCTGCTGCGGACCGTCAAGGAGATCAAGGAGTTGCACGACAAGGTCAGCAGATCACCGATGCGCGTGAGCCTCCTTGGCGTTGCCGGCTGACCTCTGCGTGTTAGCTCGTCGCCGGTCGGGTGACCACCTCCCTGCCGGCCTTCCCTGCTGCCGCTCTGGCGCTCCTCCACGGCCCCGCCAGTGGCAACGAAGCCGTCCCTAGTTCCGGTCAGTTTGAGGCGCTGTCTAGCGAACCACCAGCCCGCAAGTCGAGCATCCGCCGTGTCTTCTCTCGTCTGCGGGAGGGCTCGCGCGATCGGTCGGCGGCGGCAGCCTCCGCGTCGGCTGATGAGACGGCCAGTGGGCTGAGTACACCCAAGCCCTCCACGGCACGGGCTTTGCTCAGCCCGCCGAGGAGCCCTCTGCTGGACGCCAATCGGGCTCTGAACGGCAATGGCAGCACGCCGACGATCGAAGAAGAGGACCCGCTAGATGCGCTGCGCGGCATTCGACGGTCTCACGAGCTTCCACCGATCCCGAGCGTGTCGCCCTTCTTGCTCGCGGCCGAGGACGGGATGCTCGGCCGCCTCGACACCTCCCAGTCGGTCGTTTCGGCTTCGTCCTCGACTCCCGAGCCTGCTGGCGTGGTTGTGGCGGATGTCGTCCTCGACAGCGAGGAGCGCCTGTCAGAAAGTTCTGAGCCGTCACCGCTGGCGAGGCTGTCGACGTTCCTCACGACGCTCGCCAATAACCGCACCGTGCGCGACAGCAAGCCCTGGCGGCGCTTCCTCCGCGTCCGGTCCGAGGATCTCGCATCGACCCGCGTGAGTCTGGGCCTTGGCCTCCTCGGCGATCACGCACAGCTGATGCCCGGCTCGTCGCTCTTGCAGGTCGAGCGCAAGATCGTCCGTACGCAGTCGGGACAAGGCCTGCACCAGGCAGCCGGCCTTCCCTCGTCGATAAGGGGCTTCGGTCGCACCTTGCGCCCCTTCCGACCCGTCGACGACTCTTCTATCAGCAACCTCTCGCCGGGCGATTTTCCTGGCAATGGCGTCGTCGTCGACGTACCACAGGAAGGCGCCGACCTCCCGCAAGATTCGAGCGCCGACAATTCGGCCAAAGGGCTCGTCGACTCGGCTTTCGTCCATGCGCTCCGGTCGCATCCTGAGGGTGGCAGCAGCGCGAACCCATCGGGCGCGATGATGCCGCTCGAGGCCCCGATCGAGCTCTCCCCCGGCGGTCGTAATCCGCTCGCTGCGGCATCCCAGCAGACGCCGTCGGCGACGCTTGCAGGCTACAAAAGGCTCGGCCTTGCGGCTCCATCCGAGTCGTCCCTCTCGCCGAACTTTGACGGGGCAGCGCACTCGCCACCCTTTCCCGAGGACGCTGACCGCTCGCCCAGCATGCTCGAGTCATCGCCGCGCCCGCCGTCGACCGGTCCATTGAAGGCGTCACCGGAGCTCACCGACGGACGAGAGGCTCGCGGCCAATTCGTCAATCCGGTTGGCCCACACGTACCTCCGGCCGTCGGGACCTCGATCGAGGGTCAGCCGGTCGCGTCCTCGATGCAGAGGCGAGCGCGGAATGGCGCTCGGCGCAAGGTTGGCATTAACGACTTTGAGCTTATCCGCGTTCTCGGCAAAGGCTGCGCGGGCAAGGTCCTTCTCGTGCGCAAGAAGGAGCGCAACGGCAACGCGGGCGGCCCTCTCCTGGCGCTTGTCAGTCTGCGCCTCTCGTGACCAGCCGAGCTGTGGTCATCCCTTGACGAGACTGACCTGTTACCCCTTTCCATTTTCGGCCCGCCTAGAAATCAATCGTCAAGCGGCACGTCCTCGCCCACCAGGAGCTGCAGCACACGCTCACCGAGCAGGCCGTCTTGCGTCGGATGTCACGCGACGTCAAGAGTGAGCAGACGCACGCGCCACGCCTGAGGCGCGACACCGACCTGACGCTCCTGGCCCATCGCAGATCCCTTTGTCGTGCATCTTCACTACTCGTTCCACGACTCGGAGGTGGGTGATGCGTCTGGCTGCTCGTCTGACAGTAGTTACTAGCTTCTGAACCATCGTTTACGACCCTCAGAATCTTTTCCTGGTCATGGACTTTCACCCAGGTGCGCGAGGCCATCTCGACCTCGTCAGGCGCCTTCGTCGCTGACATCCTACTCTTCACGCGCAACTTGCAGGAGGAGACCTTGCGACGCAGCTGGCACGCTGGGGAAAGTTCGGCCGCGACCGCGCTCGATTCTATGCAGCGGAGATCGTACGCCCTCCCGACTGATCGCGCCAGCCCACGCATCGCCGCCCGCTGACTGCCTCTCAATCGATCTGCAGGTCGAAGGAGTGCAAGGTCTTCACGCGGCCGGTTCGTCATGCCTCTGCTACGTTTCGGGCGAGCGATACCATGTTGCTGACGCTGCAGCACCGTCACGTCAGGCGTCATCTACCGAGACCTCAAGCCCGAAAACATCCTGCTCGACGGCGACGGCCATCTCGTTCTGACCGACTTTGGACTCTCAAAAGGTTGGTGCTCGGACTAGATGTGTGTCGGAAGGGTCGCAGCGCTGATCGAGCGTCGCTCTTCTCCCACAGAGTTCCCGCGGCGCGCTCTATCGTCGCCACCGGTCGCGCTCGCTGACGGTGACGTCGACGGCTTCGACCTCGACCCTGAGCTACCGGTCGTCCCGCAGTACATGCAGGCGCTCGAGGGCGACGTGTCAGATCAGCAGCGGCTCGATTGGGCGCCAACCGGCAGCCTGCTGACGGACCAGACCGGCACCTTTTGCGGCACGGCCGAATACCTCGCGCCAGAGGTCATCCGAGGCCTGCCTTACTCGTGCGTCGGCAGCAGCCAATCCGGCTGAAGACGTTCTCTGATCAGTCTACTCTGTTCGCAGGTACGGCGTCGACTGGTGGAGTTTCGGCACGCTGCTGTTTGAGATGCTCGTCGGAGTGACACCCTTCTGGGCGCCGAACCACGTGAGTCCTTGCTGCTCGGCGATTGCTCCTCTGCGCCCAGGCTGACCTCCGAAACAGAACGAGATGTACGCCCGCGTCTTGCACGACGAGCTCGTCTTTCCCGAGGAGCGAGCAATCGACAAGGACACACGCAGCCTGCTCCGCGGCCTCCTCCAGGCCGACCCGGCGCTCCGCCTGGGCGAGCCGCGCATCAAGAAGCACCCCTACTTCCAGATGATCTCGTGGGAGCGCGTTTACCACAAGAGGTGCGCGGCACGGCTTCATCGACCTGACACGACCAACGGTGAGGCTGACTCTCTGTACTCACGCTCCAGATACATTCCGCCCTACACGCCTCCGACCGACCCGGAGAACGCTCTCGACACCCAGAACTTTGACGACGCCTTCCTCGACATGGCGCCGACGATAGATGGCGACGCTGGGGACGAAGGGCTTGCGGCCGCCCCCTCTGCCGCCAATGCTGCTGCCGCTGCCGAGATGGCCGACCGCGCAAGCCTCTGGGGCGGCTACTCGTACTGCGAGCGCGACGCCGCCAGCATCTTCACCGTCGGCAGTGAGCAAGACGGCTCGTACGGCCGCAAGAGCAGCGAGCTCCTCCGGGGCAGCATGGACTCGTCGCGACTTGGGGTCGGGCCGGAAGGCTACGCCTCGCTCGAAGGGACGCTAGCGGCCCCGGCCGTTCCATCGGATCATCCGCAGCAGCCTTCGAACGACGACTCGCTTGACACGGTCGACCGGCCAGCTCCGGAGGCTTCGACGACGTCCTATTCCTCGTTAGACGAGTCGCTGCAGGAGCCCCCGATCTCGCCCGTCTCTGTTCATGCCAACATCGGCCGAACGGGCATCGCCGCCGTCGATCGCGACCGACTCAACTCGTCCGACTCGGAGCCTGATGCCGGGCCGGTCGAGGCAGACTCGAACGACGACGACGACGACGGCTGGGACGTCATCGAGAAGCCGCGCGCAGGCCTCCAGGCCGAGAACGGCTTGCGGGCACCTACCCTCTTTGCTCGCGGCGTCATCGACCGCTACCGCTTTGGGGATCTGCGCAGACGGGAATCCAAGGCCGTGCTCGGCCGGCAGACATCGCCTTTCGAGCAAGCAGCGGTGCCTCCGATATCGGTCCAGACGGCGACGCCGCCGACGTCGTTCTCCTCCCGCCGCGGACTTACGTTCAAGGGGGGTCGCTTCCGACGCAAGGTCAACTCGGACCTGCAGAACCTCGGCGAGCTTAAGACGGCGCCGGCGTCGCTCAAGGGTTCAACCTCGACACCGTCCTCGCTCGGTCAGGCGCCGCTCATGCCACCCATGTCGCCCCCGATCCCCTCCGGCTTCTCGACGCCCCGTGGGACGGCCTCGCCTTCGACCCCTCGTCCAGAGCTCTCGTCACGCTCGTCCTCGGTCTCACCCACCAAGGCATCGGGACGACCTTCCTCCGGCATGGCAAGCGAAGACGACGGCCCCATCGCCGGCACCGGGTCTCGCCTTTCGAGCGGCGAAAAGCTAAAGCTGTTCGGCCGCAGCGGGCAGGAGAAGGTCCTGAGCCTGTTCAAGACCGGCAGCTGAACGCCTCCATACTATTTGGACTTTCTTTCCTCGAGCAATCCCCTCTCCTTCTAGACCTTCTCCATCACGACTTACCACGACCTGCTACCGATTCTCGCACCACCGTCACCGTACTGCGCTCTTCATTTCCTGGCAACCCCCCCCCCCCCACATCTCTGCTCTCGTGAATCACGCCTAGTCTACGCCGCAACCGCTCTG
>Ga0308160_10001995_pt1 | contig 26282 bp, 23 predicted proteins | sample PhyFR1_FD_201036 | JGI IMG/M metagenome (GOLD analysis project Ga0308160, IMG submission 201036) | Phyllosphere microbial communities from UC Gill Tract Community Farm, Albany, California, United States - DLSLF.R1 | ecosystem: Host-associated > Plants > Phyllosphere > Unclassified | place: USA... | reverse complement strand
TTAATCTCTGACTTTTCACTTATTTTATGGTTCAGGGAGAACTGGGTTGAGAGCCTGTCTGAGTTATTTCGTTCAAAAAAACTGTGCGTGGCATCTCCCGTTCCTTTGATGTACTGCAAGTCACCGCCAGTCCTTTTTTCAAAACTGCTGTTGATCCCGAAATTCAGCGACGTCTGATCATCAAAATACAAAAAGAGCTTTGGATTTAGCGTATAACGCGTAAATGCAGGGATAGCACTGAAATCTACCTCAGCCGGTGCATAGACTTCATTACTGTTTCTTGATGCGAATACAGTTATTCCAGCCTTTCCAAATTTTTGTCCGTAGAATCCATTAAGATCTAAACCTCCCGCCGAAGTACCATTAAGGTGAACATTAAGTTCCCGCTCGTCCGCAGGTGTCTTGCTAATCAGGTTTACCAGGCCGGCAATGGCACCGCCGCCATATAATGTAGAAGAAGACCCTTTAATAACTTCAACCTGCTTTAAATCAAGGGGCGGGGTTTGTAGTAATCCTAGTCCGCTTGCTGCACCCGAAAACAAAGGAAATCCGTCTTTTAGGATTTGTGTGTAGCGCCCGTCAAGCCCCTGAATGCGTATAGATGCATTTGCACTGGTTGCAGAAGTCTGCTGCGTTTGAATGCCTGTACTTTCATTTAGTACCATGCGGATGTCGCCGGGTTTCATGTTCCCTTTTTCGTCGAGCTCTTCTCCTGCGATCACCTCAATTCGGGTAGGAATATTGGCAATGGTTCTGCTGCTCCTTGTGGAAGTAACCATTACTTCTTCCAGTTCTTCCGCATTGGCAGGTTCAAGGAAAATAATAACAGGAGCTTTATTGCCGGGTGGGAATTTAAGGCTGTCAGTTTTTGACAGATACCCTGTAAAACGAGCTTCAAAATGATGCGAACCATACGGAATATCAGCGAATGTCACTTGGCCATTCACATCTGTTGATGATGCTTTTTTGAGATTAGTGATGGTCAGCGTTGCGCCAGCCAGCACATGTTGAGATTTAGCATCCTTTAAAATTATGGTGATATTATTTTGTGCAAAGGCAGTCATAGACGATACCATTGCAATAAATAGAAAAATGTATTTGCTCATTAAAAATGAATAAATGTGATTCCAGCCTTAAGAGGGAGGACAAAAGAAATAGAATTTAAGTTTTTACTTGAAATATTAAGCAAACTTCGGTGGTTGCCATATCGAAGAACTAATCCCCGTAGGATTACCTTCAATATTGACGAAAAAATCATTCGCAATTGCCCTATATATGATTGCCAGGATTTGCTTTTTAGGAAGCGTAATGGAAAAAGGACAACGTGCACACTGACAAAATGGGCTGCAAACCTCATTTTTATCATGATTTTCCTGGTCATTTTTAGAAATCGATGTCTTTTCTTTACAGTCAGAATCCACGACAAATTCATCTTTACAGCGATCAAATCCCGAAAGAAAGATTAATAAAGTCATGAAAACTGCAAATATTTTCATAGTTGTAAAGATAGTAATGATAAGTAAACAAAATGTATTCTGCCTAAATTGCCTCCGATTAACAAATTGATCTTGGGAAAACTTAAATATTATTTAGCGGCCATAATCGCTTTTTCTATCTGGGGATTTTTTAGCCTTGTTTTAAAACCACTTCAGTCATTCGCTTCTTTAGATATCTTATTCTACCGGGTTTTCAGTTGTGCAATAATCATGACGATATTTTCATTCCTCTTTAAGAGGCATAAAATCAAGGAAAACCTATTACTGCTGAAAAATTTACCAAAGGGTCAACGTCGGTCCATGATCTGGTTAAATATTGGTGGCAGTGTATTTTTAACGGTCAACTGGTTCTCGTTTATTTACGTTATGAATCATGTAAGTGTGCGTGCAACTTCCGTTGCCTATCTCGTTTGTCCCATCTTAACAACGTTATTGGCGTATTTTCTCCTCCGAGAGCGCCTAAATCGGCTGCAATGGTTTTCTGTGCTTCTAAGCTGTCTTGGATGCTTGTTGCTGTCTTATGCAAGTTTAAGTAACATGTTTTTCAGTACAATAATCGGGCTATCCTACGCTTGTTATCTGATCAGCCAAAACAAGAACAATGGCTTTGATAAGTTTCTTGTGCTCAACTTCCACATCTTTTTATCCGCATTGCTATTATTGCCTTTCTTTCCCGCATTTGCCGGTCCGATACCCACAGATTTTAAGTTTTATTTCTACATCGAAATCATCGCTGTTCTGTATACTATAGTGCCTTTGTTGTTAAACTTATATGCACTTAGCGGCATCAGCTCATCAAAAGTCGGAATGATGCTCAACATCAATCCAATCATTGCTTTTGCATTATCCGTTATTGTTTACCAGGAGCCATTAGGACTTGTGCAGGTGATTGCTTATGGCTTGGTGTTTTTGGCTGTAATTGTATTCAATACCAGTATATTATCTAAGTCTTCTGAATAAATTTACCTGTAATGCAGCATCAAATTAACCGCAAAGTGTGTACTTAATATAAGATTAAGAATGAGGTTGGTTTTTCCATTTAGCGGTGATGTATTTACGTAATGGAACATCATAAAACCTCATGACCAGGTAAGCGAAGCCGATTAACAGGACTGTTCCGACTGGAAGGATAATGGCCAATTGTCCTGATGAAGGTTTATACATCGTATAATAATGCAGAAACATAAACATCACTGCATAGTGTGTCATGTATAGAGGGTAAGAGATATTGCCGGAGAAATTACATAATTTTTTCAATCCCGGCGCCAGGGTAGCACCAGCGCCCAAAGAAATTAACAGGGGAAAATAAATTAACACAATGAGCAACTCGGCTTGCCAGCCCCAGCTGTAAGGAACATAAAAAGCCAGTAATAAAAGGAAGGACATCCCAATAAAACCGATCCTGGATTTAAGTATTAATTTAAAGCGGAAGATCAGCAAACCTGCAAGGAAGGAATATGCTATTCGTGCACCGCCATCCCAAAAGTTTTCACCAGCCCAACCGCCTAGCATGGATTTGGCGCGGTAAGCCACATAACAAAGTAAGGCTGCGGCCAGTATAGTTAGCACCAGCAGCACTTTGCGGCCCAGCCTGAAAAGTACCAGGGCGTAAATGATGTTTGCCACATATTCCCAAAATAAGGACCAGGAGGGGGCATTTAATCCGAACAGGTTAAAGAAACGTTCCTCCATCGTTGGGAAGGGAATCAAAAAGGCAGTACTTAAAAAAATCATTACTGTTCTGCCAATACTGTAAGAATGCGCGTCATTACTAAATGGGTCAAATAGAAATGCAATCAATCCAAGTACAGCGCCGAAAATAACCAGGGGATGTAAGCGGATAATTCTGGATTTAAAAAACTCCATGATACCCATCTTCCCTAAGCGGTCATCATAAGCGTAAGCAATCACGAATCCTGATAAACAGAAGAAAAAGTCTACCGCTAAAAACCCATGTGAAATGGCATTTTTTTCAGGCACATACACAATTTCCATAAAATGAAAAAAGACTATTGCTATAGCTGCAACTCCACGAAGGCCATCAAGGATTTCGAAATGGTGTTTTGTCTTCAGAATTTCCGGATTTAGCGTATTGCTCATAGATTATATTGGAATGTAGGAATTGATCAATTTGAGTGTTCGCAGGTAATATTACTAAATTATCACGGCGCATCCGTCATTCACCATACAAATGCAGGTTTCCAGGCCTTATGTATCTGCATCATTACAGAAGTTTGAATAACTTTAACCCAATACCTCAATTGAACGAATCCCGGAATTCCAGCGGGGATATGTTGGTTTTCTTTTTAAAAAGTTTGTTAAAGGATTGCGGATACTCAAAACCCAGTTGATAGGCGATCTCAGCAACAGACAGGTTGGTTGTTGTGAGGTATTCCTTAGCTTTTTCAAGCAGCTTTTCCTGGATATGCTGCTGCGCACTTTGCCCGGTGAGTAAACGTAACATATCGCTTAGATAATGCGGCGACAAGTTAAGTTTATCTGCTATAAATCCAACTGTGGGTGCTCCGTTTTTCAATGCCTGTTCAGGTGAAAAATACTCATTCAGCACTTGCTCCATTTTAACGAGCCAGTCGTCATTTACGGCTCTTCTGGTCAGAAATTGCCTTTCGTAGAATCTTTTGCTGAAGTTCAAAAGCAGGTCTATCTGTGAAAGAATAATGTCCTGTGTATGCCGGTCTATATGCTGATACTCCTCATCAATTTTTTGAAAAATGTCGGTAATGTTTTTTTCCTCCTTATCGGAAAGATGTAATGCCTCATTTAAGGCATAGGAAAAGAATCCGTAATTTTTAATAACACTTGCAAGCGGGTGTTTATGTAAAAAATCAGCATGGAACAAGAGTGCATATCCCGTTCCTGCATCAGGACTTAAAATTTCAGCATGTGGTGTATCCAGGGATTGAACTTGTTTAGGGGCGATGAAAGTCATTACGCCTTTGTCATAATCGTAGTATCGCTGTCCATATTTTACCTTCGCTGAAATGCCTTTTTTCAATGATACACAGTAAAAGTCGAGTGCGAACTGCGTCCAGATTGCAGGATCCAGAAAACGCATTTCCGAAACATGAACCATGCTGACCAATGGGTGTGATGGTGCTGGAAGCGATACCAAATGGTGAAACTCAGGTATGGAATGAATGACGTTCATTTTTGATTATGTATTACAAATATAACGCGGGCAAAGCTGTTCGCTGGCCTTGCCCGCAAAAGAATTAACCTAATATTTGCTGTCTGATTTCTTTTCTCAGTTCCTCTGCACCTATTTCCTGTCGTCGGGCATGTAAGGCATTCGCATCTTCTCCTGCAACATATCGGATCTGATCCTTGCCATCTGTTGCTGCTTCGAAAACCACTTCTGCAATATCTTGGGCAGTAGCAGCAGCTTGCATCATCGAATCGATTGTACCAAATAATTTATCTTCCAGGATTTGGTAGTGCGGACTAGTGTTCCTTTCCAGCGAACGGCCTAAAAACTCAGTTTTAATGCCTCCGGGTGCAATGGTTTTAATCCCGATGTTATGCAGGCCCAATTCAAATGACATGCTTTCTGACCAGCCCTCTATGGCAAACTTGGTAGCATGATATATGGCGTGTAAAGGAAATGCCAGAAAACCACCCATAGATGTGGTGCTGATAAACAGACCGCCTTTATTTGCCCTAAAATGCGGGATAAAAGCTTTTGTAACGCGTAAAACGCCCAGTAGATTGGTGTTAATTTGTTTGGTGATTTGCTCATCATCCAAGGCCTCCATTGGCCCGATTAAGCCATAACCCGCATTATTAAACACGACGTCAATCCGCTGGAACTTTATGGCGCTGGCTACCGTAGTTTTAATTTGCTCTGCATCGGTCACATCAAGTGGTAGGAGGATAACATTTGCCAGTTGACCAAGTTCTGTTTCTTTTTCGGGATTTCGCATGGTTGCAATAACCTGCCAGCCTTTTGATTGAAATAGCCTGGCGGTTGCCTTTCCCAATCCTGTTGACGCTCCGGTTATAAAAATTGTCTTTTGCATTTTCTTTGCTTTAAATTTCTAATGCAAACTTCAATGATTAGAAAACAGCGGGTGTTTCCATAGTGAAGGTAATTGTATCCAAATTTAACTGTGCTATTGTGCCAGCTGCTGGCGATAACCAATTAATTTTTAATGCAAAACGGCATTGGTGAATAACCAATGCTGTTTTTTCTTTGCTTAATTAAAACGGTAAGCTTAAACTTTTCTAACGCTGATTAGTTAAAAAGCGCATTTTTCAAGACTACAGATGCTTGTATTATGGAACTTTTTACGGCAGGAATATGCGCCAATGGATTCAACATACCGTAGTCGTGGATAAATCCTTTGTACTCCGTAATGGTTGTTGGTACGCCTGCCTCATCCAGTTTGCGTCCATAAGCAACACCTTCATCATGAAGAATATCATTTTCAGCAACTTGAACCAATGCAGGAGGTAGATCTTTTAGTTCCTCCCATGTGGCCTGGAAAGGTGATGCATATTTGTTTTTTCTTGCTGCTGTATCTGGAAGGTAATTATCCCACATCCATTTCATTAGCGGTGTGGTAAGGAATCTTTCCTGCGCAAACTCAGTGTAAGAATCACGGCTGAAGTTTGAATCAGTTACTGGCCATAACAGGATTTGTTGTTTGATCTTTGGACCTTTTTTGTCTTTCGCCATCAGGGCGACAACTGTTGCCATATTTCCACCAACGCTGTTGCCAACAACAGCCAGTTTACTTCCATCCACACCGATTTCATGGCCATGTTCAGCCACCCATTTTGTAGCTGCGTAGGCCTGGTTGGTTGGTACTGGGAATTGGGCTTCTGGTGATGGCGTATAATCCGGGAAAACAGCTACTGCGCCACTATTTACAACTAAATCTCTAACTAACCGCTTATGTGTTGGATAATCACCCAATACCCAACCACCACCATGGAAGAACATGAAAACCGGAAGTCCTGCTTTTGCGCCTTTTGGTTTCACAATGTGAACCTTAATGGACTGACCGTCTTGTGTTATGGTTCTTTCAGACTCTTCAATGTCTGAATAGTCATACTTTACGGATTCCTGTGCACCAACAAGGACCAATCTCGCGTCAGTCGGAGATAAGGTTTCCAATGGTTTTCCATCGCCGCTGTTAAGCGCTTTTAAAAATTCTCGTGTTTCTTTAGAGATGTTTAAATCTTCTGCTGCGGTTTTTCTTTCTTGTGCCATGATTGTGGTATTTAGGGTTAATAATGAAAATGTTGTTAAAAAAAATGATTTGCTTAATAGGGAGGTTGTTAAAGTAAGAAGCTTTTTGCCGTTTAAAATGGTAGCATTTAACCGGGGAGTTGAGTCTGTTTTCATAATTTCTTTGTTTTGATATTACAAAGGTATCTTCGTGCTACCGCCGGAAAAACAGCAATAAGTCGATTAAAATTGTATTTTTTTCCCTGAGGCGTATTTTTTAAACTTTCATGGTCTTTTTAAAAGATGCAGGTGTAGAACCTGTCTTTTGGTTAAAGGTACGGTTGAAATATGCAGGATCTTCATAACCGAGCTGATAGGCAATTTCCTTAATGCTGAGACTGGTATAAAGCATTAATCGCTTGGCCTCAAGCACAATCCGGCTCTTGATAATTTCATTTGGGTTCTCGAGTTTAAGTCGGTTGAACCTTGCCGATAAGGTCTTTGGGGCAATGCCAAGGAGTTCGGCGTACTCGGATACGCTATGCTTTGCCCTGAAATGGATTTCAACCAATCTGCTGAAGTCGCGGAAAAAGTCCTGCTCTTCTCTCGGTATGGGACGGTTGCTGTTATCCAGGTTTTGCTTTTTCCAGGATCTGGTGGCACTTATTATCAATTGTTTTAAATAGATCCTGATCATTTCTTCTGCAGAATCATCTTGTTGAGATAGTTCATTGTGTATTGCTTCAAAGGCCGAATTGGTGTTTATGGCCTCCGCATCACTCAACACAACCTTTGGAATCTCAAAGATGTTGTTGAACAACAATCCATCGCAGGCCACCTCCGCATCATGGATCTGAACGCAGTAAAAATCCCGGTTATAAAAAATTAGACTTGCGGTTTCATTGCTTGCTGAACTGATTTCCAGGTATTGATTGGAATTTATGAAAAACAGGGTATACTGATCTGTTTCATATTGATTAAAATCCACACTTAAGGTATAGCCTTTTGGTACCAATAAAACTTTGATATAAGCGCGGAAACTTTCCATGTTCTTGTGGCTTAAGTCATCGGAATTAAAGCTAAACAATCCGATTTTTTTATAGGTCGATTCAAGAATTAGGCTATTGGCATTCATTAAGATATGTTTTAAGATGTAAAAATAGAAATACCTATAAAAGAATTTTTGCAATCCTTAGCCAAGCCGGTTTAGTTATTAAAACTTTGCAAGGTATTTGCAATATTGTGCGAAATAGCATTATATTGCAATATAATCATTAGCTATGAAATTGCACCATTTAGCCATTTGGACGAAAGATCTTGAAGTAATGCGAAGCTTTTATGTAAAGTATTTCAATATGAGCAGCGGAGAAAAGTACTGTAATGAGAAAAAGGGATTCTCCTCCTATTTTTTATCTTTCGACACGGGCGATGCAAAGATAGAGCTTATGCAAAAAACTGGAATTCTGGATGCGCAACTACCCAAAAATGATAGTTTCGGAATAGCACATTTTGCGATCTATTTAGGTGACAAAGCCGCAGTTGATGCACTTACGGAAAGGCTACGTGCGGACCAGTATACAATTGCGAGTGAAACGAGAACAACCGGTGATGGATATTATGAAAGTGCAATCCTGGACCCGGAAGGGAACTATGTGGAAATCTGTGTCTAAAGCGCTATCTGATCTGAACAGCCTTTCGTCTTAAACAATTAACAAGCCGTTATTTCTGTAGGGGTCAAGCGCTTCATTATCCGCTGGAAGATCAGTTATCAGTCCTTCCAGATCCTGAAGCTCACAAACCCGGTAGAATTCTGTTAAATTGAGTTTAGCACTGTTGCCGATGGCATAGGTCTTTGTGGTATGTTTGAGCATTTGCTGCTTGATTTCGCCATCTTGCTGTAGTGCCGTTGTAATGCCGAAATCCTTCTGTAGCGCACAGGTTCCCATAAAGTAGATGTCGGCAAGGTATTTCCCTACTTCTGCAATCACTTGCATTCCAGTATTGGTTTCCGTTTTTCGATCATAAGTACCACCCAGAATGATGAGTTCTATATCTTTTAATCTTGAAATTATGGGCAGTAATGCAAGGTTATTGGTAATCAACCGGAATTTGGCATTTGCAGGAAGATTTTGTAAGATGGCGCAGTTGGTCGTTCCTCCGTCCATAAATATGGTCGTAGCACCTTTCATCAGCGTTTGCGCTTTTAAGCCAATGATCTGCTTTTCGGCTGAAAAATGAGTTGTTCTATCCTGAAAATTAATTGGGTTTTTAGCATGTGCAATGGCACCGCCCCTAACTTTTAGCAATAAGCCATTATTATGAAGTGCTTCGATATCCCTCCTTATGGTGTCCTCAGATACTTCTAAATCCTTAGATAAGGTATCAAAGCCAACCTTTCCCTTCTTGTTCAGGACTGCAAGTATGTAAGTAAAACGCTCTTCCTTTACCATTTATTTAAATTACTATACAAAGATATACATGCAGGGCTATTTTATGTCTGCCCCCCAGCTAATGGTATCGATCCTTTACCCATTGGATTTGGCGATTTTAATGTGTGCCAGATGATGTGCACAATGCCAGGCATAAATCCCCAGATTAGTTTTCAAAGCAATAAATTCGTCGGTTTCCGGGTGTATAAACTTTCTTTCAAGTTCCTTTTCCGATAAATTCTCAAGCAGTGTCACCCATCTTTCATGTAATCCCGCCAGGATCTTTAAAGCGGCATCAACCGGATATCCCTTTGTGTCCGGTAGTTCCGCCCAAAGGTTTTCAAAATATGGTTTTATGGTCGGTGTATCCTCGGTTAGTGCAAGTTTGAATCTAATAAAACTGTTCATGTGGCTGTCTGCACAATGATTTACAACCTGTCTAATTGTCCAGCCTCCCGGCCTGTATTGTAAGTTCAGCGCCTCTTCAGTTAGATTTGCAACCTCATCTGCCAGCTGCTTTGGAAATTCCTTCAATACGTTTATCCAATCTTGAATCTGCTGTGTGCTGATAAGCTCTGGTTTTTGAAACTTGCCGACTGGGTATTTTAATTTTTCGATGTCTTGCGTCATAATCTGATGGAATAATGCTAACTAAGGTAAGGGCAAATCTATAGAGCGGCGTAATATAATCATCATCGTTTCTGAAATTCGAAATCAATTTCTCCAGCATCCAATTCGGCGCTTTTTGTAAATCCAGTTCGTTCCAGCAGTTTAATAGCTTTGTAATTATCCCGACTGGTTCTTGCCCAGATTCGGTTAAGCTGCAGGTGATTTAAACCAAATTCAATAGCCAGAGTCATGGCTTCACTCATGTAGCCCATTCCATAAAATTTCCGCAATAGAACACAGCCCAACTCACCGGCAGCATCTTCAAATCCCCTATAATATCCACAGGTTCCAACAATGTTTTTTGTCGAGTTATCTATAATGCCCCAATGGATGGATTCACCTTTATTATAGTCCATTTCGATAAGCACTTGCATGTCTCTTGCCTGCTGGAGCGATTTCGCCGGCATGGCATCATAAAAAGAAATCTCCATGATGGCTTCAAGGTCTTCGGCTCTAATCTGACTTAAGGTTATCCGATCACCAGTAATTTCCGGATACTTTGTAAAAGGAGGACGTGTCATTAAGCTGGAGATTTAAAAAGCAATTAATTTAAGCGGAATATAGGTGCAATTTTTTAAAAACAGAGGGGTTTTCCCCGGTTTCCTTTTTGAAAAGCTTGTTAAAATAGGATAGACTTTCGAAACCAACTTCGTAACAGACCTCCGAAATACTTTTGTCCTGAAGTAGCAAGGTTTTCGCCTGTGTAATCCTGTACTGGTTTACAAACTCCGTAAAGGTCATCTTCGTTTGGCGTTTAAAGTACCTGCAAAATGCTGCTGTACTTAAATTAACTTCAGCAGCGATGGTATTAACATCTGGATGCTGGTTGAAGTTGGCATGGATATAATTGTAAATCGATCCCATCCTGATTTTATCATTCAAGAAAAGCCGGATGCTGGTATCCTGGTCATTAAGCTCAGTTACCTCACTGCTTCCAGCCAGTAGTTCCAATATTTCAATCAGACATAAAAGTTGTTGAAAGTTATTTAAGGCAGGCATCAGCTTCAGTTTTTCCAGCACATGAACTTTAGTATCGCCCGTAAATGAAAGTCCGAGATAAGCCCTAGAAAACAAGTTTTTGAGCATTGAAAACTCCGGCGCCTCCAGAAATGCATCTCCTAAAAAGTTTTCTTTAAGCTGGATCACCGTCTGTTTGTAATCCGTTTCAATGCCGTAATCAAAATTTAAATGTGGCACATTCGGACCGATGAATAAGAGTTCGCTTCCAAGATAACTCGATATGTGCTGCCCTACATGCCGGATGCCATTGATTGCTTCAACATATACCAGTTCATATTCCGGATGATGGTGCCAATAGAAGTAATTTCTCAATCGTGGTTCAAAAAGCCTAAATGACTTTCCGGGATCGATTTGAACGTTTTCCTTTTGGATTTTCATGATGAAGCTCTAATAGGATTAAAATACTGAAAATTTAAATACAAACTGGTCAATGCAGAGCAAAAGATCGTCATTCCCGGTAAAACAAACATATCGTGCTGCCGCTAAATTTGATCTGCAAACCTTAAAACAACCAGATCATGAGACAGGAAACAATGTCAGCCCCTATGGGTATGAAGAATGCACACGAAGACATTCCGGGCAATCCATCGACCGCTAAAAGTAGTAACGTGAAATTGAATGACCGCAGTAACGGGGCTGCACTTGGCTTATTGTCAGAAGAAGACTGGCAATTTTGGCTGCACAACGGATATATCGTAGTCAAAAATGCAGTACCGAAAGAACAGGCCGATCGCTTGGCAGAATTCTTATGGGAGTTTGAAGAGAAGGATCCAACTGTTCCGGAAACCTGGTATGCGCCGGCAAGGGCCGAAATGAAAATGAAAGAATTAACCAATACGGGCATGGTGGAAGTCTACAACCATCAATACTTATGGGATAACAGACAGTTTCCTAAGGTACATCAGGCATTTGCGGATATCTGGGGAACAGAAAAATTATGGGTCACCATTGATCGCGCAAACTTAAACTTCCCAATCAGGCCCGGCCACGAATATAAGGGCTTCATCCATTGGGACTATGACCCTGAAACAAGGCCGCAAAACGTACAGGGCGTACTGGCGCTTGCTGATCAAACGGACTTGAATATGGGTGGCTTTCAATGTGTACCAGAGCTTTACCGTACCTATGACACCTGGAAACTTAGTCAGCCAGAAGACCGGGATCACTTTAAACCAGATGTGAGTGACTTTGACATTGTGAAGGTGCCAATGGAAGCCGGAGATTTATTGATTTTCAACAGTACACAACCCCATGGCATAAGGGCAAATACCAGCGGCAACAAAGTTAGGATGGCACAATACATTTCCATGATGCCTGCTCAGGAGGATGACGAGGAATTAAGGCAATGGAGAATTAGCTCCTGGCAGGAAAGACGGGCTCCTGAGGGTTTTGCTTTCCCAGGTGATCCAAGAGGTTGGGAGCAAAGTAAATATGAACAGGCCAAACTCTCAGATTTAGGACGAAAGCTGTTAGGGCTGGATAAGTGGTAACTGGAATTATCTTCATCTATGCGTTTATTTCATACTTTAGAGGAAAAACGTATGCTCTTAAAGCAATCCACTCTACTTTTTATTTCATTAACACTCTTATTTTCCTGCTCTAAGCGAAAGGAACTTGAAAAAAAGACAATCATTGATACTAATTATGACAAGGCGTTTGACTTCAGAGAACAAGGAAACACGGACAGTGCCTTCGTTTATTTCAATACGGCAAAAGACTTTTTCCTTCTTCAAAAAGACAGTTTAGGCGCCGGCAAGTGCCTGGTAAACATGGCAAAAATTTCGACGGACAATGGTGATTATTTTGGGGGACAAGAACTGTCTCTCGAAGCTATGTCATACTTGGATTCAAACAACGAGGCGCAGCATCCTTATATCGTTTCTAACCTTAATAACCTGGGTATCTCTTATTACAACTTAAGAGAATATCCACGTGCAATTGAGTTTTATCAACAGTCCAGAAAGTTTACAACGGATAGCGTAACCCTTTTAGGAATTCAAAATAATACCGCTAATGCTTACAGAAGAATGCACCAGTATGGCAAAGCCGTAACGATTTATCAAGCCATATTAAAAAATCAGCTTAATCCAAAGGAATACGCCAGGGTTTTATCAAACTATAAATACACCACCTGGCTGGAAAACCCCAAAAGAAATATTGCGCCGGATCTGATAAAAACACTCCATATCCGCATGCAAGAAAAGGACCAGTGGGGAATGAATTCAAGCTTTGCGTATTTGGCAGACTTTTACGAAAAGAAAAGCCCTGATTCTGCATTGTATTATGCCTTTAAAATGTACCATACTGCTACAGCATTAGAAAGTCCGGATGACCGGATTGAGGCGCTGCAAAAGGTTATTAAACTAAGCCCTCCCAATGGTGCTAAACCATATTTTCAAGTCTATCAACAACTTTCCGACAGCCTGCAAACCGTCAGGGCTGCAGCGCGGAATCAATTCGCCGTAGTTCGTTATGAAAGTGAATATAATAAGGCAGAAAATTTAAAGCTTCAGCAAGAGAACACGGAAAAAGAATATCAGTTAATTGTTCGTGACCTGGTTATATTAATGGTTATAATCCTATTTATTGCTGTATGTTTCGCAGCATATTTTTATTATCGAAAACGGCGGGAAAGAATCGAGTCTGAAGCACGCAAAGCCATTGCAGACAGTAAACTGAAAACCTCAAAACAAGTACATGATGTGGTAGCAAATGGGATATACCGCGTAATGACAGAAATAGAAAATCAGGAAAATATCGAAAAGGAGGAAATTCTGGATCGCCTGGACAACATGTACCGGCAATCGCGGAATATTTCCTATGAAGTTGAAGAATCAATTGTTGTTGCGCCCACACTGGAGGAACGCATCTCCGGGTTGATTAGATCATTTCAAACTAAGCGTACCAGCCTCATTCTGAAAGGAAATCTTAAAGAAATCGGTCAAAAAGTTAGTTTGCCCATTCAGGATGAACTTGAACATATTCTTCAGGAGTTACTCGTGAATATGAAAAAGCACAGCTTTGCCACAACGGTCTATATTAAGTTTAGTCAAAAAGATGACCGGGTTACCCTGGAGTATACGGATAATGGGATCGGTATGGAGGAGGCTGTTAAGTTCAATAATGGACTACGGAATACGGGAAACCGTATAGAACTTATTCATGGTGAAATTACCTTTGACACCAAAATGGAAAAGGGACTGAAAATCTGGGTGTCTTTTCCAGTGTCTTAACCATTACAGGATGTTCAAAAAAGTATTAATCGCAGAAGACCACGAAAGTGCCAGTATTTCAGTTCAGAAAACCCTACATGACCTCGCCATTCCAAACGACGTTAAAAACTGTGTTTTTTATTGTGATGATGCATTAAGCCGTATAAAAAAAGCGCTGGGGCAACAAGATCCTTACGAGTTGCTCATCACCGACTTATCCTTCGATAATGACGTGCCGCAACAGCTAAATACTGGTGCTGAGCTGATTAAAGCTGCACGGGAAATTCAGCCCGATTTGAAAGTTTTGATTTTCTCTGTTGAAAACAGAGCTTCTGTAGTGAATGCATTAGCAAGGGAATTAAATCTGGACGCTTACGTGCCCAAAGCCCGTCATGACGCCAAAGATTTAAGGCTGGCCATAGAAACAATTTATAACGGACGGAAATACATTTCGAAAAATTTACAGCAATCCGCTACTCAACAAAGCACTTTTGAATTCAATGATTTTGATAAAATCATAATTTCTTTACTCGCCAGGGGTACCACTCAAAAAAACATTCCGATTTATCTGCAGAATAACAACTTAAAACCCTCTGGCTTAAGTAGTGTCGAAAAGCGACTAAATGCCATCAAAAATGCACTCAATATCTTCAATAACGAACAACTGATCGCTTATTGCAAAGACCATAAAATCATCTGATCGGAACATAAATCCCCTGTTTCAATAATTAATCAAAAAATTAAGAAGTATTTTTCAGTTTACGGGAAACCGTAAAGAAGCGGCTGAACAGGTATTTATATTTGAATAAGCAATAATTTAAACAGCTCTTAATCAATTGATAACAAAGCCAGGGCTTTTAGCTGGAATTTAATATTTATGCGCTCCCAAAATGATGAGATTGTTCCAGGGCCATCATCTGATGTCCGGACAATCTCTCATTTATACTTTTCACAACAAGCCTATATAGGTTTTAAATGATAAGGCAGCGTAGGCTTATTGAACATAAAATTTAACGTATGAACAATTTCAAAAGCAATCTCGATACCGCTGTTATCACCACCAGATATGTCATAAAAAGCCAGTCACCTATACTGTATGTCTTTCATTTTGAAGATGGCAACTGGCAGTTTAACAGCAGAGAGAGTAGCTTAAATGATGAGGATTACATGGTAATTTCCCTACGGGAGATATTGGAAAAGGACGAGTCGCTGCAGGAGCTGGAAACATTGCCGCCCGGTTTTGAGGCGACCAGATTATCAAAAACGCAACCTTGGGAAATTAATAAATTAAACTAAATCCCATTCACATAGCCCCTTCACTATTTCCCTAAAAGACAGTTTAAATCAAAACAGTTTCTTTAGGTTTGTAGAAAAGGCCAATAGCTATGAAGAAAATCCAACTACCAATTTGGACAATGATCCTCCCCGTATTAGGTCTTGTGGTGTATTTATTTGCAGGGCCCGAATCTGCGATATACTTAAAAGTACTTTTAGCCATCCTTTTGATCGGTAGCGTGCTTGCCTCCGTCCACCATGCAGAAGTCATTGCACACAAGGTAGGCGAGCCTTTCGGAACGATCATACTTGCACTTGCGATTACAACCATAGAAGTTGGATTAATTGTTTCCTTGATGCTTGCTGGCGGCGAAAGTACCAAGGCTTTAGCGCGTGATACCGTCTTTGCCGCGGTTATGCTCATACTAACGGCCATTGTGGGGATATGTTTGTTAAAAGGCAGCTTAAAATTTAAGGAACAGGAGTACAAGCTTAGTGGGGTCAATGCCGCACTGATCACCCTCACCGCCATCCTGGTGCTTACCTTAATCTTACCCAATTATACCACCAGTGGTGCCGTTGGCGAGTACACCACAAGCCAGCTTGTATTTGTTTCCATCGTTTCGCTGGTACTGTATGCTGGTTTTATATTTATGCAGACTGTCAGACATAGGGATTACTTTATTCCAAAAGATTCGAATTCTGAAGAGGAGCATTTAGAAGCTCCCAATAACCTCACTGCTGGCAGTAGTTTAATACTGCTCATTATAAGTCTGATGACCGTTGTACTGCTCGCTAAATTCCTTTCCAAAGATATTGAAACCCTGGTTGTCGGTTTTGGTGCACCTCAGTCGGTTGTCGGCGTGATCATTGCCGCTATTGTGTTACTTCCTGAGGGGCTGGCAGCTTATCGCGCTGTAAAGGTCGACAGGCTTCAAACCAGTCTTAATCTGGCGCTGGGTTCTGCATTAGCCAGTATTGGTCTTACCATTCCTGCCGTCGCAACAGTGTCCATCATTCTGGGTATGCCAATTACATTGGGCATAGATATGAGCTCTACCGTCTTGTTGTTGCTATCTATGATTACGATTATGTTTTCCCTGGCTACCGGAAAAACAAATGTGCAACAAGGTGTTGTACTATTGGTGATTTTTGCCTCCTACCTTTTTTATACAGTTGTACCTTAGTAATCTGTCACACCTTTAAGTAAGTATACGAAAAAGTGCCGGCACCACCAGGTTTATCCTGGCCGTGCCGGCACTTTTAAGTTATTTTTAAGATAGTAGTTATAACGGAATTTAATCCAATACTTCTCTTATAAATTTACCATCTGCGGTATACCAGGCATTAACATCCGGTCTGCCGTCGATGTCAATTTTGTAGGTGATTTTGCCGCCGGTATTAATTTGGTCCGCATCATCAATTCTCCCTTGTGGATACTTAGCTTTCACATTTTTAGAAACTACTGCAGGAAGCTGGCGAACCGGAATATCTTTTTCTACAAAGACAGTTTTACCAGCAGGGGTATAAAGCGCCTTATAGTCGGTTGTCCTCATATCAAATTCTACTTCGTAATTGGAACCCTTTAATTCCCACTCTACATCAGTTGCTCTTGGAAATGCCTTTTGGAAGGACGATTTAACTGCTGCAGGAACATCGTTTGCATAAATATCTTGAGCATTGCTAATGGCTGTTCCACCAACCAAAAAACAGGCTGCCAAGATTGTACTTTTGTATTTCATCTATATTAAACGTCTAAAAAGACTGATAATTGTATTGTCACGAAGCTTTTAACCTCGATTACCTCGTTTACAGTCCAATAGCTTTCATTAGCAGGTAATTCGAGGAAATTTTTAACTTTGAATCATGACTAAAGAACAAATACAGGATTTAAGGGACAGAGTAGCGTCGCTGAGGAGGCATCTTTGACGTCGAAAACCGACTTGAAGATATATATATAGCACAACAGTTAACACTTGCAACAGATTTTTGGGATGATCCAAAAAAGGCTGAGAAACATCTCGCCAGCCTTAACGGTATGAAGGTATGGACCGATGCCTGGCAACAGGCAAATGCCATGCTGGAAGATACAGAAGTGCTTTTCGAATTTATGCTGGCCGGCGATGCCACAGCAGAGGAAATGCAGGAGCAGTATGAAAAGTGTTTAGCAACCATAGAAGACCTGGAGCTAAAAAACATGCTTAGCAGTAAGGAAGATCAGCTGCAGGCGGTTATGCAAATTACCGCAGGTGCTGGCGGTACCGAAAGCTGCGACTGGGCAGCCATGCTCATGCGTATGTATATCATGTGGGGGGAGAAAAATGGCTACAAAGTAACTGAACAGGATTCGCAGGAAGGGGAGGTTGCTGGTATCAAATCCGTAACCCTGCAATTTGCCGGCGAGTTCTCTTATGGTTACTTAAAAGGGGAGAACGGTGTACATCGTTTGGTGCGTATTTCACCATTCGATTCCAATGCCCGCAGGCATACCTCTTTTGCTTCGGTGTATGTTTATCCTTTAGTGGATGATACCATTGAAATTGAAGTTAAGGATGCGGATATTGAGTTTGAAACCTTCCGGTCCGGTGGTGCTGGTGGACAGAATGTAAATAAGGTAGAAACTGCGGTTCGTTTGTACCACAAACCTTCTGGTATTGTGATCAAAAATCAGGAGTCACGCTCACAACTGCAGAATAAAGAAAACGCCATGCGCTTATTGAAGTCGCAGCTTTATGAAGCAGAGATGCGCAAGAAAATGGAGGCAACGGCATTAATTGAAGGTTCCAAAAAGAAAATCGAATGGGGCTCGCAAATACGTAACTATGTATTGCATCCATACAAACTGGTGAAGGATCTGCGTACAAATTATGAAACTTCCAATGCACAGGGTGTGCTTGATGGAGAACTCAATGATTTCCTAAAGGCTTACCTGATGGAATTTTAAGAATTACCTTAACAATACAGGTTTTTAAAGATCTGTATTGTTAAGGATATTTTGAAGTTCATTTAATTCTGCAACCTTTTCTATGGCGCCTAAATGTTCATAAGCTGAAATCAGATTCCTGATGATCCTTCTGATGATCTCTACATTACTGCATGGCGTATAAAAACCAGGCAAGGGCTCCAATTGCAGCTGCCTTAAAAACTGATCCACATCATGCTTGCCAAATATGGCGCCTTTATTAAAGGCATTGATGTAAAATAACACCGCATATTCCTGATCATCTTTTTTGGTTTCATCAAGATAGCCTAAAATAAAATGCTGCGGCAGATTTACACCATATATTGGGATGTCTAATTTTTGTGCAAGGGTAGAATATAATAAGGCAAGCGATATTTGATTGCCTTTTTTGCTTTCCAGCACCTGATTAAGATAAGAGTTTTGCGGGTCGGTATGATTGGTGGTATTGCCCCTAAATCCGTAAACATTATAGAAAATGTGGTTAATGAGTTTAACCTTTTCTATGGAGCTCATTTCGTATTGCAGGTTGAGCCAGATTTCGCGCTTAATCTCTTCTATCTGAAGAATCACTTTCTGCTCATCCAAATCCGGAAACTGGTAACGGTTAATGATCAAAGCGCCTTTCAATAAATCAAACGCACCACTTTGGTACCAGAGATTCAGGTCTTCCTTTACATTATTAAATTGTATTTGATGAACAACATTCTCAATACGCTGTTGCAAGGTAGTATCGAGAGATTTTTCCCATACGTCTTCCAGGTAATCGATTACTTGATGGCCATAGCCTACCAGACGTTTTTCGACATGTGAGAATACCTCCGGATCGGTGTCGTCCAGGAGTTTTACCAAAGCCTGAATTTCTGTACTGTTATTCATACTATACAATTTGAATTGTTTGACCTATTTTTGCGCCCATGTCATTTACCTTTTTCAAAGATTTTATAATTCATCGCCTAACTGCAAAAACAAGGCATGGGACACATTCTCCATTTGTATATAAATTGGCCGATGAAATTATCTACGATACCCGAACTGTAGCTGACTATGAGATTATCGAGCAGAAAAGAAAAAGTTTGTTGAATGATAATACCTTAATTCAAGTAACTGATCTGGGTGCCGGATCTCATTTAAACAAGGATCGGACCAAAAAAGTAAAGCAAATTGCCGCCAATGCGCTTAAGCGGCCTAAGCTGGCGCAGTTAATTTATAGACTGGCAAAATTCAGCAATCCGCAGTCTGTAATCGAGCTTGGAACATGCCTGGGTATCACGACTTCCTATTTGGCCAAAGCCGCACCCAACGCTCAGGTAATCAGCGTTGAAGGCTGCCCGCAAACGGCTGCAGTGGCAAGGCAAAATTTAAATGACCTTAAATTGGATCATGTTCAGCTGGAGGTTGGTAATTTTGACACTTTACTGCCTGAAATATTGGCGCAGCAAACAAAACTCGATTTTGTATACATTGATGGAAATCATCGCAAAGATGCCACACTGAATTATTTCAATTGGTGTTTGCCAAAAGTCCACGAAAACACCATGTTGATTTTTGACGATATCTATTGGAGTGCGGGCATGAAGGAAGCCTGGAATGAAATCAAGCAACATCCGCAGGTGACCGTAACAGTTGATCTATTCTGGATCGGGCTGGTATTTTTCAAAAAAGGCCAGGCTAAGGAAAATTTCAAATTAAAAGTATAATTATAGTCCTTAAGCAAAAGCTTCGGTAATTGATAAGATAAAAGGAAAGCCGACGAGTATATATTCGCCGGCTTTTTTGTATAGTTTATTTGTTGTGCTGGGACGCTTATTGTTCAAAATTACGGCAGGTAACCTGTATAGTTAAGTTTGATTATTCAAATTAAGCTTGGAAAAAGCAGGGGACAGCTTTGGATCTGACCCAGATCTAACCCAGATCTGACCCAGATCAAACGCACATGAACCTCAGAAGCCATGTGCGTTTGATCTGCATTTGATCTGAAACAGATCAGCAGTTAATGTGTTCTATTTCCGACAGGGCTTCGAAGCTTTAAAGTTGTTGTGGATTAAAGAAAGCAGCGTTGCCTATCGGGCAGATGAAAGCGTTAATGTTTGTTGCTGAAAGTCAGGTACATCAACTTGGCCGACTATTAAAAAATAATTAACTATTTTTGCACCTCAATTTTCAAGATCAAGAATGAATACAGCTAGAGGACCTATATCACAATTTTTAGAAGGCAATTACCTTCACTTTAACGCTGCGGCCTTAATGGACGCTGCAAAAGGATATGAGCAGCATTTAGACGAAGGCGGAAAGATGATGATTACCCTTGCAGGTGCGATGAGTACTGCTGAGTTGGGTATTTCATTAGCTGAAATGATCCGTCAGGACAAGGTTGCCATTATTTCCTGTACTGGTGCAAACCTGGAAGAGGACATTATGAACCTTGTTGCACATTCACATTATAAACGTGTACCAAATTACCGCGACTTAAGTCCGCAGGATGAATGGGATCTTTTAGAGAACCATTATAACCGTGTTACTGATACATGTATTCCGGAAGAAGAAGCTTTCAGAAGATTGCAGAAACATATTCACAAGATATGGAAAGATGCAGATGATGCTGGCGAACGTTACTTCCCGCATGAGTATATGTACAAAATGTTATTGAGTGGTGATTTGGAACAATATTATGAAATTGATCCAAAAAACTCCTGGATGCTTGCAGCGGCAGAAAAAAATCTTCCGATTGTAGTACCAGGATGGGAAGATTCTACGATGGGTAACATCTTCGCTTCATACGTTATGAAAAACGAATTGAAAGCAAGCACCATGAAAAGCGGTATTGAATATATGGGCTGGTTGGCCGACTGGTATATCAACAACAGTGCAGGTAAAGGCGTAGGCTTTTTCCAGGTAGGTGGTGGTATCGCAGGTGACTTTCCAATCTGTGTAGTACCTATGTTATATCAGGATATGGAAATGCCAAACATTCCTTTCTGGAGTTATTTTTGCCAGATCTCTGATTCAACAACTTCTTACGGATCTTACTCTGGTGCAGTGCCGAACGAGAAGATTACCTGGGGTAAATTAGACATCAATACACCTAAGTTCATTGTAGAATCAGACGCCACAATTGTAGTTCCGTTGATATTCGCATGGATATTAAAAATGTAATTTGAATTACAAAATCAAGGACTTTATAAAGCACTAAAATGAAAATCAGCAAAGATCAAAAATTGCTGATTTTCGTGCTTTAAAGGCATTTTAAACCATTGTTTAGAATGATTATAAATTGTAATTGCTGTCATTAATTTGTCATTGGTATCTTAATAAACTTTACTTTTGTTCACGTTTTGATAGTTAGGAGTTCGATTAAATATCAAGAACAATCATACAGTTTTAATTAAAAGCATTAAAATACTCATTATGAGGAATATCTCATTGATCATTAGAAGAGTTTGGAAGTCGGCATTTATGTTTACGGCTCTATCTGTTTTAATAGTTTCTGGTTCAAAAGCACAAGATGTTACAGAAGGAAGGACCATTTTCAGGGAGCGTTGTACTTCCTGTCACGCGTTAGACCGTGATTTAACTGGTCCGGCATTACAGCCAATCGTCGCTTCTACAGACGAGGCATTTTTATTAAAATGGATTAACAATGCGCCAGCCTTAATTGCTTCGGGAGATAAGCAGGCAATTGAAGCTTCCAAATGGAATCCTAATGCGGAGATGACTGCATTTCCGACCTTAACGGATGTTCAGATCAAAAGCATCCTTGCTTATGTAAAAGCAGGAGAGCCTAAGAAAGCCGGTGAAGAAGGCGGTGCAGCAGCAACAGAAGAAGTTTCAAACTTTTCTCTTGCCGGTGTAATTGCAGTAATCATCGTCTCGATCATCGTCTTGGTTATTTTGGCTCGTGCTATTAAAATGCTTGAGCGTCTGATCTTACAAAAACAAGGTGTTGTTATTGTAGATGAAGACAAAATGCCTATTTCAGCAGGAATCGCTAGGTTATTTAAGAATAAGAAATTCATCTTCTTCTTTATACTATGCATTGTAGCTGTATTAAGCACATTTGGATGGATGGGCATGTGGAACACGGGAGTACATACCGGTTACCAGCCAGTTCAGCCAATTAAATTCTCACACGAATTGCACGCTGGGGTAAACCAGATCGATTGTCAATACTGTCACTCTGGTGCATTTAAATCTAAGAATGCAGCCATCCCATCATTAAACGTATGTATGAACTGCCACAAAGCTGTTCAAGGCAGAGATAATCATGATGGTAACATTTCTCCTGAGATTCAGAAAATTTATAACGCTTTAGGTTATGATGCGGATAAAATGACGTATGATAAATCTAAAGAGAAACCAGTAGAGTGGGTACGTGTTCACAACTTGCCAGACTTTGCATACTTCAATCACTCACAACACGTAGTTGTAGCGGAAGATGCAATCCGTAAGGAAAAAGGTCTTAAGCCAAATGAGCCGGTATGTTTTGCATGTCACGGTCCGGTGGATACCATGGAAGAGATTTATCAATATTCTCCGCTTACCATGAAATGGTGTATCAATTGCCATAAAGAAACGCAGTTAGAAGTGAAAGGCAATGCTTACTATGATAAGATCATTGAAGCGCATGAGAAGATTAAAAAAGGCGAAAAAATTACCCCGGCATCTTTAGGTGGTCTGGAGTGTGGTAAATGTCATTATTAATAGATTTAGTTAAGAACGTTCGATTAACAGTAATATAGCTTAAATGGAAAGCAATAAAAAATACTGGAAAGGCTTAGAGGAGTTTAAAAGCACTCCCGATTTTGTTGAAAGCAGCAAAAACGAATTCGCTGAGCCCCTTCCAATAGAAGATGTTTTAAATGAAGCAGGATTAAGTACGGTAACTCCGCGCCGGGACTTTTTAAAGGCTTTAGGCTTTGGTCTTGGTGCAGTAACGCTTGCCGCTTGTCAGCCAGCACCTGTACATAAATCAATTCCGTATTTAGTGAAACCTGAGGATGTTATTCCAGGTATCCCTAACTATTATGTATCCTCTTATAATGGTCAGAGCGTATTGGTGAAGACCAGAGAAGGTCGTCCAATTAAGATCGAACCAAATCCGAATGCAGGTTCATTCAGTCAGGGTACAAGCGCACAGGCACAGGCTTCAGTTCTGGATCTGTACGATGTATCTAAGTTGAAGACACCGGTATTGAAGAACGAAGAAACGACCTGGTCTAAAGTTGACCAGTATGTTAAGGCTGAACTTGCGAAAGTACAGGCTTCAGGAAAGAAAATCCGTTTGGTTTCTTCTTCGATAAACAGCCCTTCTACGTTAAGTGTAATTGCTGATTTTACTGCTGCATACCCGAATACACAACATGTTCAGTATGATGCAGTATCTTATACTGGTATGATCAAAGCAAATGAAAATAGCTTTGGTAAAGCAGTATTACCGAAATACAATTTCGATAAAGCAGATATCATTGTAAGTTTTGGTGCTGATTTCCTTGGTACCTGGATCAGCGGTGAAGAGTTTACTTCACAATATGTTTCCAACAGAAACAATTCAAGTTTAAAAAATGGCAAAATGTCCCGTCACTTCCAATTTGAAGCGGGCATGAGCTTAACTGGTACCAACGCAGATACTCGTCTTCCAATTAAATTATCGGAAGAAGGTCCTGCTTTGATTACCTTATATAATGCCATCACCGGAAATAACCTTGCTGGTGGTGTGTTGCCAAATAATACGGCTGCCGAGAAAGCCATTAAATTGGTTGGTAAAGAACTTGTACAAAGTAAAGGTCGTGGCCTGGTAGTTTGCGGAACAAACGATGTTTCTACGCAGATCCTGGTTAATGCCATCAACTCCGCAATTGGTAGTTATGGTACAACGATTGATTTAGATACCCCTTGCAAACTTTACGCTGGTAATGATGCCGTTTATGCGGAGTTTGTAAATGAGTTGAACAGAGGTGAAGTTGGTGCTGTATTTGTTTTAGATGCAAATCCGGCTTACGATTCATTCAATGCTGCAGCTTTTGCTGAAGGCATGAAGAAAGTAGCCTTAAAGGTTTCCTTCTCAGACAGGGCAGATGAAACTGCAGCTTTCTGTGATGTGGTTGCCATCAATCATAATTATTTAGAGGCTTGGGGTGATGCAAGTGCTTACGAAGGATTCTATTCTATCGTTCAGCCTACCATCAACCCAATTTTCAATTCAAGACAAGCAGAGCAAAGCTTATTGATCTGGTCTAACAACCCGGTTGTAGATTACTATCAATATGTTCGCAATAACTGGGAGAAAAATGTGTTGCCATTATTTGGTAAAACATGGGATAACGTATTGCAATCTGGTATAGTTTCTACCGCTACGCCAAAGGCAGCTGGTACTTACACGTTCAGCATGTCTCTTGCTTCTGTTGCACCTTCTGTTTTAAGTACCAGCAAACTACTAGCTAAAGACATCGAATTGCATGTTTACCAAAACAATGCAGTTGGTAACGGTAGTTATGCCAACAACGCATTTTTACAGGAGTTACCTGATTCGGTAACTAAAGTGACCTGGGATAACTACATTGCTCTGGCACCAAGATTTGCAGAAAAACTTGGATACCATGAATTTGATGTGGTATCTGTTAAGGCTGCAAACGGCTATACTGTTGAGTTGCCTATTCTATTCCAACCTGGTCAGGCGATCGGCACGGCTTCCATTGCTTTAGGTTATGGTAGAACGAAAGCTGGTAAAGCTGGTAACGAAGTTGGTAAAAATGCTTATCCTTTCTTAGCCTTCAACAATGGTACACGTCAATATGCGTCAAATGTGACGATTGAAAAAACCGGAAGCAGATATGAGTTAGCACAAACCCAAACCCACCATTCATTCGAAGGACGTAACATCATTCGTGAAGCGACTTTCCAGGAATTTGTAAAGAATCCTGCTGCTGGTTCAGGTAATGAAGGTGAAAAACATAAGACGTACGACTTATGGGATACTTTCGAGCGTCCTGGTCATAACTGGGTTATGGCAATTGACTTAAATGCTTGTACTGGTTGTGGATCTTGTATTGTGGCCTGTAACGTAGAAAACAACATTCCTGTTGTTGGTCGTGAAGAGGTTAAAAAACGCAGAGAGATGCACTGGATCCGTATTGACCGTTATTACACGATCAATGATGGTGACAAAAAAGTAACTGAAGAGTACGAAATTGAAGAGACCGAAAATCTTGATAATGTATCTGTAGTACACCAGGTGATGTTGTGCCAACACTGTGAGCATGCACCATGTGAGACGGTTTGTCCGGTACTTGCTACGGTTCACTCTTCAGATGGTTTAAACCACATGGCTTATAACCGTTGCGTAGGTACTCGTTACTGTGCAAATAACTGTCCGTATAAAGTACGTCGTTTCAACTGGTTTAACTACTGGAATGACTCACGTTTTGATAACTATCTGAACAATGAGTTCACTCAATTGGTTCTTAATCCTGACGTAACTGCACGTTCAAGAGGGGTTATGGAGAAATGTTCGATGTGTATTCAACGTATTCAGGCTGGTAAACTTGAAGCTAAACTGGAAAAACGTCCATTGAAAGATGGCGATATCAAAATGGCTTGTCAACAAGCTTGTCCAGCAAACGCGATCATCTTCGGAGACGGTAACGATCCAGAGTCGGAAGTTTCAAAAGCATTACGCAGCGAGCGTGTTTACTATGTGCTTGAAGAAATCAACACGCAACCTGGAGTGGGATACATGACAAAAATTAGAAATACAGGTACAACAATAGCGTAAGCTGATATTAAAGAAAATAAATTATGTCAGGACATAAGGAATCAATATTAAGAGAACCATTAATCACCGGTAGTGATATCACGTATGCAAAAATTACGGACGATATTCTTTCACCGGTTGAGAACAAGCCAAATAAGGCATGGTGGATAGGATTTATCGTTTCAGTATTAGGTGCATTATTATGGCTGTTTGCTGTAAGTTATACTTTCTGGAATGGTATCGGATCTTGGGGTCTGAACAAAACAGTAGGATGGGCATGG
>Ga0308160_10001994_pt1 | contig 26296 bp, 29 predicted proteins | sample PhyFR1_FD_201036 | JGI IMG/M metagenome (GOLD analysis project Ga0308160, IMG submission 201036) | Phyllosphere microbial communities from UC Gill Tract Community Farm, Albany, California, United States - DLSLF.R1 | ecosystem: Host-associated > Plants > Phyllosphere > Unclassified | place: USA... | reverse complement strand
GAAGATGCCGCAGCGTACCTGGAAGCAGGCTGCCAACCAGTTTGCCATCATGTTCGGCGAGCGCTTTACGAACGCAATTATCTAACTACAAATTCTGGCCCCGCACACAGAATTTCTGACAGGTCCGACGGCGGGGAGCCAATCCCGAACTACTTCCCTGCCGTGGTGGATCAAGATACGTTCAGCACTGCACAGGGGAAAATCGAGGGTCGGAAAACGGGCAAGATAACCAAGCAATCGGCTGACTTCAACGTCTGGCAGAAGCTTGTGTTCTGCGGAGCATGTGGAAGTGCCATGCACATTATCCAGCGTACGAAGTTCCGTTACTTGATGTGTGCGAATCGTCGCTATGGTGAGTGTGAAGGGTCTAGGAATGTCCGATTGGACGAGAGCGAAGACGTACTTATGGCGATGCTTTTGCATCTGGACGCGATGAGCTTGGTTGTACCAGACCCGGACAAGTTACACCGGGAGCTAGGCATAGCAGAAGGACGGCTACATGCCGAACGGGAGAAGCTGGCGCTTTTCGCTCGGAGGCTGGAGCAAAACCCGGAGTCGGAGACTTTCGCGAATACCGTACTCCAGATCGAAGGACGGATCAGAGCTTTGAAGGGCGAGGTAGAGCGGCTTACCGCAGACCTTACCGGGGGCGAGAAGCTGAGCTGGGGAGAGATTCGGGCCAAGCTGGATATGACCGACAAGAACACCCGTAGGCGTATCAATGCCTTCCTGCACCGGCTAGGCGTACAGGTTCGTATTGCGGAAGGCTATCTGGTGATCCAGCAGGACGAGGCCAGAGCCATGTTCGCTGTGGCGAAGAACAAGATAGGCAGCATTACGTTAGACGGTGGCAAGGGAGAGTTGCCGGGACTAACACAAGCTGACGGAATTGCCGCTGGCGTCAAGAAGCGGCTACTTAAGGGGATGAGTTCTCTCGGTACGTTGACAGTTCCGAATGGCAGGGGCACACGTAGACAGAAGCAATCTGTACCAGCTTGAATTTTCAAAAATAAATTTTGGAAAGTGCCCCTGTCCCGCCGATGGGGCATCGAATCTGGAAAATCTATCAAGCGCTCCAGCATGGCTTAACCCGTCCCGCTCGTGTTTCCGATGGGTCGCCAAACGGGTGGAAATATGCCTAGGAGCGGCTCAGAGGGAGCCAGAGGGGGGAAAGGGTCATCCGCACCGTAAAACGGCTCTACGGGCCTATAAACGCTTCCTGTAGGGTGTAGCAGGCTGGAGCCTGTTAAGGCCGGAGACTATCGGCAAAGCAGGATCGATAGCAATGGCCTTTAACGGGCCTTGGTTGAGTTTGGCTGTTTCAGGCTAGGTAGGCATCAATCGGGAGCCAAGAAAGCCGTAGCGGCCCTCCTGTCGCGTCTGGTGCTTATGCTACCTTGGCAAGCAAGCGTGATACCGTGGACTTGTGCCATTCGCCACCGTTGAACGTTGCAATGTTACGGTTGGTCAGTTCTGCTGCGATGTCGTCCAGCTTCATACCCTGTGCTTTCAGTTGCTGGATCGTCGGGAGCACCCTAGCGGCGAATGCTGCTGCCTTGCTTGCGTTGGTAGCCTGTCCCTTAGCTTGGGCTTCGTTCAGGTTCGTTTTGTTGCCCAGCACGCCGGTTCCTACCATCGGTGCCAGTGCGGACTTGGTGCGTTGACCAATCAGCTTGCGTTCCTTCTCGCCCAGCGCTGCATACAGGTGCAGAACGAAGGGATCGACATCCGCACCAAGTTCAGCAACGATGAACGGTACGCCACGGCTCATGAGGCCGGAAATGAATGCTACGTCACGGCTCAGACGGTCCAGCTTGGCAACGATGACCGGGCAACGAAGCTTCTTGGCTCGTGCCAGTGCAGCACGCAACCCTTCGCGTTCGTCAATGCCTTGAGCACCGCTGGCGACTTCGGAGAACAGTTCAACGATGTCGAAACCTTCCGCAGCGGCGAAGCTACGGATTGCCGCTTCTTGTGCCGACAGTCCCAAGCCGGACTTACCTTGTTCAGATGTACTTACGCGGATCAGGGCAACTGCTGGCTTGTTCATGGCTTTCCTTCGTTGGTTTTTGTTCGGTTGCACCCATTATACGACCGTTTAGTGGTCGCAACAAGGCTAGTTTGTGATCTTTCGGTAGCAGACTCAGCTATACTTCATGTCTCAACCAAACTGGAGGCTAGGATGAGTGATGAACCAATGATTCCTGAGACTGATTTGAACGAACAAGCACCTACCAATGCACCAGATACATCCGATGAGGCAGAAGCGCCACTTGATAACAGTAGAGCCGATCTCGACCGATTGCTGCAAGAATTGGTCGCTTATGCCGATCACTGGGGCGTAAATACTAGCATTACCTTGAACTTGGGCGGTTCGATGGTATCGGGGGAAATTATCTCAACCCGTGAATATGTCGAGAAATTCGCGGTTCAATACCAGAAACAGTTTGCGAATGTTCCTGAAGCCGCTGAAGCCATGACCAAACTGATTTTGTGGTTCAAACCTGACGAACCGGGAGACTATAAACCGTACCCTGCGAAACGGTCACGCTTCATTCATCTGGAGAAGGTACGAACCTATGCTCCAGGTCGGCCACAGTTGGCGGTTACTTCGTCCCTGTGGCGTGGGAACATAGCTGAAGTAAAAGGTTTCTCCCTCGGCTATCCTCCACCGCCTGAGAGCAAGTAATTCCGAACTGGAGTGGCGTCACTGACGCTTGGCGATACGGGCCAGCTCAGCCACTACCGTAGCGTTCATCTTGGCTGGCTCTGGCGTCTCTGCTGCTGGCGCTGGCTTCGGAGCCGCCACAGGCGTCTGTGCTACGGCATCTGGTGCCCACCACGGCTGAGCCTTCGTAGCTGGCTGGATGGGCAGATTGGCCTTGGCTGGCGATGCCTTGATGTGACGTTGGAGTGAGGCTTTCATGCTGGGTGCGTCCTTTCGTGTCTTGTGAGGCCCATAGGAGGCTGTAGGAGCCTTTCCGGCATCCGGTCAATCATCTTGTCCAGCTCTGCTACATCGGGCCTTGGCGGGGCTGTATGAGCGTCTGCGTAGCCTGTAAAGCCGAATACGTTGCTCAGGTCATTCCGTACCTGCCAGAGTGACCGGGGAATACCGTTATCCTTCAGGTGTGATTGAATCTCTGCTACGTTCATACCGGCATCTACTGCCGTCTCGTAAAGCCCTGCTACGTATTTGAATGCTGGCGTCATCGTTTCTCCTTTGCTTGTTGACTGGTGCCCGGTAGTCAACCGGGGCATGGGGAGGGTTGTTTCCTGTTTAGGAATAATTGGGCTTTCCAAGTAACCCTGTTCCTCTGCTGCTGCTACTTTTAAACTTTCTGGTTTAATACTCTCTTTGTTCGCTGCTGGACGGCTCGATTTCGTCAATGCGTCCCTGTACTTCTGGCGCTGGGCTTCACGCTTTCCAGTGTTCGATGCGAACTCAGAGGCGAAGTAGGTTTCCCGGTCCTGTCCTGCGTTCTTGGATCGGACCTTTACATGGTAAGAGCACCATGCGATGCAATCGGCCAGCTTGGCTGGTGTGTCCATCTTGGCGAACATGGCTCCACCGTGCATACGGCCCTTCGGCGGCTCGATGCGGATAGACAGGCTCTTGTCTAACCCGGCTTCCTTGGCCTGCTTGGCTTTGCGCTTGATGCGTCGAGCGATGAAGTGGCCTTCTGATACGTCCAGGAGGTCGGCTGGGTAATGATGCAGCGTCTCAATGATGATGTAGCAGTGGCAATGCAATCCGCCCTTCTCGTCGCCTACCTCGTACGCTCCTAAATACTCCGCCTTGCATTTGGTGCGGATGTGGCGTACCAAGGCTTTGATAGTGGCTTGGTATTCGGCCTTGGTGGAGCCGGACAGGATGAATTGATACATCACGGCTTTCTTTAAGTCGTGAGTGGTCAGCATTGTCTGTACTGACTTCATTTGGCGGATGGAGTGGATACCACCGTTCTTCTTATGTGCCAGAATGGCATTCGTGTAGTTCGTATCTTGCATTCGAGTCTTTCATCGTTATTCATTGCCCTCCCTGTAAGGGGGAGGGATAGGAGGATTTATGTTGACCATTTCTATATACTCTTTCTTCATAGCTCTCTGAACACCTATACTCTTTATTATAGATAGAGAATTTGTTCGCCAGATTCGCCTGCCAGAGCGCTTATTCTCATAGTGGCGAACTCCACAAAACAGGCTAGATTTAGAAATGTTCTAATACGTTTTTATTGTTAGCTGAATTTGACAGCCGCTTCGATCAAACGGGCGATGACGAGCGATCCAGAGATACGCTTTTTGTTCGCCATAGCCTTGAGTGCGTCCCACTGGTGTGGCTCCAGATAGATAAATTGTCGTTGTAGCGTGCTGCCATCGTCGGTAATCACACGCTGGCGGCTGGTGCCGGGGACTGGCTCTGTTCTGATAATCATTTGGTTTCCTTATTCATTAAACAAAATCGCAGACGAACAGAGGCGCACCGTGATAGCGGCGTACGTTGATCGACTGCGGTTCGGATTGTCTTTACTGCTGGTGCCAGAATTGGCGGGGAAGCGCTTCCCAATCAGGAAGGCTGATGGGGAATTACTTAGTTCAGCTTTGCCAACTCTGCCTGAGCGGCTTTGCGTAGCTCCGCAATCTGCTTGTCGAGAGCGGCGGTAGCGGCGGCAACGTCTGCTTCAAGCTTGGCACGCTGTTGACTTTCCAGCAGTCGCTTAGCTGCTTCTGCAACGTCTTTACGATATTGTGCGGCTTCCTCTGCTACGCTTCGTTCCACCGATGCCTTAGCAGCATTGATGATGTATTCTTTTGGGTTCCCTCGGATCATGGTGAACCACGCCCAACCTGATGCTTCCATAATTTCGATTGGTGCATCGCTAAAAGTGTATCCATTCCTTGCATGCTGGACAGCTTCGTTAAATGCTGCACTCATTGGGGCGCCAATGCGGATCGAGAATGGGACTGCCGGTGCTGCTACCGGGGCTTCTTGTGCTACTAGTTCTGGTGTTGCTGTTGCCATGATTTTCCTTTTCAGTTTGTGTTGATGTTACGGTTTCGCAGGTAGTTAGCTACGTGCATACGGTTCCAGTCCATACCGGACGGAGTTTTGAAGCATTGCGCGTTCAGGTGATTAGCAATCGAGCGCAGAGTCGAATAGGGACGCAGGACACGAATAATCGAGTTCACGGCCTCGTAATACGATGGTGCGTTCAGAGGTTTTCCGAACGCTGGTACAGCAGGTACGACAGGCATAGAGTGCCCTCCAGTGTTAAAGGATTAATGAAATTTGGTTTGGGATGAAACGATGTGGCGGCGTCTACAACAGGAACAACGATGATGACACCAGACAACAGTGTATCACAGCAACCACAAAAAGTCAAATTTATGCACCATTTCGCTTGACATGTTGACATAGGTATGATGCATACCCAACCTCGTTGGTGCTGATTTTGTGAGCGCCTAGTGTCATAAAACGCAAGGTGCTAATGGGGATAAACGCAGAGTCCCATTACGGTAAAAATCGAAACCCTACCGCCGCAAAACCGGGTGTCTCTTCATAGGGAAATGCTGAATTTTTCGATTTCGCTCCTGCTGCAAAAAATTTAGGCAACCGCCTATGAAAACGGACACGGTTTGGTCGCATTTCAGCGTGTTTTTTCGCTAGAAAATGAAGAAGAAGCAAGTGGTTTGGCTAAGCATTTCGGGCCATCTGGGAAGGGTCGATTTTGGAGGGGAGCACTGTCGTTAATTGTCGCTGCCTGTTGCCATCTGTCCGTTCTGCATGTTGTTGGTAGTTGGCAACTTCAGCAATTCGTGTATCACGCTTTCGTTGATCCCGAACTCTTCAAGGAAGTACGTCGCAAAGCGTTTGCCATGAATCTGTTGTAGCTCAACCGCCGCTGCAAGCAGGGCCGTAATGGAAACAGTAGGTTTCGGATAGGTCGTCATACCTACGATTTAAACAGACTCCGCCGTAGCTAACCTTGAGATAGATCAAACCATCTAAGCTTTATTTGGGACGCTTTCGTACACTACTTGTACTTGTGCTGCAGGCCCTTGAGCGGCGCATCGTTGACGCGCGGGACGTTGTGCGTCATCTGGCCGGCCGGGTGCGGGTTCATGCGCATGCGGATGTCGCGCACCAGCTTGGCAATGGCCGCATCGTCCTTTTTGTACAGCACCAGGTCGCGCAGCTGTTCGTATTCGCGCGCCGGCAGCATGTCGCGGTGCGGAAAGGTCAGGCGGTAGATCGGATCGTCGGGAATGTTACTCCAGTCGATCAGCTGCTCCATTACATATTCATTGGTGCGGAAAGGCAGTACATGGGACACGACCTGGACCGCTTCCTGCAAGTCCGGGCTCATCCATTGCCATTGGCGGGCATTTGCGATCGACTGACGGGTGTATGGCTTGAACTTGGCGGGCGTCGCTTCAGTGCTCACGGGCATTCTCCAAAGAGAGATGGAAAGGAATTATGGTTGACTTAAGGAATTTAAATTGCCAACAGGAACCGATACTAGGGTTCCAGCGCCAGCTAAGAGTTGCAACCAATCAACTTGTAACCGACCTTTCTCACCAAACTCCACGTGCAATGCGAAAGATCAGCGTTGTATTTGGAACGTCGCGCCGGGGCGATTTTGCGCCAGCACAAGCCTGCAGCAAGACCTGCAGCGTAGAGTAGCCATGCCAATAGGAAACATTTAGTCCGAGCACATTCTTGAAAGGAAGCACTCATGACCTTCTCGCTGAAGCTGACCGCAACCGCAATCGCCCTGTGCCTGGCCAGTGGTGCCGCCCTCGCCAACGAACCATCCGAAAAGGACGCCATCGCCATGGCCGAACGTGGCGCCGCCCTGATCAAGTCCAAAGGCAAGGACGAGATGATGAAACGGATCAACGCCAAGGATCCGGATTTCGTCCAGGGCTCGCTGTACGTCGACCTGCGCGACGTCAAGACCGGCATCGTGCTGGCCCACCCCTACAACCCGTCGATCGTGGGCAAGGACCTGACCGACGTGCCCGATGCCAACGGCAAGAAATACCGCCGCGAGATCATCGAACTGGCCGCCGCCAAGGGCAAGGGCTGGGTCGACTACCAGTACAAGAATCCGACCACCGGCAAGATCGAGCCGAAGACGACCTACATCCTGCTGGTCGACGGCGTCGTGCTCGAGGCCGGCCTGTACAAGAAGTGATGCATGGGACCGCGGCATCGACGCCGCGGCAAGACGATGATGGGCGGCGTGCACGCCGCCCTTTTTATTAGGGCGTCAGACGACCGCCCTTTTTAGCTGGAGCGAACATGCTGAACAAATTACGGATCGGTCCGAAGCTGCTGCTGGCGCCGGGCCTGGTGCTGGTGCTGCTGCTGCTGCTGGCGGGCGCCGCCTGGTATGGCATGGTGCGCCAGAACGCATCGCTGGAAAACATGGTGCAGGTGCGCGCGGCGCGCCTGAAGAGCGTGGCCGACGTGGCGGGCGACGCCAAGTACGTGCACGCCAACGCCTATCAGTTGCTGGCCTGGGTCAACGGCAGCTTTGCCAAGGCCAGGCTGGACGCCCTGATCGCCGACATCGGCAGCCGCCACGCGGCGCTGAAAGCCCAGCTCGACGCATTGGCACAGGTCGGCAGCGCGGCCGAGCGCAAGCCGATCGATGCCTCGCTGGCGGCGCTGGCGGCCTACCGCAAGGCGGTGCAAGAGACCATCGAAATGGCCCAGGTCGACCAGTCGATCGCCACCAATTCGATGCAGAAGGCGGAAAAGGATTTCGTGATCCTGAACCAGCAGCTGGCCCAGCTGGCGGCCCTGGAAAAGACGCTGAGCGAGGAAGCCTACGCCGCCGCGCGCAAGGAATTCCACAACCTCGAGACCAGCATGATCGTGCTGGTGGTGCTGTCGATCGCGGTGTCGCTGGCGGTGACGATGCGCCTGCGCCGCGTGATGCTGCGCGATATCGGCGCGATCTCGAGCGTGGTGCGCGAAATGGCCGACGGCAAGCTGACCGGCAGCGCCGCCAGCGACGGCCGCGACGAGATCGCCGACACCTCGCGCGCGCTCGACCAGACCATCTCGAACCTGAACCGCACGCTGCGCAGCGTGCTCGGCTCGGTGCGCTCGATCGACACCGCGTCCAAGGAAATCGCCAGCGGCAACCTCGACCTCTCGACCCGCACCGAGATGCAGGCCGGCTCGCTGCAGCAGACCGCCAGCGCGATGGAAACGCTGACCACGGCGGTCAAGGACAACGCCAGCAACGCGCGCCTGGCCACCGAACTGGCGGCGGAAGCGGCACGCCTGGCATCCAGCGGCGGCGAGTCGGTCGGGCGCGCGGTGGCGACCATGGAATCGATCCGCGCCAGCTCGCGCAAGATCGTCGACATCATCGGCGTCATCGACGGCATTTCGTTCCAGACCAATATCCTGGCCCTGAATGCGGCAGTGGAAGCGGCACGCGCCGGCGAACAGGGACGCGGCTTCGCCGTGGTGGCGTCGGAGGTGCGCACCCTGGCCCAGCGCTCGGCCTCGGCGGCCAAGGAGATCAAGGCCCTGATCGCGGATTCGGTGGCGATCATCGACAACGGCAGCACCTCGGTCAACGAAGCCGGATCGAGCATGGATAGCGTGGTGGCCTCGGTGCAGCAGGTGAACGACATCATCAACCGCATCAGCGTGGCCAGCAACGAGCAGGCCGAGGGCATCGCTGAAGTGAATCTCGCCGTCGGCCAGATGGACGACATGACCCAGCAGAACGCGGCGCTGGTGGAACAGGCCGCGGCGGCGGCGGCCAGCCTGCACGAGCAGACCGTCAACCTGGCGCGCGCGGTGTCGGTGTTCGAGATCGAAGGCGAGGCGCAGCCGCAAGCCGGCGATGAAGATGCCGACGACGCGATCCAGCCGGTACAGGGCGAGCGCCGTTCGCCGCACAGCGCCATGCGCGGTGCCCGTCCCGCTCTCGAGCACCGTGCCGCGGAAAGCCGCCCGCAACAGGCGCGCCGGCGGGCTTGAACCGCGAAAGCAGATATGCCGTCGCCCCTGCGCAGGCAGGGGCGACGTATTAACGGAACGGCTTGCTGACGTAACGCGACCCGGCCAATCCAAACCGCCACGGCACGTCGACCGCCTTCGAAATGCCGATACGCGGACCGCTCACCACCTCGATTCCTTCCGGCGCCGCCTGCAGTTCGAACGGCGCTGCGGCGATCGACTGGCTGTTCAAGACGCGCGTCACGCCCAGCGCCTGGCACAGCTTGCCCGGTCCGGAACACAGCAGCCATTCATCGGTCGTGCCGCGGCGCTCGCGCATCGCCTCCAGGCCAACCACCGGCTCGAGCGCGCGGATCAGTACCCCGGCGCCATGCCCTTCTTCGCGGCAGACGAAATTCAGGCACCAGTGGATGCCGTAGGAACGGTAGACGTAGGCATGGGCGGGCGGGCCGAACATCGCGGCATTGCGTTCGGTCGGACCCGAATAACTGTGCGAGGCCGGATCTTCGCCGTCGTAGGCTTCGGTCTCGACGATGCGTCCGCCGACGCCGTTGACCAGCACCGTGACGCCGATCAGCTGGCGTGCCACGCGGTGGGAAGGTGCTAGAAAATCGATACCAGCGAGAATATGGGGCGACATGTATGCATCTTACAACGGTCCCGTTTGCCGGGTCGCACCGTCTGCGCATCGCTCTCCCCAGAGGACATTTTTGACGATTTTGTCATCAAATAAGTAAATGCATTGCTGCAACTTTTACGGCACTGGTGTACAGTGATGCGCTTCGCACTTATTTCCGTGCAGCACTATATTCCCCTGATCATGAGTACAGCAACCGCCCTGGCACGTCCCAGCGCCGCCGAGGATCCGGTCGACGCGCTGATCAAGTCGATCCGCATTCCGCCGCGTCCCAGCCTGCTGGCCGAGCTGCAACGCGAACTGGCCTCGCCCGATCCCAGCCCGGAAACGGTTGGCCGCATCGTGGCCAGCGACGTCGGCATGTCGGGCGCCCTCCTCAAATTGGCCAATTCGGCCGTGTACGGAGGCCGCAAGGCCAAGTCGATCGAGCAGGCCATCCTGTTCCTCGGCATTAACCAGGTCGCCGCCCTGATGACCGGCCTGCTGGCGCGCCGCGCGATCCCCGCCAACAGCGCCGCCCTGGCCAGTTTCTGGGACGTCTCGACCCGGCGCGCGCAGGCGATGGTGTTCCTGTCGCGCCGCCTGCGCATCGGCGAGCAGGACGTGGCCCACACCTTCGGCCTGTTCTGCGACACCGGGGTGCCGCTGCTGATGGAACGCTTTGCCGACTACGGCGCCACCTACGCCGAAGCTGCGCTGGATGCCGAACGCCCCTTCACCGCGCTCGAGGACGAGCGCCACGCCACCTCGCACGCGGCGGTCGGCTGCCTGCTGGCACGCACCTGGGGCCTGTCCGGCGACATCGGCTGGGCCATCCTGCACCACCACGACTACACGGTGCTGGACGACGCCGACAGCCCGGCCACGGTGCGCTCGATGGTCGCGCTGTCGCTGCTGGCCGAAGGCGCGATCAGCTCATACCAGGGCCACGGCGAATCGCTCGAATGGAACAAGGGCGGCGCGCGCGCAATGGCCTATCTCGGCATGTCGGAGGACGAAAAGGAAGAGCTGCTGGACGAGCTGGTCGAAGCCTTCCACGACGAGTAAACGCCCACCCGGCATATTTACATCCTCCGTGCGGCGGCGGATACTTCGACCAGACAGATCGAAGATCGCCGTGCGCGGAGGAGACATGAAGCGCCTGTTCCAGCCTTTGCGGCTGTTGCCGCTATTGCTGGCCATGCTGGCCGGCTGCGCCAGCCCGCCCCCGCCGGCCCCGCCGCCGTCGCTGTTCCTCGACGCGGCCTTTGCCCCGCCCTCCGAGACCATCGGCGCCGCCGACCTGTTTACCCTCAGCCCGGCCATGCAGGCCTACCTGCACAGTCCCGCGTTCACGGCCCTGCTGCGCACGCGCGGCCGCGAGCGCGGCCTGCTCGACGCGCTGTACCGCCAGCAGGACCTGAAGCTCGACTACGACGCCAACGCGACCCGCCCCGCCGCCGGCACCTATGCCGCGCGTGCCGGCAACTGCCTGTCGCTGGTGATCATGACGGCCGCCTTCGCGCGCGAACTCGGACTGACGGTGCGCTACCAGGCGGTGGACGTGGAAGATGCCTGGCGCCGCGAAGGCACGCTGTACCTGGTGGCGGCCCACGTCAACATCGCCCTCGGCCACCGCAAGCCGCGCGACCTCCTGTACGACGACAAGGCCGACAAGGAACTGGTGGTCGACTTCCTGCCGCCGCCCGACGCCGCGCGCCTGCGTACGCGTCCGCTCGACGAAGGCGAACTGGTCGCCCTGTTCCTCAACAACCGCGCCGCCGAGACCCTGGTGCAAGGCCGCATCGACGATGCCTACTGGTGGGCACGCGCCGCGGTGCACGCCAATCCGGCCAGCGCCACCGCCTACAACACCCTCGGCGTGATCTACCAGCATCATGGCCAGTTGCCGCTGGCCGAACGCGCCTACCGCGCCGCGCTCGGACGCGATCCGGACAACCTGGTGGCGATGCAGAACCTGTGGCCGCTGCTGGCCCGGCTCGGGCGTCCGGACGAAGCGCAGGCGCTGGCGCAGCGCGTGGCCGGCATCCGGCCGCCGCCGCTATAAAAGTAAAAAGGGCCGGGTCCCTTGCGGAACCCGGCCCTCTTCGATCTCGGATCAGGGCGCTGCGCGATGCCGGATCAACGGCGGCGCTGCTGCGGACGTGCGCCGGTCGGTGCCGGGCCGCGCGTCTCGATGTGGCGGAAGGTGATACGGCCCTTGTTCAGGTCGTACGGCGACATTTCCAGCGTGACGCGGTCGCCCGCAATGATACGGATATGGTTCTTCTTCATGCGGCCCGAGGTGTACGCCACCAGTTGATGGCCGTTCTCCAGGTCGACACGGAAACGCATCTCCGGCAGCACTTCAGTCACCTTGCCACTCATTTCGATCAGTTCTTCTTTACTCATGTCATGTCCTTTATATATGAACGACTCTTTCCGTGACTGATGATGCGAAATCAACGATCGGCAATGCATCGACCGGCGAAGCGCGAACACCGCACCGCCGTCGGACAGGCTGCCAGTCTGCCTGGTCAAGAATGGGAAAAGTCGGGAAACGCAGCGCGTATGCAGCTGGCGCGTTGCGAACTGGGGGATGCATCCAATATGGGGGCGTTGCGCCAGATTAAAAGAGGGAGCCTCACTCTTTGGTCCGGCAGCAAGCCAACACCATCATTCTACACGACAACGGACATCTCCACAGGGAAGGCCCAAATTCTGCCCAAAGTAATGGAACGGACAATACGCGAAAAAAAAGCGCGGCAAGTGCTTGTCTATACAAAAACAGCTCTTGTATAGTGATGCCCAAATTTTTACCCGGAATACATATATGTCCATCAAAACACTTGGTGCCGCATTCGCTGCAACCCTCCTGCTCGCCGGCTGTGCGACCCACGTGCCGCTGACCAGCGAACAGATCGGACGCATTTCTGCCGACACCCCGGCCACCGACCTGAACGCGATCCTGGGCAAGGCCACCGTGGCTGCCAGATACGACGTCGACGCCGACGGCCAGAACTACCACGTGCGCCGGCTGGCGCTGAAAACCGGCACGCGCATGAAGAAGGTCACGGTCTGCACCAAGACCTGCAACCTGGTCGACAGGCCGGTCGCCGTCACCACCCACTACCTGCTGATTCAGGAAATGCCGTCGCAAAAACTGCTGGGCTGGGGCACGACCGACGAGCTGAGCAAAAGTGCGGACAGCCGCATTGCGTCGATCATGCCGAAGCTCCGCCTGGCGGACACCGCAGGCGTGCCGGCGGCGCCGTCCCGCTAAGCGGCGTCCGCCTCCATCAAGCGCCGCCACACCGCCAGCTTCTGTTCGAAGCTCAAGGCCATGTGCGCCGGCGACGACGACGGCAGCACCACGGTGCGGTAGCCGGCCTCCTCGAACTGGCCGGCAAACTTGCCCGACGCCTGCCCATTGAATCCGACCGTCTGCAGCTCCGGGCACAGCCGGTGCAGGCGCTCGAAATCATTGGCCGCGGCATTACGGATGGCAGAATCCAGGCTGCCTTCGCGCTCGCAGGCGGCCAGCACGTCCCACAGCCCGACACGGTGCGCCAGCAGGCGCGGCAGGCGTGCGGCGTAGGGCAAGCCATACAGGTCTTCACCGACCAGGGCGCCGACCAGTTTCCAGAACTGGTTACGCGGATGGGCGTAATACTGCTGGGCGGCGAGCGAGGCGGCGCCGGGGAAGCTGCCCAGGATCAGGATGCGGGTATCGGGCGCGATGACGGGCGCCAGGCCGGTAAGCAGAGGAGCGGACATGGCCGCATCATAGTCCAGAAACGAAAAACGGGGCATCTGCCCCGTTCGTCGCCCGATGCCGGGGGCGTGGCCCCGGCCCTGTTTTTCATTGCTTCTTGTTGCGGCGGCGGCGCAGGAAGCCCAGGCCGGCCAGGCCCAGGCCCAGCAGCGCGAGCGAACCCGGTTCCGGCACCTTGGCCGATGCGCCCGAGCCGGCGTCGGCGCTGGTGCTGGTGCCGGTGCTGACCGTGGACGGCGCCACCGGGCTGCTGCTGACCGTCGCGGTGGTCACCGGCGCGGTCGAGATCGGCGTCGTCGACGGCATCAGCGTGCCGGCCACGGTAAAGCTCACATAGTCCAGACCGCCTACCGTCGGGTAGGCGTCGACGTCGGCGCCATTCTGCCAGGAGATCGTCAGCAGCTTGTCTGCGGACAGCGAGGCCCATTGCTGGTCGCTGAGCGTGAAGGAACCGCTCAGCGTGTAGTCGTAATCCCTGTAGTTTTCCGTGACCGCGTAGCCGCTGCCGCCGGCACTGCTCCATCGCGCGCCCTGATAGCCATCCACGTAGAAATTGAAATATTCGTCATCGCAGATATTGTAGTTGCCACCGAAATCGCCCTTGGCGGTGACCGATATCGTTACGCCGGTGTACTTGTTGCCGTCGAGGGCGAAGGTCTTGCTGAAGCCTTGGGCAGTGCCGGTGATCGAAGTCGTATTCGAAGCAATGACCGTGGCCTGCGCGGCGTTGGCGAAGAAGGCGGCGGCGACAGCAAAAGCGGCGAGGAGTTGTTTGCGCATCTTGAATCCTTAAGTCGTTAAGGTTGTTATACATCATTCTTAATTTACTTAAAGCAATTTAGATGCCAGCAGGAAAAATCAACGATTTTTCAATGCCTTACGCATTTAGTCTTTCGATTTTACCGTTTGACTGTAAAATTTCTCGACAATAAAAAAATAGTTTTACGCTAAGAAAAATTGATCGTCAAATTTACGATCATAGGTGAAACTTCGCATATTGATATCAAACTGATCAATATGACTAATTTGACGCCTGTAATATTTTTCGACAAAACGAAAAAAACGGCAGTCCACGCTCAGCGCGAACTGCCGCAAAGGGCAGAACAAACCTATCTTCAGAACGCGATCAGCGACGCGCCTGGGCCATCCCATCTACCTGCCCGCCCGCAGGCGTGCCGTCCCAGCCGCCGCCCAGCGCCCGGATCAACGCCACCGTCGTCACGGCACGGTCGCCGCGCAGCTGCACGGCGCTGCGCTCCACCGCCGCCTGGTTGCGCTGGGCGTCCAGCAGTTCCAGGTAGCTGCCGCGGCCGGCGTCGTAGAGCTTCTGCGCCAGGTCGGAGGAACGGCGCGCGGACACCAGCGCCTGCTCGGTCTCGTAGCTCTGCCCTGCCAGGATGCGCAGGCCGGCCAGGTTGTCCTCGACTTCGGCAAAGGCGGTCAGCACGCTCTGGCGGTAGGCGCCGACCGCCTCGTCCAGCGCGGCTTCGCTGCGTGCCACGTTGTTACGGTTGCGGCCGCCGTCGATCAAGGGCATCGACAGCGCCGCGCCCAGCAGCCAGGAGCGGCTGCTCCACTTGAACACGTCACCGACCGTGCCGGCCACGCCGCCGCCATTGGCGCCGATGCTCAGCGCCGGAAACATGGCCGAACGCGCCACGCCGATGCGGGCATTGGCCGCCTCCATCGTGCGCTGGGCGCTGGCGATGTCGGGCCGCCGTTCCAGCAGGCTCGATGGCAGCCCGGCCGGGATCAGCGGCAGCCCGGCCGCGTCTTCCAGCGGACTGGCCGGCGCCGTGAACACCGAGGCTGGCTTGCCCAGCAGCACCGCCAGCGCGTGTTCGGCCGTGGTGCGCTGGCGCTGCAGCCCGATCGCTTCGGCGCGCGAGGTCGCCAGTTCGGTACGGGCGCGGGCCAGGTCGAATTCGCCGATGTCGCCGAGCTCGAAGCGGCGCCCGGTGACGCGCACGCTTTCCTCGCGCAGCCGCACCGTGCGTTCCACCGTCGCCAGTTCGGCGTCGAGAGAACGCAGGCGGAAGTAAGTCTGCGCCACGTCGGCCTGCAGCGACAGCAGCACCGAGCGGTAGGTCGCTTCCACCGCGCCGGCGTCGCCACGTGCCGCCGCCACGTTGGCCGACACCCGTCCGAACAAGTCGATTTCGTAGCTGGCCGACAGCCGCGCCGAATAGCTGTTGAACGGGGCCACCGGCGTGCCCGGCGCCTGCAGGGCCTCCTGCGGCGACAGGCGGGTGCGCTGGGCACCGGCGTCCACGCCGATCTGCGGGATGCGGTCGGCCTCGGCGATGCCGGCAATGGCGCGCGCCTGGCGCACGCGCGCCGCGGCCACCGTCAGGCTTTGGTTGTTGGCCGCCGCTTCGGCGACCAGCGCATCCAGCGACGGATCGTGGAACACGCGCCACCATTCGCCGCGCGGCTGGGCTTCGGCCGGCTGGCCGATCTTCCAGGTGGTGCCGTCGGGCGCAGTGCGGGTCGCCGGCGCCTGCGCTTCCTTGAAGGCGGGCACCGCGGCAATCTCCGGCTGCTTGAATGCCGGCGCCGAGCAGGCGGCCAGCATCAGCGCCGCGAACAGTGGAGGCAGACCTCGTGCAATCATGGTTTTCATATCAGTGGTTTCCTTCCAGTGCGGGACCGTGCTCGGTGCCGGGAACGGCAGCCGCCTTGTGCGAAGGCCGCTGGAAACGCTTGGCCAGGGTACGCAGCAGCACATAGAACACCGGTGTCAGGAACAGGCCGAAGAAGGTCACGCCCAGCATGCCGGCGAACACGGCGACACCCATCGCGTGGCGCATCTCGGCGCCGGCGCCGTGCGAGAACACCAGCGGCACCACGCCCATGATGAAGGCGATCGAGGTCATCAGGATCGGACGCAGGCGCAGGCGGCAGGCTTCCAGTGCGGCGGCGACGATGCTGCGGCCGTGGTGTTCCAGCTCGACCGCGAATTCCACGATCAGGATCGCGTTCTTCGACGCCAGGCCGACCAGAACGAACAGCGCGATCTGGGTGAACACGTTGTTGTCGCCGCCGGTCAGCTTCACGCCGACGAGGGCGCACAGGATCGACATCGGCACGATCAGGATCACGGCCAGCGGCAGCGTCCAGCTTTCGTACTGGGCAGCCAGCACCAGGAACACCAGCAGCACGCACAGCGGGAACACGAAGATCATGGTGTTACCCGACAGGATGTCCTGGTAGGTCAGGTCGGTCCATTCGTAGGCGATCCCCTTCGGCAGCACTTCGCGGGCGATTTCCTCCATCGCCGCCTGGGCCTGGCCCGACGAGACACCCGGGGCCGGGCCGCCGTTCATCTCGGCGGCGACGTAGTTGTTGTAGCGCTGCACGCGGTCCGGGCCGTAGGTATCCTTGATCTGCATGATCGAGGACAGCGGAATCATTTCGCCCTTGTCGTTGCGCACCTTCAGCTGGGCGATCTGCTCGCGCTGCGAACGGAACGGCGCATCGGCCTGCACCCGCACCTGGTAGGTGCGGCCGAACTGGTTGAAGTCGTTCACGTACAGCGAACCGAGGTTGATCTGCAAGGCCTGGTTGATCTCGGCCAGCGGCACGCCCAGCTGCTTGGCCTTGACGCGGTCGACGTCGGCGAACAGCTGCGGCACGTTGATCTGGTAGCCCGAGAACACGCCGGCCAGGCGTTTATCGGTCGCGGCCTTGGCCATGAAGGCCTGCACTGCCTTGTTCAGCTCATCGTAGCCGAGATTGCCGCGGTCTTCGATCATCATCTTGAAGCCGCCGGTGGTGCCCAGGCCATTGACCGGAGGCGGCGGCAGCACCATCACGAAGGCATCCTCGATGGCGCCCATGCGCTTGTTGATCTCGCCGGCGATGGCTTCGGCGCTCTGCGCCGCGCCATGGCGCTGGTCGAAGGGTTTCAGGGTGACGAAGGCGATGCCGGCGTTCGGCGCATTGGTGAAGCCGTTGATCGACAGGCCCGGGAAGGCGACCGACGATTCCACGCCCGGGATGCCGCGGGCGACGTCCGACATCCTGCGGATCACGTCATCGGTGCGCTCCAGCGAGGCCGCGTCCGGCAGCTGGGCGAAGCCGATCAGGTAAGCCTTGTCCTGGGCCGGCACGAAGCCCGGCGGCACCGCCTTGAACATGAAGATGCCGGCGATCGTCAGCAGCGCATACACGCCCAGCGACGCGCTCTTGCGCTTCAGGACGCCCTGCACGCCCGCTTCGTAGCGGTGGGCCGAGCTGTTGAAGAAGCGGTTGAAGCCCTTGAAGAAGCGGCCGAACACGGCGTCCATGCCGCGCGTCAGCCAGTCCTTTTTCGCACCGTGCGGTTTCAGGAGCACGGCCGACAGCGCCGGCGCCAGGGTCAGGGACAGGAAGGCCGAGATGACGGTCGAGATGGCGATGGTCAGCGCGAACTGGCGGTAGAACTGGCCGGTCAGGCCCGAGACGAAGGCGATCGGCACGAACACGGCGCACAGCACCAGCGCGATCGCGATGATCGGACCGGACACTTCCCTCATTGCCTGCACGGTGGCGTCATGCGGGTTCAGGCCGTTCTCGATATTCCGTTCGACGTTCTCCACCACCACGATGGCGTCGTCGACCACGATACCGATCGCCAGCACCAGGCCGAACAGCGACAGGGTATTGATCGAGAAGCCGAAGGCCAGCATCACGGCGAAAGTACCGACCACCGACACCGGCACCGCCAGCAGCGGAATCACCGACGCGCGCCAGGTCTGCAGGAACACGATCACGACGATCGCCACCAGCACGATCGCTTCGATCAGCGTATGCAGCACCGAGTTGATCGACTCGCGCACGAACTGGGTCGGGTCGTACACGATGCTGTAGGTCATTCCCTGCGGGAAGTCCTTCGACAGTTCTTCCATCTTGGCACGCACGTCGGTCGACAGTTGCAGTGCATTCGCGGTCGGCGACTGGAACAGCGGGATCGCCACCGCCGACTTGTTGTCGAGCAGCGAGCGCAGGGCATAGGAGTTCGAGCCCATTTCCAGGCGCGCGACGTCCTTCAGCAGCGTGGTGGCGCCATCCGTGTTGGTCTTGACCACGATGTTGCCGAACTCCTCGACGCTGGCCAGGCGGCCCTGGGTATTCACGGTCAGCTGGAACTCGGCGCCCTTGGACGGACCCTGGCCGACCACACCGGCCGCGACCTGCACGTTCTGTTCGCGGATGGCATTCACGACGTCGCTCGCAGTCAGGTTGCGGCCCGCCACCTTCTGCGGATCGAGCCAGACGCGCATCGCGTAGTCGCCCGAGCCGAACAGCTGGACGTCGCCCATGCCCGGGATACGGGCCAGCTGGTCCTTGACGTTCAGCGTGGCGTAGTTGCGCAGGTACAGGTCGTCATAGCGGCCGTCCGGCGAATTCAGGTGCACCACCATCGTGATGTTGGGCGAACTCTTGACGGTGGTGACGCCGATCTGGCGCACTTCTTCCGGCAGGCGCGGCAGCGCGCGCTGGACGCGGTTCTGCACCGCCGTCTCGGCCTGCTCGACGTTGGTGCCGATTTTAAAAGTCACGGTCAGCTGCAGCGCGCCGTCCGAGGTGTTCTGCGAGGTCATGTAGAGCATGCCCTCGACGCCGATGATCTCCTGCTCGATCGGGGTGGCGACCGTCTCGGCGATGACCTTCGGATTGGCGCCCGGGTACTGGGCGCGCACCACGATCGACGGCGGCACGACCTCGGGGTATTCCGAGATCGGCAGCTGGAAGATCGAGATCAGGCCGGCCACGAACACGATGACGGACAAGACCGCCGCGAAGATCGGCTTGTCGACGAAAAAGCGTGAAATGTTCATTTTATTGTTCCTTACTTGGTCTCTGCCATGGCGATCCTGGCGCCGTCCTTCGCCGCCGGCGCACCGGTACTGGCCACCATCGGCACGGTCTGCGCCGTGATCGGGGCGCCCGGACGCACCCGCTGCAGGCCGTTGACGACGATCTTCTCGCCCGGCTTCAGGCCGCTGCGCACCACGCGCAGACCATCGATGACCGGGCCCAGGGTAACTGCGCGGTACTCGGCCTTGCCGTCCTTGTCGACCACGAACACGAACTTGCGGCTCTGGTCGGTGCCGACGGCGCGGTCGGTGATCAGCAGTGCGTTTTTCGGGCTGCCGCCGCCGATCTGCACGCGCGCGAACAGGCCCGGCGCCATGCCGCGGTCCTTGTTGTCGAAGGTGGCGCGCATACGCACGCTGCCGGTACGGCTGTCGAGCTGGTTGTCGACGAATTCGAGCTTGCCCTCGTGCGGGAAGCCTTCTTCGCCGGCCAGGCCGACGTTCACCGCCACGGCGCGGCCGGCATGCGCATCCTTGCTGACGCGCAGATAGGTTTCCTCGTCGCCGTCGAAGCTGGCGTAGATGCGATCCAGCGACACCACCGAAGTCAGCACGTTCGAGGCATCGACCAGGTTGCCGAGGGTGATCTCGGCCTTCGAGACGCGGCCGTCGATCGGCGAGACGACGCGGGTATAGGACAGGTTCAGGCGCGCGGTCTGGGCCTGGGCATCGAAGGCGCGCGCGGTGGCGTCGAGTTCCTTCAGGCCGGATGCGCGCTCGTCGTATTCGCGCTGGGCGATGGCTTTATCGCCCAGCAGGCGCTCGGCGCGTGCCAGTTCGACGCGCGCCAGTTCGGTCTTGGCGCGCGCCGACTTGGCGGCGGCGTCGGCGCGGTCGGCTTCGGCCTGGTAGGGACGCGCGTCGATCACGAACAGCACATCGCCCTTTTTCACTTCGGCGCCCGGCTTGAAGTTGACGGCGGTGATGAAGCCGGACACGCGCGGACGGATCTCGACGCGCTCGACCGCTTCCAGCCGGCCCGAGAATTCCTGGGTTTCGGCGACCTGCTTTTCGATCACGGCGGCGGCCGACACCGGCGGACCGCCGGCAGCAGCCTGGGCCGGCGGCGCATCGGCCTTGCCGGTGGCATCGGAGCAGCCGGCGATCAGGATGGCCACGCCGGCCGCCCCGAGCGCCAGCACCAGCGGTCGTGCCGCTGTCTTCAATTGATGCATCGTTTTCATGTTGCCCTCTCGTTTTTGGAAAATTATTAATAACTTGTTAATGCTTGGACGAAAGCAGTCCTTTCCGGGCTTTTGCAGGAAAAGACAGGTCTCCGCTGCCCCGTTTGCCGGGGCAGCTTGTTATGGTTTATTTATTGAAAAACGCTGATCTGTGGGATCAACAGCCGGCAGGAAGCTTGTCCTGGTCGAGTCCGGCAATGAAGTTGGCGATTTCGCTCAAGGCATGTGCCTGGCAGGCACATTCGTTACGCGCATTCGGTTCCTGCAGGCGCGCTGCAGACATGCGCCGGACCGTGGCCGGCACCCCTGCATCGATCAGTTTCTTGCCATAGGCTTCGGCCTCGTCGCGCAAGGGGTCTTCCTCGGCCGACAGGATCAGGGCCGGCGGCAGGTTCTTCATGCGGCTCGACTGCAGCGGCGAGGCATACGGGTGGCTGCGGTCAGCCGGATGCGGCAGGTAGCCGCGGTAGGCGGCGGCGCACTCGTTGACGACCTTGGCGGCGCCGACGCCGGTCGGCATCTCGCGCATCGAGCAGGTGGAGAGGCCGGGATCGAGCATCGGCATGACCAGGATCTGGCCCGCTACCTGCGGAGCGCCGCGGTCGCGCGCCATCAGGCTGGAAACGGCGGCCAGGTTGGCGCCGGCTTCGATGCCGGCCACCAGCAGGCGCTTGCCGTTCCAGCCCAGCTTGGCCTTGTTCTTCCGGGCCCACATCAGTACCGCATGCGCATCCTCGACCGCCGCCGGGAAGGGTTTCACGGGTGCCAGCGTATAGGTGGAAGCCAGCACGATCGGGGCGTTGCCGGCTTCGGCCAGATGGCGCAGGAAGTTGTCGGAATGATCGAGGTCGCCGTCGACGAAGCCGCCGCCGTGGAAGAACACCACCAGCACCTCGCGCTTGCCCTCGCGCGCCGCCTTGTACAGGCGCGCGGCCAGCGGCCCTTCGAAGCCGTCCACTTCCAGCTCGCGCACGACCAGGGTATCGTCGCGCAGGCGTTCGATCGCCGGGTGCAGCGCGATCATCGTGCACCCCCGACGGCGAACAGGGCCTGGTAGCCGCGTGCCTCGGCACCGGCACCATGCGTGTACGCGTCGCTGAGGACCAGCATGGCCATGAGCACCACGCCCAGGATCAGCGCCACGGCGGGGCCGATACTCTCGAGATGAATTTTCATGACCTGCTCCTTTTTTATGGTGACCGTAACGAGACTATAGACTTCAACTAGAATCTGATAAATAGAGCAATCGCGAATCCATTATTCAGATTCCTGAACAATCGCTACAGATGAGGTCGGTCGATGAACAAATTGCAGGCAATGGAAGTCTTCGTGCAGGTGGTCGATGCCGGCAGCTTCACGCGCGCGGCCGAGATGCTGCAACTACCCAAGGCCACGGTATCGACGCTGGTGCAGTCGCTGGAAACGGCGCTGTCGGCCAAGCTGCTGCACCGGACCACGCGCATGGTGACGGTGACCACCGACGGCGCCGCCTATTACGAACGCTGCATCCGCATCCTGTCCGACGTGCGTGACGCCGAGGAATCGCTGTCGCGCACCCGCCTGTCGCCCAGCGGCCGGCTGCGCGTGGACATGGCCACCGGGCTGGCCAGCGAAATCCTGATCCCGGCCCTGCCCGCCTTCTTCGAGCGCTATCCCGACATCCTGATGGAGCTGGGCAGCACCGACCGTCCAGTCGACCTGATCGAGGAAGGCGTCGATTGCGCGATCCGCGGCGGCGACCTGTTCGACGACAACCTGATCGCGCGCCGCGTCGGCGTGATCAACTTCGTCACCGCGGCCTCGCCCGACTACATCGCGCGCCACGGCATGCCGCGCCATCCGCGCGACCTCGACCGCCACCGCTGCGTCAACTATTTCTCGGCCAAGACCGGCAAGACCTACGACTGGGACTTCCACCGCGGCGACGAAACCATCGAGATTCCGATGCCGGGCGTGATCGCGCTCAACGATTCGAATGGCTACGTGCGCGCCGGCCTTGCCGGCCTCGGCATCATCCAGATGGCTGATTACTTGCTGGAGAAGCACGTGGCCAGCGGCGGCCTGGTGCGTGTGCTGGGTGACTGGGCCAGCAAGCCGCTGCCGGTGCACATCGTGTATCCGCAAAACCGCCACATGTCGGCCAAGGTGCGCGTGTTCGTCGAGTGGGTGGCGGAGCTGTTTGCCCGCCATCCGCACATGCAGATCGGGGCCGTGCCGCGGCTGGAGCCGGTAAGCGACGCGGAGGCGGTGACGGCGTGATCTGCGGGTGTAGAATCTTTCTCACTAATAAGAGAACACTCAGCAGGAGACAGCCATGGCCCAGCCGCGCCCGATCGACGTGCTGCTCGCGCAGTACGCCGACAGCCACCGCAACCCGACCAACGAACTGATCCACTTCGTGTGCGTGCCCCTGATCGTGTTCACGCTGCTGGGGATCCTGTGGAGCATCCACCCGCTGCTGGCCTGGATGGCCGGGCTGGCTGCGCTCGCCTACTACGGCCGGCTGTCGATGCCGTTTGCGGTCGGCATGCTGGCGCTGTTCCTGCTCATGATGAGCCTGTTGTCGCTGATGCCGCCGCTGACGGTGCTGCCGCTGTCGATCGCCATTTTCGTGGTGGCATGGATCGGCCAGTTCATCGGCCACAAGATCGAAGGCAAGAAACCCTCGTTCCTGGACGATGTGCGTTTCCTGCTGATCGGGCCGCTGTTCGTGCTGGGTTTCCTCTACCGGCGGCTTAATTTGGCATATTGAGCCTGAGCGATTGATCCAGCTCGCATAAGCGAACACTGCATTGCGCGCCGGCTCTTGTGAAAAGCGTAATCTGACATCATCTGCTGAACACAATGAATTGATCGGAGCACATCATGAACCGCGCGCTTACCTTCCCTGTCGCTGCCCTCGCCTTTGCCGGCATCCTTGCCGGCTGCGCCACTCCGCCCGAATCGGGCAGCGTGTACAGCGCCTACCAGACCCAGAACGAACAGACGGTCCGCCTGGGCACCGTCGAATCGGTCCGCAACGTCACCATCGCCAATCCGGACAGCGGTACCGGCACCGTCGCCGGCGCCGCCCTCGGCGGCCTGGGCGGCTCGCAGATCGGCAGCGGCAACGGCTCGGCCGCGGTCGGCATCCTCGGTGCCGTGGCCGGCGGCATCATCGGCAACCGCCTCGAAAACAAGGCCAACAACCGCCCCGGCTTCGAGATCACCGTGCGCCTCGAGAATGGCGAGCTGCGTTCGGTGACGCAGCTGGCCGACGAAATGTTCCGCCCCGGCGAACGGGTGCGCCTGCTGAGCAACGGTTATACGACGCGCGTGACGCACTGAGTGCAGCGCCCGGCGCCATCCTGTCGCGTGCGCAGGACGGCGCCGTAATCGATGCCCCATGGATATCACGAAAGCACGTATACTTTCGCGATGCCATCCTACGTCCTCTTCACCATTGCGTCCCTGATCTGGGGCTCCACCTTCTGGGCCATCACACTGCAACTGGGCGACGTCCCGCCCGCGGTCTCGGTCGTCTACCGGTTTGCCCTGGCATCGAGCACGCTGTTCGCCTGGTGCCTGCTGCGCGGCGACAGGCTGCGCCTGCCCTGGCGCGTCCAGCGCTGGACCCTGCTGCAAGGCTTCTTCACGTTCGGCCTGTCTTATGTGTGTACCTACAACGCCGAGCAGTTCGTGGTGTCGGCGCTGGTGGCGGTGCTGTTTGCGCTGATGGTGTTCTGGACACCGATCTGCGCCCGCCTCGCCTTCGGCACCCCGATCGCGCACCGTACCTGGGGCGCCGGCGTGGCCGCGATCGCCGGCGTGTCGCTGCTGTTCTGGCATTCGATCGAGAGCGCGCTGCATGACATCAGCCAGGGCGGCCAGGGGCACTTCATCCTCGGGCTGGTACTGGGCATCGGCGCCTCGATCGCCAGCTCGGCCGGCAGCATCGTGGTCGGCAAGGTGCGCGAACAATCGAACAACCTGATGCTGACCACCGGCTGGTCGATGTTCTGGGGCACCTGCATGGTGGCCATCTGGTGCCTGGCGACCGGCCAGGAATTCATCATCCCGCGCGCGCCGAGCTACGTGCTGGGCCTGCTGCACCTGTCGATCTTCGGCTCGGTGGTCGCCTTCATCTGCTACTTCACGCTGATCAACCGCATCGGCTCGAACAAAGCCGTGTACATCGGCGTGATCACGCCGGTGATCTCGGTGCTGCTGTCGATCAAGCTCGAACACTACCGCCCTGGCCCGGTCGAATGGCTGGGCATGGCGGTCTGCCTGGGCAGCGTCGCCTGGGCCCTGCGCGCACCCGCAGCCAAACCCGTGCTCCACAGTGAAACCGAAGTCCAACTGAACAATCCAATCGAAACGCCATGACTGCATCCACCATCACCGCCAGCTTCGCCATCCGCCCCGCCACCCCGGCCGACGTCGTCCCCATCCATTCGATGATCATGGAACTGGCCGTGTTCGAGAAACTCGAGCACATGGTGGTCAGCAGCGAAGCCCTGCTGCACGACGGCCTGTTCGGTGCGCGTCCGGGCGCCGAGGCGATCGTTGCCGAAGCCGATGGCGAGGTGGTCGGCTTTGCCCTGTTCTTCCACAATTTCTCGACCTTCCTGACGCGCCGCGGCCTGTACCTGGAAGACCTGTACGTGCGCCAGGCGTACCGCGGCAAGGGCTACGGCAGCCGCCTGCTGAAGCACCTGGCGCGCATCGCGGTCGAGCGCGAATGCGGCCGCTTCGAGTGGTCGGTGCTGGACTGGAACACGCCCGCCATCGATTTCTACAAGAGCATGGGCGCCGAGCTGCTGCCCGACTGGCGCATCTGCCGCGTGACCGGCGCGCCGCTGACGGCGCTGGCGCAGGACTGAGCGCTTCTACAAAGAAAAAACCCACGGGCTGCTGGCAGCGCCGTGGGTAACCCATTCGTCAGGATGGGGAGGGGAGACTTGAATCCAACGGCCCCCAATATAAGCCCCTGCCTACCCGCTCAGGGCGTTCCTTACAAATGCTTACCTCGGTAACAGAACACTAAGATTAGTCAAGCATCTTCTGCTTGCGCACGCTTGAGTGATCACAAATACAACAACGCGCTGTGCATGAGAATGGGTCTTCCAAACGAGGGATTCCCATGAAAACGAGCGCCAGACTCAGCTTTAAACCCGGCTTCAAACCCCACGCCCCGGCACGGCCGCATCATGGGGCCGCCGAATGGATCTACCGGTCGTGCCTGCGGATCTGGTTGCGTTATCGGCTCGACGCCTGCACGCGCTGCCTGCACACGATCGCGGCGCAACGCGCCAACGACTTCCAGGCCGAGCGCATGCTGCACCGGGACATCTCCGCGATGCGTTCGCGGCTGCAATCGCTGTAGCGTGCCCCCGTTCCGTGCCGGATTTCAGCGGCTTCTGCGCCGTGCCAGCAGGCGTTCGATTGTCTCGAAGCCGGCCTGGGTCAGCAGCGCCAGCAGGGCCGCCGGAATGGCGCCGGCCAGCAGCATGTCGTTGTCGTTCAGCGCCAGCCCGGTCGTGATGCGTTCGCCGAAGCCGCCGGCACCGATGAAGGCGGCGATCGTGGCCGTGCCCACGCTCATCACCGCCGCCGTCTTGACGCCCGCCAGGATCACCGGCGCCGCCAGCGGCAGTTCGACGGCGAGCAGGGCCTGCGCCCGCGTCAGGCCCAGCGCCAGCGCCGCCGTACGCAAGCCGGCCGGCACCTGCAGCAGGCCGGTGCAGGTATTGCGCACGATCGGCAGCAGCGCATACGCGCACAGCGCCACCAGCGCCGGCACCGTGCCGATGCGGCCGAGCAGCGGGATCAATATCGCCAGCAGGGCCAGCGAAGGCACGGTCTGCAGCATGCCGGCCAGCGCCAGCA
>Ga0308160_10001990_pt1 | contig 26379 bp, 31 predicted proteins | sample PhyFR1_FD_201036 | JGI IMG/M metagenome (GOLD analysis project Ga0308160, IMG submission 201036) | Phyllosphere microbial communities from UC Gill Tract Community Farm, Albany, California, United States - DLSLF.R1 | ecosystem: Host-associated > Plants > Phyllosphere > Unclassified | place: USA... | reverse complement strand
AGGACTTCTCGAGCCCGGACGGCCTGGCCTTCAGCACCTCGACCGGCATCTGCTGGTTCCAGACCGACGATGGCGCCTACACCGACGTCACCAACTGCATGATGGTGGCCGGCCTGCCGGGCAAGGTTGGCGATGGCAAGAAGGTCACGCTCACCTATCCGAAGACCGACGGCAGCACCCTGAGCGTCGATACGTTCGTGGGCAAGGCGGCCAGCGCCGACACGCTCAAGCGCTTCCTGGTCGGCCCGAAAGGCTGCGAACTGACCGGCATCACCGAAACCCCGGACGGCAAGGCGCTGTTCGTCAATATCCAGCATCCGGGTGAAACCACTGCTGCGGCCAATATCGGCGACGTGAGCAAGTACACCAGCCAGTGGCCGGCGAATGCAGGCTACGGCGCCGGCAAGCGTCCGCGCTCGGCGACGCTGGTCATCACCAAGAACGACGGCGGCCGTATCGGCAGCTGATCGTCAGGTCTGTCGGCAAGTCTGAACGGGCCGATTGCTGATGCAGCCGGCCCGTTTTTTCATTGGGGCGCAAGATGCCTGGCGCCGTCCCGTGCCAGCATCGGGGAACCCTGCCGAGGATCCACCATGTCCCTGCCCGCACTGCCCCATCCCGCCTACATACGCCTGATCCGCGCCAGCGCCATCTACGACATGGTGCAGATCCTGCCGTTCGCCACGCCCTGGACTTTCGCCCTGCTGTACGCGCAGCTGTCGCGCCTGAACGTGTGGTTCGGCGCTGCGCCGCTGGCGCCATGCGCGACCGTGCACCTGCTGCTGGCCACCCTGCTCGGCACCCTGGTGCTGACCTGGACCTCGTGCCGCTTGTGGGCGCCCAGTCTGCGCCTGGGCCGCTTCGACGCCGGCGCGCGCCTTGCCTTCGCAGTCTGGATCGCCTGGGCCATGCTGGCGGCCGAGATGCCGATGCTGTGGGTGTTCCTGGTGCCCGAGATTATCTGGGGCGGCGTGCAGTGCTGGCCGGTGCGAGCGGCAGCAGCACCGCACGTGCTGCCTTGACCAGCGCTGCGCCCATGCGCTCGAGTCGTGGGGGCTGGATGCGCCACGCATGCCAGTACAGCGCCACGTCCACTTGCCACTGCGGCGTCAGGTCGACCAGCTCGCCGCGCGCCAGGCTCGCCGCGCACTGCTCCTGCGGCAGCAGGCCGTAGCCGAGTCCATGCAGGATCGCCGCCCCGTAAGGATCGCTGGCTGGCACGTAATGAAACGGATAGGCGCCTTCCGGCAGATCGAAGTGGCGCAGCAGGAAGGCTGACTGCAGCGCATCCTTGCGGTTGAACACCATCACCGGCGCGTGGCGCGCGGCTTCGCGTGAGATGCCGTCCGCGAACCAGCGCCGCGCGAATGCGGGCGCGGCGACCAGGCGATAGCGCATGATGCCGAGCGCGCTGGCCTGGCAACCATGCATCGGCGCCGGCGCGCCGGCGATGCAGGCCAGCGCCTGGCCGGCTTCGAGCAGGGCGAAGGTATGGCCCTGGTCATCGAGGATGAATTCGACCAGCAGGCCTTCCGCTTCCAGGATTGGCGCCAGTACAGGCAGCAACCAGGTCGCCAGCGTGTCGTTGGTGACCGCCAGCGTGACCCGCGCCGGGCCGCTGTCGGCGCCCATCTCGTTTAAAAACTCGGACTCGAGCAGGTTCGACCTGCGCAGGTATTGCAGCAGCCGGGTACCGGGCGCGGTCGGACGACACGGGCGGCTGCGCACCAGCAGCGGCGTACCCAGGTCCTGTTCCAGCGCCGAGATGCGCTGCGAGACCGCCGACGGCGTGATATTCAACTGGCCGGCGGCCAGCTCCATGCTGCCGGCATCGATGGCGGCAAGAAAGGCGGCACTGCGGCGTGGATCGAGTTTCATTAGCGCGGCTTAAGTAGGCTGAATAATCATGAATATAATTGAAAAACAAGCACGGCCAGCGGATAGTGGCGCCTTTTACAGGAGTCAGTCATGTTCTCGCAGCAGGTGTATCTACAGGGGCTTGGCCTTGGCGCAAGCCTGATCATGGCGATCGGCGCCCAGAACGCGCATGTGCTGCGCACCGCCGTGCGCGGCCAGCATGTGCTGCCGACGGTAGTTGCCTGCATCGTCATCGACGTGCTGCTGATCGCGCTCGGCATGAGCGGCCTGGGTGCCTTGATCGAAACCTCGCCCGCCCTGCTGGCGCTGGCGCGCTACGGCGGGGCTGCATTTCTGTTCTGGTATGGCCTGCGCTGCTGGCGCAGCAGCCTGCGTGGCGGCGCCGCGATCGCACTCGATGCCGGCGCGCAAGTGCAGACGCTGGGCGCGGCGCTGGCGACCGTGATTGCCCTGTCGCTGCTGAACCCGCATGTGTACCTGGACACCGTGGTGCTGCTCGGCGCAGTCGGCAGCAGCCTGGCCGAAGGTAGCCGCGCGTCGTTCGCGCTGGGCGCGATGACGGCTTCGGTGCTGTGGTTCACGGCGCTTGGCCTGGGCGCGCGCCGCTGCGCGCCGTTACTGGCGCGGCCTGCGGTGTGGCGCGCGATCGAGGCGCTGACCGGCGCCATGATGCTGGTGCTGGCGCTGCTGTTATTGCTTGGCTAAGGCGTTCAGGTGCTCGACCAGCGGCGCGCAGCGTTCGCTGACCAGGGCGTGCAGCAGCTTGACCGCCGGCGAGAACTGCTTGCGGTGCGGGCACACCAGGTTCAGTGGCGTGGCCTGGCCGGCGACGCCGGGCAGCAGCACCTCGAGGCGTCCTGCCAGCACGTCGGCGCAGACGTCGAGCCACGATTTGTAGGCGATGCCCTCGCCCATGGTGGCCCAGCGCCGCACCACATCGGCGTCGTCGCTGACCAGGTGGCCACCGATCTGCACCAATCGTTCGCCATCTTCGCCGGGAAAGCACCAGCGGTCGTAGATGCGCCCGCGCAGGCGGTACGCCAGGCAGCGGTGCCCTGCCAGCGCATCGAGCGAATCGGGGCGGCCGTGGCGTTCGATATACGCGGGCGAGGCGACCAGCACGCGCCGGTTGGTCGGCGCCACCGGCAGCGCGATGAAGCTGGCGTCGTCGATCTGGCCGTAGCGCAGCGCCACGTCGACCGGGTCGCGGAATACGTCGGTGAGCTGGTCCGACACCAGCAGCTGGATATCGAGGCCTGGATGCTCGCGCCGGAATTCCCCGATCCACGGCAGCAGCACATTGCGCCCGAAGTCGGACGGCGCCGCGATCTGCAGCGTGCCGCTCAGCGCCGCATCGAGCCCGCGCAAACCTTCGCCGCCGGCGCGTAGCGCATCGAGCGCTTCTTCGGCGAACGGCAGATAGCGCTTGCCTTCTTCGGTCAGGCGCAGGCTGCGCGTGGAGCGCGCGAACAGGCGGATATCGAGTTCGCGCTCGAGCCGTCCCACCGCGGCGCTGGCCTGGCCGGGCAGCAGATTGACTTCGCGCGCGGCCTGCGAAAAGCTGCCCAGGGCGGCGGTGCGTACGAACAGCGCCAGGTCGTCGAGGCGGATCATTGGTGGTCTATTTTCTTCACGCGCGTGAAAGTGAAACTCTGCCGAAAGGCTGTTTTGACGCGCCGCCGCCCACTAGAATCATCGCCAGTCCCACGCACCCTCAGGAGAAAAACATGAAAGCGATAGTGTATACGCAACACGGCCTGCCGATCGACGATCCGCAAGCCCTGTTTGAAACCGAGCTGCCGATGCCGGCGCCCGGCCCGCACGACCTGCTGGTCGAAGTGCGCGCGGTATCGGTCAATCCGGTCGACACCAAGATCCGGCGCGGCGTTGCGGTCGATGCGCCGCGCGTGCTGGGCTGGGACGCCAGCGGCATCGTGCGCGCAGTCGGCGCCGATGTAACGCTGTTCGCACCCGGCGACGAAGTGTTCTACGCCGGCGACCTGACCCGCCCCGGCTCGAACAGCCAGTTCCAGACGGTGGACCAACGCATCGTCGGGCGCAAACCAGGCAACCTCGGTTTCGCCGAGTCGGCCGCCCTGCCGCTGACGGCGATCACCGCCTGGGAACTGCTGTTCGACCGCCTGCGCGTGACCGAGGGCGGCGGCGCCGGCAAATCGCTGCTGGTGATCGGCGCCGGCGGTGGCGTCGGCTCGATCCTGGTGCAGCTGGCGCGCACCCTCACCGGCTTGACGATCATCGGTACCGCCTCGCGCGAGCTCACCCGCGACTGGGTACGCGACCTGGGCGCGCACCACACGGTCGACCACACGCAGCCGCTGCAGCCGCAACTGACCGCGCTCGGCTTCGAACACGTCGACATCGTGATCAGCCTGACCCACACCGACCAGCACTTCGCCCAGATCGTCGAGGTGCTGGCGCCGCAGGGGCAACTCGCGCTGATCGACGATCCGGCCACGCTCGACGTAATGCCGCTCAAGCGCAAGTCGATCTCGCTGCACTGGGAGCTGATGTTTACGCGCTCGATGTACCAGACCGCCGACATGGTGCGCCAGCATGAGCTTTTGAATCGGGTGGCGGCAATGGTCGAACAAGGCATCCTGAAAACCACGCTGAGCGAACACGCCGGCGCGCTCACGGTGGACAACCTGCGCCGCGTGCACGCGCTGATCGAAAGCGGCCGCGCCCACGGAAAAATCGTGCTCGAGTACGCATGACGGCGCGATCGCTTAACATCGTTCGCTTAACATCGTTCGCTGAACCCGCCCCACGAACCAGCTGTCATTGAAAGAACCACCATGAATATTCTGTCGGCCGCCAAGAAGCGCCACACCGCCAAAGCCTACGATGCCGAGCGCCGCATCCCCGAGGAAGTGATGCAACAAGTGTATGACCTGCTGCGCACCAGCGCCTCGTCGGTCAATTCGCAGCCGTGGCACTTCATCGTCGCCAACACCCCCGAGGGGCGAGCGCGCATCGCCAGGGCGACCCAGGGCAGCTACGGCTACAACACGGCCAAGATCACCGACGCCTCGCACGTGATCGTGCTGTGCTCGCGCATCGACATGGATGAAGACCACCTGCACGCCCTGCTCGAGCAGGAAGCGCGAGATGGCCGTTTCCGTGACGACGCCGCGCGCGCCGGCCAGGACGCGACCCGCCGCAGCTACGTCAACCTGCACCGCTTCGGCGGCAAGGACTTGGCCCAGTGGCTCGAGAAGCAGGTCTATCTGGCGCTGGGCGGCGCCATGCTGGGCGCGGCCACGCTCGAGATCGACGCAACCCCGATGGAAGGCTTCGACCAGAAGATCCTGGACGCCGAATTCGGCCTCAACGAAAAAGGCCTGGCCAGCCTGGTGCTGCTCAGCTTTGGCTATTCGTCGCCCGCAGACTTCAACAAGGGATTGCCGAAGTCGCGCCTGTCGCAAGAGGCGACGTTTACGTTCATCTGATGTCTGCCTGACGCCGGATGGTATGGCGATCATGGTCAAAAACGGCGCGCAGCAATGCGCGCCGTTTTGCATGGCGCATGCCGGCAACGCACCCGTGCGCCGGCGCGAAACAGGCCGGGATAAGCTGAGCGCTGCGTTCGTCGAAATGCCTTCATCAGGAGCCGATCATGAACCGCCGACTTCCCCTGTCTTTCTTGCTGGCCGCGACCGTGGCCGGCAGCGCCTTCGCCCACCACGGCTGGAGCGAATATGACGCCAGCAAACCCCTGCAACTGTCCGGCACCGTCGAAGAATCCGGCTACCAGCAGCCGCATGGCTACGTGCGCCTGAAAACGGCGGACAAGACCTGGCTGGTGGTGCTGGCGCCGCCCGGACGCATGGAAAACCGTGGCCTGGCCAAAACGGTGCTGGTGCCAGGCGCCAAGGCCAGCGTCTATGGTTACCCCAACCGCAGCAAACCTGACGAGTTGCGCGCCGAGCGCATCACGATCGGCGGCAAGGTCACGGAGCTGCGCTGAGCCTGCTGCACGAGGCCGCAGCCTGGGCCGCAGCCAGCGCGCCGGCGCAGGTGCTGCGCGACGATCCATGGCTGTACCCGGCCGTCGAGATCGCGCATATCGTCGGCTTCAGCGTGCTGGTGGGCGCGGTGGCGATGTTCGACCTGCGCCTGCTCGGCTTTGGCCGCGCGCTGCCGCTAGCGGCACTGGCCCGTTATCTGCTGCCGTGGTCGTGGGCCGCGCTGGCGCTGATCGTGCCGAGCGGGCTGCTGATGTTCTCGACCCAGCCCGAGTTGCTGGACAACCGTGTCTTTCTGCTCAAGCTGGCACTGATCGCCGCGGCGGGCCTCAACGCACTTGTTTTCCACACCGGCGCCTGGCGTCATGCTGCGCGCTGGCATGACGCGATCCCGATCGTGGCGCGCCTGCATGCCTGCCTGTCCCTGCTGTTATGGATCGGCGTGATAGCGTGCGGCCGCCTGCTGGCCTATGTGTAATCAACCAGACTTCTGTTTTTATCGTTTATTTCAATAGTTCTGTTTATTTGGTTTATTCTGTTTATTTTGTTTATTGTGAATTTATGCAATTTGAATGAAACTATTGATTACAATAGCCCGTTTTGGCGCGGAATCAAAGTATTCCTGCTTCATGCTAAAGTTGACTGCCACCGTTCCCGAGCCCGTCCATGCTGAAACAGTTCTCCACCTTTGCCGTCGCCGTCGCGCTTACCGCCACCGCCGGCAGCGTCCAGGCTGCGCTGCCCGTGTACGGCTTCGTCGTCAAGAACACGTATCCCCACGATCCCAAGGCGTTCACGCAGGGACTGTTCTACCGCGACGGCCACCTGTATGAAAGCACCGGCCTGAATGGCCAGTCGACGATCCGCAAGGTAGAGCTGAAAAGCGGCAAGGTGCTGCAGAAGGCCGACCTGCCGGCCGATGTGTTCGGCGAAGGATCGACCGCGGTGGGCGACAAGCTGATCGGCCTGACCTGGACCTCGCAGGTCGGCTATGTGTTCGATCTTAAGACCTTCAAACTGAAACAGACCTTCAAGTATGACGGCGAAGGCTGGGGCCTGGCCGGCCATGAAGACAAGCTCTACATGAGCGATGGCAGCCCGTTCATCCGCATCCTCGACGCCAAGACGATGAAGGAACTGCGCCGCATCCAGGTCACCGCGAATGGCGACCCGGTGCCGCGCCTGAACGAACTCGAGATGGTGGACGGCCAGCTGTATTCGAACGTCTGGGGCAGCGATGTGATCGTGCGCATCGATCCCGACAGCGGCAAGGTGACTGGCCTGATCAACCTGGCCGGCCTGCTGCCGCAAGACCAGCGCGGCAACGTCGACGCCGTGTTGAACGGCATCGCCTGGGATGCCAAGGGCAAGCGCCTGTTCGTCACCGGCAAGCTGTGGCCCAAGCTGTTCGAGATCGAGCTGGTGCCGCAGCTGCGGCGCTAGTCAGGCGCCAGTCAGGCGCTCCTGGTGACGTCGATCACGACCTTGCCGAAGTGCGCGCCCGAGGCCAGGTAGCGATACGCTTCCTGCGCCTGGGTAAATGCGAACACCCGATCGATGACCGGCTTGATGCCCGCCACGTCGGCAAAGCGCATCACGTCCTCAAGCATGGTGCGGCTGCCAACGTGGATGCCCACCATGCGCTTGGCCGCGCCCAGCAGCGCGACCGGATTGACTTCGCCGCCAAAGCCGCTGACGCCGCCGATGATGGCCACCGTGCCGCCCATCGCCACCGCCGCCACCGACCGGTTCACCGTGCCCTGGCCGCCCACTTCCAGCACCACGCTCGCGCCCAGGTTGGCGGTCAGGTGCAGCACTTCGTCCTGCCACTCGGGGATGGTGTTGTAGTTGATCGTGTGATGCGCACCGAGTTCGCGCGCCCGTGCCAGCTTCTCGTCACTGGACGACGTGACGATGGTGCGCAGCCCGGCCGCGCGCGCCAGTTGCAGGCCCAGGATCGAGACCCCGCCGGTGCCCAGCAACAGCACCGTGTCGCCCGGTTTCACGTCATTGCTCGACACGAAAATCGCATTCCAGGCCGTGACCGCCGCGCACGGCATGGTCGACGCCTCGAGAAAACTCAGGCTTGCCGGCACGATCGCCAGCGCGTCTTCGTGCAAGATGACTTCTTCGGCCAGCATGCCGTCGATGTCGCCGCCCAGGCCGTGGCGTTTCTTGGTCGGCGTGGGCCCACCGTCGGCCCAGAACGGGAAGAACGAACCGGCCACGCGGTCGCCCACCTGCACCCGGCGCACGCCCGGGCCCACCGCCAGCACTTCGCCGGCGCCGTCCGAACAGGGGATGATCGGATCCTCGACCGAGACCAGGTAATTGCCGCTGGCGACCATCAGGTCGCGGTAGTTGAGCGAGACGGCATGCACGCGGATGCGCACCTCGCCGGCGCCGAGCTGGCGCTCTGGATAGTCGATGCACTGCAGGCCCTCGATATTGGCGCCGTGAAGAATTTGATAAGCACGCATTCTGCTACTCCTTTTGAAATGGTGTGAAATCGGTGGCCGCCTAGATCGGCTTGGCCACCATCAGCCAGAAGATCACGATGAAGGCGGCAAACGCCGGCACCCCGAGCGCGACCCAGATCCTGAAATAACGCCAGTACTGCGCCGGCAGCGGCGTGTCGTCCTTGACTGCCTGCGTCGCCAAATCGCGCATGCGGATCTGCAGCCACACCACCGGCAGCCAGCAGGCGCCGGCCAGGATGTACAAGGCGATCGAGACCATGATCCAGGCGCTGTGCAGCGAATAACCGGCCAGGTAGACCATGTAGAAGCCGGTGGCCGGCTGCACGATGGCGGTGGTGCTGGTGAACAGCCAGTCGGCGCGCACCACATGTTTGGTGACCACGGCGACAGCGCGCACGTCGCGGCTGAGGGTGGCGAACAGCATGTACCAGGCCGAGCCGATGCCGGTGCCGAACAGCAGCGTCGACGACACGATGTGCAGCCACTTCAGCACGACGTAATCCATCACTTTTCCTCGAGTTGGTAGAGCAGCCAGATCGCGGCCAGCATTGGCAGGTTCTTGGTCAAGGGCCCGAACGGATGGAGCAGGAATTCGGGCAGCATGAGCGCGATCACCACACTATAGAAGCCGATCAGTCCCAGCTGCGCCAGCCACAGCCAACGCCGCCGCAGCAGGAACATGGTGCCCAGGCCCAGCAGCAAGTCAAAGGTGGCGGCGCCGTACAGCATCAGTGGCTGCAGCTCGGCCGGCACGCCGGCGCGCCCCAGCAGCGCGAAGCTGTCCTCGAGCGGATACAGGCCGAACGAGACGAGCGCGGTCAGCAGCCAGACCAGCGCGATGCTGTATCTGAGAATCGGCAGCAGCCAGCCGAGTTTGGCGTGCGCGCGTTCGCTGTCGGCATCCTGGATGAACTGTTCCACGCGGCGCGGCAGGTGGCCGATCAGTTGCGCGGTCAGGCCGACCTCGGCCGTGCTGTTACGGTCGAGCATGCTCAGGGCATTGCGGTCGAGCAGCGAGCCGGGCAGCAAGCCGCCGATGCCGGCCGCCAGCCGCGCCAGCGGTCGCGGCAGCGGCAGCACGCGCTGGCGCCCCAATCCCATGGCGCTGCGCAGCACGCCCAGGTAGTCGATGAACGGCATCGCCTGCGGACCGACCAGCGGCACCCGCATGCTGGTGCGGCTGCGGTTGCCGCCGCCGCTGTTATCGCTATCGCTATCGTGGTTGCTCTGCTGCGCCTGGATGCCGTAGTTCGGCGTCATCGGCAGCCGGTGCTTGAGCAGGCCGATGATCGCCGCCACCAGGTCGTCGATGTGGATCGGCTGCACCAGTTGCGGCGCGTTGCCGAAGCGCACCGTGAACGGCATGCTGGCCAGGGTGCGAAACGCCCGAGCGCTGGCGCCATCGTGGCCGTATACCAGCGACGGCTGCACGATGTAGGAGCGCAGCGGCAGCGCGGCCAGGTAATCGTCGGCGGCGCGCTTGGACAGGTGATACGGCGTCTGCGCTTCGCGGTCGGCGCCCAGCGCGGACAGTTGAATCACCATCTGCACGTCGTGCGATTCGGCGCAGGCGGCGAACAGGGCGCGCGGCGCATTGGCGTGCAGGCGCGCGAAATTCTGGCGTCCTTTTTCCCTGAAGATACCAACCGTATTGATCACGGCGTCGACATGATCGAGGCGCGCCAGCCACGTCGATTTCTCGGTATCGTTGGCGAAGTCAGCTTGGATATAGCTCAGGCGAGGATCGTTGCTGGTGACGGGATGTCGTACCGCGCACACGACGTGGTGGCCTTCGGCCAGCAAGGCATGCAACAGGTGTTGCCCAATGAAACCGGTGGCGCCTGTCAGCAAGATCCGCATTAGTGCTTCCTTCACAACATGTAAAAGAGGATTGTATGGAAAATTCGGCATTACAGCGCGCACTCATCTCCGGCGCTGCCTCGAGCATTGTCTCGACCGTGGCCATGGCGCTGACCGGCAAGAAGGAAACAGGTAGCGCATTCGGGCCGACCAATGCCGTGAGTCACTATGTACACGGTAACAAGGCGGCGCGCCGCCACGGCTTTTCACTGCGCTACACGATACCGGGCTACCTGATCCACCACGCCAGCGCCACGTTCTGGGGCTTCGTGTTCGAGAATACGCTGGGACGCGTGCTCGACAAGAAAAGTCCGGTGACGACGTTCGCGGCCGCCACGGCGACCTCGGCCATGGCGGCGTTCACCGATTACCAGCTCACGCCAAAGCGCTTGCAGCCGGGGTATGAAAAGAAGTTGTCGAAGAAGTCGCTCACCGTCGTGTATGGCGGGGTGGCGCTGGGACTGGCGCTGGGGGCGCTGCTGGCGCGCAAGGATCAGGCGCCGAAGTGACCTTGATTGCTGATTGCTGATTGCTGAAACGTTGTCCCGGCCAGGGACAACGTTTCATGATGCCGGTGTCAGTGCGCGGCGCTTTTCTTGCCGCGCATTTTTTGCACCAGCATCACCAGCGCCAGCACTGCTGCACCGACCAGCACGCCGACCAGTGCATCGACCAGCGTCGGCGCAATTGCCGCCAGCACGCCGCCGATTGCCGGCACCCCGGCCACCGAGGCCGCGATGCCTTCCGAGAAGTGATGCACGGCCGGAATCGCGTGGGCGATGATGCCGCCGCCGACCATGAACATGGCGGCGGTGCCGACCACGGCCAGGATCTTCATCAGGCGTGGCGCCGCCGCCAGCAGGCCGCGGCCGGTGGCGCGCGCCAGGCCGTTGGCCTTCTGGCTCAGGTACAGGCCGGCGTCGTCCATCTTGACGATGCCGGCTACCAGGCCGTACACGCCGACCGTCATCAGGATCGCCACCGCGACCAGGGTCGCGGCCTGCTCGATGAAGGGTTCGCCATTCATGGTGCCGAGCGAAATCACGATGATCTCGGCCGACAGGATGAAGTCGGTACGCACCGCGCCCTTGATCTTTTCCTGTTCCAGCGCGCACACGTCGACCGCGGGATTGGCCACTGCCGCCCGGTGCTCGGCCTTGTGCGCCGCGTCTTCCTCCGGGCTGTGCAGGTATTTGTGGGCCAGCTTCTCGAAGCCCTCGAAGCACAGGAAGGCGCCGCCGATCATCAGCAGCGGCTGGATCAGCCACGGCACGAAGGCCGAAATCGCCAGCGCCGCCGGCACCAGGATCGCCTTGTTCTTCATCGAACCCTTGGCCACCGCCCACACCACCGGCAGCTCGCGGTCGGCTTTCACGCCGCTGACCTGCTGCGCATTCAGGGCCAGGTCGTCGCCCAGCACGCCCGCCGTTTTCTTGGCCGCAACCTTGCTCATCGCTGCGACGTCGTCGAGGATGGTCGAGATATCGTCCAACAAGGTAAATAAACTTGCTCCAGCCATGAAATACTCCGTGATATCAGTTGTGCATCATCTTAACCGAGGCCAACTCGGTTGGTCACACTGTTACTCTTCAGCGCTGCTTTCTGCGTTTCAGCCCCGCAAATCTGCAGCTTGTCGCTTTTGCCAAGCCGCTTGGCAGGGCGCTATGTATATTCTGTGCCAGAGGTTGCGGCACTGCAGCCTCACCCCAGTGAAGAAGCCCCCGGAGAAGCCATGAACCTCGATTCGACCGCCCTCGCCACGCCCGCCCTCGCCGCACCCGTCGCGCCGCCGCGCCGCCGCGCCCCCAAGCGCAAGACCCGCATCACCATCTATCTCGACGACGAAGTGCTGGACGAGTTCCGCTCGCTGTCCGAGCGCTGCGGCACCGGCTACCAGACCCTGATCAACGCCGCCCTGCGCAAGCGCCTGGGCGCCCAATCGCCCGAAAACGCCGTCGTATAAGGCTTCCTGCGCCGCGCCCGGTCGCGTTTCCTTCCGCGAGCGAGATTACATATAGCAATTATTATGCTAATCTTCCCGCTCTTTTAACCCCGGAGGGATTTATGAAAAAAGGCGAACTGATCGCAGAATTCGCGAAGCGCACCGAGATGTCCGGCGCTGCCGCTGGCGAAGCGGTGAACACCATCATCGCCATCATCACCGAGCGCCTGAAAAAAGGCGACACGGTGGGCATCACCGGTTTTGGCACCTTCTCGATCACCAAGCGCGCCGCGCGCAAGGGCCGCAACCCGGCCACCGGCGAAGTGATCAAGATCGCTGCGTCGAAGTCGCCACGTTTCTCGGCTGGCGCGACCCTGAAGGCCGCTGTCAACCCGAAGAAGAAGTAAGCATCACGCTGGCCCGGCCCGACCGGCCAGCCCGTACTTCCGGCCGCGCGCCGCGTCCTCCGGGTCGCGCGCCGGCTGACCCCCTCCTCCGCCATACCGTTTTTCATTCCTGATTTTTGCCATGAGCTTCGCCACCTGGATCGCCTTTGTCATCGCCGGCTCGCTGATTGCCATTTCTCCCGGCTCGGGCGCGGTGCTGTCGATGTCGCATGGCCTGGCCTACGGCATCAAGAAGGCCAGCGCCACCGTGCTCGGCCTGCAACTGGGCCTGATCCTGGTATTGATCATCGCCGGCGCCGGCGTCGGCTCGCTCCTGCTGGCCTCGGCCACCGCCTTCACCATCGTAAAAGTGATCGGCGCACTGTACCTGATCTACCTCGGCGTCGCCCAGTGGCGCGCGGCGCCGGTGGGCCCGGTGGCCTCGACCGCCGGCCTGGAAGCGCATCCCTCGTTCGGCAAGCGCGTGCTGACCGGCTTCCTGACCAATACCACTAATCCCAAGGGCATCATCTTCATGGTGGCGGTGCTGCCGCAGTTCATTTCCAAGGACGCCGCGCTGTTGCCGCAACTGGCGATCCTGGGCCTGACCATGGTGGTCATCGATTCGACCGTGATGCACGGCTACGCCGCGCTGGCCGCCTCGATGCAGCGCTACCTGCGCGATCCGCGCGCGATGCGCCTGCAGAACCGCTTCTTCGGCGCGGTGCTGATCGTGATCGGCTCGATGCTGTTCTTCGTCAAGCGCCAGGCCGCCTGAACCGATGATGGACGGACTTGCAAGTTTCTGTCCGCCGCCAGTTGCAACTTTCTGTAACCCGCGTTGTCCGCTGGACAGCTCGCGCGTTGTAATGCAAATGACCGTTCATCCGCGCCCATCTCGGTCGCCCCCGGTCGCCCTTCTGCGGAGCCCGCCATGAGTCACCGTTTCGTCAAGACCGCCAGCGTCATCGCGCTGGCGGCGCTTTCCACGTTCGCGCATGCGCAATCGCAGCTGTCGACCGAAGATCCGGGGCAGATGCCGTTGCAGACTGCTGACGCTGACATGGCGCTCGATGCCGAAGCGCCGGGCCGGGTCGGCCGCATCTCGCTGGTGCAGGGCAAGGTGACCATCAGTGGCGACGTCGGCGACGCCAGCAACGAGGCCCTGCTCAATTGGCCGGTCACGACCCGGAACCTGATCACCAGCGCCCCCGGCGCGCGCGCCGAGCTGCGCATCGGCTCGACGGCGATCCGGATCGATGGCGACAGCTCGCTCGAAATCACCGAGCTCGATGACGACAGCATGCGCCTGCGCCTGCACTACGGCAGCGCCAGCGTGCGCGTTGCAAATGCCGAAGTGGCGCAAGAATTCGAGCTGCGCACGGCGCAGGCAGCGGTGCGCCTGGCCGGCCCCGGCAGCCTGCGGGTGGACGCCGAGCGGGTGCGCGATACCAGCATGGTGAGCGTGTTCGATGGCGAAGCAACGGTCGACGGCGCCGGCGCCAGCCTGACCGTGCGCTCGGGGCGTAGCGCCGAAGTGCGCGACGAAGACGTGCGCACCCTGCAGGCGCAGCGCGACGCATTCGACGACTGGTCGCTCGAGCGCGACCGGTATGGCGACGGCGCGCGTTCGGCGCGCTACGTCACCACCGAAATGACCGGCTACGAGGAGCTCGACCGCAACGGCAGCTGGAGCGTGGACGCCGAATACGGCAACCTGTGGACCCCGACCGTGGTGGCCGACTGGGCGCCCTACCGCGACGGCCGCTGGACCTGGGTCGCGCCCTGGGGCTGGACCTGGGTCGACAATGCGGCGTGGGGCTACGCGCCGTTCCACTACGGGCGCTGGGTGCAGGTCAACCGGCGCTGGGCCTGGGCCCCGGGCCAGCACGTGCGGCGCCCGGTCTGGTCGCCGGCGCTGGTGGGCTGGGTCGGCGGCAAGGACTGGAATGTCGGTTTTCATGGCGGGCAGCGTCCGGCCACCGGCTGGTATCCGCTCGGGCCGCGCGACCGTTTCGTGCCCAGGTATCGCTTGTCGCGCGAACGCCTCGAGCGCCTGAACAACTACGGCTGGCGCAACGATAACAAGGGTCGTGACCGTGGCCGCGATCGTGACCGCGACGGCCGTCCCGACTTTCGCCGCGACGGCCTGACCGTGGTGCCGAACCAGCACTTCGGCGGGCGCGCACCGATCGTGGTGTCGAACCTGCCACGCGCCAACGGCAATTCGCTGACCGCGCCGCGCACGCCAGGCGCCGCCCCGCCGCCGCCGCAGGGCTGGCGCGAGCGCGGACCGCGCAACCGGGTCGACATCATCCGGCCGGCGCCGCCGCCCACTCTGCGCGAACCTGCCCTGGGCGACAACACTGCCCGCATCGTGCGCGAGCGCAACAGCTGGGAACGCGACCGCGACCGCATTGGCCGCGACCGCGCCGAGCGCGACCGCGAACGCTTCGATCCCGACCGTTTCAATCGCGACAATCGTGACGCGCGCGAACGCGCGCAGCGCCAGCCGCTGTTGAGCACCAATCCGGCGCCGGCAGCGCCGCTGCAGCCGGGGTTGGTGACCGGCCCGGCGCAGCAACCGGGTTGGCAGCGTCCGGATCGCGACGCCAACCGCGACGCCAACCGTGATGCAAACCGTGAACGCTGGCGCGAACGGCGCGACGCCAATGAGCGCGGCGAGCAGCCCGACCGTGGCCAGCGGCCTGATCGTGCCGATCGCGGTGATCGCGGCGATCGTGGCGATCGTGGCAATAACGGGCCGCGGCCACAGTCATTGATCGCCGCGCCGCAGCGCCAGGCGCCTGCGCCTGTCATGCAGCAGAACAGCCGGCCGGAATCCACGCGTCCGGCGCGCGGCGGGCAGCGCGAGCAGCAGGATAGCCGCTGACCCGATCCGCTAAAACGGCGGGTGAAACCGGTGCCGTCCACATGGCCGGCGCCGGCTTTGGCTACAATGCGCATTTACACCAGCATTCAGACAGGATTTCAGCCATGGACCCGAAAGATTCTCTCATCGAATACCCGAGCGACTTCCCGATCAAGGTGATGGGCGCGAGCCACATCGATTTCGCGCCAACGATCGTGGCGCTGGTCGTCCAGCTCGACCCGACTTTCCACGAAGGCAAGCTCGAAACCCGTCCTTCGACCAAGGGCAACTACACCGGCCTGACCGTCACCGTGCGCGCCACCAGCCGCGAGATGCTCGACGAAGTCTATCGCACGCTGTCGACCCATCCGATGGTCAAGATGGTGCTGTAAACGCGTTCAATGTCCGACATCCGCCCCGCCCCGCCGCTGATCCGCGAACTCGGTCGCGCTGACTACGAACCCACCTTTGCCGCCATGCGCGCCTTCACCGACGCGCGCACGCCCGAGTCGCGCGACGAACTGTGGATCGTCGAGCACCCGCCGGTATTCACGCTCGGCCTGGGCGCCGACCGCAGTCACGTGCTGGCGCCGCACGACGTGCCGGTGGTGCAGACCGACCGTGGCGGCGAGGTGACCTACCACGGTCCCGGCCAGGTGGTGATCTACCTGTTGATCGACCTGCGCCGCAACAAGCCGGGCGGCAAGCTGTATGCGCGCCAGTTTGTGGAAAAAATCGAACAGGCGGTCATCGACGTGCTGGGGGCGTATAATCTTGCAGGTGAGCGGATCGCCGGCGCGCCCGGCATCTATATCGCGCATGGTCCGCGCAAGGGCGCCAAGATCGCCGCCCTCGGCCTCAAGGTGCGCGGCAACGGCTGCACCTACCATGGCGTGTCGCTGAATGTGGCGATGGACCTCGACCCGTTCACCTGGATCAACCCGTGCGGCTATTCGGGACTGGCAACGGTCGACATGCGCACGATGGGCATTGCGCCTGGATTGGGCGATGTGCAGCAGGCGCTGGCCGCGGCGCTGGTGCGCCACCTGGCCGCCGCGCCGCTGTCGTCCCCGGCAGAACCGAACAACTCCAACTGAAAGCCCGTCAGGGCACGAGCCAAATGACTTCCGAAATCGATACCGGCATCGCCTCCGCAGCTGCATACAACGCCACCGACAAGCAGAAGGGCGCCAGCAAGACCTCGCGCATCCCGATCAAGATCGTGCCGATCGCCGACGCCGAACGCCTCAAGAAGCCCGACTGGATCCGCGTCAAGGCGGCCACCGCATCGTCGCGCTTCTACGAAATCAAGGAAATCCTGCGCGCCAACAACCTCGTGACCGTGTGTGAAGAAGCGAGCTGCCCGAACATCGGCGAATGCTTCGGCAAGGGCACCGCAACGTTCATGATCATGGGCGACAAGTGCACCCGCCGCTGCCCGTTCTGCGACGTCGGCCACGGCCGCCCTGACCCGCTCGACGTCAACGAGCCGGGCAACCTGGCCAAGACCATCGCCGACCTGCGCCTGTCGTACGTCGTGATCACTTCGGTCGACCGCGACGACCTGCGCGACGGCGGCGCCGGCCACTTCGTCGAGTGCATCAGCAAGACGCGCGCCCTGAGCCCACGCACCAAGATCGAAGTGCTGGTGCCCGATTTCCGCGGCCGCCTCGAAAAAGCGCTGAACATCTTCGCCGACGGCCTGCCCGACGTCATGAACCACAACCTGGAAACCGTGCCGCGCCTGTACAAGGAAGCGCGCCCGGGCGCCGACTACCAGCACTCGCTGACGCTGCTGCGCGACTTCAAGGCCAAGTATCCGAGCGCGGTCACCAAGTCGGGCCTGATGGTGGGCCTGGGCGAGACCGACGAAGAGATCCTCGAAGTGATGCGCGACATGCGCGCCCACGACATCGACATGCTGACCATCGGCCAGTACCTGGCGCCGTCGAACTCGCACCTGCCGGTGCGCCGCTACGTGCACCCGGACGTGTTCAAGATGTTCGAAGAAAAGGCCTACGAGATGGGCTTCGTGCACGCCGCCGTGGGCGCGATGGTGCGCTCGTCGTACCACGCCGACCAGCAGGCGCACGAAGCGGGCGTGGCCGCCTGATTCGGCGCTGCGCTTTGCAAGGGCCGGCCCTGTCGCTTACGCGGCGGCGCCGGCCCTTTCCATTTGGCGGTAGCGGCCGGGCGCGGGCAGGCCGTGGTTGCGGAAGTGGCGGCGCAGCGATGCAGTCGAGCCCAGTCCGGCCAGATCGGCAACCGCTTCGAGCGCCAGTTGCGGCCGCGTTGCCAGGATCTGCGCCGCCAGCGCGACCCGTTCGCGCACCAGCCAGGCCAGCGGGCTTTGGCCGGTGCTGTCCTTGAAGCGGCGCTGGAAGGTACGTGCACCCATCTTGGCCTGCGCCGCCATCGATTCGACCGAGTGGCTGGCGCGCAGGTTTTCGCGCACCCAGTCCATCAACGGTGCGATGGCGTTGTGGTCTGTGGACGGCAGCGGTCGCGCCACCAGCTGCGCCTGGCCACCGCTGCGGTGGGCGGGAATCACCAGGCGCCGGGCGACGCAGTTGGCGACATCGACCCCGAAGTCGCTGCGCACCAGGTGCAGCAGCATGTCCAGTCCCGCCGCCGATCCGGCCGAGGTAACGATGCCGCCATCCTCGACATACAGCACGTCGCCTTCGACACGCACTGCCGGGAAGCCGGTTTTTAGTTTTTCCAGGTAGCGCCAGTGCGTGGTGGCGCGACGGTCGTCGAGCAGGCCAGCATGGGCCAGGACGAATGCGCCCGAGCAGATCGAGCAGATGCGCGCGCCGCGCGCGTGGGCCTGTTGCAGCGCCGCGATCAATGCCGACGGCGGTGGCTGGTCGGCGCCGCGCCAGCCGGGAATCACAATGGTGTCGGCGCGCGCGACTTCCTCGAGTCCATGCGGCGCCGCGACCATCAGGCCGCCGGCGGCGCGTAGCAAGCCGGCTTCGACCGCGCACACCGCATACGAATACCAGGGCACGTCGAGCTCGGGCCGCTCCAATGCGAACAGCTCGACCGCGCAGCCGAATTCGAAGGTGCACAGGCCGTCGTAGGCGAGGATGGCGACATGGTGGAGCATGGCGCGATGTTACCAGTTTCTGTCGCGCCAACGGCTGGGCAGTAGGGTGCGCGGCTGCCAGACTGGGGCCTCGTTCAACCAGGAGCAATCATCATGACTTCAGCCGTTTCCGCAGTTCCCGCCGCGCCCAGCGAACAGGCCTTGCAGCATTTTCGTTCTGCCTTCGAATATGAAACCGACTGCGCCGATGTACACGGCAGTATCGTCGATGGCCACCGCGATTTCGTGTTGTTCGATGTCCGCAATGCACAAGCGTATGAGCAGGGCCATGTACCAGGCGCATTGAATATGCCGTACGGAAAGCTGGTCGACGTCAAGCTGCGCGAGTATGCGCCGTCGACCTTGTTCGTCGTGTATTGCGCCGGTCCTCACTGCAACGGCGCCCACCGCGGCGCCGAGCGCCTGGCCGGGCTGGGGCGGCCGGTCAAGCTGATGATCGGCGGCGTCACCGGCTGGCTGGACGAAGGATATGCCCTCGTACCCGGCAATAACCCATAGCGCACAGTGCGGGCGATCCCTGCGCGGCATCCGCGATATAGTGGCGGCAAATAGATATCCACATTGCACCCATGAGCGACCACCGAGACTTTCCCCCTTCCGACAACACCCAGGACGACGACGCTTTCCTCGAACGCGAACTGGGCCTGGCCCGGCGCGGCATCGAGCTGGTCAAGATGGAAGGGCGGGTGTTCCTGCGCTTTTCCGGCGAAGTGCTGTACGAGGGCTTGCGCGTGCCTTACCGCCTGGTGCCGGGGCGCGGCGTGCTGGCCAAGCCGAGCAAGTGGCGCAAGATGGATTTGCTGGCGCGGCGCGAACTGATCGAAGAGCGCACGGCTGACGCCGACCTGCAACGCCTGCATGCGGAAGCCGAAGAATTCGTGCGCGACATCGCCGAAGACGCCGACGACATGGGCTGGAACCCGATGCTGTTCCTGGACGTGCTCGATGAGCTGGAAACTTCCGAGCCGGCCGAGTATGTGTTCCAGCGCATCTCACAGCGCCTGACCCATGCGGTCGAGCGCGAAGAGGAAGAGCGGCACGCGGCGCGCACCAAAGAGAGCATCAACCTGGCCGAGTACCCGCAGTCGTTCGAGGTCGCCAGCCGCATGGGGCGCAAGTTCATCGCGCTGCTCGGGCCCACCAACTCGGGCAAGACCCACCGCGCGATGGAGGCGCTGGCCAAGGCCGCCAGCGGCGTCTACCTGGCGCCGCTGCGCCTGCTGGCGCTGGAAAACTACGAGCGCCTGCAGGCGGCGCGCCCGCATGGCCAAGAGATCAAGGTCAGCCTGATCACCGGCGAAGAACGGCGCCTGGCCGAAGGCGCCACCCACGTCGCCAGCACGGTCGAGATGCTGGACACAAAAAAGGCGGTCGAAGTGGCGGTGATCGACGAGATCCAGATGCTGGCCGACCGCGATCGCGGCGCCGCCTGGACCACCGCCGTGTGCGGCGCGCCGGCGAACATCGTGTACCTGGTGGGCGCGCCGGAAGCGCGGCGCGCGATTGAGGCGCTGGCCGAACGGCTCGAGGTGCCGCTCGAAGTGCATGTCCTCAAGCGCATGGCGCCGCTCGAGATGGAGCCGGCGCCGGTGCGCAAGCTGTCGAACCTGCGCCGCGGCGACGCCGTGATCGCATTCTCGCGCCGTGAAGTACTGAACTGGCGCGACATGATCACCGAGCGCGGTTTCTCGGTCGCCACCGTGTACGGCAACCTGTCGCCCGAAGTGCGGCGCGCCCAGGCCGAGCGTTTCCGCGAAGGCCAGGCCGATATCGTGGTCGGCACCGATGCGCTGGCGATGGGCCTGAACCTGCCGATCGCGCGCATCGTGATGACCACCGCGGTCAAGTACAACGGCTACGAAGAAGAAGAGATTTCGGCGGCGCTGGCCAAGCAGATCGCGGGCCGGGCAGGGCGCTACGGCGTGCACGAAGAAGGCTTTGTGGCCGGCTACGACGACGATACCCATTTCGTGATGCGCGCGCTGATGAAGGAAAAGATCGCGCCAGTGGCGGCGACCGGCTTCGCGGTGGCGCCGTCGCTCGAGCAGCTGCACCGGATTTCGTCGGTGACGGGCGAAACGTCGCTGGTGAAACTGTTAAAACGGTTTGTTCATAATATCGACGTGCCGGACGGCTTCTTCTACCCGCGCATCACCGAAGAGCAGAACGAGCGCGCCGAGTGGCTCGATACGCTGCCGCTGTCGGTGGCCGAAAAATTCATGCTGTCGCTGGTGCCGATTTCGAGCCGGGTGCCGGTGCTGCAAAGCGCGTGGGAACACTGGTCGCTGTCGCTGGCCAAGAAGCGCGTCACCAAGCTGCAGCCGCACGAGCATCCGCAGCAGCTGTTCATGATGAACCTGCAGGAAGTCGAGGATTCGTGCCGGCTGTATTCGGCCTATGCGTGGCTGGGGTATCGCTTGCCGGAGTATTTCCCGAGTATCGAACTGGCCCAGGAGCTGGCGCGTGAGGCGTCGGAGCGGGTCGATTCGATGCTGCAGCAGCAGAACACGGCGGCGCGCAAGAAGGGTGGCAAAGCCGGTGGCGGCGGTAGTGCAAGGCGCGAAGGCCGGCGCCGTTGAGCGTCAGGGGCAGTAGAAGCGATACTCGACGCAAGCCGGCGCACCCGGTGTAGGATGCCGCTTCAAGCAACAACACACAGAGACACCATGAACCAGAACCACACCCCGGAATCATTCAACCAGTTCGGCGCCAGCTATCTGCCGGGCCACCTTGGCATCCGCATCACCGAAGTCAGCCCCGGCAAGGTCGCCGCCGAGATGAAGGTCGAGCCGCACCTGCTGGCCCCCAACGGCTACCTGCACGCCGGCAGCGTGGTCACGCTGGCCGATACCTGCGCCGGCTATGGCTGCATCAGCAACCTGCCGGACGGCGCGCAAAGCTTCACCACGATCGAACTCAAATCGAACCACCTCGGCACCGCGCGCGAAGGCGTCATCTCGTGCGTGGCTACCGGCGTGCACCTGGGCCGCACCACGCAGGTGTGGGATGCCACCGTGATCGACGCCGGCAGCGGCAAGACCATCGCCCTGTTCCGCTGCACCCAGATGATCCTGTATCCGAAAGCGTAAGCCCCGGCCGGTCTTCAGCCGGCCAGTTCTTTTGCGATCAGCTTGTGCACGGTCGCAAAATCGGGCTCGCCCACATACTTCTTGATGATGTTGCCCTGCTTGTCGATCAGGAAGGTGGTCGGGGTCAGGGTGACGTCACCGAACTGGCGCGCCAGGTCGCCGCTCGAATCGAGCGCCACCTTGAACGGCAACGCGCGCTGCTCGGTAAAGTTCAGGACGTAGTCGGGCCGGTCGTACTGCATCGCCACCGCGACAAACTCCAGCCCCTGGTCCTTGAACTTGTTGTAGGTGTCGACCATCGCCGGCATCTCCTTGACGCAGGTGACGCACGAAGTGGCCCAGAAGTTCACCATCACCACCTTGCCGCGCAGCGACTGGGTGCTGACCTTTTCGCCGGCGATGCTGATGAAGGTGACGTCGGGCGCCGGCGTGCTGCGCATCAACGTGGCATAGCCGGCGCCGGCCAGCGCCAGCAGCACGGCGCACACGGCGGCGGGCTTGATCCAGGGACGGGAAGTGGTAGCGGTCATGGGCGATGTGAAGAAAAGTGCAGATGAAAAAAAGGCAGGACCATTATAGTCCTGCCCCTCGTATCAAGCTGACGCGCGCATCAGCTGCGGGTCGGATTGTTCTGCGTTGCGCGCGGGTCTTCTTCGTTGATGTATTCGAAGATCTTGACCACGCGCGTCACGCCCGAGACGCCCTTGGCCACATCGGCGGCGACATTGCCTTCGCGCGGCGTCACCACGCCCATCAGGTAGACCACGCCGCGTTCGGTCGTGACCTTGAACGACACCGCCGAGACGGTCTTCATGTCGACCAGGCTGGTCTTGACCTTGGCGGTGATCAGGGCGTCGCTCGAGCGCGAGGTGTAGCTCGACGCACCGGAGATTTCCAGCTCGTTGATCACCGACACCACGTTCTCGATGGCGCGCACTTCGCGCTCGGCCTTCTGCTTCATTGCTTCGTCGCGCACTTCACCCGTCAGCAGTACCTTGCGGTTGAAACTGGTAACGTTGATGTGGCCGTTGCTGCCGGCGACCTGGTTGACCTTGATCTCGGCCTTGACGTTGATCGCCTTGTCCTCGGTCTGGGCGCCGATGGTGCGGCGGTCGACGGTCGACATGGCGCCGGCGACACCGGCGCCGACGATCAGGCCGAAGCAGCCCGACAACGATGCCAGCAGGGCCGAACCCAGGATCACTTTCGATACCAGTGACACCTTCAAACCAGCCATTGGCCGGCGCGTATTACGCATTCTCGTCTCCTCCGAACAGCGCGACGTCGATGCCGTCGCAAATGCAGTGAATGGCGCACAAATGAACTTCCTGGATGCGCGCGGTGCGCGAATGCTGGACGTTGATGTGCACGTCGGCGTCGGTCAGCAGCTTGCCCAGGGCGCCGCCGTCCTTGCCGGTGAAGGCCACGATGCGCATCTCGCGCTCCAGCGCCGCTTCGACTGCCGCCAGCACGTTGCCCGAATTGCCCGAGGTCGAGATCGCCAGCAGGATGTCGCCGGCCTGGCCAAACGCCTGCACCTGCTTCGAGAAGATCTCGCGGAAGCTGTAGTCGTTGCCGACCGCGGTCAGGATCGAGGTGTCGGTGGTGAGCGCGATGGCCGGCAGCGGGAAGCGCTCGCGTTCGAAACGGCCAACCAGCTCGGCCGCGAAGTGCTGGCAGTCGGCAGCCGAGCCGCCGTTGCCGCAGGCCAGAATCTTGTTACCGTTGGACAGTGCGCCGAACATCAGTTCGACCGCCTGCGAAATGTGGGGAGCGAGAAGGGCAGCCGACTGCATTTTCAGGTCGGCGCTCTCCTGGAAGTGAGCGAGGATGCGTTGAGTATTCATAGCCAACGATTATAGTGTAGTAGCAAGGCAGGCTGGGCAACCGCGGTAAAAATTGCTTACACTTCAATGGCGTTGCGCAGCCAGGCGATCTGTTCGCCGTCGATGGCAATCACGTCGAAGCGGCAGGCGGGGGTGATGGGAAAACGCAACAGGTAAGTCTGGGCAGCGCATACCAGGCGCCGGATCTTGCTTGGGGTGATGCTGGCGGCAGCGCCGCCGTGTTCGCTGTTGGCGCGCTGGCGCACCTCGACGAACACCAGGGTGGCGCCGTCGCGCATGATCAGGTCGATCTCGCCGCCCTTGCAGCGAAAGTTTTCCTCGACCGGGGTCAGCTTGTGGCGCTTGAGATAGGCCAGTGCGGCGCGCTCCCAGTCGCGCCCAAGCGCCTGCCGTGGAGACAGGCGCTTGGGCCACATCTCATTGGCCCTGGCGTTGTCCGGGCGCGGCGTCGAACACGCGGCCGTCGCCCATGGCGGTGGCGCCGTCGCGCACCACGGCGCCGGTCTCGGTGCGGCGGAAGGCCGGCGCTGCGCGGCCCATGTCGACCGACAGGCGGCCAGTCACGCCATCGAGTTCGAACGCGCCGCCCGGCTGCGCCGCCAGCTCGCGCGCTACGCGGTAGGCGTCGATGCCGAGCGCATACAGGCGCTGCAGGTCGAGGCTGTCGCTGCCGGCGCCCGGGCGCGGATACTGGCCGACGGCCGGATGGTCGGGCTGCACCGTCCACGGCAGGTCGAGGATGCGCACGCCGGCCAGTTCCGGTGCCAAGGCGGCCGGGTCGCGTCCCGGGTTGGCGGTGGCGGTGGCATAGGTCGGCAGCGAGGTGCCGAGCGAGCTGCGCACCTGACGCAATTGGGCCGCGTCGAGCGCGGCGAACATGAGTTGCGGCGGCTCGGACTGCAGGCGCGCGCGCAGGCCGGCCAGCGCATTGCCGTCGACATAGCCATCGGCGATCGGCAGCTCGACGATCGTGTGCTGGCGGCCCAGCTCGGACCAGCGCGCCCCGAAGGCGCCCGACAGGCGCTGCTGCCAGGTGGCGCGGCCGGTCACGATCAGGGCATTGCCGGCCGGTTGCTCGCCGGCGGCCCAGTCGGCGACCTGGCGCGCTTCATCTTCGAGCGACAGGCCAATGACCAGCATTTGCCTGGGCAGCGGGCCACCGGTTTGCGGGTGGTTCAGGGCGATGGTCGGCTTGCTCACGGCGCCGCTCTGGGCCAGCGCCGCCACGGCGGGACGCGCCAGCGGGCCGACCACGATATCGTTCTGTTCAGCGGCGCGGCGGTAGGCGTCGAGCGCCGCCTGCGCCGAGTCGCCGCTCGGCACCAGGTTGACGGTGATGCCGGCGCGGTCGCGCTCGTAACCGGCCATGAAGCCGGCGCGCACCGCCTCGGCCGGCTGGGCCAGCGCCTGCGATTCGAGCGGCAGCAGCAGCGCCACGCGCACTGCCGGTCCGGCCGGCAGGGCCGAGGCGGACGGCATGCTGCCATCGGCGTTGGGCGGGGCCTCGACCGGGCTGGTACGTACACCATCCTCAGGCTGCGGGGCCGGCGAATATGTGGGCTGCACCGGCGCCGCACTTGTCACCGGCGTCGCGGGCGCGCAAAATCCGCCCGGTACGCCACAACCGGTATCAGGTGGCAACGGCGTGCTGCCGCAACCGGCCAGCAGCGTCATGGTGGCTGCAGTGAGCAGCCCCGCGAGATTTTTTTTCTTCAACATCGGAACCCTTTATGACAGAACAGCAGACCATCGACATCGCCCGACTTCCCGTCATGGGCGAGGCGGCCCAGCAGTCCTATCCTACCGCAACGCTGTATGTCGTGGCTACTCCGATCGGCAACGTCACCGACATCACGCTGCGCGCCCTGCATCTGCTGGCGCTGGCCGACGTGGTCGCCTGCGAAGACACGCGCAAGACCGGCGCGCTGTTGCAGCGTTTCGGCCTGAGCAAGCAGACCATCGCCGCGCACCAGCACAACGAGCGCGAAGTGGCCGACAAGATCGTCGAACGCCTGCAGAATGGGCAGCGGGTGGCGCTGGTGTCCGACGCCGGCACCCCGGCCGTGTCCGACCCCGGTGCGCGGATTGTCGATGCGGTGCGTACGGCCGGCCTGAACGTGGTGCCACTGCCGGGGCCGTCCGCTGCGGTAACGGCGCTCTCGGCCAGCGGCCTGGTGAACGACCGTTTCCACTTCGTCGGCTTCCTGCCGGCCAAGGCCAAGGGCCGCGAGGCGGCGCTGGCGCTGCTGGCGCGCGAAACCTCGACCCTGGTGCTGTACGAGGCGCCGCATCGCATCGTCGAGTGCGTCGAAGCCTTGATGGCGGCGTTCGAGCCGACCCGTCAGGTGGTGTTCGCCCGCGAGCTGAGCAAGCTGTTCGAGGAAGTGCACCGTTGCCCGCTGAGCGAGGCGCTGGCCTGGGTCAAGGCCGACCAGCACCGCGAGCGCGGCGAATTCGTGGTGCTGGTGGAGGGCGCGGTGGCGGCGCCGGACGCCGAGGATGCCGAGGCCGAACGCGTGCTGCAGATTTTATTGGGCGAATGCAGCGTCAAGCAGGCGGCCAGCCTGGCGGCGCAGATTACCGGGCGCAAGAAGAATGCCTTGTATGAACGGGCGCTGCAGATCAAGGGCGAATAAGGCAGCCTGGCCAATCCATTCCTGGTGAATTTTTTTCGCCAACCCTTGACCGGTGCGCCTTAAGTCGGTATTATCTTGCTTCTTCGGAGTGTAGCGCAGCCCGGTAGCGCACCTGGTTTGGGACCAGGGGGTCCAAGGTTCGAATCCTTGTACTCCGACCAGCATTAGTGAAAAAAGCCGACAACGCGAGTTGTCGGCTTTTTTCTTTGTGCGTCCGGATACCGCATGGTGGACGGACTTGCCGTCCACCTTGGCGATGCTGTCCCTTATCCGGCCCGCCTGGCCGCGATC
>Ga0308160_10001989_pt1 | contig 26384 bp, 43 predicted proteins | sample PhyFR1_FD_201036 | JGI IMG/M metagenome (GOLD analysis project Ga0308160, IMG submission 201036) | Phyllosphere microbial communities from UC Gill Tract Community Farm, Albany, California, United States - DLSLF.R1 | ecosystem: Host-associated > Plants > Phyllosphere > Unclassified | place: USA... | reverse complement strand
CCCCCTGTTCCCCTCTGCTCTCTGGACGCTTTCGTACTCCAGGACTGTGCCGGACGACCGCCCCATCTTTCCAATACACCTTCGAATCGTCTCGGGTCTGCTCAGAGAAAGCGAGGTCATGGAGAGCCGTCGACAGGGCGCCCGCGCCCAACGTCGTCCGGTCAGGCCCAGCGATTGCTGCCGAGCTTACCGACGCCGACGAGGACGGCGACGAGCACGACGGCGAGCCAGCTCAAGCTGCCCAGCCCTCTCCGCCCGTCCGGCAAGGCAGCCGCAGCAGCCGGCGGCGGCCCACCCGTCGCCGGTGCGGCGGCGCCTGTCTCGGCCCCACTGTCGCCCACCGCCGGCCGCGCTACTGCTACTGACTCCGAGTCGGGCAGGACGGCGATGTTCAGGTTGAAGCGGCCGGTCGCGGGGTCGACAAGGTTTGCCGGGGGCGGAGGGGAAGAGGCGGCGGAGGAGGACGAGGCGGGCAAAGGGGATGAGCGAGCCGTGGCCGACGAGGATGGAAGCGAGGAAGGGCTGCTGACTGAGGGGGCCGCCTGCGAGGTCGTCGACGCCTTCGGTGCCGGGGTGAACATGTCGGGCACCGGCTTCATCTCCTTGCCGGCGTACTGCGAGGAGGCGCCGCCGCCGTCAGCGCAGTTTCGACACCAGCCGCCCGGGGCGTGGCCGGACTCACGTCGGGAAAGTTATCGCGGAACTTCTTGTTGCCGATATTGAACGTGTGGCTCTTCTCGGCCAGCAGCTTGCGGTCAGCCGCCGTCGCCGTCATCGAGCCCGTCGTGATCTCCTCGGAGAGCATGAACGAGAGCAGGCCGGTGAGGATCGTCGCGACCGACCAGGCCGGATTCCACGTCGACGGGTGGAACGACGTCATCGACGTGCAGATCTTGGTCTCGGGCTTGAACCGGCCCGATGGCGTAAAGAGCTTGATGTCCGGCGGCTTGAAGGGGTAGTCGCCTGATCTCGATGCAAAGGGGCGAGTCAGCTCGGAGCTCGGGGTCGGCTGGGCGGCTGCGGAGAGACGTCTGCCAGCCGGAATGGACAGGGCGAAGGGATGCAGTGCGCACCAGGGAACATGATTAGGCCATGGTACTCGCCGCCCTCGTAGACGCTGTCCGGTGGGCCGCGCTGCAGAGTAATTCAGACCAGCCAGCATTAGCTATCGTCACCGAGCGAGGCTGTCAAGCGGAGGCTCTGCAAAGCACGGCGCAAGGACGCACCAGGATGAAGTGCCCTTTCGGATGGAAGCGCAGCACATGAGGGGTCAGCTCCATCAACGAATCAGTTTTACTCCGTTGCGACGCACAGTTGAGGATGTTCTGTTCAACGGAAGGCAGGGGAGGGTCGAGGTGTCAGCCCGGGGAGCGCTCCTGCTCGGGAGCCGCCCGAAGGCTCGTCGCTCATCGGAGCGGCGCACCTTCTCTTCGGGCGTCGCCCAGCAGAAGGGCGGCGGCGACTTTTGCATCGCCTGGAACTCCTTTGAGAGCCGCTTGCGCGCGGCCGGAGATGCCATCTTAGGGGGGGAAGGGGAGGGGAGGAGGGGAGAGAGACGTGGTCGGGGTCGAGCGAGCAGAGCCGGGCGAACGGGGAGAGGTCGAGCAGTGCCCCCGCAGCTCGAGTTCGTACGCCTCCGACGTCGACAGCAGCTGCTCCCCTGACACGCCTCGCCAGCTCCCTCCCTCCCTCCCTTCCTAGGACGGCATGCTACCAACGATGATCAGGCTCGCCTCGACACGCGCCGTCGCTGAGCTCGGAGGCCGTCGAATCGTCGGCGGCATGGTCGGCCGTCGTCGGCCATCGCCATTCGACCGCGAGCGTGCGTCCCTGGGCGGATCTCCGGTCAGGGTGAACAGGACTGACAGCCCATCTCTGCGCTCTGCTGCAGCGATGGGCGGCTCTGCTGTCAGCGCGGCTTCCGTGATCTCAAAGTCTGACTGTGAGTGCTCGGTCGCGGCAGTCAGCCGGCGAGCTCGGGCACTGATCGACCCTGTCCTGCGTCTTCTCGCTCGACACGCGCGTCATCCAGACACGTCGCTCGACCCTCTGCCCGAGAGCGAGGCTGCATTCGACGACTCGGACGTGAAGCTCAGTGCGCCTGTCGGCGGCAGGATCAAGTCCCAGGTCCTGGCAAGCGAAGCGGATGACTTCTGGGACAACCTCTTGCGGCCAGATGAGACTGAGCCAAACCGGGTCTTGTCTTCGGTGCTGGAGACGACTCACGAGGGCAAAGCGGCGGGTAGCTGAGATGCGTCTCAGCCTCGATACGCTGCTACTGGGGGAAAGGTCGGTCAGCTGGCACATCGCACGTTCAGGAGGAGCCGCTCCTGACAGCGCTTCGATCTGTCTCCTGATCCGCAGGCGCCCGCCAGCGGAGCCCTTCACCCGATCCGCTCCCTCCGCACGACCACCCGCTGTTCTCAGCCAGACGAACCCTCCCGGCGCCGTTCATCCTGAGCGACGATTCTCTCGCGCTTGGCGAGGCCATCCTTGGTCCGGGCCACAACGCTCTCGCCTTGCAGCCTGAGAGCGGGGAGCTATCCTGCACCGCTCCTCTAAAACACCTCCAGAGGATGCCAAGCAGCGCATCGGCTACCCTGCTCCAGGCAATCCGATCGAGCAGGCGGGTGGGTCATAGCAGAAGTCGTGTGTCGCGGAAGGGTATTACGATGGTCTGATCGGCCGATGTGGATGCAGAATGCGAGGCAGTATGAGAAGCGATGATGGGGGGCGAGGAACAGCTGAGCTCTGGGGGACGCTTAGTGCCCGGTGGAGCTCGTGGGCGAAGGCGACCGGCAACAGTTGTGCTGCAGGGGAATGAGCGAATGATCAGCTTTGAGACCTGCGCTCGCGGGACGGTTGGCCGACTCGCTTGGGGACGTACGGGAGCGTTGGCACTGCACCTGACGTGAACGACGGCTGCGGACGGAGATCGGGATGTCAGCCTGGGAATCTGGTCTCTTGGTCGGACAGCAAGCCGTCGACTGACAATTGCAGTCGTCGCACCGCAGGTGAGGGCCGGCCCCCTTGACCTTGAAGCGGCAGACCTCGCACTTTGGCAGCTTGGCCTTTTTCTTGCCCTTGCCGCCGCTCGAGTAAGATGCACTGCCGAATGAGCCGCCGCCGCCGTTGCTGGCGCTCGATCCTCCGTTCGGGGGCGTCAGACCGGCGGCGGAGAAAGCCCAGCCGATGATGCCCTGCGCCTGGGACGAGCCCTTGCGCGCACCGGGCGCGGGAGGCGCCGGCTTGAGCGAGCCGATCGGCTTGACGATCGTGAAGCGGTGGGTAAAGGCCGACGGCGGGAAGACAGGCGAGGTCACCGGCGAGGCGAGCGTGGCCGGGGTAATCTTGGTCGGCGAGGGCGACCGCACGTCGGGCGGGTCGAGGGGCGTCGTCGGAGTCTTGGGCTCCGTGGCGTTCGGCGCGACGACGTCGAACGCAGCCGCCTTTGGCTCGGTCGCCTTCTCCTCAGCGTTACCCTTGATCGTCCGCACGGAAGACGTCGGGCCTGCGTCGTCGCTGTGGTGCGGGAGGTCGGTGACCGACGGCCGAGGCATCACAACCGTCGCCGTCGACTCGAGCTCAGACGGGGGTCCGCTCGAGCCCGCGACCGTCGTCGTCTCGGACAGGAGGTGGTCGTTTGCTGGCAAAGGTGCGTCATCAACAGTCAGCGATCTGCAGCTCGAGACGGCTTGAGGAGACGGATGAACGCACCTCGCATTTCGGACGCGTCGGCGTATGTCGTGAAACCGCTCGAACCGACATCGGGCCGACGCTCACCATCTTCGCCCCAGCGGGCCGTGCGCCAGGTGCCGCCATCGACGGTGAGGGCACCGCCGCCCTTCTTGCCGAGCGAGTCGAGGATCTCCTTGAGGTCCTCGACGTCGATGTCGCCCTCATCACCGCTGCTCGTCCCGTCGTCGCCAGGATCGAAGCGAGGCGCCTGTCGGCCAGGGGCGATGGCCGACGATGACGAACGAATGTCTTTGCCGACGCCCTGGCCAAACGAGGGGATCCGCTTGCCGACCGTCGGCCGGCCGCCACCTCCTCCTCCGGTAGCAACGAGCTTGAGCGAGCCGACGTGCTCGCCCGACCCGCTCGAACGCGCGAGCACATCAAGCTCGATCGCCCGCAGGCGGGTGAGGACGGCGCCCATCGTCGGCCGCGCAACCGGGTCGACGTTTGCGCACTCGAGCGCGAGTGTGATGAACGCCGCCGGGCAGCCGGGCGAAGCCAGCCGACGAACCTCGGCCGGGTCTAGGCCGAAGGAAGGGATTTCGCGCTACAAAGGGGTCGTGCAGCGAGTGGTCAGCCTAGCCGGGACAAGCGAGCCGCCAGTCGCTGCGACTCGCCTTGAACGTGTTGGCATCGACAAGCTTGCGCGAGAGGATCTCGCAGAACTGAGATGGCTGTCGGTCAGCTGTCGTTCAAGCAGCAGGCAGGCGGCCAGAAGTGCCGGCCAAACGAGAACGCACGATGATGCCTAGCGAGAAAACGTCGGTCGGCAGGTCAAAGTCGACGCCCATCAGGATCTCTGGCGACATCTGCCGGTCGTCGGTCGCTCTGGGTCAGCCTACACCGCATTTGCCAAAGGGGTCGTCGAGAGGGTGCTCACGTAGCCGTCCGTGCCGCAAAACGACATGCGCCGCATCTCGTCCTCGTTCCGTGCGGTGATCCTCGCGAAACCTGGCGAAGGTCGAGTGGCAGTCAGCATGCATCGAGCTGCACCCTGTCAGAGGCATCCGAGAGACGAGACGCACCGAAATCGGTCATCTTGATGCGATCATTGGCGGTGATGAGCAAGTTTTCGCCCTTGAGATCTCGGTGGATGCACTGTCGAGACGCACGACGCATGGGCGCTCGCGCGAGTCAGCAGCAGGCGCGGCCGGGCAGCATCAGAAGGATGGCAGCGTCGACGGACCTTGCGGGCGTGAAGATAAGCGAGCGCCCGGGCGATGTCGGTCGCAAAGCTGAGCCGCAGCCGCCAAGGGAAGGTCGGGTGCGAGCGCTTGTCCCAGATGAAACTCCGCAGGTTCCCTGCGAGTAGAGGGCCGAGCGGTTGAGGGGATCAGAGAGGGCCGGCTGGGCGGCGAGCAGAGGCAGGTCGCACCGTTGTCGATGAACTCCGAGATGATGAAGATGCGGCCGTCAGGCGGCGGCGCTCGCGAGAGACCGAGGTACTGCGGCAGAGCAGGCTCCGTCAGTGCGTTGCAGTTGAGGTCTGGGACGTTGCGTATCAGCGACTTACCTGGACGACGTTCGGGTGCCGGGCCTCGCTGGAGGACGTCATGGCGATCGATCTGGTCAGCTGCCGTCGACTCGTTCGAACTAGCCCCGGGCAAGTCGGCTCGCACCGCATGATGCGCCACTCGCGCTCAAAATACTTTGCGACCTCGTAGTCGGTCGAGGGAAGCACCTGTGTGCGCGGGCAGTCGAGAGGATGAAGGTCAGCCCATCACGTTCTGTGGCGTTGAAGCCGACAGGAGAGGAGAGCGGCGCGCCGCACCTCCTTGATGGCGATGTCGATACCGAGATACGTCCCTGCCGTCGCAGGCCAGAAGGAGAGAGTCACGCCGGTCAGCTCCCTCCACGGGGGAGTCGGTCGACGGGGTGGTCAAAGGAGGCTGACCCTTCATGACGAGGCCGAACGAGCCCTGGCCGAGCTTCTCGCCCCAGACGAGCTGGTCGTACGGGATGGCGTCCCATTCTGCCATGCTCGGCGGGACGGTACGTAAGGAGACAAGGAGGCTGAGCTGGTGACTTGAGGACGACGGGAAAGGGCCTGTGGCTTGAGAGGAACGGGCAGGCGGTAAGAATGGAGGGGTTGACGAGGGCAGTTAGAGGTCGGCAAGCTGGTCGGACGGACGCCCCGGCCTTCCCTTCGCGCCCCGGTCGGTCAGCCCTGCGGTCGGTCGATCGCGACCCCGGCCTACGCGTCACGCTGAGAGGGAGAGAGGGGCCTGTGCCTCTCGAGCCCCCTGAGCGGGCCGTGCGAGAGGAGGCTGGTGCGGCGAAACGGGGTGGCTGGCTGGGCTGGGCTGGCCGGCCCCTCTCATAAGGGAGCTCGGGGCTGCCCGTGAGCTCCCCTTTGTCAAGACGCCTTCGTCAAGAAAGGTCAGCTCGCACCTGTCTGCCTGCATCCAGTCTGTCTTCTACCCGGCTTCGGGGAAGGAAGCAGCAAGTGAGAAAGGAGAGTGGTTGAGCGACAGGCGAGCAGCCTCGTTCGGCGGCGCCCGACTGTCGACTGCGCGCGCGCCCGAGCCTGCCACCCTGAGCGGCGCGTCGAGACGCCCGGTTCGCTCGCTCTCTTCTCTGCGCGACGCCGGTCTGTCTGGCTGGTCTGTCTGGCGAGAAGAGAGAGGAGTGCTGTCGTCGACGGGTCACTGCCGTGGGAGAGCATGAGGCGAGGCAGGGGCGGGCGAGCTAGCGGTGCGGTCGCCAGCGACCCCTGACGGCTAACGCTGCACTCGCTCGCTCGCCACCCTTCGCATGCCCAGGCCGCTTTCAACGAGACAAAGGGAAGGGGAGGCGGCAATGAGATAGGACGCAGTCCGAAGACGGCGTTGGGAGGCGAAAGCAGGCGTAAGCGCTATGGCCCGACCGCCGTGCAGAGAGGGGTGTGATGGTTGTATAGACGACCTTAGGGTTCCGAGCGGGCGAGACGGGGAGTCAGTCGCTGCGCGTGCGAGAGGGCCGCTCCGAGGGGAGAGGAGGGACGTACGACACCTTTCGGTGTACAAGTCGGTGGCGAAGGACCCAGCAAAGGGGTTCGCAACGGCCGATCCTCACTGGGAGGGGCGGAAGAGAGGGTGAGGGGGGTCAGTGTCAAGGCGATGAGGGGCGGAGGAAAAAGGGAGACGCAGGGACGAACGACGGAGGACCGGAGGATGTCGGCACGAAGACGGCGTGCCGACCGACGGCGGGACTCGACGCTGCGAAGACGACGCAGGAGGAGGAGACACGGAGGAGGGTGCCACAGAGGGCCAGGAGTGCCACAGAGGGCCAGAGTGCCCGGAGGCGAGAGTGCCCGGAGGCGAGAGGTGCCCGGAGGCGAGAGCGTCGCAGAGGAGGACGAGAGTACCGCTCCCCAAGACGGGGGGGAGGGGGCCGCACCCGCAGACGGGCAGGTCGTAAGGGAATGCGGGAGGCCGGCCGGCCGGCCACCCTTTGTATGCCGGGCCGAGGCGCGCGGGGTCCCCGGTCCCCCTGCCGGCGCAGCTGCCTCCCCTGACTCCCAAGGACCATTGTGCCCTGCCTTGGCTCATAAGGTGCCCTCTCTCGTACGGAGCGGACGGCTTCATCAAAGCAGGACGCTGTCTTTACTCGCGTCTCTCCCCCAATGACCATCTCGCCGAAGCCGAGCGACGAGGACCGGAAGGGCGTCCGAGGCCGCTCGGCCAGAGCTATCCAGCCTCGCCCGAGCAATCGCAGGCCACCAAGGTCGGTCGGTCGCGCGCTCTTTCTCTTATTCGCAACGGACCAAAGTCGGAAGGAAGCTGACCGTGTAGCCGGCTCTCCGCTTACCAGCCGCCGTCATCCGCGGCTTTCTCCAGGGTCTCGATCGGAGGAGGAGAAACGGCGGGGGTGAGGGGGGGGGGGGTTACAGACCGCACCATAGAGGCGGCCCGCCCCTCGGAGATCAGATGGTAGCTACGTCGCTTCCCGGAGGAGGCTGCTGGGCGCAGGTCACTGTAGGGCTGAAAGCGAGTCTTTTAGTTTCTGGCGCAGTCTGCCTGCCCCTGGTGAGTAGCTAGCATCGCCTGGTCTCCTCCCCCTTCTCTCTCGCACCGCGCCGGCGTCTCATCATCACGGTCATGAGTCGTCTGCTGCTAGCTGAGTGAGAAGAGGGGAGTATCGTAAACAAAGAGGTCGCGCCCGCTACCACTCGCCGAGCTCGTTCCACGGCCGGCCGTCCTCGCCCGGGCTGAGCGTGAACGCCCAGCCGCCCGCGCCAAAGCGCCGGTACTCGGCCAGGCCGAGCCCGCCAGCCTTGCCTCCAGAGGCGGTCGACCGCTCGGTGGCCGCCTTCGACCCGCCGGGCCCGATGGCATGCCGGTCGTCATTGTCCGAGCCGGTACGCGCGCCGTCGGACGATGATCCGCCGGCAGCGAGCGAGTCGCCCCCGGCGAACGTCGACGCAGGCAGGGCGAGCCGATAGAAGCCGCCCGAGAAGGTCAGCGCGATGAGCTGCGACTCAGTCTGCCGGCCTGCTCCGGTTTGGCCGCCAGAGGCTGCGCTCGAGGTACGATGCAATGCGTGTGGCCGGTCGAGATGGCTCCGGAAGCCGCCGCCGGAGGCTCTACTACCGACCGTGGCCGGCAGATGAGGTCTCCGTCCGGGAGGGGGTTCGATATCGCGCCGGTGAGGCGTGTGTAGCGTGCCGGCTGTCCGCGCTCTGACGCCTGAGCTTCCCGATGGCAGCACCGCCGGTGGCGCCGGCCGCGGGAGGGACGACGGGTGGAGGACGCGGTCGGCTTGGATGCCATCGTCGTCCGACACCGAGCCGCCGCCGGTCCGTTGCTTGTCTCGATGGCGGTGCTTGCCCCGAGCGTGGGCCTGAGCCGCTCGTCGAGCGCCTGCAGGGCCGTGCTTCCGAGCGCGAAGGCGGGCCCGCTCCCGCTCGACGTCGACCTCGACCCAGGCGAGCACGCATCGCTCGTCTTCCTCCTCGTCCTCCTCTTCATACGGCAAACGGTCACGCTCACTATTGATGCGCGGGCTGCCGGCGGCGTCCGCGCCGCCACTTGCAGCCGAGGCAGCTGCTGCTGCACCGCGGGCGAGCGTCGAGCCGAGCGAGGCGAGAGTCGTTGAGTGCCGGTCGCCAGTCGGGAGCGTGTAGGTCGCGTGCGCCCACTCGGACAGAAAGTATTTCGGCAGCGCGAGTGGCGATGGCAGGTACGGCAGCAGCTTGGAAAGCGTCGAGGGTCGGTTCCTGGTGGTAGTCGGCCAGTTGTAGGACCGTCAGCGCTGCTTCCACAAGATCAGTGCATGGCCGATGACCGAGACGTACCGCGATTTGTCTTCTGCCCCCTTACCAGGGGATGCCCCGCCGCTTGCGCCGCTCGCGCCTCGACCGCCGGCGCCCTGGCCAGTGCTGCCGGCAGCGCTGTCGAGACTGAAGGCGTGGATGGTGCCCTTATCGCTCCAGACGGCGAGCCACTCGGCTTTCGCGCCGCCAAAGGCGACCCCGCCCTGCCGCAGCACGGCCTTGTCCGCCCCGCGGCGAAGCTCGCGCTCGAGCGCGCCCGACCGGCCGCTGAAGACGCGGACGAGCGTCCCCCGGGCCGAGGTAGTCGTTACGAGCGCGCCCGAGGGCGAGCACGTCAGCGTTGAAAGGGCCGTCGTGTGTGCGATGACAATCTGCGATCGCGCTGGCGGCAGGGTGGCCGAGGTCGAGGACGAAGCGTGGGCGGCTGACGGAGCTGGGTGGACATGCAGGAGGTGGACGTGCCCCGCCTGGCGGCCAGGGATCGCAAGCAAAGACGAGCCTGGAGCGGATGCCATGGCGATGAGGCCTGGCAGCAGTGGCATAGGCAAGTCGTCCAGAGCGTCAGCAAGCAGGCGGGATGGCAGGCGCCAACGGCACACACCTAGCGGGTTGTCGACCGTCGGCCACTCGGCTATGCGACGAAGCACGCGCGACTGTGAGGAGACCGTCGCAGTAGTCGCTCGTTCTTTACCTTTGATGCTCGAGCCACTTGGGAAGCCCGAGGTTGCAACAGCGGCGCCGGCGCCTTTCGGTGCTGACGTCGCCGTCGCCGCCTCGTCGATCTCGAAGAGGACGACCCGGCGCAGGAAGACGACGGCAAGCAGGCCCGACCGGCTCTCGAGCCCAAGCACCCGCTCTCTGTACGCGAGGGGCAGGCCGACATACAACGAGGGCGGAAGTCGAGCGAGGGGAAGGAAGGTGGAGGCGCGCGCGAGGCGTGCGAGAGCGCAGCAGGCGAGCAAGGAGGCAGAGATGGTAAGCAGCTGGCGCTGTCATCCTCGCCTGGCCTAGCCTCCGATGGATAGGTCTAGTCTGGGAGAAGGGCAGGCGGGACGGACCTGAATTCGAGCTCGACGACGGCCGCTGCCCGGCTCTCGTCCCAGAGAACAACCTTGTTGGGCGAGAAGACGGGGGCCGGCCCGCCGCCGACGAGGAAGAAGAGGGACGACTGGCCGTAAGCGCTCGCGTGGCCGAGCGAGCCGGGCAGGTCTGTGCGAGCACGATGCAGCGTTGTAGGAAGTCAGATGAAAGATCTCGCCAAGAGGGGGCGGGCGTGTGCCAGGGCCAGCCCGGAAGCAGGAGGCGAGGGGAGCATGGACGGGACCTCGGCGGAAGACGAAGCGGAGCGGGTAGAGCTGCCAGAGCTCAAAGCCGCCGTCGGTGGCGAGCGTGAAATGGGTCGGTTCGGGCCTCGAGAGGACGAGGGCGTTGTGCTTGGGCTTCGGAAGGGTCGAGATGGACGTCCGGGCGAGGTGCATCGGGGACGTGAGGGGAGAGGGCGGTGGTGGTGGTGGTGAGGTGCGGAGGTGCGAGGGTCGCGTCGTGGCTCGTCGTTCGGCGCCGGCCCGGACGGGACCTGCAGCAGTAGTAGCAGCAGCAACAGCACCTGCAGCAGGCCGGACAGACACCTTCCATGAGGGTCACACACGTATGTATGATTGACCTGTGCTACTCCTTCCTCCTGTTCCCTGTGTCGTAGCTGGCCTTCTGGCAAGAGGAGACGTCGCGAGAGCTCGCACCGGCTGACGTCGAGGCTAGCTGCGCGGCCGCCATCAGCTGCTCCCGTCGCCGCAGCTCTTTCCGATGAGCTCGACCTGCTCAGCCCTGCCGGCCTCCCTCCGACCCCACTTCCTAACCAGCTCGGCCAACCTCCCATTCCCCCTTTCTACACCCTGCAATGCCCCGCCTGCTTGTTGAGATCGGCGGCGACCGCTTCCATGCCGAGATCGCCCACGTCAACGATCCGACGCGGCCGACCGAGATCGACACGTATGTCCGCGGGTCGCACGAGCGGTCGCCGCCCTCCAGCACGCTCAGAGTGCTGATCGCCGCTGTCGTACCGGGTTTACAGGGATCTGTTTGTCGGCCGAGTGCTCGTTCGCGTGCGCGACTTCAGTGGGTGCGTCAAGGGTTGAGGGACCAGGACGACTAGGTCGCGCGCCTCCGCGCTGACGTCGGCCCTCCGTCTCCCTGGCTATTCTGCAGCGTCGCTCCTAACGGCCACGAGCCGATCTCGCACGACCCATACTTTGACGGACGCTCGCGGAGATTTGCAATCCAGATCGAGGGCCGTTTCAAGGCGCGAGAGGGTGTGCCAGCCTACACGGCCGACGAGGTACGGCAGATCGAGCGGGGCAGGGGGGCTGCTGCGTACCGCAGACGGGACTGACGCGTCATCGTCCTCCGTCTCCTGGCCCTGTCACCAGATCCACTTTGGCACGTACGTCCGGTCAGATTATCTCTCCGGCAGCCATCGTCGTCGCTGGCGTTTGAAGAGACCTCTTCGACGGCTGGCTAGCGGCGGCGACAGCCCCTCCCCCCCCCCCCCTTTGTACCAGAGACTAAGCCAGAGATCCTCCATCCAGCGACTTTGACCACCTAGTCGACTTCCCCCGCACAGCGTTCAATGCAGGCATGCGCGTGGCGAAACTCGTCGACCCGGCCACCTTCTATGAGGAGAAGCCGCCCTCAGGCCGGCCGTTCATCATGTCGCCTTACGCGGCATGCATGAACACGCTCGTGGCCTGGCCAGCCCCGGCCAAGGCAGCCGACGCCATCGTCGTCCTCCGGCACACTGAGCTCGAGGACGTCGGCGCCAGCAAGCATGGCGAGAGCGACGTCCCCGAGGGGCTCGAGGATCTCGTCCCGCTCGAGGTCCGCGACCGGTCTAAGAAGGACGGTCGGCACCTCGTCCGGTACTGGCGCTTCCTCGGCTTTCGGGCGGACGGCCGCGTTCAGGATTGGCTTCGGGCGAACGCCCCCGCTCTCCTCCAGTCGGCGACAACGGCCGCCTCGTCCGGGACGACGACCCCTAGCCGACCAGGAATGACGCATCAGGCCTCGCTCGGCGTCCACCCGAGGCAGGCCGAGTCGCCTGAGCCGTCGACGAGTGGTGCAGCGACGCCAGACTCGGCAGTTGACACGAAGACAGCCGCCGCCGGCAATGGCAAGCCGGCCAAGAAGTCGTCTGGCAGCTTCGGCTTCGGGGCGCTCAAGAATGCGCTCAGCGGCGTGTCTTCCGGCTCAAGTAGCCCTCAGCCCGTCACGGCTGCAGATGTGCGTCTCCTGCTGCTCACACCTTCCCCGGTATTGCGCGGCTGACAGCTCCATCCCTCTTACCTAGGTGACGACGGCCGATAAGCTCCGGCCGGCACCGGTCAGCGAACGCTCGCCATTCAGCAGCTCACTTGACGACCAGCTCGGGCCGTTCAAGTTTGCAGGCGAGGGGGTTGATATAGTCGAGGTGCGTTTCGCCGGTTTCTCACTGGCTTGCCTTGGACCGTCTCATCCGACACGTCGCTCCCTCCAAATCGTCCAGGACAACACGTTTGTGTTCGTCGACAAGGCGGTGCCGGTCCCCAAGCGACGCAAGCACTTTGCCGACCCGGCCAACCGGCGTAACTTCACCTATAGCCCAGACGTCGTCTACGCAACCTGTCCGTCTTATCCTCTGCACCCATGCTCTTTGATCGCCGCGACTGACCGTGATCGCGCAACGCTCGTCTCTGCTAGCTTTCTTCACTTCGTTCGCCGACCTCAACACGTTTGACCTCAAGGTGAGCAACCAGTGAGGCCTGCCCCTCATCTTCAAAGACTGACGCGCGTCCCCTCTTCGTTCCTCAGATCGGCCCCGTCCACCTCGATCTGAGCCCCTTCTTCAAGGACATGCCGATCCGCTACACGCTCCGCTCGACCCGGCGCGTGACGCCATCGGCGGGAGGACCGGCCGAGGAGGAGGTCTTTGCGACCGTCTCGTTCCAGCTCGTCGAGTGAGCTCCGAGCGGAACCTCAGAATCGAGCCATCGATCTGAGCTCTGCTCAGCTGCGTGAGCAACGCTCGAGCGTTCCCCCATTCACGCCTCACGTGCGATTGGGTCGAGCCCCATTTGTTGTCGCACCCATTTCCCCCCCCCCCCCTCTCACGCTTCATGCAGGCGCGATGTTTCTTTTTTTTGATCTGTAAAGACTCTATAAAGCACACACAAAGTTGCCCCCTCCTAATGGGGGGGCCAGAAAAGCAGGTTGCAACGAAGGAGGGAGAGGGAAGGATTGCCATGGACGCCCGTCTACTCGAGCGCGCGCATCATGATTTCGAAGCCAACAAACGTCGCGCCGTTGGCGAACGGGCTCCGGATGAGCGTCGGGCCGAGACCGTTGGTGAAGCCCTTGAGGCCCTGCTTGGCCCAGACCTGGCGGAAACAGTCGGCCATCGAGCGGTACTGCGGCTGAGGGGCGCCAGGGATCGACGAGGGGAAAAAGTCGGTCTGGAGCTTCGACTTGATCACTGACATGGCGCGGCGTGCAGAGGAGGAGGGTTGACGGTCAGTGCAGGTCGACCAGAGGGTCCCGATCCTGTCGAGGGAGGCAACGGACCGTCAAAAGGGTAGATGGTCGCCCAGAGGGCGTAGCCGGCAGCGGCGCCGTAGAGGACGGCAAAGCCGGGCGAGACGTCCTCGCGCCGGAGGCCCGACTGGCGCAGGTGGCGCTGCATGAGAGCCTCGTACGCGAAGAAGTAGGATCTGAGGGGTCGGCGGGAGAGTCGTAGGACTTCAGCCCGGAGGACAGCTGTGGGACGGAACCGAGTCGACAGAGAAAACGGACCCGTAGCCGAGGCCCTCACGGATGAGCGTCGGGACCTGACCCTTGAACAAGCCGCCGACGCCGTGGGCCCCGTAGATGGTCCGGATGCAGTCGAGCGGGCCGGCGTACAGCCGGGGCGTCACATTGGGCTGCGTCTGGAGGCCTGGAGTTCAGGGGCAGCCAAGGCCGGGTGTGAGTAACCACGGCGCTGTGATTGGGCGAGCAGGGTGCCCTGTCGCCGAGTATGAGATGGGCGGGAGGTCCGGACGCACGGATACGGACGTGCTCAACCGGGCCTGAAACGACCGAGTTGGCCAGACCCGCTACGGCGCCAGAGGCAAAGAGTTGGGCTGCAGGCCAGGCACGTCGAGCGGTCAGTCGTGCGGTCTGTGCGCGAAGGCGCAAGGGGAGCCCTTATGGTCGCGCGGGACGTACGGGCCGAAAGCTCAGCCGAGCCGCCATTCTGGGCTGCAAAGAAGCGCTTGGTCGAGTTGAGCGCGGCGAACTGTATCGAGACGCACACGCCTGGCGTCCGGAGGTCAACCGGGAGAGGGTTGACACGATCAGCTCGGCGCCCTTGGTGATTGATCAGTGGACACGAGTGATTCGCGAGTAAGAGGACGAACCGATGCCGAGCAGGGGCGTGAGCGTGCCCTGGTCAATTGTCCGAGAGTCAAAGTCAGCAACGATTCGAGCGCAGGGTCAAGTGCGATGACGGGCAAGCTACGGGCGCGCCGTACCTTGTAAAACGCGAGCGGGCCCTCGTTCTTGATGACCGAGGTGACGCAGGCCATTGTCGAGCTGTACGTTCCCTGCGGAGCGGTCTGCATCCGCTGTGGTCGTCCGGTCGAAGAAGGAGGCCATCCGAAGAAGACCGAGGGAGAGAGGGAGTCAGTGCGCGAAGAGCGAGGGCGACCGCGGTGCGCGCAGGTGCCGTCGCGGTCCGGCGCCGGGCTGACAGACAGAGAGGAGGGCGGGACGCACAACCTTGACAAGGTCGAACGGCTGGCCGACCTGCGATCGTCAGCGCCAAATGGAAGGCGCGTCAGCTCTGCGTCAGCTCGAGAGGGTTGTCCGGAGGAGGCTGAGGGCGCGCACGAGGACCTGGGTAGAGCCAAGGCCGAGGGTGCAAGCAGGCGCGTGCACGATAGAGGAGGAGGACGAGGCGGCAGCTGGTCAGCTCCTATTGCCGCGCACGCGACGACAGAGGACGACGGACCTGAGCGACGCCGCCTGCGGTGCCTGCAATAATGTCCTTCCCAGCCTGGGAGACCATCGTCGTCGTGTCAAGCTTAGCTGAGAGAGAGGAGAGGAGACGGTCGGTGGGAGGCACGGGGCAGCGCGGCGGCGGACGTCGCCGTCGTCGGAGTCGCGGGCTGGCGACCCCCTTTTCTTTTTTCTTCCCTCGCGCGCGGCCACGCTCTGCTGCAGAGTGGGCGACGCGATCCGCCTTCGCTGCCACCAGACCACACCGCCCTCCTCTCCTCCTGTCCAGTCACCCTGCACCTCGTTCCATCTCGCTCCGCATACACCCACACTCAGGTGCGTCTTCTCGCTCCTTCACCCGCGCTCGAGGAGAGATAGCGACCGGGTCACGTGAGACGGGCGCCGACACCGGCCGGTCACCCGAGCTCTCGCGCCCTCCACCTCGACCCGCCGACGCGACCTGCCTCTTGTCGACGAGGCGCCGTGCTGACCCGACTGTCAACCGACAACCCTTTCTCCGCGCGTTGCAGACTAGCCCAACACTCTCTCCTCGTTTCATGGCCTCCTCGCTCGTCTCTGCGCCACTCCAGCAGTCGTCGCAGCGGTCGTCGCCCTTCCCGGCATACCAAGCCGGGCCACCACTCGCCGCGTCACCACCACAGCCGCCTCCTCACGCCGCCCGGCCGGCAGCGTCATCGGCAGCAGCAGCGAGGGCAGATGCATCGCCCTCGATTGACTCGCCGCGGATAGAAGGACCCCCGGGTGAGGCGTCATCCTCGACTCGCTCCGGTCCTTCGCCGGCACCGGCTCGTCCGGTCCTGGCCTCGCCCACCTCCACCACCACTGCTAGCGGCCACGCTTCGCAAGGCGACAGCCGGGAGCTCGCCGTCCTTGCTGCAAAGCGCGAGAAGCGTCGGCTCCGGGCGGTGGCCAAGCGCGAGCGCACACGGCTGGCAGCAACTGTCGTTGACAGTGGCGTGCCGACACCGGCACCCCTTTCGGCGGTCGTGCAGCCCCCGCCCGCCGCCGTTAAGGCCGCCCGGACCAAAGCGCCTGCCGGGACGAGCGTCGAAGTGCGCGAGGTCTCCCGCTGGAGCTCGAGTAGCTCGCCCGCTCCGCCATTCGATGGGCTCGCAGACGGGCCGGCCGGTGCGTCCCTGTGTCCTGCGCCGTCCTCGAGTCCACTCAAGCCCACCTGCTGACCCACACTCTTTGCCCATCTTGCCCGTCAGCCTCCCTCACCGCCGCCCTCCAACGCTTCCCCTCGTCCTCGTCCTCCCGCTCGGTCCCGTCCTCCTCGTCCTCGCCACCGCCGGGCATGTCAGCCTCGATGACAACGACTGTCGGTGGCGAGTTGGACAACGGGCCGCGGACGCCACCTCCACCGGCGCCAGCGTCACTGACGCAGTCGGCTGGCGGGCTCGTTGGCGAGCTGCTTGACGCCGACGAGCTCCGGCGGCTTCGGCGGAAGGAGAAGACGGCTCGTCAGAAGGCGGCTAAGAAGGCGCTCAGTGCTGCCGCTGCCACAGTCGCTGCGGTTGCCCCCGGCTCGAGCGGTCAGCCAGCCCCCGCCGTCGGCCCCGCGGCTTCTACCACGGTTCAGCGTCCGTTTGCTGGTGCTGCATCGTCGGGACCCAAGCCGAAGCCCTTGCCGCTCAAGGCCAAGCCGACGGTGGCAGGAGCGGCTTTTGGGCCGCTGCACGTCTCGCTGCCGACGCAGTCATCGCCGCGGCTCGCATCCTATTCCGCCCCGACTTCGTCTTCTTCGTCGCCTCCGACGTCGGCTGTCAAGTTGCCCATGACTGGCTACCGCCCTGAGCCGGTAGCGCCCGCCGCCATCGCCTTCGCTAAGCAGCGTTTCCCGTCGCGCAAGAAGGCGGCCGCCATCGTCGTCCGGCTCCCTCCGGCCCGGCTCACGCGGACACCGGCCGCAATTTCGCCGTCGACGCCTGCCTCTTTGCCGGATCCGGACGAACAGCAGGTTCGGCTCAAGCCGCCCGTCCGCCGGCACTCGCCCTCGCCCTTGCGGATCGTCAGTCCCAAGCCGGTCCACCAAGCGCCGATCGCTCTCCTTCGGCCGCCGTTCCTCAGCTCGCCCTCGGCCGCGGGCTCCGCCTCGTCGCGCGCCGGGTCGACCGCCAGCTTCCAGGCCGGCCCGTCGTCTGGTAGCGCCGTCGGAGGCGAGTATGCGCTCTCGTTCGACGGTCAGCCAGACGTCAACGACGGTGGTCTCGACTCGTTTGCGGTCCACCCTCGCCTGCAGCAGCCGCACTTCGTCGACCCGGTCGGTCGCTACGAGTCCCATGCCCCGGTCCACCACCCGCAGCAGCAGCCGTATCCGGCCTTCTACCTCCCGCCGCCGCCGCCGATGACGCCGCCGATGGCCGACTGGCTGCAGCAGCACCAGCATCAGGCTTCGGAGCCGGCTTATGCGTACCACCCGGCCATCGAGTACCCGGGAGGTTACGCGCCGGCTCCGCAGGGCCCGTACGGCGCGGCCGGCTCCTCGGCCAGCCGTCTCCCGCACCACCAGCCGCCACCGCTCCCGCAGCTCGCCTACGGCCCTAGCTTCCACACGGTCGCGCATCCGCACCACCTTGCGCCGTACCCTTCTGCTCACCAGCAGCAACAACATCCGCACGCGCCGCAGCACGCCAACGTCCTCCTCCCGCCGGGCTATACAGCCGACGGCGGCGTCTACTGGGACCCGGCGACTGGCCAACCTTACCTCTATGCCTATCCGACCCCGCCTGCGTCCTCGGCCGCGCCTCCTCCTCCTCCGCCGCCCGGGCCGGCCTCGCTGCCTGTCGACGGCGTCCTCGACGGGCCCGACGGTAGCGGCGCCTTCCTTCAGCAGTCGGCGCCCACGCTTCCTCCATTCCCGCCCGCACACCCTGCGCCGACCGCGACGCTCTCACAGCCGCTGCCGCTCCACCTCGCCCAGCGGCCGGCGTTTGTCCCCCGCCAGCAGGCTTCAGTCCAGTCGCCCTCGCCGCCCCCGGCGCCAGCGTTCGACCCGGCCCGGGCGCTCGGCGCCGGCGGCCAGGTCTACTACGCCTAGGCCCTGTCTGGGACCGAGCGGATCGGGGGCGCTTTTTATCTGAATACGTCGGCAGCAGCATCAATTCCATGCGTTCTTGCCATCCATGCTCCTGCCCTGCCTCTGAGCCGGTCTGTCATGCGTCAGAGTTGCCACTCATGCACGACCGCGGCCTGGTGATGCGGTTTGCCAGGAAGCGCGCGCTGAGCCCGAGAGTACACAGGGGTACCGCTCTCTCGCTCCCGTCGTCGACCCTCAAAAGCACGAAGGCGGCCCCCTCCCCCGACGGTCGGCGGGGAGTGGTACATCGAGCCTGGTCGGGCGATCCTCCAGTCCCAGTCGAGGACGAGTCAAGACCCGCCGGCTCACCCATCCGGGGCCACGTCGTGCGTCGCCTCGCTGCCCGCTCGCCTGTCGCCCGCCGCATCCGAGCTCCTCGACTGACCACCGCCTTCGCTGGCCTCGCACCATTTAGAGCTCGCATTGAAGCGACCCAGAGCCCCAGTCAAGACCCGCTCCTACGCGCGGGCACCTCAAGACCCGGCTTCTACGCACGGGCACCCTCCGGCGGACCGGTGCGTCCCATCTCGTTTCGCCGCTGCCGCGCTCGAGCCCCCGCAACCCTCGCGCCAAACCTTTGGCTAACCTTGCCCTCCTTCCTTCTTTGCCCTCTCAACGATGCCTTCTCGGCCAGTCCGCCTTCGTCGACGGTTCCATCACACCGACCGATTCCGAGGTTTTCGCTCTGGTGCGTCGTCCTCTTCTCGGCCAAAGGCACCCAGCCGCTCCTCGCTGACCCAATTTCCATTCCCACTGCAGCGCGCCCTCGCTCGCCCGTCACGCCCTTCTCGTCGTGCGCACGGCTCTGCAGGGACCTCTTTGTTGAGCGTTCCGCCCCTCGCCCGTCTTATCCAGCCGGCGAGGTCTCAACCGCGTCCACCGTCCGCCCGCGAAGGGTAGACCGACGCCGCAAAACCCTCTCGATGCCGCAAGGCCGTAGAGAACCTAACCATCGAACCCCTCCGAAGTTGGCCTTCACGGGCCGAAACGGAAGTTCAAAGAGGGAGCCGACCCTCGGAGACTGTTCAAACGTCGTGCGTTGTTAGCCGTCGCTCGCTCGCGCGTATCGTCCCCCGATTCGACCGCTGATATTCCTCAGACCGCGCTGCCGCTTCAGCCTCAACAGGCCGCAGCCTCGGTCTGCGTCAAGCATCTTCAGGCGTATCTCGGCTTAAGCCGTACGACCGCGTGATGACCTCAACCCAAGGAATTCCGTCGCCCGGCACGAGTGCGTCCCTCCCTTTGATGCATGCCCTCAACGCCTTTCGACCTTCTGACGCTGACTCGCCAGATGACCCCCTTCGTCCTCTTCGCAGAGCGCAGCTCGCCGGTCCCGCCCTAGCCAAGTGCAGTCTCCCTCGAATCGCCCCTTTCCGCCCGCCCATCCTCATCTGCCGCCCAGCGTCTCAGTAGCGCGAGCGAGAGCGAATGTTGGATGCCATGGCCGGCCTCGGAACGGCCTCACTTCAACAGGCGACCCGACGGCAAACGCGGCGCGCGACTAAGTAGGCCACAGGTGCGTTCGCCGCTCTGCGTGGTGCCTGCCCTCCGAGATCTGACGCGCCCTGTTTGCACCCCCCCCCCTCTCTTTCACCCCCGCCAGCTGCCACACCGTCCTCGCTCGAACGGGATCTACCCAAAAACTAAACATCCCTCTCCTCTACGTCCGCCTCCCAACGTTCGAGCGCTTTCCGCAGACTCAGCGTCCTGTCTACATGCCTCTCCTCCCTCCCTCACGCCGGTCTTAGCGCTTCACGAGGGGGCATTAGCAGAGTTGAGAGTGCCCCACGCGGTGACGGCCCACGGTGGGTCGGTCGGTGGCTGACGGGCGTGCGTGCACGCGCCCTCCTCGCCGTCGGCACCGAGGCGCGCAGCAGTCGTCCGACAGTGTCTCGCAAAACGCCTCTTTCTTGTGCAAACGCGACGCGTCTTTGCTCAGAGTGTTCACCGAACAAGAGGAGGTCGCCGAACAAGGAGGGTTCGTGCGTGCTCCCCAGCAGGGGCAGCCGTGGAACCTGCAGGCTTCGACGGCGGGCGGTGCAAAAAGTGCTTACCTCAAAGGCTCGCTGTTGATCGTCTACTTTCCCCTTCACACCTTCCTCCCTCGCCGGCCAGTCCGACAGGCTACCCTCATCCCCCACACCATGATCCCTCTCCGTCGGCTCTTGGCCGCCGCTTGGCTTCTGACCGGCGTCTCCGTCGCGGCCATCACCCCGACCGCATGCGCCCCATCAGACACCTGCCCGGCTGCGACTGCTTCGGGCTGGAGTCCGAGCTGGTGTGGCGCTTACACCTCGACCGGTACAGGTGCATTGTTCACATTGCCTGTTCCGCCAGCGAGTCTTGCCAACTGACGAGAGGCTGCTCTGTAAGGCAAGAACTTCGGGTCCGGACCTGTGTCCTCTTTCGCCGAGTGCGCGACTTCCTGCTCAAGTCTGCCCCTCACCGAGGTCTGTTCAGCAGCCTCTCTAATTTAGCGTCTCTCCATCTTCGGTCGTCAAACTGATCTTAAAGGACACCCTCAGATCATGTTTTTTGGCCCCGACTTATACAGCCCAGGCACACACGAGTGTGAATGCGTCAGTGGCATTGAGCCCGCCTCGACGGTCAGCCCAAGCTGCACCACCCCCGGTCAATATCAATGGTACATCAGAGCGGCGCCAGAGCCGGCGCAGCCCGAAGCGTCGCTTACTCGCAAACGGCGCCAAGAGGCGGTCGTGCGGCGGGCCGCCGAGCAAGACACAACGCTCTGTCCGAGCACTCTCACACCGTGCAGGATCAAGGGTTCGGACGACGGCTGGGAGGTGCGCCGCCTTTCTCTCCGAAACTTAGACGTCCTTCGCAGCCGGCTGCTGACCCCGCTCCTCTCTTCGCTCCGACAGTGTATCGACACCCAGACCGAGCTCGAGTCGTGCGGTGGCTGCCGGCACGGCGTCTTCACGACCAGTAAGATCCAGAAGACGGCCGTGCTCCCCGCCCGACTCCAGCGGCGCCAACCGACGCTCAGTCTGCCATCGTCCGCCGCCGCCGGCCTTCTCTCGGTCGGGGTCGAGTACGTGCCTCTTTTACGCTCTCGCTCCCCTCATGGGCTGACCTTGTGCGTCCCGTATCGCTCGTCGGCAGTTGCTCCGACCGCCGACGCTTCGGCCCCGGTCTGACGTGCCGCAAGGGCGTCTGCGCCGCCATGTAGAACTCTCCTGGGCGCTTTCGTTTTGTCTTCGTACTGTTCTTGCCCGAGCCCGTCGATTCTCCTCTTCGGCGCTGCTCGTCTCCCTTGGGTCCTCTTCCATGCCGCCTGTGCGACGTCAGTCGAGTCGGGAACCGGGCGCCGGTCGTCAGCGCGCGAGCACCGACCCGAGGACCTCGAATGAAAGCATCTCGCCTCGCTCTTTCCAGACCCACGATACGGACGACTCCCTGCGTCGCCCAGTTTCTCCCAAGACATCGCCCAGTAGCGTTGCTCGAGGATCGACGTAGCTACCATCTGATCTCCGAGGGGCGGGCCGCCTCTGTGGTGCGAGCTGTACCCCTCCCTCCCCCCCATTCGTCTTCTTCTCCTTCCTCAGTCAAGACCCTGCAAGCCTGCGAATACCGACGTTGCGCGATGACGGCGACGGTTCTTTACTCCTTGCCCTAAAGGGCGGGAAGAGCGAGGTTGGTGGGTCAGCGACGGTCCTCTAGGCGGAAGACGAGCGTTCGAGGAGGTGCGCCAAAGCCGGCTCGTCTGGTCTCTCGACACAGTGGACGCGAGCCGAGGGGCGACAGGAAGGAAATACGCACGACGATGAGCTGCCACATCTGCCAGGCGGAAACGCAGGACGTGCCGGCGAGGAGGACCTGGGCGACGCCTGCGGTCCGCAAGAGGTCGAGGTGGTCGACGGTTGGAGACGGGAGACAGAGGTGCGCGTTTTTGCGAGGGAGAGATGCCGATGGTTGCGAGAGGGAACGAGTGCGAGCCCGAGGTGAGGTGGCCGCGAGGCATGGGAGCCGAGACGGAGCGACAGGAGGCATCGTAAAGGGAGGAGGAGGCCGAGCGAGCAGGCAAAGGCAGTCGTCGAGGGCGTGGGGTAGACAGCAACCCGGACGGCGAGGATTCGATGGCGCGACAAGGTGAGAGGGGCAAGGATGGGAGAGGAGCACAAGGGAAGGAGGAGAAGGATGAACCCGTCAGCGGTTCGGTCGACAGCGGGGGAAGCCAGCCGTCCCGGCCCTCGACCAGCTGCCGGCGTCGACTCGGCCCGTACGCAAACACAAAGGGCTCTGGCAGAGCCAGAAGACGCCAAAGTTGAGCCCGAGAGCAGCAGCCGTTCCTCCAGCCCGTCACCAAGAGGGTCGAGAGCCGGCGAGCCAAAGAGAGCGACGAGGAAGAGGACGACGGCACGCACGGAAGTACATCTTGCCCCGACCGCGGAGGTAGACGGGGATGTCGCTCTGGGCCTGGAACTTGACCTGGTTCTCGAGCACGCGGTTCTTGGCAGCGTTCATGTAGGCCGGCGCAGGCGCCCGCTTGGGCGTCATGAGCGTCTGGAGCGACTGGGGCGGGGCGGCGCGGCGGACGGCGGACGAGAGCATGGCGGGCGACGGTCTGCGGTGAGGGAGGGCGGCGCCAGTTTGCGAGTGTGAGATGAGCTTGTGGCGAGTGTGATGCAGCGAGGATGCAGGGCTGGCACGTACGAGAAGGGTGGCTGGAGAAAGAAGAGGGCAGGGAGGACGGTCGGAGGGGTTGGATGGGCTTGGTGCGCTGAGAAGGCGCAGGAGGAGGGGACGACGGCCGGGCGGGCGGGCGAACAGGCTCAGGCCGCAATGCTGTATCGGCTCCGCGACAATGCATAGCGAGGCCCCTCCAGATAGGCCGACGGCAAGTCGTCGCTCTTGCCCTCCCGTCGTCGACCTCGCCAAGAAGGGGTGCGGCCCCCTTTCCAAGATGGGGAGCGGTTCTCACGCGATCTCAGCCTCGCCGAACGATACGGCAGGGAGGCGCATAGATCAACACGCAGGCCTCACGTCGTGCGTCGCTCGTTCCTCCCTCCTTCCTGGCGGCGGCCGACGGCAGCCCTTGCTGACCTCCGTCCCGGCCCTTCCACGCCTCCCTCGCAGAGCTCAGGATGAGCGGCGGAGAGCCAGACATGGACGACACTCGCCAGAGAGCGAGTACGGACCCGATACGGACACGGAGGCCACGTTGTGCGTTCACCTCCTGCCGCTGTACTCGTCGCCGCCGCCTCCCCCCCTCCCCCTGCAGCAGGGCTGACCCGCTCGCTCCTCCCTCCGCTTTCTTTTGCCAGAGCTCACGGATGAGCGATGCAGAGCCAGCACAGATGACCTGCGGCGGACCCGTGGGCATCAAGACAGCGCCTTGCGACCGAGCAAGTGCACACGCCAGAGATCCTCTTAGCTGAGGAGTCTCGAAACCGCCTTCGTTCGTCACACGGCGGAGAGGGCTACGAAGATGATTGCGACGCATGTACGCACCGCCTGTACGTCCTTTCTGCGTCCTTGGAGGTTTCGTCTGGGCGGGCATGGCGAGCTGACTTGTCGGCACCCCATGCACAGCTCATCACCAACTATCAACACCATCCTCTCACCAGCCGCCTCCCAACGCCGCCTGCCTGCAGACTGGCGTCCTCTCTTCATGTCGCCCTCCCTTCCTTCACTTTGAGACGTTGGCCGCGCGTCATCTGAGCGAGAGCCTGGTTCAGCGGCGCACAGCTTGCCCTTCGAGAAACCGAGCAGACCGACTGATCAACCCCTCTGCCCGCGGAGCTGTCGCGCGATCATCTCTAGGGTAAGATTCGAATTAGGGCCTGAGACACGGTGCTGCGTGACGTCCCCGCCAGTTGTCCCCCCCTCTTCAGACGGCAGAGCGGACGCCAACGATCCGGTCGACAACCTGCGGGCGTGGCCGAGTTGCCAGAGGGCGTGCCTTGTCAGCATTAGGCAGAAGGGCAGCGAAGCAGGCAAGCGTCCGCGCGGAGGAGAGGAGGACGGACCGTGCGGATATACGGGAGCGAGAGGAAGGTGCCGATGACGGGCAGCTGGCGGAGGAAGTTAAGGATGACGGGGAAGAAGTCGCTGGTTCGGGAGCAAGAGAGGTGACACAGATCAGCACACGCTGGGCCCAATCAGCGACCAGCTAAGCTCGGGACGAACCCAAAGAGATTCAGGAAGCCAAAGGCCTCGATGCAGACGCCGACGAACGGCCACTGCGCGAAGGGGGGCGGGGAAGCAAGGGGAGGGACAGACGAAGACGGATCAGTCGGATTGCTTCTCTGCGTCTTCCGCCCTTGCGAGCCCTCAAAGAGGCCCTGCCTGAACGGGCAGACGAATGCGACCGACCTTGAGAAAGACGAGGGCGATGCCGAGGAAGAAGCAGACGGAGCCGCGGAGCTTCTCCTTGCGCGAGAAGAAGAGAAGCGTCTTGCGCGCGCCAATGATGAGCGTCAGGCCCGAGAGGAAGAGAATCTGCGGGCGGCGCCGTCGTCGAGGAGAAGGCGATGCCAGTTGTCGGAGCGTTTGATGAGCAAGGACGAGGATAAGGAGAGAGGGTGCAAGGTAGGGTCTCAGTTGGCCGGCGAGGAGCTCGTCTCGAGCACGGGGGGTCGAACTCACGTTGCCGAGCGCGAGCAGGACGCCGTCGAAGAAGAGGACGATGCCGAGCAGCATGAACAGCATACCGACACTCTACGAGATTAGATGGGGAGGAGGCAGCATTCGTTCAGCGATGGTCCTCAACGAGCCTGCCAGCGGTGACGAGCGAGGTCGAGCGAGGCGCTCACCGTCAGGCCGACGCCAATCTCTGCTCCGGGGCGAGAGCAGGGGGCTCACAGCATCAGCCGCAGATGCGACGAATTCTCAGGTCAAAGTGGCTAGGTCGACGTACTCTGAGAGTCTGAAAGCCACATCCTGAGGGAGGTCGTGCGAGGGCGAGAGGTCTAGCGAGGGGCTCGGTCGGTGCTCGTGGCGGTTGGAGGACGCGGAGCGAGCCGGCCGCCTGCGCCTCCCCGGGCGTCCTTTGGCAGCTGCCGGCCATCCCAAGCAGAAGTCAAACGCCCTTCCACCCTCTCACTCCCTACGAGCTCTTTCGAGCGAAAAGGACGGCCATCTTTGGATCCTTTGCCTTCCTCCAGCTCACTCAGTTGGCCAGCGAGGTTGCTGCTTCACGCCCGGCCTCGCCCCCTTCCGAACCTCGGCCGCGCGCGACCGCGCCCCCCTTCCGCTCGAGCCCGCCCTGGCCATCGCTCGGCTCGAGACGCCGCCTACTCGACGTGCAGGACGGGCATCACGCTAGTCCAACGCTCGCGCCCGAGAGAGGATGAAAGCCCGCTTCCGGTGCGTGCCGCTGGCTTCCATTGCGACTCTGTCCTTCAGCGGATTGACGATCCGAGCTCGTGCGTCCTACGGTTGTCACCCTCGCCCCCTCAGGCTCAAGTCGAGCAAGAAGACGGCCGCCGCTGCCGCAGCAGCTCAGGCGGCGCATGAGCAGGATCCTTTCGGGCCGCCGCTACCGCCACCTCCGCCGGCGCTCGACTACAAGCTACCGACGGCCGACTTTCGGTCGTCGCGCATCCTGCCCGAGTGCGTCTTCCCACGCGCGCGCGCGCCTTGTTCGTCCGGCCTCTTCTGACCGCCTTGCGCTCGTTGTCGGTCCGTCAGCCTCGGCAAGCGCTTCAGCCTGCTTGCGCGTAAAGAGGATCCCACTATCATTAAGCACAGGCTTGCCCAGCTCCGGGAGGCCAACGGCCAGGACGGCGCCGGTAGCCTGACGGCTGAGGAGGAGGACCTCGTCTACCGCGAGCTGCAGGAGCTGCGCGAGGAGGACAGGAGCCAGGCTCATGGCGGGCCCTCGCCGCAGACTGCTGCTTCCTCTATCGGCCTTAGCGGGCCCTCTGGCTCGGCGCATGCTAGCCGGTCGCTCAAGCACCTCCACGGCCCGCCGGTAACCGTCGACCGCGCGCTCGCCAAATCGCCGTCGGGATCGTCAAAGTTCTTTGGCGGCGGGGCGGACGAGGCAGAGTACATCCGCCGGGCCAAACGGAGCGCGAGCAACAGGAACCTGTCAAATGACCTCGGCGGCGGGGAGCCGAGGACGATCGCTCGCCGGCGCGGCGGTGGCGGCAGCGGCGCCGGCGGAGGTAGCGCGCCCCAATCGCCCGTCGACCAAGACGCCGACGCCGGGCCATCGCTCGCGAGCGGCCTGCCGAGCTCGACGTCGTACGGCAGTCTGCTCTCCGAGGCCGACTCGACGGTCGAGTACGCCCCGCTGCAGGACCTGCCGTCGCCGAACGT
>Ga0308160_10001985_pt1 | contig 26449 bp, 31 predicted proteins | sample PhyFR1_FD_201036 | JGI IMG/M metagenome (GOLD analysis project Ga0308160, IMG submission 201036) | Phyllosphere microbial communities from UC Gill Tract Community Farm, Albany, California, United States - DLSLF.R1 | ecosystem: Host-associated > Plants > Phyllosphere > Unclassified | place: USA... | reverse complement strand
CGGTGGGAGAGCCACCGGAACCCGCTCCTGGCCGCGATGGCCGAGGGCATGAAGACCCGCATCGAGGCGGGCGAGATGGACGAACGAGAGGAGGAGAGCTGATGGCCGGAGTGCCGATGGACGAGATCACGGCGCACGACTTCGTGATGGTGCGTGCGGCGCTGGTGCAGCGGCTCGGCGGTGCGAACGAGGCGCTGGTGTGGACGCGGATCCACTTCCGCTGCTCAGACGGCGCTCACCGTCACGTGGACGCGGCGGACGTCGCCTGGTGGCCAGCGTCGTCCGCGCAGATCAGCGCCGAGGTGGGGCTGTCCGAGGACCAGGTCGATCGGGCCCTGCGGGCGCTGCGACTGGCGGGATTCGTGGAGTCGACGGAGCACCGTCTCGGCGGGAACTACGACCGCACGAAGTCGTGGCGGCCGGTCGTGCACGAGTCGCGCGGAGTCGATTCCGCGGATTCGCGGAATGGAGCCCGCGAAATCGCGGACAGGACTCCGCGGAATCGCGGACAGGAGCCCGCGGATTCGCGGAATGTTCCTACTAGTAAGACCCAGAAGAAGAGAGAAGACAGCGCGCGTGCGCGCCCGCTCTCGGATGACTTCGTGATCACGGCCGAGATGCGGGTGTGGGCGGCCGAGAACGTGCCGGCGGTCGACGTCGACAAGGCGCTGGCCGAGTGGCGGGACTACTGGCAGGGCGTCGGGAAGCCGATGAAGAACTGGGTCGCGACGTGGCGGAACGGGATGCGGAAGCAGCAGGCGTTCGCGGAGCGGGACGGGTGGAAGCCGCGGCCGGTGACGACGAACGCGACGGAGGAGCTGCTCGCCGAGCAGAAAGCGGCGTGGTGCAAGGCGCACGGCGTGACGGTCGCCGAGTGGGACGCCCGCGAGCACGACGTCGCGTGGCGGGAGGAGGTGATGGCTCGTGGATGACGTGCAGCAGTACGACCAGGTCGCTGAGCAGGCCGTCGTCGGTGCGATGCTCCTCGACCGGGAGGCGATCTGGACGGCGCTCGACACCCTGACGCCGTCGGACTTCTACCAGCCGAAGCACGAGGCGATCGCCCGAGCCGCGGTCGCACTGGCCGAACGGGACGAGCCGTCGGACACCATCGCGGTGATCAACGAGCTCGAGCGGACCGGGCAGATCTCGAAGGCGGGCGGGGACGCGTACCTGTTCCAGCTGACGTCGCTCGTCGCGACGACGGCGAACGTCGGCTACCACGCGGACATCGTCCGGCAGAAGGCGATCCGCCGGCGGCTGCGCGACGCCGGCATGCGGATCACCCAGATGGGCTCCGTGACCGAGGGCGACCCGCTGCGGTTGGTCGACGAGGCGCAGCAGGAGCTCGAGCACGTGGCGAAGAACACTCGCGTCGACGTGCACCCGGTCGGGGACACGCTCGCGGCGACGATCGACAAGCTCGACGAGAAGCCGGAGTTCGTGTCGACGGGGTTCGAATCCCTGGACAAGGTCATCGGCGGTCTGGCCGGCGGGAACCTCATCGTGCTCGGCGCCCGGCCCGGCGAGGGGAAGACGATCTTCGGGATGAACCTCGCGACGATGCTCGCGAAGCGCGGGATGGTCGTCTACGTCTCCCTCGAGATGTCGGAGGACGAGCTGCAGCTGCGTCTGATCTCGCAGTTCGGCGAGGTCCACATGAAGTCGCTGCGGAACCACACGCTGAACGAGGAGCAGTGGAAGCGGGTCGCGATCGCCCGGCAGAAGATGCAGGGCGCACCGATCTTCATCGATGACCGGTCGACGACCCTCGCCGAGATGCGGGCCTACATCCGCTCGGTGTCGCGCCGCGGGCAGCTCGCCGGCGTGGTCGTGGACTACCTGCAGCTGATCGAGGGGGCGACGCAGCAGCAGTCCCGGCAGGAGTTCGTGTCGGAACTGTCGCGGTCGCTGAAGAAGCTCGCGAAGCAGCTCGGCGTCCCGGTGATCGCGCTGTCGCAGCTGAACCGGCTCGTCGAGGGCCGGAAGTCGCGGGTCCCGATCCTGTCGGACCTGCGCGAGTCCGGATCGATCGAGCAGGACGCCGACGTGGTGCTGCTGCTGTCGTACGACCGGTCAAAGCCGGACGACCTGACGGTCGCGGTCGCGAAGAACCGGCATGGGGAGAACGGGGAGGTGTCGCTGATCTGGCAGGGCCAGTTCGCGCGGCTCAGGGACAGGACGTGGTCGCCGTACGGAGCGGTGGCCCTCGACGGAACGGAGGCAGCGTGATGACGCTGGAACTGAGGAACACGCCGGTGCAGGCCCGCTCGGCGGCACGGCTCGCTGGCATCGAGCAGGCGGGGGAGACGGCGATCGCCACGATCGGGATCGACAGGTTCACGACGGCCGATGTCGCCCGGATCGCGGGCTGCTCGATCGGGACGGTCTACCGGTACTTCCCGGACCGGGTCGCGGTCCTCGACCGGCTGCGGCCGCACCGGCACGACGCCGCGGTGGTGCTCAACGAGATCGTGACCCGCATCGACCTCACGAGGGCGGGCAATGAGTTCACGGAGTCGGCGTGGTCGAACGCGGCCGTGCTCGAGCTGCTCGCGTACCTGCGGGTGCCGTACGAGGAGGCCAGCTGATGGCCGTCACGAGGACGAAGACCGAGACGCTCGCCGACGCGTGGGCGGACGATTTCGGCGGCGTGAGTGTCGTCGCCGGCGCCGGGCAGGTGCAGCTAGAAGTCGCGGAGGCACGGCAGCTCTGCGACGACATCGACAAGGCAATAGACCGGGCCCTGGAGTGGTCCGGCGCTACGAAGGCCGCTATGGCGGCAGGAACGAGGAACTGATGGCTGGCGAGACCGTGATCACCGTGGTGGGGAACCTCACCGCTGACCCCGAGCTCCGGTACACGCAGAACGGGCTGGCGGTGGCGAACTTCACGATCGCGTCGACGCCGCGGACATTCGATCGGCAGGCGAACGAGTTCAAGGACGGCGACGCGCTGTTCCTTCGGGCGTCCGTCTGGCGTGAGTTCGCCGAGCACGTGGCTGGATCCCTGACGAAGGGCAGCCGCGTCATCGCGCAGGGCCGCCTCCGGCAGCGGAGCTACCAGGACCGGGAGGGGCAGCAGCGCACGAGCATCGAGCTCGAGGTCGACGAGATCGGCCCGTCGCTCCGGTACGCGACCGCCCAGATCGCCAGGGCGACGTCGGGCGGCGGGCAGCGTGGCGGCGGCCAGCAGCAGGGCGGGGACCAGCCGTGGGCGCCGCAGGGCGGCGAGCAGCCGCAGTCGTCCGGGTGGACGCAGCCCGGCGGCTCGTTCGACGACGAGACGCCGTTCTGAGCAGGAGGACGATCATGACCAACAGCATCACTCCCGACGTCGACGACGAGACCGCCCGTGCGCTCGCCGCCGTCCGAGCACGGCGCACCCTCAACGACGCCGCCGGCCTCATCGCCTACGCCCGCTCCCTAGCCATCCCCTCGCTCGGCGCCATGAGCGACGGCATGCCCCGAGCCGCGTCGAAGGAAGCCCCGCTCCCGTTCCGAGCCGACGCAATCGACGACACCGACGACGCGTACGCCCGCCTCATCCAGTGGGTGACGTACTGGTCGGACGCGCTGCAGGTGAACCCGCCCGCCACGATCGTCGTCGTGTGGAAGCGCGACGACGAGGAGCAGGGGTTCCGAGCCGAGGCCACCCCGGCGGGTGCCGGGCAGCTGGTGCAGATCCTCGTGACCTGGCTCCTCATCCGCTGGGACGCGATGCTCGCCACCGACGCCGGCACCGCGTTTGTCGACGACGTGCACGAGATCTTCCGGCCCCTGTTCGGCAAGTACCCCCGCGCCCCGCGCCGACCTCGCGACGTCCACCCCCGGCAGTGCCCGGTCTGCGGCGAGCACGCGATCGGCGCTGTCTGGCACTCGGAGGAGGTGCACGACGTGGCAGTGCAGTGCGAGGCGTGTACGTACGAGATCCCGACGAAGACCTACCGCCAGGTCCTGGACTGGATTACGTGACCGAGATCCTCACCCTCGCCGCGGCAGCAAAGCGAATCCGTCGCAGCGAACGAACGATCAAGCAGTGGTCCGCGGACGGCATGGAAACGGTGCTCTACAACCGACGCCGGTACGTCCGACTCGACGTGCTGGTGCGATACGCAGCCACCCACGGACGACGCCGGGGACGCGCCAGAAACGAGCCCTAACCCGAACTGCACGGCGAGTGTGTACACTGGCGCTAGCGAACCTCCACGCCGGGCGACCGGCACGGAGCCACGAAGGCCCTCGCCATTCTCTGGCGGGGGCCTTCGTCGTACCCCCGGTGAGGCTGTCGTTGCCCCGGGTTGTGGGCCTGATCCACCCAGCTGTCGGAGGCAAACGGATCCGGGCCGGGCGTAGCCAGGGAACGCGCCCGGCCCCTCAGCTCAGGCTGGTGAGCGCCAGCACGAGACCGGGCGCGCCGCCCACGATCGCCACCCCAGAGTCCCAGGCGAACCGCTTCAGAACGTCACGCCAACGTGCCTTCTGCTGCTCGTCCGTTGAGTCTTCTGCAGCGGCCATCAGTGTCACCCACAGCCGTCGCGCTGCTTCCGCGTAGTCGAAGCGCTCCGCGTACTTCTCGTCCAGCATCGCGTTCTGGATCTCGCCGATGATCCGCCCGAGGTAGAGCTTCAACGGCTGCGACAGCGTCTTGTCGCTGTGGAGCAGTTCGAACGCCTCGGCGACGATGTCCTCGAGCTTTTTCTTCTCCTCTGAGTCGAGGTCAGGCAGTCGCTCGTCGATCCGGTCGGCGAGCGTTTCGAGCTGGTCCATCGCAGCCTCGACATAGATCAAGCCTGGGTCCGCCTGCGTCGACCATCCTTGCGGGTAGCCGAGGGCCATCCTCCGCCAGGTGGGCACGTACCGGCGCGACACGGCAACCCGCACGCCGCCCGCATCGAGGACATCGAGCTTCTCCTCGATCTGACGGAGATCGTCGAGTGCGTCGAGCTGGCGCTGCATGCCGTCGTCATCGCTAAGAGAGCGGGTGTTCCCCACCGACTGGGAACCCAACGTGTGCTGGCCCTGCCAGTCGATCAGGGTGTTGAGCAGTCGGCGTGCAGGGTTCATGGGGCGGATCTTATCGCGAGAGGTACTCACCCTAAGCCTTGAGCGGCACAAGACGGGGAGGCCTCTTGCTTCGTCCCGACCGAGATCGACGCAAGGAGGAACCGATGACGCTCAGCGAAATCCGCGCGCTCCTCAAGCAGCACGGACACCAGGGGACGAAGCCGATCGACCGCGTAGACGTCAAGCGCGACCAAGGCACGATCATCGGCGCCGACGTGATGTTCACCGATGGCACGGTCACCTACCTGCCGGCAACGCAGTGAGCAAGCACCACCCATCGACTCGTCGGATGCGGGCAGTCCGCGAAGAGCGTCGTGCGACATGGGTGGCCGAGGACGCGCCGTGCTGGATGTGCGGCCAGCCGATCGACTGGACCGCGGACGACGGCAGCACTGACGACTCGTTCGAGTACGACCACTACTTCCCAGCCAGCACGCACCCCGAGCACTACGATGACCCTGCCAATGGGCGACCGTCACACCGGGGCTGCAACCGGGATCGCGGCAACGGCGCACCTCGTGCGGGCCTCGGCACCGTGTCCCGAGCCTGGATCTAACCTCGCGGGTCGCCTGAAACTGGCAATATCTCAGCATGACGACGCGTTTCTGCCCCTACTGCAAGTCCAACTCCGATTTGATGCCGCGCTGGGCGAAAGCCACGCCTCTCGGTCAAGACAGCTCGGGCTACCAGATCTTCGCCGTGCGCATGGCGTGTGTCTGCGCGAACTGCAAGAACCTGAGCACCGCGAAGATAGCCAAGACGCGGACCAACCCTGGGACGGACATCGAGCAGATGCGCAAGCTGACTGCCTTGTCTAGCTGCGAGTGGGCCCCGACCAGTGCCCCTGCTCCCGAGTACCCGCACGTGCCAGCCCACGTCGCCCGTTGCGCGTCCGAGGCGCACATGAGCCACGGGATCGGAGCGGAAGCTGCGAGCATCTTGATGACCCGGACCACCATCGAAGCTACTGCTAAGAGCAAGGGCATCGAGACCGGGAGTCTGTTCAGCAAGATCGAAGCCATGAGCGAGCAGAACGTGATCAGGCCCGCAACCCTCACACTCGCTCACGCGATCCGAGTGCTGGGAAACGACATGGCCCACGGCGACGTCGAAGAGCTACCGACGTCAGAGGACGCGGCGGACGCGCTTCACCTTATGGACATGATCCTCGAAGAGGTCTACCAGGCCACCGCCATCGCCGACGAGATCCTGGCCCGCCGAGCGGCACGGGGGGATGGGGCGGCAACGTCGCCGCAAGCCTGAAACCCGGATCACCCCCCGCCATGAGGCGTTCTCTCCCCCCGCGCCTGTGACGCGTTTTTACCACCAGGGAGGCTCTGGACGATGGCTGAGCCACGGAAGGCAGCGAGTCGCGAGCACAGGGCGGCGGTGACGCGCATGCTCAGGGCCACTGGGCTGCTTCGCATCCCCGAGGAGGCCCCGCTCGTCGCGTTGGTGAAGTCGCTGGCGAAGGAAATGGATGAGGGCGGCGGTTCGCGTACGTACTCGGCGTATCTGTCGGCCTTGAAGGACGTCCGTCGGGTCTTGGACCGCGCTCCGGGGTCGACGGCTCTGGTGAGTGCGCCGGCACCGAGCCCGGCCGACGCTGACGACTCCTCCTCGGACGAGAAGTCGGCGCCGTCGGTTGATCAGGAGGTCCTGGACTTTGCAGGTTTCGCAGCAGCTAAGGGTCGCCCTCCGCACCGGCAAGGGGCGTGAGGAGCCGCGGGTCTGGACTCGTCCGCTCCGGCCGCTGACGCCGGAGACGTCGCACGGGTTCCACGTGATCGAGTTCGCTCGCGTGTACCTCGGCGTGACGCTCCGGCCCTGGCAGTGCTGGCTGCTGATCCATGCGCTCGAGCTGCTCGAGGACGGGACGTACCGGTTCCGCAAGGTCGTGATCATCGTCGGGCGACAGAACGGCAAGACGAAGCTGATCGAGGTCCTCGCCGCCTGGTGGCTGTTCATTGACTCCGAGTCGTTCCCAGAGCACATCGCTGCTCACGACTTCCTTGTCCTCGGCACCGCGCAGGACCGTGACACCGCGAAGAAGGTGTGGCGCCGCGTCCTCGAGCGCTCGAACCCCGAGGTGCTGCGCTGGCCCGACCGGTTCACGCCAGCCGAGCGTGCTGTACTCGTCCCTGTGCTCGCGAAGCAGTCGCGGACTCCGTCGACGACGAACGGCTCTGAGGCGATCCGGCTCGCGAACGGCGCACGCTACGAGATCGCGGCACTCGCGTCCGGCGGCGCCCGCGGCGACTCCACAGCCCGGGCCATCATCGATGAGCTCCGCGAGCAGAAGACGTGGGACGGCTGGGCGGCGTTCTCGAAGACGCTGAACGGCACGTTCAACTCGCAGATGTGGGCGATCTCGTCGGCCGGTGATGCTCGGTCCGTGGTGCTCGCCGACCTGCGTGCCTCTGCGACGGAGACGTGCCGGCTCTGGGACGAGTACGTCGAGACAGGGCTGCAGGCTGCTGAGGACTTCGCGAACGAGCACGACACCACCAACGGCCTGTTCGAGTGGTCGGCGCACGAAGACGCGGCGATCGACGACCCGGAGGGCTACTTCCAGTCGAACCCGTCGATCGGGTACGGCTACAACGTCGAGCAGCTACTCTCCGACCTCGCCTCCGGGGAGCCGGAGACGGTGACGAAAACCGAGGTGCTCTGCCAGTGGGTCACCGCGGCCTTCGACGCGCACCTCGAGGCGTCTGCGTGGACGGACTGCGCGGATCCCGGCTCCGAGCCTGCCCCGGGTGCGCGTCTGATCCTTGGCATCGACACGGGCGCCGACCGCGAGATGACCTACCTCGCAGTCGTCGGCGACAGAGCGGACGGGCTGCTGCACTGCGAGCTGATCGCCCAGCGGCCCGGCATGCTCTGGGTCGTCGACGCGGTGAAGCGAGCGGCCGAGAAGAACGGCATCACCGAGGTCGCGCTGCAGTCGCGCGGTGCTCCGGCGGCCGAGTTCGCGGACCCGCTCGAGAAGGCCGGGCTGACTGTGCATCGCATCGAGGGCACTGCGCTCGGATCGTCAGCCGGTCAGACGAAGGACCGAGTTCGCCAGCGGACGCTTCGCCACCGCGGTGACCAGGACTCGCTGAACCTCGCCGTTGCCGGTGCCGTGTCCAGGAAGCTCAACGAAGTCCGCGTCTGGGACCGCATCAACAGCGTCGTGGACATCGCCCCGATCGTCGCCGTGTCCGCGGCGCAGTGGGCGCACGACAACACCGAACCCCCCGAGCCGTTCACGTCCGCTTACGAGGACGAGGAGCTGCTCGTGGTCTGACGAAGGGACCGCGCGTGCGTGAGCTCAAGACCCTGACGGGCCGGAAGGTCATCGTGGTCACCTCGGAGACGGCGCTCGAGGGCGTGATCGAGTCCGCGACGCGGACCTGTGTGACGCTCGTCACGGCTCGCGCCGTCGACGGGCCGACCCCGGTCCCGGTCGACGGGGCGGTGCTCGTGCCGGCCGCCCGAATCGCGTACGTGCAGGTGGTGCCCGCATGAGCGCCGTGTTCCAGACCCTCGGCGAGCTGTCCACCTACCTCGCCGGCACGAACGTGGAGGTCGTCGACCCGGGCGTCTCGCTCGTCGAGTGGGCGGCGACGCTGTCGAACGACCCTGGGTGGAAGAACCAACCGTCGATCCGAAAGGTCGTCGGATTCGCTGCGCGGAACATCGCGTCGGTGCCGATGCACCTCTACGAGTTCGTCGGCGAGCAGGACCGGCGCCGCGTGCGTGACGGGGCGCTCGCCGAGGTGCTGCGTCGCCCGTCGCGGTCGCCGGGGGAGACCCCGTACCGGTTCTGGGAGCGGGTGCTCATCGACGGTCTGATCCATGACCGGTTCTGCGTGCAGATCGTCGAGCGGCTTGACGGGTACGAGCTCGTACGAATCCCAGCACGCATGGTGTCGTTCGGCGCTGACGCGTTGGACCGCATCACGTCGGTGAAGATTCGGAAGCATGACGGCACGGTGTCAGAGCAGGACCCGGCGGGGTTCATCGTCGACGCCGGATACGCCACGAAGGGCGCGAACGGCACGTCGCCGCTCACGACCCTCCGCGACCTCCTCGACGAGCAGACGGAAGCGGTCCGGTACCGGCGCTCGATCTGGCGGAACGGCGCACGCACGAGCGGCGTGATCGAACGGCCCCAGGGCGCGAAGTGGGAAGCCGGCGCTCGCGAACGTTTCTCGCGCTCGTGGAAGAACTTCTCCCGCGGCGGCGGCGAGGAGGGCGGTACCCCGGTGCTCGAGGACGGCATGCAGTACAAGGCCGTCGACGCGTTCCGGCCGCGGGACACCCTCGACTTGCAGGGCCGTGAGCTGACGGACGCGCAGGTCGCCGCGGCGTTCCACATCGCGCCGGAGCTCGTCGGCGCCCGCGAGGGCACGTTCTCGAACATCAAGGCGTTCAAGGAGATGCTCTACGGTCCCGCGCTGGGTCCGTACATCGCAGCGTGGGAGCAGACGCTCGACGCCACCCTCGTTCCACTCCTCGGCACGCCGCAGCAGTACGTCGAGGCGAACGTCGAGGCGAAGATGCGGGGTTCGTTCGAGGAGCAGGCGGGTGTCCTGTCGACGTCCGTTGGGGCGCCGTGGATGACCCGCAACGAGGCGCGTGCGAAGCAGAACATGTCCGCGATCGACGGTGGTGATGAGCTGATCACGCCGCTGAACGTTCTCGTCGGCGGCCAGGCCTCCCCGCAGGACGGCAAGGCCGATCAGGTGCTGGCGAAGTTCGCTGCCCGGCAGGAACAGGTTGTGCGAAGCCGGAAGGGCGCAGGCGGGGAGTGGTGGGACCGCTCGCGATGGGACCGAGAGCTCGTCACTGACCTGATGAAGGCCGGGGTGTCGCTCGACGCCGCCGCCGCAGCAGCCAAGCAGCACAACGACGAAGCACACCAACGATTCCTCGAGGAGGAGCGATGACCGTCAAGACGAAGACCGTCGACATCAACGTCAAGGCGGACGACCCCGAAGGTGAAGGCCAGTTCACCGGGTACGCGTCCGTCTTCGGCAACAAGGACTCCTACCGCGACGTCGTCCTCGCCGGCGCGTTCACGGAGTCGCTGGCCAAGTATGGCCCCAACGGATCTGGGATCCCCGTCTACTGGCGGCACCGCATGGACGACCCGTACATGCTCATCGGGCAGACCCTCGAGGCCAAGGAAGACGAGCACGGCCTGTTCGTGCACGTTCAGCTCGACCTGAGCATCAACAACGGCGCGCAGACCTACAAGCTGCTGAAGGCCGGCCTGGTGAAGCAGATGTCGTTCGCCTACGACGTGCTCGAGGGCGCCTGGGTCGAGACCGAGGACGACTACTACTACGAGCTCCGGAAGCTGGACATCCATGAGGTGTCCGTCGTGCCTGTCGGTGCGAACCAGGAGACGGAGATCCTCGCCGTGAAGTCGGCCGCACTCGCGGTCGCTGCCGGCGTGAAGGCGGGCCAGATCGTGCCCGCCGCGGCCAAGGCCGAGCTCAAGAGCGCGATCGACGCGCTCGGCGAGGCCCTGACCAGCACCACCGATCAGGAGAAGGCAGCCGGTACGCCCGACGCCAACGCTGAGGAGCCCCGAGGGGCCAAAGCCGAGGAGCAGACGACCGTCCCCGCAGCTCGAGCACTGGCGGAAGCAACCATCCAGGGCCTGCTCTAGCAGGCAGAGAGGAGCCCCACCGTGGGACTCAAGGCACAGCTGGCTGCACTCGTCTCCGAGATGCAGTCGATCGTCGACACCGCCAAGGCCGCGCAGCGCGACCTGACGGCGGACGAGTCGAAGACCATCGAGGCGAAGGCGGCCGAGGCCACCGAGCTGCGCGACCGCATCACGCGCATCGAGGCGGGCGAGAAGTCGCTCGCCGAGCTGTCGAAGGTCGTCACCGACCCCGGCAAGTCCGGCGACGCCGACCAGGGCGACTACGACGGCACCGACGTCCCGCTCGGCGAACGGTTCATGAAGTCGGACCCGTACCAGCGGTTCATCAAGAGCGGCACGCCCGGCAAGGGCTCGCCGGTCATGATCGACACCGTCCGGATCGGCTCGATGAAGGACTTCTTCACGAACCGGAAGGCGGGCCTCGGCACCGACATCGCGCGGATCCAGCCGACCCGTGTCCCGACCGTCGACCTCGTCGACCGCCCGCAGCTGACGCTGCTCGACCTGATCAGCAAGGGCCAGACCGGCGGCAACTTCGAGTACGTCCAGATCATCTCGGTGACCCGGAACGCGAAGATCGTGGCCGAGTCGACGTCCGGCACGGACAACAACCTGAAGCCGACGTCGGAGATCGCGACCGCGCTGGCCGACGCGAAGGTCTACACCTACGCGGACGGCTACGAGGTCACGAACCAGCTCCTCGCCGACGCTCCGGCGTTCGCGACCTACATGGACGGCGAGCTCCGCTACTCGCTGGACAGCGTCGTCGCGGACACGCTGCTCAACGGCTCCGGTGCAGACGGGGAGCCGACCGGCATCCTCAACACCACCGGCATCCAGGAGCTCGAGTTCACGGAGACCGGCGCGAAGGGCCTCGTCCGCGCGGTCCGCCGCGGCATCACCCGCGTCACCCGGCTGCAGGGCGGCACCGTCCAGGCGGTGCTGATCAGCCCGGAGGACGAGGAGGAGATCGACCTCATGGAGGACGCCAACGGCCGGTTCTACGGCCAGGGCCCCTTCGGGTCGGGGCCGGGCACCCTCTGGGGCCGCCCCCGCGTTACCGACGAGAACATCGAGCCGGGGAAGTTCCTGCTCGGCGATTTCAAGCAGGTCGCGCTCCTCGACCGCGAGGGCCTGTCGGTGCAGGCGTTCAACCAGCACAAGGACTTCGCGCAGCGCAACCGCACCTACGTGCGCGCCGAGCTCCGCGCGGCCCAGGTGATCTGGAAGCCGTCCCGCCTGGTCTTCGGCCAGCGCAGCACCGTCGACGGGGCGAGCGCATGAGCGGCGCGTCGATGATCACGATCGACGGCGTCCGCTACCGCGAGGAGGACGCGCGCCGCCGCGGCATCCACCCGGAGGTCATCGCCGAGCGCGCTGCCAAGGCGGAGGCCGAGCGGGAGGCCGCCGTGCAGGCAGCCGCCGAGCGTAAGGCCGCTGAGGACGCCGAGTTCGAGGTGCGCGTGCAGAAGGCTGCCGAGGAGCTCGTCGCCAAGCGCGATGCCGAGGCGCAGAAGGCCGAGGAGGACGCCAAGGCGAAGCCGGCGGCCACCGGAGCTGCGAAGCCGACGAACAAGGCGGCGACGCCGGACAGCAAGTAGGAGGTGGCGGGCGTGACGAGCATCCCCCCGATCGTCAGCACGGGACCGCGGACCCCGCAGTTCTGGCTCGACGCAGCGCAGGGCGCCGTCCGGCGCTTCTGCGGCTGGCACGTCGCGCCCGTCATCACCGAGACGCTCCGACTGGACGGGAATGGGCAGCGCACACTCCTGGTCCCGTCCGGCCGCATCGTCAAGGTCACCTCCGCCACCTCGGACGGCCGCGACGTCCTTGCGCAGGTCGACGTCTCCGGCAGGGGCATGCTCGAGCTGCGTGACGGCGGTCTCTGGTCGTCCAGGTTGGGCGGCATCAGCGTCACCCTCGAGCACGGCTACAAGGCAGATGAGGTGCCCGACGTCGCCGGGGTCATCGCGACCGCTGCGGCACGGGGTGGCGGCCCGGGTGGGCAGATCGTGTCGCAGGCTGTCGGGCCCGCGAACGTTCGCTACAGCGGCAACGACATTCAGCTCCTGCAGACGGAGCTCGCGACGCTCGAGCCATACCGGCTCTGACGAGGAGGCCCTTATGGTGCACATCACCGACGCCCACGGAAACCAGTTCACGGTCCCCGAAGCCGTCGCCGACGACTACCGCTCCGAGGGCGTCACAGTCCCGGCGCCAGCGGACGACCCGGCGCCCGACGAGCACACGCTGAACGACGACATCGTGGCGTGGGCGGAGCGGCACGATGTCGACCTGCTCGGGGCGACGACGAAGGCGGACATGCTCGACGCGATCCGCCTGTCGACGGACACCTGATGGACTTCGCCGCGGGCGTGGCCGTCATCCGCCAGCGCGCGCGGATGAAGATCGACCCGTACTCGAAGCGCCCCATGCCGACCGACTGGAACGATCCCGACACCGCGACGATCAACGGCGCGTTCGTTGCCTCGGCGTCGTCCGTCGGCATAACCACCGAGCTGCGGCAGCAGGTGCAGACGACGAAGTCGCTGTACTGCGACCCGGCCGCCGACGTCCGAATAGGCGACCGCATCGTGTCGGGAACTCACACGTACACCGTGACGGCCGTTCCCGAGGCCGACACGAACCCGTTCACGGGGTGGCAGCCGGTGCAGGAGATCCCACTGGAGGAGGTGCTGGGCTAATGCCGAAGAGCACCTTCAAGTTCAACGACGCCGTTTTCGACGAGATCCTGAACTCGGCGGGCGTAGACCGGCTCACAGAGTCGGTTGCGAACGAGATCGCTTCGACCGCGCGATCCACGGCGCCGGTCGACTCGGGCGACTATAAGGCGGGCATCGGCGTGCGGAAGAAGCGGTCCTCGCACCGGCCTGTGTATCTCGTCGTCGGAGAGAACTGGAAGACGATGATCATCGAGGCCCGGACCGGCAATCTCGTTCGTGCGCTGAGGGCGAGACGCCGATGACCGCCGTGCTGCACGCCGACCTCGAGCTGTGGCTCTGCGACCGCTTCCGCGCGGAGCTCACTACCCGCGGCCACAGCGACGTCGACGTCAGCAACCGGGAACGCGGCGCGGCCGATGCCAACACGGGGCCACAGCTCGTCGTCCGCGACAACTCCGGCCCGAGCAAGTCGATCATCAGCGCCGAGCGGGACGTGAGCCTTTCTGTCCTCGCCGGCACGAAAGACGACCCGCAGCCCGCGATGGACCTCGCACGACTCGTCACCGCGCTCGCCGCGACGTTCGCTGGCCTCGAGCCGGGCAACCCGATCGCGCACATCCCCGAGGACGGCGTGAACGGCCCGTACTGGGTGCCGGAAGACGCCCCGTACGCACGCACTCTGACGACGATCACGTACGTCGTCGTCGGCGTGCCCCTCTGACCGCATCCACACCCACACACCCACCAACGCCCCTGGCAGCAGCCGGGGGCTTCTTCATGCAAGGAGCACACATGGCTGCGGACTCGCAGGGCAACGACATCACCGCCGTCGGCATCCCGATCTCGGGATCCGTCGGTATCGCACCGATGACCGCCGAACTTCTGACGCCCGACGAGGGCAAGGTCTACGACCTCGTGCTCGACGCGCTGTTCCGGAAGCTCGGCCTGTTCACCGAGGACGGCGGCCACACGTGGACGCTCGAGCCCGACGGCGACCCGATCGTGTTCTACCAGGACGGGTACTCGATCCCGTCCGGCCTCGCGAACGCGACGCTCGTCGTCAAGCTCGCCCAGTACGACGCCCTCGCGCAGGAGCTCCTGTCGGGCGCCGTGCCGGACGCGAACGGGTACGTCCTCATCGACGCCGCCGGTCACACCACGGAGTACCGCCTGTTCAGCGAGGAGATCTTCAAGAACGGCGTCATCCGCCGGCGGCAGGCGGGCAAGGCCACCATCACCGGCGTCGCAGTCGACCAGTCGACCCGCGGCGAGGTGAACGGCATCGAGGTCACCTTCAAGATCGAGCGCTCCCCGGAGCTCGGGAACAAGCACCTCGGTGAGTGGCTCATCAAGCCGGGCACCGGAGTCGCGCAGGGCGCGGGCTCCTAACCCCCCGCGCGCGGGGCCGTCGCAGTGGATGCCGGCGGTCCCGCTTCTTTCAGCATCCACACCGTCGCATTCACTCAGGAAGGCATCCACATGGCTACCGCACGCACGACCCGCACGAAGAAGACCCCCGCCGGCAACGAACCCGAGTTTCGCATCGTCGAGAACAACCTCCACGTCATCACCACCACGGAGGGCGAGATCGTCCTCCCGCTCAAGGTGAAGACGAAGGTGTTCCGCGCGATCAGCGAGATCGATGACGAGCTCAAGCAGCTGTTCGCGCTCCTCGACGACCTCGGCGACAGCCACACGCCCGCGGTCCTCGATGAGCTCGACATCTTCGAGACGCAGCAGATCGTGGCCCGCTTCTTCGAGGATTTCCAGAAGAAGGCGCAGGCTTCCGTGGGGGAATCGCAGCGCTCCTCGAACTCGTAGAGGAGCATCGGCGTCCGCTGCGCGCCGACTTCCGTCGCTGGTTCGGTCTCAACATCGATGACGCCGGCGACACGTTCACGTTTGGTGAGGCGTGGGACCACCTACAGACCCTCCGGGACACTCCGGGGTCGTGGTTCCATGCAGCGCTGAATCGCTGGGCGTGGCCGGCGACGTGGATGGACATCGCGACGCTCGCGGCGGCGGCGTCGACCGTGAACGTGAACCGGGACACGAAGAAGCAGCCCGAGCCGATCGAGTTCGAGTGGCCGTGGACCGGTGTTGAGGACGAGGCCGAGAAGGTCACTGATGAAGAGCGCGCTGCGCTGAAGGAGACGCTGAGGCAGTACTCGGCGTTCCGCGACTGAGAGGGGACGCCGATGACGTCTGAGGTCGGTTCCGGGCAGGTAGCGATCTTCCCCACCATGAAGGGGTTCCGGAAGGCGGTGCAGCGCGAGGTCGACGGCGCCACGTCGTCGTCCGGTGCCCGCTTCTCACGGGGCTTCTCGCGGTCTGGTGCTGCTGCCGGCGCCGGCGCGGGGAAGGGCTTCAAGCAGGCGTTCTCGCGCGGCACGGCCGGTGTCGCGGACGGCGCACTGCGGAAGCTCGCAGCCGACGTCGCGTCGTCCTCTCGGACCCTCTCCGCGGCACGGCTGAAGGAGCAGGACGCTGCTGGCCGTGTCCGCACGGCTGAGGCTCGCCTCCTTGAGGTGCGCTCTCGGTTCGGCGCGGAGTCGTCGCAGGCGATCGCCGCGGAGGAGCGGCTCGCGTCGGTGCAGCGTCGTCTGTCGGCAGCCCAGGACACCACTCGGGCGTCGTCGGATCGGCTGGTCGCTGCGAAGGCATCTCTGACCGCTGCGACGGCTTCGGAGACGCGGGCGACGCAGAAGGCCCGCGCTGGCTTCTCGATGATGTTCTCCGACTTCCGGTCGGGGTTCAAGGATTCGCGTGCGGCCGCATCGTCGTTCACGGGTGTCGCTGGGGCGCTCGGCGGTGTCGCGCGGCTGGCGCTCGCCCCGCTCGAGACGGGCTTCAACGCAATTCGGCTTGCCGCGACGTCGTCGACGAGGGGCCTGCTGAACTTCGTTGCGGGGTTGCGCGACGCGCAGGCTGCCGGGTCGCAGTTCACCGGGGTCCTCGGCTCTCTCGGCGGCTCCGCTGCTCGCCTCATTGCACCGCTCGGCCGCGTTGGCCGGGCGGTTCTTTCTGGCGTTACGACGCCCTTCGAGCAGCTCGTCGCTGGCTTCCGCGACGTCACGCTCGGTGCGTCCGGCTTCGTCGGCGTCATGGGGCGACTCGGCGCCGTCACGCGGCGGTCGCTCAATGGTGTCGTCTCTACTGCGAACCGTCTCGGCGACGCGGTCGCAGCCCCGTTCCAGAACCTCATTGCGGGGTTCCTGTCCGGAGCGGCAGCAGCGTCCGCATTCACGGGTCAGATGGGATCGCTCGGCGGAGTCGTCCGCTCGGCGCTGGACCGCGCGCAGAGCTCGGTCGTCTCGTTCGGCAAGGCGTCCGTTCGGCCCCTGACAGACTTCGTCGCTGGTTTCACCGATGCAGACGCGGCGGCGTCCGCGTTATCGGGCCGCATGGGCAGTCTCGGCGGGCTCGTCGCTCGCAGCCTCGCACCCGTCGGTACCGCGTTCAACACGGTCGGTCGCTCCATCCGTACCGAAGTCCTCGGAGCAATAGCGCTGATCCCCGCTCCGGTCCGGAGCGCCGGCGCGACGGTCGCTGCCGCCGCACAGAAGATCGGCTCGTCGATCGCGAGCAACCTCGGGAGTATCGCGCCGGTCGCGGCCGCAGCGGGCACGGCGATCAGCACGGCACTGTCGCGAGCGTTCTCGACGACGTCGGCGATCGCCAGCCAGTCGGTCGCGTTCATCAAGGCGTCGCTGGCGTCAGTCGGCACCGCGGTCACCGCTGTCGCCGCAGCTGCGGCGGGCGGGGGCTTCGCCCGTCTCGCCACGCTCGAGACCGCAGGGGCGAAGCTCCGCGCGCTTGGCAACGACGGCAAGGCCACCGCCGAGATCATCCAGAACGCCAATGACGCGGTCCTCGGAACGGCATACGGGCTCGACGAGGCAGCGACCGCGGCAGCGGCTGCTGTGGCCGCCGGCATCAAGCCGGGCAAGCAGCTGACCGACTACCTGAAGCTCACGGGCGACTTCGCGGCACTCTCGGGTCGCAGCTTCGCCGACATGGGTCGGATCATCAACAAGGTCACCACCAGCGGTCGTGCCTACACGGACGACCTCAACCAGGTGGCCGACGCCGGGATCCCGATCTTCCAGAAGCTCGCGGACCACTACAAGGTGTCGCAGGACTCCCTGCGCACTATGGTCACCGAGGGCAAGGTCGACGCGAAGACCTTCCGCGACGTCCTGCAGGGCTCCGTTGGTGGCACCGCTGAGGCCGTCGGGAAGACGACAACCGGGGCGTTCAAGAACATGGGCGCCGCGTTCAAGCGGTTCGGTGCTGCACTGATCGGCGCGAAGGTCGACGCCGAGGGGCAGGTCTCCGGCGGGTTCTACCCGATCTTCTCGAAGCTGTTCCAGACGATCACCGCTGGCTTCGACCTGATGTCCAAGGCGGTCCTGCCGTTCACCAACGCCATCGGCAACATGGTGACGAACACGGTCGGGCCGTTCCTCGACTCGCTCACGGCGCGGTGGACGGCCGCGAAGGACGCGATCGGCAAGGCCGGCTTCACGTTCAAGCTGCCGGACCTGTCGGGACTGTCTGGCGTCTTCTCGACGGTCGGTGGCGCTCTCGCACTGGTCGCGCCGCTGCTGCCCGTTGTGGCGGGTGCGATTTCAGGTGTGGTCGGTCAACTCCCGATCCTCGGGAAGCTCCTGGCGGGGCCCTTCGCGGCGCTGACCGGCCCGCTGGGGCTCGTCATCGGCATCATGACGACGCTGCTCGCAACGTCGGCTCCGCTGCGGCAGGTGTTCGGTGAGCTCGGCAGCACGCTGCTGTCGACCTTCGGTGACATCGGCGCTGTCCTCGGCCCTGTGATCCAGCAGGTCGTCGGGTCGCTATCGCAGGCGGCCGGCGCGGTCGGTGGCGCCCTCGCGGTCGCGCTGCAGGCTGTCCTGCCGCTGATCCCGATGATCGTCGGTCTGTTCACATCGCTGCTGCCGGTCCTCCCGCCGATCGCGCAGCTCGTCGCGACACTGGCGGGCGCTCTCGCCGGGGTGCTCGTCACCGCGCTGACGGCGATCATGCCGATCATCACGCAACTCGTGCAGGCGCTCGGACCGATCCTCACGACCGTCATTGCGGCGCTGTTGCCGGTCTTCCAGCAGCTGACCCCGATCGTCGCGCAGCTCGCGTCGACGTTCGGGCAGGTGCTCGGGCAGGTGCTGACGGCACTGCTGCCGGTGATCACGATGCTGATTCAGTTCATCGTGCAGCTGGTGCCGGTCCTGATGCCGCTCGTCACCGCGGTACTGCAACTGGTGATGGCGTTCCTGCCGCTGCTCAGCCCGCTGCTCCAGCTGGTCGGCGCGATCCTCCCGCCGCTGATCTCGCTGTTCATGGCGGTCCTCGGACCTGTGCTGCAGCTGGTGCAGGTGATCATCGGTGCCCTGGTGCCGGTGATTCAGTCGCTCATCACGATCCTGACCGGGCTGATCCAGTTCGTCACCGGTGTTTTCACCGGGAACTGGTCGCAGGCGTGGTCTGGCATCAAGACGGTGTTCTCGGGGGTCTTCGACTTCTTCAAATCGTCGATCTCCGGGGTCGGGAAGATCTTCACCGGCATCGTCGACGCCGTCATCGGGATCGGGAAGGGCCTGTACGACGCCGGGCGGAAGATCGTCCAGCAGCTGTTCGACGGCATTAAGTCGATGATCGGCGGTGCAGGGAAGGCGATCGGCGGAGTCCTCGACAAGATCAAGGGCTTCCTGCCGCACTCACCGGCCAAGGAAGGCCCGTTCTCATCGTCCGGCTGGCGCGGTCTCCGTACCTCCGGGCAGGCGCTGATGGAGCAGTTCCAGGCAGGCGTCTCGGACGCCGACGTGGCGCTGTTCCGCAACGTGTCGATGGGCGTGACTGGGCAGGCCTCCTCGTCGGGGAGCAGCGCGACGGGGACGACCTCGCAGGCGCAGCCGCTGGTCGGCTCGCTGACCCTGCAGTCGAACGGGAACCCGAGGAACGACCTCGACGACGCGATGTTCGCAATCCGCACCCTCCGCCGCGGCGGCGGAACGCGGCGACCGACGGGAGGTAGCTGATGCTGGAATCCTGGCGGCTGACGTACCCGGGCACGGACATCGCGTTCGGGCCCGCCGTGACGGGGCTGCCGATCTCGGCAGCCCCGGAATACGGGCCGACGGACATAACCGTGGACGACCAGAACGGAGCGCGCTCCGACGGCGTCATCCTCGGCCAGGACTTCCGGCACGGCACGACGATCACGTTCGAGCTGCACGCGATCGGGGCCACCCGGGAGGAGGCCGCGGCACTCGCCACGGCGTTCATGACAGCCTGGCGAGGAGACGCGATCCGGTCGACGCCGGGTACCGTGGCGGAGCTTCGTGCACCGTCAGGGCGCTCGGCGCTCGGCCGGCCTCGTCGTGCGGCGCTCGACGAGACGCTGGCCCGGCACGGGAAGTACGCCATCACGGTCGACTTCGTCACGATCGACGACGTCTGGTACGGCGACGTGGAGTCGATCGAGGTTCCGATCGCGCTGTCCCAGAGCGGCGGTCTCGTGGGACCGCTCAAGTCGCCGTTGGTCTCGCGCGGGTCCTCGACTCGCCAGAACGCGTTCGTCGTCGGCGGCACGCTCCCGACGTGGCCGACGATCACGATGAACGGCTCGATCCTCAACCCGGTGGTGACGGTCGCCGGCCGGTTTCGATACGCGGCGGCGACGTCGCTGAAGTACGACGAGAACCTCCGCATCGACTCGCGCCGCGGCACGGTCCTCCGGAACGGCTCGCAGCTCGCGGCGCTGACTCGGTCCTCAGACCTGATCGAGGACGCGCTCCTCGACCCGGGGGCGTACACGCTCACCCTCTCCGGCTCGTCGACGACGGGCAACCCGACCGCGGAGATTGCCTGGCGACCCGCGTTCCCGACTCCCTGACGAAAGGGGAACAGCATGGCGCTCGACCCAGTGCCCTGGTGGATCGGCGGCGACGCTGAGCACGGCGACAACGTCGCTCGGATGCTCGCCTACCTGGCGGCGAACGGCAACCAGGGCGTAGTCGCTCCGAACGATCTCAAGGTGCTCCCGCTGGACGTCCCCGGCGCCGGCGTCAAGGTGCTCGCCGGCGGCGCGTCCATCCTCAACGCCGTCGCCTCGCAGGAGGCGTACACGGTGCGCAACCCGGTGACCGACGCCGACTCGGTCAAGATCGCCGCGACAGGCTCCTCCGGCGGACGGCGCGACATGGTGATCGCCGTCGTCGACAACCCGAACGTCGACGGCAACGCGAAGGACCCGACCGACCTTGTGCACGGGCCGTACGACCGGTTCGACGTGATTCCAAACGTCCCGGCGGGCGTGACTCGTCTGCGGGACGTGCCCGGGCAAGGCGGAACGTCCGGCATCGAGCTGGCGCTCGTCACTCTGCCGGCGAACACCGGCACGGTGACGTCGGGGATGATCACCGACCTCCGCCGGCTCGCCAACCCACGCACGGAGCGGCAGCTGCAGCTCGGTGCGTCTCCGGCCGCAGGCAATGCGCTGACCTCGTCGAGCTTCACGGCCTGGCCGACGACGGACACCTTCACGGTGACCGTCCCGGAGTGGGCCACGCACATGCTCGCCCGGCTCGAGTTCATGGGCGGGCAGACCGCGGCGCAGGTCGCCGGTGAGTTGCGCCTCGTGCTCGGCTCCTCGACGACGTTCGGCACGTACGCCTACAACTACGCGGCGCAGAACGGCCAGGCACGGCAGCCGGTCGTGGCCGCCGGCGAGCTCGCGCTGCCGGACTCGGTGAAGGGCACGACCCAGCCGCTGCGGATCTCGGGCCGGCGCACCGGCGGCACCGGCAACCTGTTCACCGTCGACTCGTCGTACTTCATCTCCGACGTCGAGTTCGTGCAGCGGGCCCGCTGATGGCAGTCCGGTACATCGTGCAGCGCGCGATCGGACGGAAGGTGCTCACGTACAACGCCTCGGGCATCGCCGAGAACTCGCGCACGTGGCAGCTGTCGGCAGTCGGATCGATGTCGGTCAAGATCACGGCGGACGACGCCTCGCAGAACGCGTCCGATGGCGAGCCGCTGTACCAGGAGTGGGGCACGCTGCTCACCGTTGAGGAGGATGGGCAGATCCGGTTCCGCGGCATCGTCACCGACGTCGAGTACGTCGGCGCCGACTGGAACCTCACCGTCTCCTCGATGTCGACGATCCTCTACGGCTGCCCCTACGACGGAGAGCCGTACTACGGCGCTGAGGTCGACCCGGCGGACATCGTGCGGAAGCTGGTCGCTTACGTCCAGTCCTACCCGGACTCCGACGTGGGCCTCACCGTCGTCGGCAGCACCCGGGTCCGCGTCGGATCGTTCTCGACACAACGGCGCATCGAGGCCGTCGACTACTACAACGAGAAGGTCGCCGACTACAAGGCCGAGAACAAGACGCTGCAAGCGCTTCGGAAGGTAGTCGCCGCCACCCGGAAGACCGCCGCGAACCAGCGCACCAACCGGGCGGGCGCATCGCGGGACCTGACCGCTGCGAAGAAGACCCTCACGGCGGCGAAGACGGCCCTGACGGCTGCGAAGAAGACGAAGGACCCCGCGAAGATCGCAGCCGCGCAGAACGCGGTCACGGCAGCGCAGGGGAACGTCAACGACCTGCAGGCCGCCCTCGACAGCCGCGACAGCAACATCAACGCGACCGCCGCGAGGATCAAGGCGCAGCAGGCCGACGTCGACGCGCAGGCCGACATCGTCGCGACGATGAAGGACCGCAAGGACAAGGCGTCCGAGCTCAAGAGCGCCGCGCAGCAGGCCGAGTCGGACGACGGCGGCGCATACGCCCTCGAGTGGTGGGACGCGCCAGACTGCGGTCGGCTCATCGACGACCTGGCGAAGGCAGCCCCGTTTGACTGGGTCGAGGAGCACTACTGGTCCGGCGACGAGCCGCGGACGCGCTTCCGGATCGCGTACCCGCGGACCGGTCGACGCCTCTCCGGCGACACGGACCCGTCGTTCCAGCAGGGCATCAACATCACCGTGCAGCTCGAGCCGAAAGCGTCCGGTGACGACTTCGCGAACACGGTGTTCGGCATCGGCGCGGGCGAGGGCGCCGGATCGATCCGACGCCTGATCTCGAAGAGGAACGGGCGCCTCCGCCGGGTCGCGACGCTGCAGTCGAAGGACGTGAAGTCGAAGCAGGAGATGGCCAACCGCCTGCAGGCCGAGCTCAACGCACGGCAGGAGACCCTCGCCGTCGACGCGATCACCGTCGCAGACCACGAGAACAGTCCCCGCGGGTCGTACTCGCTCGGCGACGACATCTACGTCCAGGGCCGCGTCCCGCATTACGGCAAGTTCAAGCTGTGGCACCGCATCATCGGCATCACGGAGACGCCTGACGGCTCCTCGCAGCTGGAACTCGCCCGGACCGACTCATTCACCTACGGATCAGGAGTCGAGTGATGAACGGACCCGAGAAGGTCGCCAACCTGCTGCACGACATGCAGACGAAGATCGACCGGCTCGGGTCCACGTCGCAGCTCGGGAACACCACGATCGGCGGCGACGCGGCTGTCGTCGTCGCCGATGTGGTGACCGAGGCCATGGTCACAAACGATGCCCTGCCAGACGTGCAGGTCGACGCCGCCGACGGCAACGAGGGCGTTTCCGACCTGCAGAGCAATCTCTCCGCGTCGGACGAAGACCTCACCGCGCGCCTTGCAGACGCCGCGGCGGACCTCGCTGACGCCGCCGCCGAGCTGCTGGACTCGCAACAGGACGTCAGGGACGCCTTCGACCAGCAGGTTGATGGACTCTCGGACGACGTCGACATCGCGATCAAGGCCGCCGGCAGCGCGAAAACCGAAGCGGAGGCGGCGACGGACGCCGCCCGGGACGCCGCCGGCCTTGCAGCATCCAAGGGCGAGACCATCACCCAGGTGTCCGCGCCGACCGGCTCGCGCGCCAACGCGGCGAACCTGTGGATCGACAACTCCCTGAACGCGGCGGGTGTCCCGAAGAACCAGCCGAACCGGTACGGCCCGGTCACAGTTCCGGACCCGAACGCCGTCGCGCTGATCTTGCCGGCCGCCTCCGCTCAGAACGAGACCGAGGTCATGCGCATCTCGGTCGCACCGGGCGCATCGACCCCCGTCGCGCTGACGCTTTCCGTCAGCATGGCCCTGAACTCGCTCGTGAAGTCCAGCATCGCGCGTCTCCGCGACGGCCTCACCGGTGCCGTCCTCGCGTCGTACGTGTTTTCCGACAAGGGCGACAGCACCACCGGCAACCAGGAGACGTGGACGCTGCCCGCCGGCTTCACCGCCACCCCGACGGCGTCGGTCCTCGTGCTGACCATCCAGTCCAACAACGCGAACTCGCCCGCCGTCTACTCCCTGCACCGCACCATCACCGCGAGCAACTGGCAGGCCATCACCGACCAGAAGGCGCTCGACGCCGCTGCCGCCGCCGCGACAGCCGCGACCGCGGCGCAGGCGGCGAAGACCGTCGCCGACCAGGCCAACACCGCGGCTGGCGTCGCCAAGCAGGCGGCTTCGGACGCCAACACGCAGGCGCTGGCCGCTGCGAACCTCGCCGGCACCAAGGGCCAGGTCATCTACCAGGTGTCCGCCCCGACCGGTGCAAACGCATCGGCGGCGAACCTCTGGATCCGCACCAGCGACAACACCCCGTGGACGTACGACACTACGAACGCGAAGTGGGTGCAGGTCACCGACAAGACCGCCACCGACGCCGCATCGAAGGCCGCACAGGCGCAGCTCGACGCGACTGCCGCAGGGAACGCCGCGAAGGCGGCTCAGGACACGGCGAACGGGAAGCCGCTGATCCTGTTCTCCTCGACCGCCGGGCCGTCCGGCACCGCGCCGACCGGATCGATCTGGTTCCTGTGGGACACCTCGAAGAACGTCGCTGGGCAGTGGCTGCAGTCCGGCACCCTCGCGGCACCGGTATGGACGCCGCAGCAGATCCGATCCGAGGTCATCGCTAACCTCGACGTCGCGAAGCTCACGGCCGGCTCGGCGGCGATAGCCGCGCTCGTCGCGCAGAAGATCGCCGCCGCGACGGGCAACTTCCAGACCGCGAACGTGTCGAACCTGTTCGTCACGTCCGGCGCGACGATGTCCCAGGCGGTCATCGACTACCTGTTCGCCAACGTCGTGCAAGCGAAGAAGATCACCGCCGGCATGATCGATGTCGACTCGCTCAACGGCATCACCCTCACGGGCACGATCATCAAGTCCGCCGCGACGGGCAAGCGCATCGAGATCCAGGGTCAGCGCATCGACGTGTACGGGGCGACGGGGGCCTCCGCCGCGAGGATCGAGGGGTTCGCAGACGGCCCTGCCGCGAGCATCATCCAGCTCACCGCGACCAACGAGGGCGGCACTGCCCGCGCTGGCTTTGGAGGGGTGGTTCAGTACCCGACCAGAGATGGCGGGCAGCAGTTCGCTGTGAACGCGGACCTGTCACACGGCATGACCGCGGCGGTGCTTGCGCCTACACGTCTGTATGCCTGGGATTCGGTCGGCGTGAAGGGCGCTCTTGTTGTCGATGGGTCGAACATCAACAACGTCGTCGTGCGCGCTGACGACTTCCAGGATCGCAACGGGAAGTCACTGCTCGGAGACACCGGATGGATCAACCTCACCCCTCAGAACGGGTGGGCGAATCAGTCGGGCACCCGACTCCGGTACCGGGTGAAGGCTGGCGTTTTCTACCTGCAGGGCTACCTGAACAGCGCGAACGTCACAGCAACCACGTTCGCGGTGATCCCGTCGAACTACACCCCGTCGCAGAACATCCGCGTCCCTGCCACGAACGGCACCGGCTCGGCTGGTACGTGGATGGACTTCCCGATCGGGGCCGACGGCACGCTCGCCGCGAACACCGCCCGTAACCCGAACTTCGCGGTCTCGTGGCCGCTCGACCAGTAGGAGGCCTCTGTGGCAGATCCCACCGTTTTCGAGGAGCCCGCCGGCAGCTCAGGCATCGAGCCCGAGCTGCCCGACCCGCCGAGATACCCGGACACCGCGATCGGGACGCTGATGCGACAGCGGGACCAGGCCAAGGCGTCCGCGGACAGCGACCGGCTGTTCTCGTCGCAGATCCTCGAGCGGGCCGCGGAGTCCGACGCGAAGGCGTCGCAGTTCCAGGCCGCGATCGATTCCCTCGGCGGCGAATCCGCCTGACCCCACACCACTCATCCGGCCGTCCTTCGGGGCGGCCTTCGTCGTTCCAGGAGGACGCATGACGCTCACGCTCGACGTGCGCAACGCACCCGCTCGGTTCCGGGAGATGTCCGGGGTCGGCGACCAGCGGCCGATTCCGATGCGGTACCCGCCGGGGCGGAACCAGCCCGGCAAGTGCACCCGGTGGGTGTGGCTCGCGCTCGGCGCGTTCCAGAACACCACCCCGCTGCCATCGGCCGTGGCCGCGTGGGAGCACGCCCCGGCCGCGCGCCGGCACCCGCTGACCGTGAAGCCGTTCGCCGGTGCGGTCGCCGTGTTCGGTGCGACTGCCGGTCCGCGGTGGGCGGGAGACGTGAACTGGCCGTACGGCGACGTCGCGATGTTCACCGGCGAGGGACTCGACTCCGACGACTGGCGTGACTGGGTCGTCCGAGCCACCGACGCGAACGGTCTCGGCGTGATCGCCGACGTCACCATGGGCACCCGCTACGTCCAGACCGGCCGCCGCCCCGTCCTCGGCTGGATCGACTCCTACGGCGGAGCGGTCCTCGTTAACGGCGGCATCCCCACACCGAAGCCCATCCCAACCCCGGCACCCGTGCCGGTCATCAAGCCTGAGGAGCAGGACATGCAGCGCTACCAGTACAAGAACGAGCGTGGGGTGACGATCTCCAAGGTGAAGCTCGGAGCTCACACCACCGTGCTCAACAACATCACCGTCGCCGGCGAGGTCTTCGACCCGCAGGACCAGTTCGCCCTGCTCGAGCGACTCGACAAGTCGACCCTCGACAACCCGGTGGAGTTCAACCGGAACGAGATCCAGGTCGTCGAGCGCATCCTGAAGAAGCTCCG